>FWPV01001527.1_pt1 | contig 63536 bp, 50 predicted proteins | sample 2228371 | NCBI WGS metagenome assembly FWPV01 (sample SAMEA103939776, study PRJEB20133) | metagenome
CTGCTGGTCATTAAGCCCGAGCCTTCCTTTAATCTCGTCGTAAACCTTCTGTGCCCTTTTTACCTGGTTAAGAATGATTAGAGTTTTATGGGTGGTAATCTTCTTAATGAGTTTATCGTCAAGGTTAACACGACCGTTGGCAAACAACGGGGCGTCGGCAATCTGGATGGTGAGGTTACTGGAAATAGCGGTCTCGCCTTTTATTATCTGCTCCGGGGGTAAATTGATGTTTTCAAAGAGACTTTTCTGCAAGGTCTCGGGCATAGTCGCGGTCATCACCACAAACGGGACCCTGCTCCGGTGGAGTATTTCCATCAGGGCACGCATAATCGCGAAGGTAAACTCATCACGATACATATGCGCCTCATCAAACACCACCAGCGAAGATGCAATGGCACCTGCGGGAATGTCAATGTGCCTTCCCACTTGCTGACTGGCGCGGGCAAAGCCATAGAGAAACTGGTCAAGGGTGGTAACTACGATGTCAGCAATAAAAAAGGGCGCCTGGGGCACATCGCCGTGCTGAATTTTGACGCTTATGTCCGGAGAGATTCGCTGGGCGTAGCTCCGTATCCTGTCCGCCACCTGGTTAGCCAATACCCTCATCGGTAAAACATAGATAAGTCTGGGGGCAATAGTGAATCGGTTTTCCTGAAACTGTGCCAGAAACGGAGCGATAACCGCCTCGGTCTTACCAGAACCGGTTGGTGCTTTTACCAGAAATACAGAAGGCTCCTGCTTATTAGACAAGAGCCCATCCCAGAGTTCTTGCTGATGCGAGTAAGGACCGGAAATCCCCAGCTTATCGCGGTAGAAGGTTTTAAACTCAATCAAGTTCAACCTCGCTTAATCCACAACGCCTCGATAGTAACATAACCACCCAATTCTGTCAAGAAAGTTAGCGGTGAATCAATGCCAGCCGGTGTTATTCATATATTTAGAGCCATAAATCGGGCGTTTTTAACGGTGGAGTTGCAGGTGATGGGGTTAAGTTGCCCGGTTTTAATGTGTTATCTGTGAAGGCTATTTTTAGATAAATATGTGGGTGGGTTAATCCCGGGGTAGCCCTGAGGTGAAGGTTGGCGATAGGTTAGCGATTCAGGCTGGTTTTTGCCAGGGGTTGCGGTTTATCCGCAGTTCTGCGGTGTGTTTTGTTTTTAAGGCTCGGGTTTGTTTTCTGTTTTACTATCCTTGACGATAGCGGTTCTAACCGGTAAACTAATGGGTATGAAGCCGTTTAATCTGCCGCTGGTTTTGCTTTCGGTCTTTGTCTGTCTTCTGTCCTGCGGCGCGCTGCCGTCGGCACCACCGAGCCAGAAGAAGCCGTCGTTAAGCGTGGTGAATGAGGAGATAACCGCCTCCCGGGTGAACGCGATTGTGCTGGCAGCCCGGAAGGTGAGTCCGGCGGTGGTTTCGGTGGTGGTTACCCAGACCCGGGTGGTGAGTTATGACCCGTTTGATATCTTCGGGTTTGATGACTTTTTCCGGGACTTTTTCCCGCGGCACACCTTTCGCCAGGAGATTAAGTCAATGGGCTCCGGGGTGATTGTTGATGCCCGGGGTTATATCGTGACCAATGCCCATGTGGTGAGTAATGCGACCAAGATTAAGGTAACCCTGCCGGACAACCGGAGTTTTGATGCGGAGATAGTGGCAGTGGATAATGAGCGCGACCTGGCGCTGTTGAAGATTGATGGTAAGGATCTGCCGGTGGCGACGCTGGGTAATTCCGATGAGTTGTTGATTGGCGAGTGGGCGATTGCGATTGGTAATCCGTTCGGGTTTTTGATTGAGGATGCTCAGCCAACGGTAACCGTGGGCGTCATCTCGGCGCTGCACCGGGATATCAAGTCTGCCCGGGGTGGCGGGATTTATACCGATATGATTCAGACCGATGCGGCAATCAATCCGGGTAATTCCGGCGGTCCGCTGGTGAACGCTCTGGGCGAGGTGATTGGAATTAATACATTTATCTTTTCCCATGCCGGCGGTTCCGAGGGGGTGGGTTTTGCCCGGCCGATAAATGAGGTGAAGCGGTTTATTCAGGAGGCGCTGGGTCAGGCGCAGGCAGAGTATGAGCGGATAGGCACGAAGATTGGCGCGGTGGTGGCGGATATCAATCCGCAGTTGCGCCGGCGGTTCGGGCTTGCCCATACCCGGGGCGTGGTGGTGGTGTCGGTTCAGGAGGGAAGTGTCGCCGAGCGCATCGGGCTTTTGCCCGGCGATGTGATTCTCCTCGCAGATGGCAAGGTGGTAACCGGCGCCCGGGCGTTGCAGGAAAGGCTGGCAAGGGCGGGTCAGCGGATTGACCTGGTGATTGACCGCAAGGGTGAGCAGTTAAGAATCCTCTATCAGCGCTGATGAGTTCCCGTTATCAGACACCGGAGATGGCAGAGTTGTGGAGCGAGGAGGCGAAGTTCGCCTCGTGGCTGGAGGTGGAGAAGGCGGTGGCAAAGGTGGAGGGTGAACTGGGGATAATCCCGCAGGATGCCGCGGCAAAGATTCAGGACGCCAGTTTCAAACTCAGTGAGATTGAGCGGTTTGAGAAACAGACCAATCACGATGTCATCGCGTTTACGAAGAGCGTTGCCCGCAGTGTCGGTGCCGCAGGCAGGTTTGTCCATTATGGCTTGACCTCCTATGATGTGGTGGACACCGCACTCGCCCTGCGCCTGCAAAGGGCGTGGCGGCTAATTGATGCGGAGTTGCGGGCGTTGAGCAGGACGGTCGCCAGGCTGGCAAGGAAGTACCGGCGGACGCCGATGATGGGCCGGACCCATGGCGTGCATGCCGAGCCGATTACCTTTGGCTTGAAGTGCCTTTCCTGGTGGAGTGAGATTGAGCGCAATCGCCAGCGGGTCGAGCGGGCAAGAGATGAGACCGCCTATGGTAAAATCTCGGGCGTGGTCGGTGCCTATACCCAGTTGGCACCGGTGGTGGAGAAGAGGGTTTTGCGGATTCTCAGGTTAAAGCCCGAGCCGGTGTCAACCCAGGTTGTGCCCCGGGACCGGCATGCGTTTGCGCTCGGTGTCCTGGCGCTGATTGCCGCCAATCTGGAGCGCATCGCCACCGAAATCCGCAATCTGCAGCGCACCGAAATCGGTGAACTGGGCGAGCCGTTTGGCAGAACCCAGGCGGGCTCATCCGCGATGCCGCACAAGAAAAACCCGATTATCTGCGAAAGGGTTTGCTCGCTTGCCCGGGTGGTGCGCAGTTATGTGATTGTTGCGCTGGAAAACATCAACCTCTGGCATGAGCGCGACCTGACCAACTCCGCGGCGGAAAGGATTATTATTCCCGAGTCGTTTACCCTGATTCACTACTGCCTGCGCCAGATGAATAAGGTGCTTGCCGGACTGGTGGTGAACACCGAACGGATGCGGGAAAACCTCTACGCCTCCGGTGCGACATTTTTCTCCCAGGCGTTGCTGTTGGCGCTGGTGGAGAAGGGAATGAGCCGGAGCCGCGCCTATCGCCTGGTGCAGAAACTGGCGTTTACCGCCACTGCCGGGAAAAAGCCCTTTCCGGAACTTGCCCGCAACAGCCCGGCGGTGCGCAAACTCCTGAGCGAAGAGGAACTGCGCCGGGTGTTTGATGTCGAGAAACTCCTGAAGAATGTGCGATTGATTTATCAGCGGCTGGGTCTATCCTGGTGATTGACTTTACCTTTACCCCGGAACAACTTTTTGTCCAGAAACTGTGCCGGGACTTTGCCCGGAATGAGGTCCAGCCGGTGATTGGTGAAAATGACCGCGCCGGCTTTTTTGACCCGCAGATCCCCCGGCGGATGGCGGAACTGGGCATTCTGGGGTTGACCATCCCGAGCCGTTACGGGGGCAGCGGCAATGACTACATCAGCCTGGGGCTTGCCTGCGAGGAACTGGAGTATGTTGACACATCCTTGCGAGTCATCCTCTCGGTGCACATCGGACTCAACTCCCTGACCCTTTTGACCTGGGGCAATGAGGAGCAGAAGCAGCGCTTTCTCATCCCGCAGGCAAGGGGTGACAAACTGGGCGCTTTCGGGCTGACCGAACCGGGGGCGGGCTCGGATGTGGTCGGGATTCAGACGCAGGCGATAAAGGACGGCAAACATTACATCCTCAACGGTGAAAAGACCTGGATTTCCCTTGCCGATGTTGCCGACCACTTTCTTATCTTTGCCTGGCTTGACCAGGAAAAGAAAAGACGCCGAGACCACTCCGGTATCGCCTGCTTTATTCTGGAGCGGGGAATGGACGGGCTGAAAACCACCACCATCAAGGACAAACTCGGGGTCCGGGCTGGTAATACCGGCTCAATCATTATGACCGATGTCCGGGTACCGGAAGAGAATATGCTCGGCCAGCCGGATGAAGGGTTTAAGATTGCACTGTTTGCCATTGACCAGGGACGCTATACTGTTGCCGCGGGTGCCGCGGGTCTGATCCGCGCCTGTCTTGACACCGCGCTGGACTACGCCCGGCACCGGATGACCTTTGGCAAGCCGATTGCCGAACATCAACTGATCAAGGAGATGCTCGGCGAGATGGCGCTTGATTATGAGGTAGCACGGCTCTTATACCTGAAGGCGGGCTGGCGCAAGAACCAGGGCATTCCCGGCACCCGGGAAACATCCGCGGCAAAACTTTATGCCTGCGCCGCCGCGGAAAAGGCGGCAAGCAACGCGGTGCAAATTCTCGGTGCCTATGGCTACTCCGAGGAATACCCGGTTGCCCGGTTCTACCGCAACGCCAAAGGCGCCCAGATATATGAAGGCACCCGCGAGATTCACAAACTCCTGCAGGCGGATTATGCCCTGGGACTGCGCCAGGACAAGCCGTTGCGCTGCTCTCTGCCCAGACCGGATGGCGCTTAACTAAACAAAGGAGGAAAAATGCCGGTGGTATTTCTCAAGTCCGGTGGCACCGCGGTGTGCGGTGGCTACACGGTAAAGGAAGGCGTCGTCAAGATGGTTGATGTCACCTTCAAGGATGCCGGTGTCCCCGCTGGCAAGGAAAAACAGCCGGAGGCGATTGTCTCCCTTACCAATGTGCTCTTTATCCTCCCGGGGCAGTAGTGGTTGCCATCGGTGACGATGTCCCGACCTGCGGTGCTGGTGCGCCGGATTGCCGGGTTACCGGCAGCGGTAAACGAGGCGCTGGATTTTCTCAACTTTGACTTTTCCGGTAAAAGGGTCTGGGTCAAGCCCAACCTCCTTGCCCCGCATCCACCTGCTGCCGGCGTGACCACTGACCCGGAACTTGTCCGTCTGGTGGTGCGCGGGCTCCGGCAGCGGGGCGCCAGGGAGATAATCGTTGGTGACAACCCCGCGGGTGTGCGCCGGGTGGAGATGGAAAAGTTCCTTGCCCCGACCGGTGTGGTCGCGGCAAGTGAAGGTTGTTTTCGTAACATCAGCATCAATCCCGTCACCCTGCGGTTAAACTCCCGCTTTGTGCCCGAGGTGCCGGTATCCGCCGTCATCAATCAGGTGGATGTCATCCTTAATCTGCCGGTGTTCAAGACGCATGGCTTGACCATCATCACCGGTGCAATCAAAAACCTGTTCGGCATCATACCGGGCGGCCACAAGACCTATCTCCACGCCCGGGCGGACACCGCTGCGGAATTTGCCGAACTTCTCGTTGACATCTATCAGGCGGTGCCGGTGCCGGTATTGACGATTATGGACGGCATCCGGGGAATGGACGGACCAAATGGCCCGAGTGGTGGCCGGGTGCTGCAACTGGGGCTCATTCTTGCCAGCGGTTCGCCGGTGGCGCTGGATACGGTGATGGCGCTGCTTGCCGGTGGCAGTCCCGCAAAAATACCTACCCTATCGATTGCCGGCGCCAGGGGGCTCGGTCCAATCCGGAAAGAGGAGATTGACATCGTCGGCGACTTTCAACCCATCAGAGGCTTTATCCTGCCGCCGGTCGGGCTTGCCGCCGCCGTAACCCGGGTCTCCAGATTTGTCTATCCGTTCCTGCGCCGGGTGCCGGTCAATCACCCGAAACTGTGCATCCGCTGTAACGAGTGTGCGGCGAACTGTCCGGTGCAGGCGATTGTCCTCAACCCCTATCCAGTAATTGACCGGAAAAGGTGTATCAGTTGCTTCTGCTGTGCCGAGATTTGCCCGGTGCGGGCGATGACCATCGCCGGTGCCGGCAAGAGCCTGCTTTTGCGCCTCACCGGATAGTGCCGGGCCGGCACCGCTATCGCACTAAAAATATCTTGCCAGGTCCGATTTTCTCTGCTATTATTTTATGTTCTTGTTGACGATGCGAAACCAGTGCCGGCATCGGCACAAAAGAAAGCGAGGAATAAAAGATGAGTTTTATTGAAGATGTTGCCCGGACGATTCGGGCAGAGCTTAAAAGGATTACCGACGCGGGCTGTAGTTTTGCCGACGCCCGCATCTACGATGAGGACAAAACCGAAAGGCTGGTGTTCTACGACGGCAACCTGGAGGTTAACTACCACCAACAGGAGCGGGGTATCGGCGTGCGGGTGTTGAAAAATGGCGCGGTCGGTTTTGCCGCGACCGCTGACTTCCAGGGAATAAAGGAGTGCTTTGACCGGGCGCTGGCAAACGCCGAAGCCGCCGCGCTCCTCCTGGGATTTCCCAAGGATATGGGCGCGCCGAACCCGGTTAAGGGGAAGTATCAACCACCGTTTGTGCGCGACCCGTTCAGTGTGCCTTTGCCCGAGAAGATCGAACTCCTGCGCGCAGTTGACCGGCAGTTGCAGGACAAAATTGTTGAGCACCGGATGGTCGCGGCCCATTTCCAGAAGCGCCGGATATTCTACTTTAACAGTGAAGGCACCGAGATTGAACGCTGGGTGATGAATACCTTTGCCAGTATGACTGCGATGGCACGGGACAAGGAGGGCAGGACCCAGCGCCGGAGTTTTGAGCTAAACTCTGATGGCACCGGCAGCCGGGGCTTTGAGTGGCTTGCCCGAAATGATGCCTTTGCCGCACACACGGAAAGGGTGAAAAAGGAACTGGGCGAACTTCTCGTTGCCGAGACCCTGCCACCCGGGCGCCGGGATGTCATCCTTCTGCCCGGACAGGGACATCTGCAGGTGCACGAGACCATCGGTCACCCCCTGGAGCTGGACCGCATCCTGGGCTATGAACTTTCCTTTGCCGGTGGCTCCCATGTCCGACCACAGGACATCGGCACCCTGCGCTATGGCTCGGAGAAGTTAAACGCCCGGGTGATGGTGGTGGAGAATTCGCCCGGCACATTCGGCTATGATGATGAGGGCACACCCCAGCACGACTACTACCTGATTAAGAACGGCATCCTGGTGAATGTGCTCTGCTGCCGGCTGGACTTAAAGGAGGCAAACGCCAAGGCGGGCAGGACCGTGGTCGAAAAGTCCGGTGCCTCGGCACGCGCCGCAGGCTTTTACAAAACCCCGATTGACCGGATGACCAATGTGTGTGTGGAATGGGGCAACGACGGCACACTTGATGACATCGTCCGGGCAACCGAAAACGGTGTCATCCTCGATATGCCGGTCTCCTGGTCAATTGGCTCCAATCGCGAGCACTTCCACTTTGGCTGTGAGATCGCCTGGGAGGTTAAGGACGGCCAGGTGACCCGGATTTACAAAAACCCGACCTATCAGGGGCACACCCTGGAGTTCTACAACTCGCTGGATATGGTCGGTGACCGCTCCACCTGGCGCCTGATTCAGGTGGCAAACTGCGGTAAAGGTGAACCGAACCAGATTATGGAGGTTGGCCACGGGGTGCCGGTGATGCGTTTTAAAAATGTCCTGACCGGAGAAGGGAGGTAAAGATGTTAAACGCACGCATCCGGGAACTGCTGCTGGCGGCGCGGGACTATGCCCGCAAGAACGGTATCAACGCCGAGTTTCTCCTGCATCGGGAGCGCTCCAGCCTCATCCGGCTCGGCAACTCCGCCATCGCCCTTTCCACCGCTGAAGAACTGACCCGGCTGGACATCTCAGTTCAGGATGGACGCCGGGTCGCAGACCTCTCGCTCACCGGCGACATCACCTCGCTCAACCAGTTAAAAGAGGCGCTGCACCAGACCGCAGAAAACTGCCGTTACGCTCCGGAAAAGGAGTACCAGCCGATATTCGGTGTGGTGGAAGAGCCGGTTGATGACGATACCGGCTATGACCCGGCACTGGAGGCAATCTCGCCCCAGGACAAGGCAGCGTTCTGCGCCCGGGTGATTAAAACAATTAAACCCCGCGGCGACTACAACTTCTCTGGCTCCTGGTCAACCGGTGCCACCGAAATCTACTACACCACCACCGCGAATGACAATGAGGCATACCGCCGGCTCACCGATGGCAAACTGGTCCTCGTCTTAAAGCACGAGACCAAAAAATGGGAACTGTCCGCGGAGCGCACCCAGAAAAGGGCGGGTGAGTTCAATGCCGACGAAATCATCGCCGAACTGGAAGCTCTGCTGCCCATTTACGAAAACAACCCGGGCTATCGTACCACCATCGGTCCCCAGCGGGTGCTGTTTGGCCCGCAGGCGATCGCCCAGCTCGTTTCCCTCTGTATCTGGGGCGGGTTCTTCGGCAGGATGTGGGAAGAGGGTCGGGCGTTCACCTCGAAAAACAAAATCGGGGATAAAATCTTCTCCGAGCAGATTACCATCGTTGACGACCCGGAAAACCCGCTGGTTTTTCAGATGCCCTTCGACTTCATCGGCAAGAGGCGCCGGCTCTTTAAACTGGTGGAAAAGGGGATATTCGCCGGTATCACCTATGACTCGCACACCGCAGCAAAATACAAAAAATCACCCACCGGTCACGACCTGCACAACTGGGATGTGGTCCTTGCCACCGGCAAAGGTCCCGCCGAACTGAACGAGGCACTTGCCCTCGCGGAAAACGCCCTTTATATCCCACACCTCCACTACATCCATATGCCGGACCCGACCCGGGGCATCTTCACCGGCTCCTCCCGCTTCAACGCCCTCTTAATCAAAGACGGCAAATTCGTCGCGCCCATTTTCTCCACCCGCATCACCGACGCCATCCCGAACCTGTTCAACAATGTGGTCGCCATCGCCAGTTCCGCGGTCGCCCAGAACGAATCCGCCACCTACGAAAGACGCCAGCCCGAGGCGGTCGCAGTGCCCGGCTGGCTCATCTGCGACAATGTCCGTATCTCCGATGTCGCAGAAAGTTTCTGATGCGCCGCCGTCCTGACCGGTAGAAGATGATCAAGGCGGTTGGTTTTAACTGCAGCCCCCGTCCCCGGGGCAACACCTATCTCGCACTCAACACCGTCCTGACGGAACTGAAAAATGGCGGTATCACCACTGAACTGGTCCAGGTGGGCGGGCTCAACCTCCACGGCTGTCGCGCCTGCCTGAAATGCGCCGAGACCCGGGACCGCAGATGCCACGGCTGGGATGACGATATGAACCCGCTGATTGAAAAGATGTTTACCGCGGACATCATCCTCATCGGCTCGCCGGTCTACTTCAGTTCGATGACCGCCGAGGCAAAGGCGCTCATTGACCGGGCGGGCTATGTTGCCGGTAAAAATGACAACCCGCTCCGGCGCAAAATTGGTGCCGCGGTGGTGGCGGTGCGCCGGGGTGGTGCCAATGTTGTATTTGCCGAAATCAACTACTTCTTCCTGATTCGCGAGATGATTGTCCCGGGCTCAACCTACTGGAACTTTGGCATCGGAATGAAGCCCGGCGAAATCCTTAACGACGAGGAAGGCATCCGCACCTTCAAAAACCTCGGCCGCAACATCATCTGGCTGGCAGAAAGACTGTGGGGACAAAACCCGAACCGCGACACCGCGCAATCAACCGCCAACCGATGAAATAACCACCAGGACGGTATCCCGGGTAAAGGACGCTGGTTTAACACACTGATTTACAATTAGTTATAGAAAAATATCCTGCAAAATAATCACAATCGGGCAGGCGGGGGCTAGCCCGGGGCTAGCCCCGGGACTGCTCCCGGGGTTGCTCTGATATTAACCATCAGCCCGGAATCCAGCCCAACCAGCGGGCAAAAATAGCGGTTTAATCCGGCAACTACTTCACCCGCACCAGCCGGTCTTCCACCGGAATTAGCCATTACCATAACCCCAGAAGCAACAGCCCGCATCACCGCTAATCCATATTACCCGCTAACTACAATCGCTCCTTTGCCCTGAACCGCGCCCGCAGATGCCGATAACGACACCACCACAATTTTACCAGCAATTCTCTTCCTTCCCGCGCCGGTCAGAGAAAAATGTCCGCTGACGCCAGCCTTGACTTTGTCCGATTTTATCGCTATTTTTTTCTACCCCGTGATGCCGAGGTGGCGGAAATGGCAGACGCGCTAGCCTCAGGAGTTAGTGGGGAAACCCATGGGGGTTCAAATCCCCCCCTCGGCACCAGAGAATAACAGAAATAATTAGCGCCGAAGGTTTTCGCCGGACAGAAGTTTTTTCCGGGTTATCTGGATTATTTAATTTAAACCCTGCCGAACATCCGCTGCAGCCGGAGCCGCAGCACCAGGATAAACGCCCGCCAGATAATCCGCCGCGACATCTTTGATACGCCAGCACGGCGCTCGGTAAAGACAATCGGAATCTCCTTTATCCTGCCACCCTTGCGCCAGATTAAAAAGTCAATCTCAATCTGAAACCCGTAGCCATCCTCTTTTAACTGATTCAGGTCCAGTTTGCGCAGCATATCACACCGGTACGCCTTGAACCCGGCGGTCAAATCCCGCACCGGACAGCCGGTAACCTTGCGGGCATACAGGCAGGCAAAATAGGACAACAGCAGCCGTTTCATCGGCCAGTTGACAATTGAGATACCATCAGAGTAACGGGAGCCAATCACCAGGTCGTAATCCTTTAACAGCGCAATCATCTCCGGAATCTTTTCCGGCGGATGGGAAAAGTCCGCATCCATCTCAAAGCAGTAATCATAGCCGTGTTCCAGGGCATAGCGAAACCCCATAACATAGGCGGTACCCAGCCCGAGCTTCTTCTCCCGCCGGATGAGTTTTATCCGGGGATTGGCCCTCTGCATCTTTTCAACAATGTCACCGGTTTTGTCCGGCGAGTTGTCGTCAATTACCAGGACATCCAGCTCCCCAGACTGAGACAGGACAATCGGAATAATCCGCGCAATGTTTTCCGCCTCGTTATAGGTCGGCATAATCACAAGACCACGTGCCACAGAACTATCATATTGATTACCCGCCGGTTGTCAACATAAGAGCAGGGACAACGGTCCAATTATCTAACCCATTGTCTAAACGGAACTTAACATCATCAACCCTCTGCTTTACTTGACATTAGAAAATTATTGACTATTTTATTAGGTTAATAATGAAAAAAATTCCGCTATTTCTTCTGGTGCTTCTGGCTATTGCGAACGCCGGGCGGGTCGCGGTATTTATCCCTAACGACCTGTTTCGGGACGATGAGTTTGAACCGGTGGCCGGCGTGCTGGAGCGTGCCGGGATTGAGGTGGTGGTGGTGTCCAATGAAACCACCGCTGCCCAGGGCTTTGATGGATTGCTGGTGAAACCCCGGATGCTTTATCAGGAGGTTCGGCCCGATGACTTCGCGGCGCTTGTTCTAATAGATGGTTCCGGACTTGTCCCCTATCTTGAAGACTCGGTATTGCATAGACTGTGTCAGGAGTTTATTGCCCGCGGCCGGCTCGTGGCAGGAATTGAACTGGCACCGCTGGTATTTGCCTATGCCGGCATTCTCAAAGGAAAAACCGCCACCGTATTCCCGGACCATCATTCCATCGGGGTTTTGAAAGAGCACGGCTGCCGCCACAGTTTCCGTTCGGTGGTGGTCGATGGCAACATCATCACCGCCGCGAAAGCCGAGGATGCGGTCGCCTTTGCCCGGACCGTCGTGAAAATGCTCAAAAGGAGATAAGGTGCGGGCGCTGGTGCAAAGAGTTCTCCGGGCACGGGTCGTGGTGGATGGCGCGGTAACAGGAGAAATCGGACCGGGGGCGCTGGTCTTCCTGGGTATCGGCAAGAACGACAGCGAAACTCATTGCCGGCAACTTGCCAGCCGGATTGCCAACCTGCGCATCTGGGATGATGAAAACGGAAAAATGAACCGTTCGCTGTTAGAGACGGGCGGGGCGGTGCTGGTTGTTTCCCAGTTTACGCTCTACGCTGATGCCAGCAGCGGTCGGCGACCGTCTTTCTCTAACGCCTGTGAACCAAAACGGGCTGAGGAACTCTATGAACGGTTTATCACCGAACTGCGCTACCTCGGTGTGCCGACCGCAACCGGCAAATTTGGCGCCCGGATGGATGTGGAACTGGTAAACTCCGGACCGGTGACGATAATGCTCGAAGAGGAGTAAAGATGATTCGCAGTATGACCGGGGTTGGACGAGCCGAAGGGATGCTTGCGTCCTACGGGGTGAAGTTGACGGTGGATATCCGCTCGGTGAACCACAAATACTTTGAACTGGTGGCAAAACTACCACCACCGCTTGCCGCCTACGAACGGGATGTATACGAACTAATCCGCCGGGTAATCCATCGGGGTTATCTCCAGTTACAGGTAACGATGGACGAAACCGCCGCCACGCCGGTGATTACCATCGACCGTGCCCTGGTAGCCGAGTACCTGCGCCTCGCCCGGGAGTTGAAAAAGAAATACCACCTGGAGGGCGAACTGAACATCAACACCCTCTTCACCCTGCCCGGAGTAATCAACACCAGAAAACCCAACTCCAATCACAGCCGGCTCTGGCAGGCAAGCAAACGGGTAATCAACCAGGCACTCACCCAGCTGGTGAAGATGAAACAGGCAGAAGGAATGGCGCTGGTGCGCGACCTGCGCAAGCGGGTAAACAAAATCCGCCGGGCGGTGCGGGCGATTGAGCAGCGCGTCCCGAAACGACTCGCCGAACGCCGCGAGAACATAATCGAACAGTTACAGGCGCTCAACATTCAGGCAAACCCAAAACGGCTGCTCGAGGAAGTGGCGTTTATTGCGGAAAAGATTGACATCCACGAAGAGTGTGTCCGGCTCAAGAGCCACTGCAGTATGTTCCTTCGCGCCCTGCACAGTTCCCAGACATCGGGCAAGAAACTGGACTTCATCGCTCAGGAGATGCTCCGCGAAACCGACACCCTGGCAGCAAAAGCCCGGGATATGGTCATCTCGCGCCGGGCAATTGAGATTAAAGGCGAAATCGAGAAACTGAAGGAACAGGTGCGTAATGTTGAATAAACACCATCAGCCGTTTCTGGTTGTCCTCTCTTCACCATCGGGCGCGGGTAAAACCTCCATCTGCCGTGAGGTAGTCCGGCAGGATAAAAACATATTTTACTCAGTATCCGCCACCACCCGACCCCGGCGACCGGGCGAACGCAACGGCAAAAGCTACATCTTTCTGAGCGACGACCGGTTTCAGCGGATGCTCAAGCAAAACCAGCTCCTGGAATACGCCCGGGTCTATGGCTACTTTTACGGCACACCAAAACAGCCGGTGCTCAACGCCTTCCGGAAGGGCAAGGATGTAATTGCCGACCTGGATATCCAAGGAATGCGCTCCTGTAAAAAACTCCTGCCGGAGCGGACGGTGACGGTATTCATCCTGCCGCCCAGTCTAAAAGAACTCACCCGCCGGCTCAAAAGGCGGGGCACCGAAACCCCGGAGGAATTTAACCGGCGCCGCTCGGCGCTCGCTACCGAACTGGCGGCAATTCCGGAGTTTGACTATCTGGTAATTAATGATAAACTAAACCGGGCGGTCCGGAGTGTCCTGGCAATAATCAATGCCGAACGGCTCCGGGTCACCCGTAGAATTAAGTCAAAGGAGGTTTAAAAAGATGAAGTGGACTTCCATTGAAGAATTGTGGCGTATTTATCCAAACAAGTATCTGGCTTTGAACATCGCCGCCCTGGAGGTGCGGCGGACAATTGACGCCCTGAATCGGGATGAAATTCAACTGCCGACCAATATCTACGACTACGCCCTGAAACGCCTCTTGCGCGGTGAACTAAAGTACGCTCCCCTGACCGAAGAAGAACTGGCGGCGATGTTAAGCCAGCACCGCAGCGAAGAGGCCGCCTCCCGCCGCGCTTAAACAGACCGCGCCTGTTCTTTTCCGGGGTGAAGGGTGAGCCAGCTAGAACTCCTTTTGGGCGTCACCGGCAGCATCGCCGCCTACAAGGCGCTGGAACTGGTCCGCCTGTGCCGCAAGCACAACTGGGGCGTCACCGCCGTGATGACCGCGGCTGCCTGCCGGCTGGTGGGAGTGGAATCATTCCGCACCCTGACCGGTAGACCGGTGGCAAAAGACCTTTTTCCAGAAGAACGGGTCTTTTCCTCCCCGGTCGCGCATATTGACCTCGCCACCCGTCCCGACATAATCCTCGTTGCACCCGCGACCGCCAACATCATTGGTAAACTGGCGCACGGTATCGCTGACGACCTACTCTCAACCATCCTCCTGGCAATTCCCGAGGAAAAGGTGCGTCAGGGTCGGGTACTCTTCGCACCGGCGATGAACGAAAATATGTGGCGGAATCGGGTTGTTCAGGACAATGTTAGCCGCCTGCGCGAAATCGGATTTAGATTTATCCCGCCGGCGGAAGGTGAACTTGCCTGCGGCGCAACCGGCACCGGCAGGATGGCAGAACCAGCGACCATATTCGCCTACTGCCAGTCAACCCTGGCAAACCTTCCCGACTTATCCGGTGTCTCGGTCCTGGTCACCACCGGCAGAACCGAGGAGCCGATCGACCCGGTGCGCATCATCACCAACCGCTCCTCCGGTCTTATGGGTGTGGAAATTGCCCGGCAGTTCGCTATCGCTGGTGCCCGCACCCGGCTTGTTGCCGGTGCGGTGTCGGTGCCGCTTCCTGTCGACGCCATCCGGGTGAACACAACCGGTGAGATGGCCGCGGCGGTGGAAAAACTACTGCCCGAAACCGATATCCTGGTAATGTGTGCGGCGGTTGCTGACTACCGGCCCGCGGCACCCGCGCACGACAAGCACCACGCCGCCGCACTGACCCTGAAATTGACCCGCACACCGGATATCCTGAAACTGGTCGCCAGCAAGAAAAGCCGTCCCTTGCTGGTTGGATTTTCTCTGGACACCTCGCTGGCACGGGCAAAGACAAAACTCCGGGATAAAAACCTTGACCTGATCGTCGCCAACCCGGTAACAACCGCGGGCAGTGAAAAGATTAAACCAACCGTCATCCTGCGCTCCGGTGCGACCCGGCGCTTCCCGGAGCTCACCAAGTCGGAGTTTGCCCGGGAGCTGGTAAAAATTATTGCCCAGGTGTTCAAGAAAGACAGATAGCGTATGGCAACCAATCCGGAAACATCTTCTCGCGACCGCAAGCCACCTCAGGCGCTTGAGGCGGAAGCCGCGGTGCTCGGCGCCATCCTCCTGGACCAGGAGGCACTGCCCCGGGTGATGCACTTCCTCAAACCAGAACATTTCTATCTACCGGCACATCGCGCCATCTACGAGGCGATGCTGAACCTCTTTGACCGCAAACAGCCCTATGACATCATCACCGTCACCAACGAACTGCGCCGGATGAAGCAACTGGAAGATGTTGGTGGCCAGGCGTTCCTCTCCGCGCTCCTTGACACTGTGCTCACCGCCGCCAACTGCGAGGAGCATGCCCGGCTCGTCCTGGAAAAGGCGATTCAGCGCCAGTTAATCCAGACCGCCACCGAAATCATCCAGCACGCCTATGAGGAAAATCGCAACCCCGAAGAACTCCTGGAAGTTGCCGAAAGCAAGATCTTTCAGTTACGGCAGGCGGGCGAGGTAAAAAAGTTCCACCTCGTCCGGGATATGCTGATGTCCGAGATTGAGCGAGTGGAAAAGGCACGGGAAGAGAAGCAGTTCATCACCGGTATCGAGACCGGCTTCCGCGACCTGGACGCCCTGACCTCCGGGTTCCAGCCCGGTGACTTCATCATCATCGCCGGCCGCCCCTCAATGGGCAAAACCGCCCTTGCCTTAAACATCGCGGTCAACGCCGCCACCCGGGTCAGCCGGAAGGTCCCGGTCGCCATCTTCAGCCTGGAGATGTCCACCGAGAGTTTAATCCAGCGTCTCATCTGTTCCGAGGCACGGGTGTCGTTGCCGAAACTGCGCCGGGGTATGCTCACCCAGCAGGAATACACCCGGGTGATCACCGCGGTTGGTCACCTCTCCGAGGCAAAAATCTACATTGACGACTCACCTGGCCTCAATGCCCTGGAAATGCGGGCACGGGCACGGCGCCTGAAAGGTGACCACCCGGACCTGGGTATGATTATCATTGACTACCTGCAGTTGATGGAGACCCACGGTGACCGCCGCCGGGAAAAGAACCGCCAGCAGGAGATATCGGAAATCTCCCGGGCGCTCAAGGCAATGGCAAAGGAACTGAATGTCCCGGTTGTTGCCATCTCCCAGCTCTCCCGGGCGCCAGAAACCCGCCAGGACAAAAGACCGCAACTTGCCGACCTGCGGGAGTCCGGTGCCCTGGAACAGGATGCGGATGTTGTCCTGCTTCTTTACCGTCCCGCCGCCTACCGGACAAAGGAATGGGCAAAACTGGATGAAAACACAAAACGGGCAACCGAACTTAACCTCGCCAAACAGCGCAACGGCCCGACCGACACCATCAATCTGGTATTCCTCTACGACTGCATGCGCTTTGAGAACGCCGAGACCCGCTATACCGAAGAAGAACCTGTTGAAGAGGTCCCCGAAGACGAGTTTAACATCTGATGAAACGGACCCGTTTTGTCTGCCAGAACTGCGGTTACGAATCAACCGGCTGGCTTGGCCGCTGCCCCAGTTGCGGCGAGTGGAATAGCCTGGTTGAGGAAAAAATACCCGAGCAGAAAAGGGAGCGCCGGAAAACCACTCGCACCAGTTCTACCGGTGGGACGCCTGCCTTGCCGGTGCCGCTTCGTTCCGTCTCCCTTACCACCGCGGCACGCCTCGCCACCGGCATTGAGGAACTGGACCGGGTCCTCGGCGGCGGCATCGTTCCCGGCTCATTGCTCCTCCTAGGTGGTGAGCCCGGTGTCGGCAAATCCACCCTTTTACTGCAGATGTGTCACCTGCTCGCAATCCGGGGCATCAGGGTGCTCTATGTCACCGGCGAGGAGTCCCCCGAACAGGTGCGCCTGCGGGCGGAGCGACTTGGCTCCAACGCCGCGGAACTGTTTGTCCTCGCCACCGTTGAACTGGACGACATCCTCGCCGCGGTAGAACAGACCCGCCCCGGTGTCCTGATTGTCGACTCCATCCAGACCATCGCCAGCGGTGCGCTCACCAGTGCGCCTGGCAGTGTTGCCCAGGTGCGGGAGTGCACCGGTGAACTCCTCCGTCTGGCAAAGGCAAACCGGCTTACCGTATTTATCATCGGTCATGTGACCAAATTCGGTGCCATTGCCGGACCAAAAACCCTGGAACATATGGTCGACACCGTCCTCTACTTTGAGGGCGAAACATCCCAGAACTACCGCATCGTCCGGGCGGTAAAGAATCGCTATGGCTCCACCAACGAAATCGGGGTGTTTCAGATGACCGAAGCCGGACTGAAAGGGGTTGAAAACCCCTCGGAGTTATTCCTTTCCGGACGCCGGACCGATGTCTCCGGCTCCGCGGTGGCAGCCACCCTGGAAGGAACCCGTCCCCTCCTGGTGGAAATTCAGGCGCTGGCAGCACCAACACCATTCGCCCTGCCCCAGCGGGTGGCAACGGGTTTTGACCTCCGGCGTCTGGCGCTACTTCTGTGCATCCTCGAGCGCCGCGCTGGCATCGCCGCCGCAGGAAAAGACATCTTCCTTAACATCGCCGGCGGTCTTAAACTTACCGAACCGGCGGTTGACCTGGGGGTAATCGCGGCACTCGCCTCGGCACTGCGCAACACACCCCTTCCGGCTGACACCGTGCTCTGGGGTGAGGTCGGGCTTGCTGGTGAGGTGCGTTCGGTTATCCGCAACGAATCCCGGATTACCGAGGCAGAACGGCTGGGCTTCAAACGGGCAATTGTGCCCGCGCCCAGCCCGAAAACGAAAAAGAACCGCCTCCAGGTGGTGCCGGTGGACACAATCACCACCGCACTGAAAATTTTGGGGTTAAAGAAATGAGAAAGAATTGGGGAGGATACCATGTTTTTTTCTCGTCCCAAAACATTTGTTATGGACATCAACACCCTTGCCGACCCGAGGGTTATCCAGTTTCTCAAGACTGGTCTGGTAACCGGCAGAATTATCGTTCCCGAACCCGAACAACCAAAAGGAGAAAATGACCACCTCAATCGTCGTGCCCTGGAAAACCTCAACTCCCTGAGAAACACCCCGGGCATCAAACTCAAAACCTGCCCGGGTATCAAAACCATTACCGACCTCATCGCCCTTGCCCGCAAAAACCGCGCCACCATCATCACCACCCGCATCGACCTGAAATCCCAGGCAAATGGACTGCCGGTGGTCACCACGCTTGAACTGTTTGAACTGTTCCGGCCCGCCTATCTACCCGGCACCGTGCTCCGGGTCCGGATTAGCAAACGGGGCAAAGAAAGAAACGAAGGTATCGGCTATCTCGAAGGCGGCATCAAGGTGGTGGTGGAAAACGGCGGCAGCAATGTCGGCAATGAGATTGAGGTGGTAATCAAAGGTAGCATTGATACCGATGTCGGGCAGGTGCTATTTGCCCAGCCCCGTTTTCAGGAGATAAAATAAGGACGCTGGCGTCCGCTCCGGGGTGCTGCGTCCCTTACCCTGCGTCCGGAACACACAGCTGTTTCCGAACCGCCTTGCGGGACGCAGGTGCCGGTATTGGCACCACCGCTCCGCTGGCGCCGCGTTCGGTTCACCCGCGGGAGTAAACACCAGCTGTCCTTCATCAACAATCTGCCCCGCACCACAAAAATGGCGGGCTATCGAGCGGCATTGCGCAGCATTATAGGGCGGAAGTTATGCGATTATGCTCCCCGCATCGATAGCCCGGAAGCCGAATAACCATCACTCCCCACAGCTCCTGAACCATCACAATGCACAATCCGTTCCGCAGCCCGATGCGCAGGCTTGTGCCGCTAACACCCTGAAAAACATAAATTTGTCCAGCCTGAGCCCTGCCTCACCAACATTTTCCCTCTCAAGCCGGCATACAACTAACCCCGGCATAATAAATGAGTTGTCCAGGCCGGACCGCTCGCCAGCACCACCCCCATTTATCCGCACCTGCCAGAATAAAATAGCCCGGGAAAAACCAGGCATAACCCCCTGATAAAACCCCAGCCTTCACCTCATTACTGGACAAAGATTCAACCCGGCGTCTGCCAGAAGAACAAAACCTGTATTAAACCTGCGGTTATGCCCGAGACCAGGTTGCGATGCAAAAAGGAAACTTAACATCAGGACAAAACCGGCGGTAAAGATGGGGGCAACCCCCGGATTAACCCCCACACCTGCCCCTCTTTTTGCAAAAAGGGTTGGCTTCAATTCCCTAATGTGTTGCCACTGCGAAACTTATCCAGCATTTTTCTCGCGGGACAACAAAAACACCGTTATTTTTTTAGAAAATCTGGCTCTAACAGATAGGGCACAACGCAAAACCGCACTAACCGGTTTTCTTGACTACCTGGATTCGGACTTTAAAATCAGAAGCAATTATGAATACACAGATTCGCAGCCTGCAAAAGGCGCTCGTCCGGGAAAAACTGGACGGCTATCTGGTCACAAACCTGACCAATATCCGTTACCTCTGCGGGTTCACCGGCTCCAACGGTATGATGCTTGTTACCCGAAAGCGAGCAACATTTTATACCGATTTCCGTTATCAGGAGCAGATAAAGACCGAGGTGCAGGGGTGCGCCTCCCGGGTGCTGGAGCGTGACCTTTACGCCTCATTTCCGGTTGAAGACCTGAAAAACATCCGCCGGCTCGGCGTGGAAAAAAATCACCTCACCCTGGCCCGGTTCGAACTGCTCCGCCAGCAGGTGAAGAAAGCAAAACTCATCCCCTGCCGGGACCTGGTCCTGGAACTGCGCCGCACCAAGCGACCCGAGGAACTGAAATTAATCCAGCAGGCACAGCGGATTACCGAAAAAATCTTTAACGCAATCCTGCCCTTAATCAAGCCGGGCGTAACCGAAAAGGACCTGGCGGTGGAAATTGAATTCAGATTCCGCCGGCTGGGTGAACCCGCCTTTCCGGTAATTGTCGCATCAGGAGAAAATGCGGCAAAACCCCATGCCCGTCCGGGAATGCGCCGATTGCGCCGGGGTGACTGTATCACCTTTGACCTGGGCTGTCGGTTTAACGGCTACTGCTCGGATATGACCCGCACCGTGTTCCTCGGCTCACCGGACCCGAAACTGCGCCAGGTGTATGATGCGGTGCTCAACGCCCAAAAGGAGGCGCTGGACATTATCAAACCCGGTGTCCCCTGCAAACTGGTTGACCTTGCCGCCCGCGACCACCTGAACCGTGCCGGATTCGGACAGTTCTTTGGCCACAGCCTTGGCCACGGTGTCGGGCTTGAGGTCCACGAACAACCATCCCTGGCAAAAACCAGCACCCAGACCCTGGAGCCCGGCGATGTCGTCACCGTGGAACCGGGCGTCTATCTCCCGCACCGGGGCGGGGTGCGAATCGAGGATATGGTCTTTATCACAAAAAATGGCTATATCAATCTCACCAGAACCAGTAAAAAAATCCTCATACTTTAAGGAGTGAACCATGGTAACACCTAACGACTTTCGCACCGGACTTTTAATCAGATACAACGGTGAAATCTATGAGGTCCTGTCCTATTCCCGGACCAGGACCGCCCAGCGCCGGGCACGGGTTTTGACAAAAATCCGCAACATCCGCACCGGCGCCACCATTGAAGAAAGTTTTGAATCCGAGATTAAACTGGAAACTGTGGACCTGGAAAGACGCCGCGGGCAATTCCTGTATGCGGACGACACCAACTGCTACTTTATGGACCTGGAAACCTATGACCAGTTCCCCATCAAAAAAGAGGCGCTCGGTGACAAAATCTATTACCTCACCGAAGGGATTGAGGTGGAAATCGGCTATGTCGACCAGGTGCCGATGATTATCAACCCGCCGATGTTTGTCGTCCTGGAAGTGGTGGACACCGAACCCAACTACCGTGGTGACACCGCTACCGGTGGTGGCAAACCCGCCCGGCTCTCCACCGGCCTGGTGGTTGATGTCCCGTTTTTCATCAAGGTTGGCGACCGGGTCCGCATTGACACCCGCACCAACACCTATGTTGAGCGGGCTTAAAACCATCTCCCCGGGATGCTGGAGAAACTGTTAATCGCCAACCGGGGCTACTGGGCACTGCGCATCATCCGCTCCTGCCGGGACCGGGGAATTAAAACGGTCATCGTCTATTCAGAAGCGGACCGGGACTCGTTGCCGGTCGGACTCGCCGATGAGGCGATATGTATCGGACCGGCACCAGCTCAGGACAGTTATCTCAACATCTCCCGCATCCTCTCCGCGGCTGAGGTTACCCGCAGCTCCGCCATCCACCCGGGCACCGGCTTCCTTGCCACCGACCCGGAATTTGCCGATGCGGTCCTGAACTCCGGCTTTGGCTGGGTCGGTCCGCCACCGGACCTGCTCCGGCTCCTGAATGACCGGCTGGCGGTGCGCGAACAGGTAAAAAAGGCTGATGTTGCGGTCCTGCCCGGTTCGGACGGTGCGGTCACCACTCCCCAGGATGCGGTGAAAATAAGTTCCGCACTCGGGCTGCCGGTGGTTGTCCGGCCAGTGGCGGAAAATACCCGCCAGCAAAGGCTCATCTGGCAGGAAAAGGACATTGAAAACCAGTTCCGGCTGTGCCAGGCAGAAACCCGGGCGCTATTTGACGCTGCCCTGCCCGGTGGAATCACCACCCCCGCGGTGTTCATAGAAAAATTCCTTCCCGCGACCCGGCGGATTGCGGTTCTGCTCAGCGCCACCGGAAATGGCACGGTGACCATCTGGGGTGAAACGGACATCTCAATTGCCCGGGCAGGCAAAAACCTTATCGCCGAATCACCCGCGCCCGGGCTGAAAACCCAACAGCAGCAGCAAATATTTGACTGGGCAACCGCGGTGACCCGGGCGCTAAACTTCACTGGTGTTGCAACAGTGGAATTTCTCATCACCGGTTCCGGTGATGTCTACTTCCATCGTTTTCAGCACCAGTTGCCGGAATTTCATCCCCTCGCGGAACTCCGTTACGGCATTGACCTCATCCAGGAACAGTTACACCTGCTCACCGAACCGGAACCGACCGCAACCCCCCAGCCTCTATTTAACCAGGCGCTCGCCTGCCAGATTTATGCCGAAGACCCGGTTGCGGACTTCGAACCATCACTCGGCACCATCACCGACCTGCACCTGCCCTCCGGACCAAATGTCCGGGTTGATTCGTTTCTTACCCCGGGCACCGAGATTCTGCCCTACTACGACCTCTTCCTCGGCACCATCTCCGCCTGGGCACCGGACCGGGAATCGACTATCCGGCGCCTCCACCGCGCCCTCTCCGAAACGATAATCACCGGAATCGCCACCAATATCCGCTTCCTGTTAAACATCCTGCACGCAAAATCATTTAAATCAGGCAAATTTACCGCTGACACATTCCGGAATATCGGTCAGCAAAATATTAACTTGACCACTTGACGATTTAATGATATACTATAACTTAACGGGTTACGCTGATGGAAAATAGACCAATCAGTCCAGAAAGGCTGAAAGAGGCGATTCAGGCGGTAGATTTTCTCCTTGAGCAAAGCAACAGGCGCTACCCGGAAAGCCTCCCCCCTTATCACCTTCACCGGCTTCACGCCTGGCGTGAGGGCACCCATCCGGCAGCGACACTGCACCTCTCTGGGCTCGTCGGTTCCCCGTCTCCTAAAATCAAAGTCCCTTTTACCGAACTCAACCCGCTCCAGCGTGAACTGGAAATCTATCGCTCCTATGCCGAGGCGCTCCTCATTCAGGAAGAACTGAAAGAACGAACCTTCCGGGGTGAGGAGCGGGAGGAGTTAATCCAGCGTGCCCTGGGGATAATACCGGTTTCCGAGGCACGCCGGTTTGCGGAAATCCACTCCTGTTCAGTGGTCCAGCCGCGCCAGGTGGCGGAATCCGCCCGCAAGTTACTGGAAGCGGTCCAGCTCATCAGTCAGGAACTCGGACCGGCATCCGCACTCGCCTACGGCATGCTGATCATCTGCGGATTGCGTGCCCGCGCCGAGTTTGAGAAATACGGAAAGCGACTTGATGAACTGTTCAAGCGCATCGTATCCGCGCCCGGGGTTGTCCAGGTCCTGGAACTGGTTACCCTCGATGGTCGCCGGGCTGGTTTTGAACCCCAGTTCCGGCTGTTGTTGGGTGTCCGGGAGCGTTTGTGGCAGATGAAACCCAACCGGGTCTCCTCTGCACCGGGCGGATTCCTGCTTACTAAAACAATTGACGCCTATCTCTCCAATCGCCCGGGTGTTGGCAATATTATCGGTCTGACCGTTCTGGATAGCATCATCATCGGAAAACTTGGCTTCGCCGTGCGCTATGTGTACGACTCGGGAAGCATCTGCATTGAGGTGTTGATTGAGAACCGGAGCGTATACTGGGACCCCGCCAAACCGGTCCCCCTTTCCTTCACCCCCATCCTCTCGGGCAAACGGCTGGAGCTGTCTGACCTGATGGCGCTGGTTTACGCCAGCATCGCCAACACCTGCTTCTCCCAGGCGCTCTGGGACAAGGCGATTGAGAACTACCAGCGGGCGCTGGAACTGTTCCCGGATTCAGCTGAAACCTATCGGGATATGGCGGTATGCTATTTGAGAAAAAACCTGCCCGACAAGGCGATAAAGGCGCTGGAGTCGGCGCTAAAACTGTCGCCGAATTCCGCCACCATCCACCATATCCTCGGCAACGCCTATGCGCTGGCAAATCAGTATCGGCAGTCCATCGCCGCTTACAAAAAGGCGGTGCAGCTCAGCCCGAAGTTCCCCGAGGCCTGGTACAATATGGGACTGGCTTACGAGAAGATGACGATGCCTGACCAGGCGGTGGCGGCTTTTCAGATGGCGATTGAGGTTAATCCCGAGTACTGCCCTGCCTATCTGGCGCTGGGCAATATCCATCTTGAGCAGGGCAAGGTGCAGGAGTCGATTCGCTGGTATCGGGAGGCGATAAAGCATGACCCCAACCTCGTCTCCGCCTATTACAACCTGGGACGTGCCTATTACGAGGCAAAAGACCTGGACAACGCCATCAGTTGCTACCAGAAGGCGATAAAACTCAACCCCAAGCATGCTGGCGCCTGGTACAACCTCGGCATCGCCTACCGGGATAAAGGGCAGAAAGACAAGGCGGTCGAGGCGCTGGAACAGGCGGTAGCACTAAACCCTAACCTCTTGCGTTAATATGGGCTTCTCTGACCTGCCGATTATCCGCTCCATCGCCAGCTTCTTCCGCTCCACCTTTGTCCGGGAAAAGCCCTTTGTCTGGAACCCCGGGCGCATCGGCCCGCGCTTTGACTGGCTTGACCACACCCATATCCTTATCCGCGAGGGTCCGCTTGCCGGCAAGGAGATGGAAATTGTCACCGAAATCTTCCCGAAAAAGGCAAACATCTTTGCCTCACTTGATGGACAGCAGATCGGCCGTGCCTACATCGAGCGCGACCCGCCCGGTGTCGGAGTAATCCTCTGGGACATTGCGGTAAAGGAAGGTTATCGCCGTAAAGGTGTTGCCTCAATAATGACCTACTGTATCTTCCGGGAACTCCTCTCCATCCAGAAGACCGCCTTTTTTAAGATCCGGATGATGCGGTTAATGAAGCCCGGAGAAAAGAATATCGAACTGCAGAATGTCGGTATCGGTGTAATCGGCAACCGCCTCGGCTTCACGCCGGAGTTCAACCTCGACCGTCTCCTGCACCCCAACAACATTACCGGTCTGGAAGTGCTACCCGCCAAGGGCGAATTTCCACCCAGTTTTAAGATTGTCATCAAAACCTTTCCCCTGGTCCTGATCGCCTTTGTCCTGGACACCGATACCCTGAAACCGGTGGACGACTTCCGCACCTATGTGCAACTTACCAAAGACGAATCCACCATTTACAACTGGGTGCGCCGCGGCTTAATCGTTATCGGCAATGGCAACTACTGGCTGCGCAGTAACGGCATCGACCAGTTTGTCAACCACCTCGCCACTGATGAGTGGGAGGCACGGATGTTCCGGCGCAAAATCCGCGGGGTGTAAGGAGAAGGTGCTATGCCGGAAAAACTCCGCATTGACACCCACCGCTCAATTGAAATCTCCTTTGCCCGGCTCAGCCCGCGCATTGGCTGTGGATTGATGCTGGCGAGTCTGCCTCGCTTTGACGCCTCGGACCCGCTCAACGCAATTATGCAGAACTATGGTTACAACAAAATTCACGCCGACAAACCCGCGCAGAAGATACTTACCAACTCCGGACTTTTAAAATCATTTTACGATAACGCCTTCACCAATAAAACCCCGCTCCAGCAGAACTTTCGTTCCACCTTCGGCCATCTCGAAATCTATCTTGCCTTTGACCCGACGCTAAAAACCGCCTGGTTTGTCTCCGACCCCCAGAACAAAATCGCCCTGACCAACTACTACCGCGATGCCCTCTCCCTCGGGCTCAAAGCGGATGGCATCCTCCTTACCGGCTCTCTCCCCAAACTCACCCCGGTCGGCTGGCAAAACCTCCACGACCTGCTTAATGATGAATTCTTTAAAAAATACGGCCCGATTGAAAGGGTCGAGATAATGAGCATCCTCTCTGGTGCCCGCTGGCGCCCACCATCATTGGGATTAGGTGTGACCCTTTTAAATATGAGGGAATTTAAAGATATCAAGGCAGCGGTGGATGCCGCCTTTCGGGGTGGAGAAGATGGCGGTACCGATACCGGTAGCCCCTGAGGTTATTGACAATTCCTATCAAGAAGTTAGTATTAAAATACAGTAGCAGTGCCGGAAGTTGCCGGTGCTACTACGCTACGCTCAGAAAGATAACATCTGCCAGCAAAGGAGGATAGCCTATGACCGATCTTCCCAACATCGGTAAGTTAGACCCGGAATCATTTAACAAACTTATCTTTCCCTATCTGGGAGCAGTATCGGAAAAGGTTCTCTTGGGCCCGAAACATGGCGTGGATGCCGCGGTCATTGCCATTGACGATGCCCCACCGGGCAAAAGAAAGGTTATGGCGGTTGCCGAAGACCCGACATTCGGTTTACCGGTGCTTCTACCCTATCTCGGCTGGAGTATTGTCCACATCTGCGCCAGCGATGTTGCGGTAATGGGAATTAAACCGCAGTTCCTCTCCATCTGCCTGCTCTTCCCGCCCGAAACAACCGGAGAAACGGTCAACTTAATCTGGACACAGGTGCACGAAGAGTGCCAGAAACTGGGTATCAGCATCGTTGGCGGACATACCGGCGTGTATCCGGGAATCTCCTACCCGCTGAACGGCGGCTGCACCGTGTGGGGATTTGGTGAAGAGAGTGAAATCACTCCCGCATCCGCTGCCCGCCCCGGTGATATCCTGGTGGTAACCAAGGGTCCGGCAATTGAAGCCACCGCCATATTAGCCCTGCAGGCAGAAACCGCATTGAAAAAGGTTCTGCCCGAGGAAACGGTCAATGCGGCAAAAGATTTATTCTACCAGATGACGGTGGTCCCGGATGCGCTCGTATGTAGAAATTTTGCCCGGGCGATGCACGATGCCACTGAGGGCGGACTGCTCGGCGGCATCTACGAGATGACCGAGGCAAGCGGTATCGGTGTCACCGTCTACGAGTCGCGCATCACCATTCCGGAACCGGTGGCAAAGGTGTGCGCCCACTTCAACATTGACCCCCTGATTGCGATAAGCGAGGGAACGCTGGTGGCAGCGGTCCCGCCGGAAAAGATGCCCGGGCTGCGTGCCGCGGCGCAATCGGCAAACCTGCCCATCTTCGAACTGGGTGAGTTTACCGGTAGCAAACGCCGATTCATCAGAAAAGAGGGCACTGAGGAAGAGTTGCTACCGGTTAAAGAGGACCCGTTCTGGCAGGCATACTTTAAGGCGATGACCGGGTGAACGACTTAAAAGAAAAGATAATTGGTCGACTGAGAGAGGCGCTCACCCTCCTGGAGAACTGTCCGGAGTTCGTCCCCCTTGTTCCGGAGGTTCGCACCAACATCGCCTTCGCCCTGCCTGATGCTCTCAGCCCGGCTGATGTTGCCGCAGTTGATGGCAGGATTACGGTGGTGCGCGGCAAACCCAGAGCCTGTGGTGAGGTTGAGTTCGGCGCCTCCGACCACCTCGCCCGATTGCTCATCCAGTTGCGCCCCTTCGCACCGGAAATCCGTGCCGCAATCAACTTCCGCTGGAATGAAAAGATCCTTGCGGTGGTCCAGCGCTGGGCACAAAGCCGGGGCGCAAAAATCGGTGTGATTGACCGCAGCCGGGAACCGGAACAACTGATCGGCAAGGAAAGGGGCTCTATGCCCTGGAAAGTCCAGGAACTCATCGCCAGTGCTGGTGGCGAAGTCCCGGAGATTTTCTACGAAACCCGGGGCTGGGGCAAGGAACCGCTCTTTGTCCTGGTCGGCGCCGACCCGGTAACGGTCGTGAAAAATGTTATTGACATCGCCCGCTCCTATGCCCGGCACTACAATGACTGATACAAAAGCGGTGCCGGCACCGGCACTACCGCTCCTTGCCCTGCTTCTGCCCGTCCTCGCCTTTGCCATCCCGATTATGACCGTTGATGAGGTCAAACCCGGAATGAAAGGTGTGGGCTGGTCCGTCTTCTCCGGCACCAAACCGGAACAGTTCCAGGTTGAAGTGGTGGATGTTATGCGTAAGGTGTCTCCCCGGGGTGATTTGATTCTCTGTCGCCTGTCCGGTGCCGGACTGGAAAAGTCCGGGGTAATTGCCGGGATGTCAGGCAGTCCGGTTTACATTGATGGCAAACTGCTCGGTGCGGTCGCCTACGCCTGGGGCTTTGCCAAAGAGCCACTTGCCGGTGTCACACCCATCGCCGAGATGCTAAAAATCTGGGACACCCCTTCGGGCGGGAAAGGAAAAAATTCTGGCGCCCCGCGTGGCGGCATCAATCACCTGCCCATCCCTGTTGCTATCTCCGGTCTTTCTCCGTTGCTCGAAGAAATAATTTCACCCACCCTGAACTCCTGGGGAATGATGCCCTGCGCACTCACCAGTGCCAGCGGCAAAGTTGACACCGCTGACCTGGTCCCGGGCGGTGTGGTGGGCGTGGCGTTGCTTGATGGCGATGTCCGCGCTGCGGCGGTCGGCACCATGACCATCAGCGCGGGGAACAAAATCATCGGATTCGGTCACCCGTTTTTCCTTGCCGGTGATGTCGAACTGCCGATGACCGGCGGTGTCATCCACTCGGTGATGCCCTCACTCGCCACATCGTTTAAGATATTTTCACCCGGACCGCCAATCGGCACCATCACCCAGGACCGCTACTGTGGCATTGCCGGCACAATCGGCACACCCGCGCCGATGCTCCCGGTTACGGTCCGGGTCCACTCACCGGTCGCGCGCGACACCTACCACTTCCGCACTGCCCGGCATGACCAACTTACCCCCCTCCTCATTCCGATCGGCATTGTCGATGTGGCGCTCCAGACCGAGGGCACACTGGAAGAGGCGACCCTTTTCAGCCGGCTCCGGCTCATCTTTAGAGACGGACAACAAACCGAAATTAAACACACCTTTGCCGGTGTTAACCCGATTGCCCGACTCTACGAACAGACCCAGGCGGAACTGAAACTGCTATTCGAAAATGAGTTCCAGCCGGTGGAACTAACCCGGGTGGAAATGGAATTGAACTTTACCCTCGAGCGCAACACCGCCACCCTCATTGCTGCCATCACCGACCGCATCCGGGCAAAGCCCGGTGACACCATTAACATCCGGCTCCGACTGCGCACCTACCGGGGCGAAGAAACAGAGAAAACCGTATCCATTCCGCTGCCCGCTGCCACTCCGCCCGGCACCGTATATATCACCATCTCCTCCCGCGACGAATTCCTTGCCGGTGAAGCGAACCGTGCCCCGCTGCTTATCAAACCCAACTCCCTGGAACAACTCCTGCAACTTGTCGCCGAATCCGGTCAGGAGGATGAACTGCTCATTGCCGGCTACACCACCAGACCCGGGCTCACCGTTGCCAGCCAGGAACTGCCCCAGGTCCCGCCTTCACTCCGTCAGTTATTCAGTTCCGAGATAAAAGGCGGCTCGGTCCAGCCCACCGGCTCCAGCCTTTTATTTAAAATCCCTGTCAATCTCGGGCGGGTGGTCACTGGTTCTGCCCGCCTGGAACTGGAGGTAAATAAATAATGAGAGGCAACCTATTCTTATTCTTACTGTCTATCTTATCTACCGGGCACGCCGCAGTCTGGACATGTCTGCCCGCAGAAGAGCTGTTTAATAACATTGACCGGATTGAACATAAAAACATCCACCTGCCAGCAACCGGCAGTATTAAACTCGGACCCGCACTCCTGCCTGTCGCATCGCTTGAGGAAACATCAATCTATCAAATTGCCGCGGACCGGCCGGGCAACCTCTACCTGACCGCCGGCACCGCGCTTTATCGCAAACCCCGGGGCAGTAACCGGCTCCAGAAAATCTATCAGGACGAGGCGAACGAACTCCTTGCCCTGGCTGTCCTGCCTGATGGCACCATCTTTTTCGGCACCACCCCGGACGGCAAAATCTACCGCACCGCACCCGGCGGCACACCGCAACCCATCGCGCTCACCGGCGCCACCTACATCTCATCCCTTCTGCCCGCACCGGACCGCACCCTCATCTGCGCCACCGGAGCCGGAGGCGAACTCCTGCGTCTCCATCCGGATGGCAGACAGCAAACCATCTTCACCGCCCCGCAGGCGCACCTCACCGCCCTCTGCTGGCTGCAACCGGGTTCGGAACTTCTGGTCGGAACCGCGCCGGAAGGAATCGTGTATCGCCTGACCTTCTCCACCCCTGATGCCCGGCCCCGGATCACGGTGTTCTACGACACACCGTTAGAGGAGGTGCGCACCATCGTTGCGGATGGCCGAGACCGAATCTACATTGCCGGCAACTCCAACCCTGAGAGCGGCGGTCAGGACGGGCAAAACCGGCCTGCGGTGTTTGCCCTAGACCGCGCCGGCATCCTCACCTGGCAGTGGTCCTGTCCGGATTCGGTGATTTATAACCTCTATCTGGACGATAGCCAGCGCCTTTTTGTCCTCACCGGCAATCGCGGTATCATCTACGCCCTTGACAGTGCTGCCCGGCCCGCCATCCTTGCCCGGGTTGAGGAATCCGGCATAACCGGCATCACCCAATCGGGTAGAAATGTCTTTTTCGGCACCGCCAGCCCGGCACGGCTCTATTCAATTATCACCGCCGCCCATGCCGACTCGGGCTCGCTCACCAGTTTGCCCTTTGACTGCGGCAACCCGGCACAGTTCGGCCAGCTGCAAATCCGCGGCTCAATCCCCGCCGGCACCGAACTGGTCATTGCCACCCGCTCGGGCAACTCTGCAACACCTGACTCCACCTGGAGCAACTGGCAACCGCTTAACCGGCTACCGGGCAAAGTCGCCTCACCGCCCGCCCGGTTTATCCAGTGGCGCGCCAGTTTTACCACCCGTTTCCCGGACCGCACCCCGGAACTGGAACGGGTTGACCTGTTCTATCGCCCGGTCAACCGTGCACCGGTGATTAACCGCCTGGAAATCAGCCAGGTCGCGGAGGTTGATGCCCGCCGCGGCAACCCCCAGTTCCGCCGGCAAATCTCCTGGGACGCCACTGACCCGGACACCGACTCCCTTGTCTTCGCCCTGTTCATCCGTGCGGAAAAGGAAAACAACTACCAACCACTGGATACCAGCCTCACTGAAACCCGTTACGAACTTGACACCCGCACCATCCCTGACGGCTGGTACTACCTCCGGCTGGTGGCGAGCGACCGGATTGACCGCCCCTTTGCAACCGCCCTGACCGCCGAACGCATCAGCGCACCATTTGTCATTGACAACACCCCGCCCCGCATCACCAACCTGAACATCTCTTCCCGCCGGGTAATCTGGCAGGTAATTGACGAACTGTCGCCCATCGCCTCCTGCCGGATTGCGATTAACGCCGGGACCTGGCTCCCCCTGGAACCGGATGATGGCATCTACGACGAAGCCACCGAAACCTTTACCTATCAGATTCCTGCCGGAGTAGAAGTAAAAACGGTCGCCATCTGGGCAAGCGACGCCCTGGGCAACACCGCCACCGCCCAAAAAGCCACTCCCGCCCGCTAAATTATCCCCAGGCGCCGGAACGCCCGCTCCAGCCGGCTCACCTCAGAATGGTGGGTCATATCCAGATGCAGGGGCGTAACCGAGATATAACCCGAGTAAACCGCCTCAAAATCTGAACCCCGGCTTCGGGCAAAACCCATCTCACCGTCAATCGTATACGACACCCCGCCATCGGGCAAACTCTGCTTCAGCGCCATATCCCGGTAAATACGCCTACCCAGCCGGGTCACCCTCACACCTCGCACCGGCAACTCAGGAATGTTGACATTCAAAAGCGTCTTTCTGGGTAAAACCCCGTTCAGCAGCAGGGGCACCAGCGCGCGCAGAAAAGCGCTCAACGCCTGCCGGTTCTCACCCGCCTTCAGATAGGAAATCGCCACCGCCGGAATCCCGAGCATCGCGCCCTCAATCGCCGCCGCCACCGTGCCGGAATAAAGCACATCATCACCTAAATTCGGGCTGTCATTAATCCCGGAAACCACCAGGTCAATCTGCCCGCGCAATATCCCGTGATGGGAAATCAGCACACAGTCGGTCGGCGTGCCGTGCACCGCAAACCAGCCCGGTCGCAACCGCCACACCCGGATTGGCTTGCGCAGGGAAAAAGAGTGGCTGGCTGCGGACTGGTCAACTGCGGGCGCCACCACCACCCGGCGACCCAGCCCGCGCAAACTGTCATAAAGTTCCTTCAAACCCCGCGCCTCAATCCCGTCGTCATTGGTAATCAGAATCAAGGGTCGCGTTTTTTTCATCTCGCTAAAAATAACAAACCTTTTGCAATAATCAACATATAACTGCCCCCATATTATCCGCCGCACCGGCGCACAAACGCAAACCCACCCTGTCCCTGCCGGGCAAAGCCCTGAGGGCGTGGTCGCCCGGTTTACATATTACCATAAAAGGAAAAACAGGTCCGGATGCGTAATTTCGTTAATTGCCTGCTACTGCGTTTGTTACATGAAACAACCACCTGGTTGGGGGGGCTAGCCCCGGGCTGCCCCCGGGTCAGCCCCGGGTCTTATCGCCAGATAAAGACCAGCGGTTGTCGGGATGGCGATTTAGCAGTTATTGCCACCGGTTGTTTCTCCGGTAAGATGGTCATGGTCATCCCTTACTGGCCGGCTGGCAACCGGCTTGACCGCTCGTGAGGTTAACCCGGTCGCGGGTACGGGTGCTTAACGGAAGAGTGACGCCAATGTTCGCGGGCGCGGATGGGACAACCTCTCCAAAGAAATCATTTGACTAAGACCGGTTCTCTCATTAAAATCACTCATCAGGTGGCGTAGCTCAGATGGCAGAGCAGTGGAATCATAATCCACGGGTCAGGGGTTCGATTCCCTTCGCCACCATTAAATCGGCAAAAGCGAGCGCACCGAATTTGATATTGTTGATTATCGTACAAAGGCTCAGAGGCGGGACCGGCTGGTCCCGCTTTTATTTTAAAAAGGAGGTAAGATGGGTTTAGAGGAAACCAAGTCAAGGTTCATCTGGATGAACGGCAAATTCGTCCCCTGGGAAAATGCCACGATTCACATCTGCGCCCATGTGATTCACTACGGTACCGGCGTCTTTGAGGGGCTGCGCTGTTACAAAACCCCGCAGGGCCCGGCAATCTTCCGGCTTCAGGACCACACCAACCGCCTCTTCAACTCCGCCAAAATCTACCGGATGGAAGTCCCATTCACCAAAGAGGAAATCAATCAGGCAACAGTGGAACTGATTAAAAAGAATGAACTGGATGAGTGCTACATCCGCCCGATTGTGTATCGCGGCTACAAGGAGCTGGGTGTCAACCCGTTTGGCTGTCCGGTTGAGGTGGCGCTGATCACCTGGAAATGGGGCAAATACCTCGGACCCGAGGCGCTGGAGCAGGGCGTGGATGTGATGGTCTCCTCCTGGAACCGGATGGCGCCGAACACCTTTCCGGCGATGTCCAAGACCTGCGCCAACTATATGAACTCGCAATTGATCAAAATGGAGGCGATAACCTACGGCTTTGTTGAGGGCATCGCCCTGGATGTTTACGGGTTTATCTCCGAGGGCTCGGGCGAAAACATCTTCCTGGTGCGCAACGGTGTCATCTACACCCCGCCGCTGCACGCCACCATCCTGCCCGGCATCACCCGCGACACCATCATCACCCTGGCACGGGAACTCGGCTATGAAGTGCGCGAGACGATGATTCTGCGTGAGATGCTCTATCTCGCCGATGAGGTGTTCTTTACCGGCAGCGCCGCCGAGGTGACCCCGATTCGCTCGGTTGACCGGATCACCATCGGCACCGGCAAATGCGGCCCGATCACCAAACGCCTCCAGGAGGAGTTCTTCGCCCTGATTGAGGGCAAACGGGAAGACCGTTACGGCTGGCTGACATTTGTGAAGTAACACCGGCAACCGCCGGCATCATTATCATTATGAAAATCGCAATTGGTGCTGACCACCGGGGTGTTGCCCGCAAAGAGGAACTGAAAAACTACCTCACCCGTCTGGGCCACAAAGTAATCGACCTGGGCACATTCTCGACCGCGCGCACCGACTACCCGGACTACGCCTTTGCGGTTGCCGAAGCGGTGGCAAAAGGACGGGCACAGCGCGGCATCCTTATCTGTGCCACCGGCATCGGTATGTCAATCGCCGCCAACAAAGTCCCGGGCATCCGTGCTGCACTGTGCCTTAACCCGACCCTGGCAAAACTGTCCCGGGAACACAACAACGCCAATGTCCTCTGCCTGGGGGCGGATTGGGTTGACACCAGAAATATGAAAAGGATTGTGAAAATCTGGCTTGCCACCCGGTTCACGCGCGGCCGGCACGCCCGGCGCCTTGCCAGAATCAGCCAGCGGGAAAGGTGCGGTTAACACCCCGCGCCCGAAACAACCCGCCTGTTATCGCCGGCACCCCTATCTGAGCGAGTAATTCAGGATTTATTCCTCTTCGGTGCAAGGGTGGCAGGGTAAAGTCCTGACGGGGTAGTTGACAAAAGACCCGTTAACGCTGCAGGGCGATAATTGAAACAAGGATTGACGCCGCCGGTAGACCCACCGCGGACAGGATGGTGGCGTAATCCTGCCACCACTTGATACCGTATCTCGGCACCATCACAATGTCACCCGGCTCCACCACCGGATTGTCCTTTCCGGAAATCCGCTTACCCTGCCGGATAACCGCAACCCGCCTCAGGTCGCCGTACTCGGTTGGCCCGCCCGCCTGACCTAAATAGTCGCTCAGGCGCAGATTGGGCAACCAGGGAAACGAACCCGGCTTATTCACCTCACCCTCAACATAAACATAAGAATTAATCGCCGGCACAACTAACACATCGGCGTTAACCAGTTCAATGTTGGCAGAGGAGTCCTGCTCAAAAAGCACCTTGTGCAGGTCCACCGGTATCCGCTGCCGTTGCCCCTTACCACCCACCACCAGCCTTTCAATGTAGCAGTTGTGCAGGTCCGCCCAGGGTGTAATTCCGCCCGCCTTGCGGATAACATCAAACACACGCTCACCGGGCTTGAGTTCATAAATACCCTCGCTCACCCTTTCCTTCTCGGTGGTCAGTGCCGAGACCCGAATCCGGTATTCACCCCGACCAAAAACCGCGCCGCGGACCGTCACCAGCCCATCAACCGGCGGCACATAGATCACATCACCCGACTCAATGAACGGGTTGGCGTTAAGGTCACCCTCATTCTCAAACCTCTCGACATCCACCTTGGCATGGGGCAATCCCCCCCGGAAAAGCGTGATATTGGTTTTGGAACCCAGGGGCGAGAAACCGCCTGCCCGCGCGATTACCTGCGAAACCCTTTCCACCGGCGAGGCGTTATAGGCGCCGGGATAGAGCACCTCACCGGTAACAAACACGATTGCCGAACGCAAACCCATCAGGGTCAACTTCACCTCGGCATTGCGGAAATACCGGCGCATCACCCTGGTCATCGTGTCCTGCGCCTGCCGCAGGGTGAGTCCGGAAACGGTTACCGCATCCACCACATCCAGCATCGGCGTGGCGGCGGTAGCGCCTGAACTCTGCCCCAGATTTGTTATCGGCATATTAATCGTCAACTTGCCCTCATAGGTCACATGGGACTGATAGGAATAGGTAACGCCACCGGTAACGGTAACCAGTAACCGGTCCCCGGGCATCAGGATGTACTGGTCCGAGATAATCGGGCTCTCCACACCCACCAGGCTGGGCAGGGGCGAAACCGCACCCGAAAGCCCGGGAATACTCAAACTACCGATTCCGGGAAAACCGGTACTACCCGCATCTTGGGCAGCACCCGGGACAACCACCAACAAGATTACAATAACCGCGGCGAACAATTTATTGGGCACGCTGGATTGTAAAACCATAACCGCCTCTTGTCAACAATTGACCGACCAGACTCAATAACTTCAACCCGCCCAGTAGCAGCACCGCCGGAACAACGCCAAACAGAGGCACAACCAACACCCCGACAATCAATCCACCCAGTGCACCACCACTGAAGTCAAGCACTGTCAGATAGCCCGCGGTTCTGCCCGCGCCATAACCCTTCAACTCCCGGCTTGCCAGCGCAAACTGGGCACCCAGACACATACCGGCAACTAAAAGTAAAGCCAAAAACTGCCAGAAACCGTTGCCATACCGGCTGAGCGGGTAAAGCAAAAGGGCACAAAAGGTCAAGAGCGCCTCAAAAGCGATGAACCACCGCCTCAGCAGTGCCGGTGCGCGTGCTGACAGCGGCGTTACCCGGCGCCCGATAAATGCGCCGAGCACCGTCCCCAGCATAAATGCGGAGAGCAATAGCGCGACCCCGGAGTACACCGAACCAAAGCGCAACTGAAAACCGAAAATCGCCAGAAGCGTAATCCCGGCACCGGCAAACCCGGAACTGAAAATGCCCACCCCCCGGCTGAAGGAAATGCCCTTTGCCCACGCACCAGAAACAACCACAAGGGAAAACACCACCAACAGCACTGTCCAGACCCTTGCGAGAAAAACCCGGGCATCGCGGTAAAAACGACTGAAAACCGGCGCCGCACGCCGCACTTCACGGAGCATATTCAAAAACAGCTCCACCGGCATCAGGTCGGTATTCACCCGCGCCATCTCATCCGTCTCCGCAAGAATCATCTCCTGCCGGAAATCGTCCAGTAGCGCAGCCAGGTAAACCGGTGTCAACACCCTTAATCCACCGTCCAACCTCGCCAGCCTCGTCACCAGGCTCTCCGGCGAAAAGTCAACCCCAGCGCCGGCAAAAACCATCGGAAAGTCCAGCGCCAAAATTCCGGTTTCGGGAAAAACCTGCGCCAGCGTTTTTCTCCTTGTGGCAACAATCGCCCGCACCTCTGCGGGCAGGTTGTCGCCCCCACCCGGACACCGGCTGAATATCATCCCGCCCTCATTCAGCCGGCTCTGACACAAAAGAAAGAACTCCCGGCTGAACAGCCGATTTTCCGCCAGATTTTCCGGTGCTGAACCACTGAGAATAATAATGTCAAAACCGTCACCCTCTCGGGAGAGAAAGCGCCTGGGGTCATCGAGCACCACCCGCAACCGCGGGTCAGCCAGTTCCTCTGCCACCAGCGCACCACCCGCCCGCTTGATCTCCTCAAAAAGCATTCGGTCGTTAAACACCACCGCCACCTCAACCCCATCCCGGCGCAACAACTCTCCCACCAGACCGCCCAGCCCTTGACCGATTACCAGAACCCGGGTTGCTCCAGGCACGAACAAAAATGGCACCACCGCCATCTCCTCAACCCCGGCAACATCAACCACCGGCACCGAGAGCACCTCCACCCCATCATAAAGCACCTGGCGCTGGCCTGCCCTTTCTATCGTCACCACCTTCGCATAAGGTGTATCCTTTACCTTCAGCACCCGCTGTCCTGACCAGTTAAACTCCCATAACCGCCTTTCCAGTTCCTGGTTCGGTCCCGAGACCAGCACAAAAATTGGCATCGCCACCAGCCCCAGCACCCACCTCTGCCACCACCGCTCACTCAAAAGCGCCAGCACCGCCACCACCAGCCCGGCAAACAGCGCAACAATCCCGAGCCCGGGCAGGCGGGAGAGCAAAAAGAAATAGCAGATAACCGCTGCCAGCACCGTGCCCGCTGCCTCATAAAAATAAATCCGGGCAACGCCGCGCTCCTCTTCTCTCTCACTCCAGAGCGTCGCACCAAATACAAAAAGCCCGCCGTGCGTTGCCGCGGGCAAAAACACCAGCACCAGGGTAATTCCGGCAAGCGCAAAGATGTTCACACTCTCCGCCGGCAGCAAACCGAGCACCCGCCGGCACAAAATCACCGCCACCGCCGCCGCCACTGAACTCAAAACCGAAACCAGCCCGCAACCCCAAAACCAGTCCCATCCCTGCCTGGCGCCTGCCACCTTAACCCGTCCGGCAACCAATCCGCCCAGCCCCTCGCACAGAAGCCACAGCGCCAGAACCACTCCGCCCGACACCTCGTTACCGGCAAACACCGCAAACAACTCGCGCAAAATCACCACCTGGGACGCCAGTCCCAGCCCACCAATCGCCATCATTACCGGGAACATAAATTAAGCCGCCAGATATCCGGACCGACTAATGGAGCAGACAGCCCTTTTTCTCGTACTCCTGAAACAACCTGCCCCAGCCGGTCTCCCGCTTCCAGCGCTCAAATATCTTCCGCTCCTTAAACGGCCAGTGGATAAAGTCGTGATTGAACTCCGAGATAAAAATCGGGATGTTCACCAGCCAGGTGCGAAAGATTAACTTCTGCAAAAACCGGGTCGGACCATACCAGGAGAGCCAGCCCAGAAACCGGTGAAAGTTCCAGCCAACACTGAACCCCCAGTTCTCATTACTGATGTCATCCCCCACCACCTCAATCTCCCGCACATCACCGACCCCCAGCCCCTGCTCATGCGCCAGCCGGATATACTTGATACTCATCGGGTCAAACCCCATCATCTTCGCCGCCACCGCATCGATCGCCACCTGGTCCGCGGACGCCAGAATCACATTCTTCACCACCGGTCGCACCGTCCGCGGTCCCGGTCCATCACCCGCGGTTGTGCCATCCATCACCGCAAAAATCCCCGGGTGAATCTCCTGCTGAATTGCCAGAAGGTCCACCAGGGTCTCGTGAATCCAGGTATGGGTATAATGCCGGTGCGTGGACAAAAGCCCGCCAAACGCATTCTTCATCGCGCCGGTGGTCGTGGTATAAATATGGCACTTCACCGTCGGCAGATGGACAACGTTCTTCCCGATAAAATAGTCGGGAATCCGCAACCCCTCCGGATAGATGTGGTCCAGCGCCAGCATCTTCGCTTTGGGACGAAACGGAATCCACTTCATATCCGAATCCTTAAAATTGTACCGCACCGGAATCCCGCAGCGCTGGAAGATGGGCACATAACGATTCAAATCCTCACCCTTATGCGTATCAATCACCACCGTCTTATTCTGCACCACCACCAGGTCGGTATAGCCCAGCTCCTTCAAACCGACAATCGTCCCCTCCAGTTGCCACGGCGTCGTATTCGCACCCGGCATCGGATAGTGCCAGGAGATGTTATCCTTCAAAATCGTCGTCACCCCGGGCTTGAGAAACTTATCCGCCTCCGCCAGCTTAATCAACCGGCGATAATCATCCAGCACCCTTTCCGGGCTGGTAAAAAGCACTGCGACCTTCGCTCTTGTCCCCATCAAAAAATTATATTAAACCACCCGCCCCGGGCAACAAAAAGCCAACCCCCTATCCCTGCGCCTAATACCGCACCACCTTCACCCCGCGGCCGCCGGAAAACCGAAAATAAACCCCGGGCCTCTGCTCACATCGCACCCGGCGACCATTGACATCAAAAACCGCTACCCCCTGCCCGCATCCATCACCACCATTCTGCCCGCGCAACCCACCACCCGCAACCCCATCCTTGCGCCACCACGCGCCCGCCTGCTCAAACACCACCTCTGCCTCACCATCACCCTGCCGCAACGCCGCCAGCAAAGCCGCACCTGTCACCGCCATACTCACATTGATCCTCTCCACCTCCACCCGGCGCAACAACTCCGCCACCAGCCCGTAAACCCCGGGCACAAACCTGCCCAATCGCACCCAGCTCTCCAGGAGCAAAACCGAATCCCTTGCCCCCGAACCATTCACAAACCGCCGCAAAAACACCCCGGCGCTGTCCTCTGCCCGCACCACCCGCAACAAAGTCCTGCCAAACCTTGCCAGGTCACCAGCACCGAACACCCTGCCCCCTTCCTGCATCGCGAGCGCAAAACTGATATCAATATTCGCATGCGCAACATCCGCCCACCGCTGTCCCAGACCGCCCGCGGGCCAGTGCCCCCAGACCCAGCAATCATTCTGCAAATCCAGAACCAGCGACTGCCACAAAACCCGCGCCATTGAATCCGGCACTGCCTGATAAAAACCCGCTGGCACAACCCCGAAACCACCCGCACCTCCTGACAGACTGTCCACCTCACTCAAAACCACCAGCAACTCCCCGAACGCCAGAAACTGATTCAAAGGCAAAAACCGCCAGCCGCCAAACCGCTCCAGCTCTCCGCCTTCACCCCGCCGCGCACCCCAGTTCGCATACCACTTGCCCACCACCTCCCGCACCACCACCTGCCGGTAAAAATCCGCCCGCTCCCGAAACCTTGGCCACAGCCCCTTGTCCTCATAAACCAGCCGCGCAAACCGCACCACAGGCAAAGATATCACCGCATCGTGCACCAGATACTCCTGATAAAAACCCGCCGGGTCATAAACGGTAGTCCCCCAGTCCTTAAAACCATCCTGATAACCACACCAGAACCGCCCGGAATCCGGCACATCCCGCATCACCCGCAAAACCGAATCACTATGAAAAACAAACCGCTCCAGCCAGAATGTATCACCGGTAGCAGAAAAAAGATAAAGATAAGAACGCAAAAGCGGCGCCTCAAACCACGCCAGATTTGCCGAACGCGGACTTGCCAGCGCCCGAAACTCATTCACCTGATGCCACGCCACAAACCTTGCCAGCCACTCATCCTCCCCGGGCTTCACCACGCTACCCGCAGCAACGCCGGCAGACACCACCACCAGCCCAAAAACCGCCGCACCGCGGCAAAACGCAAAGAAACGCCCACGCCACACCTTAGCCTCCTGAACTCACTCCCCCGGCAAATTTTTAAACAAAAAACCGCGCCATGGCGGCCGCCGCAAAACTACCGCGCCATCCGCCCGGACGCGACCATCTTAGCCTTAAAATAGATTCTACTGAAAAACCCCGGGCGGTCAACCAAACTCACCCGCGGCCCGCCAACCCGACTAACCCGACTCCAAACCCCACCCCTTACCCATTAACAAACACCCGCACTACCGCACAAACTCACCCTGGACCAACCACCCGCGCTCCCGTGTCCGCTTACACCCACCCTGCCATTCGCACCACCCCTGACCCTAGCCCACCAGCAGCCCCGGGGGTAGCCCCGGGCTAGCCCCCTCCGCATCCCCTTTTATCCGCCCTTCATCCAGCCAAAAACCTAACGCCCGGAAAAATAAAAACTTAACCCAACTCACCACCCAACACCTCAAACCCACCGTTAAAATATACTTACATTTTAGCTCTAATATTTTGTGAACGCAATTATGAAAGGGCAAAGGAGGCTTTCGAAAGAGCGGGATGGTTAAACGCCTTTCGGGAAAAAGTTGTCAATCTGCGAAAAGAATGGGAAGCATTTGCTTTAAGCGGACCGGATGAAGATGAGGAAACAAGGGCACAACGCCAAAATCTGGGTAGATTACAACGAGGAATACGAACACCTGAGGAGCGGTATTTTGGACCCATTCTCCAGGTGTTGATTGAACGGGGTGGTTCGGCAAAAATGAACGAAATTCTCGACCGCGTCGGCGAGACAATGAAAGACATCCTTAAACCGGTAGATTATGAACCCCTCGCATCGGACCCGGATATGCCTCGCTGGCGGAACGCTGCCCAGTGGGCACGATGGATGATGGTAAAAGAAGGCTGGCTGAAAGCGGATTCGCCCCGAGGAATATGGGAAATTACCGAGGCGGGGAAAAAGGCTTTTGCTGAAAGACCATGGGAGAAAAACGCGCGGATTATGAAAAGCATCTATTAAGTCCTTTTCTATGATTACGAAGCGATGTTTCCTGCCTGTTACTTTATCGATGAAATTGCGGCGCGGCGGATAGTCTTGAGGCGGTAATAAATGAGCATCTGGAAGAAATCATCAAGAACGATTGTCGGTTCACTTTATATTTTGCCGGGAGGCATTTTTAACCGCCCACCGGCTGGGAAATCACCAGTATAAGTAACCCAGGCGCCTTTTGCCCGGTAATTGACAATCCCTAAAGAAGTGTTAGCATTTCGGGAATAAGATAATTGTCCGGGCAGATGAAATTAAAGATAAGGAAAAACAGATGAATGTAACGGTTTTCGGTGCCGGGTTGATGGCACGGGCGGTGGCGTTTGATTTTGCCCGTCAGGATGATGTTGAGCAGATATTCGTTGTGGATGTTGACCGGCGCCGGTTGCAGGCGCTTGGACGCTGGCTGAAGAGTCCGAAATTTAAGCCGGTTTTTGCCGATGCCACCGACCGCACCCTGCGGCGGGTTCTGCGCGACTGCGCGGTGGCGGTAAGTTGTGTGCCTTACAGTCATAATCTTAAACTCACCCGGCTGTGTATCTCTGCCGGCGTGAACTTCTGCGACCTGGGTGGTAATAATACCGTGGTGCGCCGGCAACTGGCGCTTGACCCAGTGGCAAAAAGGGCAGGGATAACCGTTATCCCGGATTGCGGACTGGCACCGGGAATGGTGAATATCCTGGCGGCGGATGGGTTTAACCGGCTGGATAAGACCGACGCGATTCATATCCGGGTGGGTGGTCTGCCGGTGGCGCCAAAGCCACCGCTCTTTTATAAACTGGTGTTTTCTGCCCAGGGGTTGTTAAATGAGTATGCTGAACCTTGCCTGGTTTTGCGCCGGGGCAGGATAGAGAAGGTAAAACCGCTGACCGAAGCGGAGCCAGTTTTGTTTCCGAAACCTTTTGGACGGCTGGAGGCGTTTCACACCTCAGGTGGCTCGTCCACCCTGCCGGACACATTTAAGGGCAGGGTGCAGACCCTTGACTATAAGACGATTCGCTATCCCGGTCACCATCTCCTTTTCCAGTTGTTTATGCAGGCCGCGGTGGGCAACTGGCGCAAATACCCCAGGGCGAAACTCGCCTGCGCCCTGGAAAAGGTGCTGGGTTTTGAGTATGATGATGTGGTGCTTTTGCGGGTGGAGGCGTCCGGGAAAAAGAGCGGCGTGCCGAAGACCATTCGCTATCAACTGATTGACTACGCTGACCGCCGGACCGGGCTGACCGCAATGATGCGGACCACCGGGTTCTCGGCCGCGGTTGTCGCCCTGCTGCTTGCCCGGGGATTAGTAAAGGATAAGGGCGTCCTTCCCGGTGAAAAGGCGGTTCCCCCGCGGCATTTTATCGCCGAGCTCCGGCGTCGGGGTCTAAGGTTAAGGATAACCAGCCGGCAGGGTTAAACCCTTTCGGCAAGTAACTGCGCTGCCGCCTCAATCAGGGCAATCTCGTCCCGGGTAAAGGCGTCCGGTCGGCTGGCATCAACCGCAATCTCGCCCCAGAACCTGCCTTCTTTGATTATCGGGACAACCAGTTCCGAACGGGTCTCAGAAAAGCAGGTGAGGTAGCGGGCATCAGCGGTTACATCCGGCACCACCTCGGTGCGCATCGTAACCGCCACCGTGCCACATATCCCCCTGCCCACCGGAATCCTCTCAAACCCCTTCGGCTCTTTGCCCTGATACGGACCCAGCACCAGGTCCTTGCCCTCCAGCCGGAAGATGCCCACCCAGTTGAAGTCGGGAAAGTTTTTGCGCAGGCTCATCACCACCCGCGCCTGGGCATCCTCGGAGCGCTGGCTGGCATTAACCAGTTGCCGCAACTCCTCCAGTTGCGCCTGGTACTTCATATCAGAAACCTCCCGTCTTTCATTATTGGCTTGCCATCGCCGTAGATGGTAAAGCCCTTACGGGTATCGCACACCATATCCCAGTGAATCGCCGAGCGGTTCCTGCTGCCGGTCTTGGGATAGCCGGTGCCCAGCGCCACATGCACCGTCCCGCCAATCTTTTCGTCAAACAGGATGTCCTTGGTAAAGCGCTGGATGGAGTAGTTGGTGCCAAAGGCAAGTTCGCCAACCCGCTTTGCCCCTTCATCGGTTTTCAGCATCATCCGCAGGATGTCCTCACCCTTGTCCGCATAAGCCTCAACCACCTTACCCTTTTTAAATACCAGCCGGATATTCTCCACCTCTTTACCCTGATAGATTGCGGGAAAACTGTAACGGATAACCCCCTCGGTCTTATCCTCCTCCGGTCCGGTGAACACCTCGCCATCCGGGAAGTTGTTGTGTCCATCGCAGTTTGCCCATTTCCGGCCCCGCACACCAAAGGTAATGTCCGTGTCTTTACCCACAATCCGGACGGTGCTCAACCGGTTGAGTTTAGCAATCAGCCGGCGCTGGCGTTCCGACACCTTCTGCCACTCCTTGATCGGGTCGGGTTTATCCAGCATCCCCGCCTTGAACACAAACTCCTCATATTCAACCCGGGACATCGCCGCCTCCTGCGCCAGGGCATCGGTCGGAAAGTTGGTCAGAACCCAGCGCAGTTTGCCCTGCGCCTCCCGCTGGAGCCTTATCTGTAAAAGTTCTTTGCGCGCGGTCTGGTATTCCGCCATCTTTTTCGCATCCACCCCGGTCATCTCCTTCATATTCCAGCCACCCCGCACAAAGATTAACGCATCCGCCTTCTGCACCTCCAGAAGGTCGGTCGGTGCCACAAACCGCAACTGCTCCCGGCTGGCATACCGGAAGAAAAGATAGGTCGCATCAGCCAGGGTGGTGCGGATGGTAACATTCGCGCCCACCTTGAACGCCTCCACCGCCAGCGCCTTCATAAGTGCCTCGGCATTTGCCGGACCGTAGATCACCGCCCATTCACCTTTTTTCAGGCGGACGCTGTAATGAATCATCACCTTTGCCAGTTTTTCTATCCTCGGGTCGAACATTTTACCTCCTTGTGTGTTTTAACCAATGTTTTTCTTCCTGGTCAGGAAAAACCCGACCACACAGGCAAGGACCACCAGCATCCCAAAGCCAAAGAGCAGACGCCGGGAGGAAAAGAAATTGGTCAACTGCCCGATCAAAAGTGCCGCCAGGGCAAAGAGGAGATGGAGCAGCCAGTCCCGCGTAGAGAAAATCCTGCCCCGCACCTCTTCTGCCACCGCTTCATGCAAAAGCGTGTCCATTCCGATATAAACTGGCGAGAGCGCCAGACCGGCAATAAATATCAAAGGCGCCACCGGCGTAAATGTCTTTGATGCTGCCAGACCAGCAACCACCAATCCCATCACCAGGAAGCAGACCAGAACCACCTTGTGCTTCTTCATACGGTGCCCGAGCGCACCGTAAAGGAGTGAAGATAAAAGCAGCCCGACCGAACCGATCGCCGCCACATAGCCCACACCCCTTGTCCCCAGCCCGACACCGCCCAGCTCCCGGCTGGACTGAATAATCGGCACATAAAGCACCACCACCGCCGCCCCAAGAATCACCATTAAAATGATGGAGAAGTATACAAAAAGTACCGCCGGCTCCCGTGCCACCACCGCAAACAGCTCCTTAACACTCTCCACCATCCGGCTCTGCTCCCGGATAAAAAGTTTTACCTCGGGTTTTCCCTCCGGTGAGACATTGCGATTAACCGCCAGCCGGCGAAAGATAAAAAGCAAAGAGACCACCGAGACGAAGTAGGTAAAGGCATCAAGGTAAAAACCCGCGGTCCACGCCGGTCTTATTCCCAGCCTCTCCCAGCCCGCCCAGTCAACAATCAAACCGCCGAGCACCATTCCGGCAAATGTTGCCAGCCGACCGACGATATTCATAAATGAGTTGGCACCCAGTACCTTTTCCTGTCCCACCAGATTGGGAATGATCGCCAGACGGGCGGTATTAAAGAACAGCCCGAAGAGAAAGACCGCAAAGGCGATGGCATAGATAAAAGGCAATTGACTGGTGACAACCGCCACCAGCGGTATGAGAAGCACCAGCACCGTCCGGCAGGAGTCACACACCACCATCACCTTGCGCCGGTCCCAGCGGTCAACTAACACCCCGGCAAGGGGACCGAAAAGCACCGTGGGCAGGGCAACAACCACCGAAAGGTACGATATCGCCCGGGCGCTGTCCCAGCCAAACTTGGTGCTGAAATAGGCAATCATCGCCAGGAGCGCCATATAGTCCAGTTTGTCACCAAAAAGGGAAAACGCCTGGGATACCGCAAACACAACAAACTCCGGTATCCTTAACACCGGCAATAACTGGCTCTTATTTGCCCTAGGCACCGCGAGATTCTCTAAATCTGCCATCCGCTAAACCCGCTGATATCTTGGCACCGGATACTTCTGGCGCAATTCCTGGTAAAACCCCTCCACCTGCTCGGCAATGCGTGCCCAGGAAAACTCCAGCGCCCGCTGCCTTCCTGCCGCACCCATCTCCTGCGCCAGTCCCGGCTCCTTTAATAACCGCACAATCGCCCGGGCAATTGCATCCGGGTCCCGGGGCGGAACCAGAAAACCCTGCTTCCCGGACTCCATTACCGAGCGGTAACCATCAATGTCCGAGGCAACCACCGGTCTCCCTGTCGCCATCGCCTCCAGAAGGACAATGCCAAAACTCTCATACCCGATTGCCGGTGAGCAGAACACATCGCAACTGCGATAGTAGCGTGGTCGGAGTTCACCGGGAATCAAACCGGCCCAGTGGACATGGTCTTCCACCTCTTTGTCAAGATAACCCTTATAGGCGTAGCCAAAAAGGCCGGTCCCGACCACCACCAGTTGCACATCCGGCACCTCCCGGACAATCGCCGGCATTGCCATCAGGAGATACTTCAACCCCTTTCGCGGCTCAAACCGCCCGAGAAAAAGCACCTTCGGACGCCCGTTGTCCAGTTCCGGAATCGGCGCCACCGTCGGCGAGAAAAAGTCCACATCAACGCCGTTCGGGATAATCCGGTATTCACCCGGAAAATACTTTGCCGCCGAATCCCTTGCCGCTACCGATACCGCAATCTTGCCGTGAATCGCACGAAAGTAGGGCAGGAGTGCGGAACGGGCAAGGGCATAACCGATACTTTTCTCATGGGTCGCATGAAATGTAAACACATTTATCACCCGTGACACCCTCAATGCCACCAGGGGCAAAGTGGGTGCCAGCGACCCGTGCAGGTGAATTATCTCAAAACCCTCTTTTTCAAAAAACCTTTTCACCCGGGCAAAGGGGCGAAAGGCAACCGGCACCCGGGCAAATGACTTGTTGGAGCGAATCACCAGCCCCCGCCCCACCCGGAACACCTGGTCCTCGTCCGGTACCCTGTCCAGACAGCCCAGCGCGGTGCCGCCCACCTTGGTGGTCAGAATTTTTACTGTATGACCCCGGCGCCGCAACTCCACCGCCAGATGGTGGATATGCTCGGCAATACCACCGATATACGGGTAGTAATTGTCCGAAACCATACAGATGCGCATCCTGTTTAACCTCTAATTTACTCTTTTCTGCGGTTGAACGCCTCCAGACCCGCTGCCAGTATCCTCGCGGAACGCACCAGGTCCGCAGTTTTCAAAACATAGGCGATTCGCACCTCGTCTTTGCCCAGCCCGGGTGTCGCGTAAAAACCATTTGCCGGCGCCAGCATCACCGTCTCATTATCAAGGTTAAAATCCTTCAAAAGGAAGATGGCAAAATCCTCGGCGTCATTAACCGGCAACCGGACGATCATATAAAACGCCCCGCGCGGTTTGAGGAACTTCACCCCGGGAATCTTTTTCAGTTCCGCACAGAGAACATCCCGGCGCTGCCGGTACTCAGCGCGGACGCTGGCAAAATATGATGGCGGAATCAATGCCGCACGCTGGGCAGCCAGCTGGTCAATAGTTGGCGGACACAGCCTTGCCTGTCCAAACTTAAGCATCACCGCCATAAACTCCGGATTTCTACTCACCACACAGCCAATCCGGGCACCACAGGCGCTGTAGCGCTTGGAGATAGAATCAACCATCACCGCCCGGTCTTCAATCCCGGGTAAATTTAAGACGCTGATCGGTCTGGTGTCCTCATCATAAACAAACTCCCGATAAACCTCATCGCTGATAAGATAAAGGTTGAACTCCAGCGCCAGTTCCTTTAAAAGCTCCATCTCCTGCTGGGAGTAAACCGCACCGGTGGGGTTACCGGGGTTGGAAAACATAATCGCCCGGGTGCGTGGCGTAATCAACCGAACAAACTCCTCTTTCGGCGGTAGGGCAAACCCGTTATCCGCCCTGGTGGTAATCGGCACAATCTTGACCCCGGACATCACCGCAACACCAAAATAGTTCGTATAAAACGGCTCCGGCACAATCACCTCATCACCCGGGTCAGCCACCGCCTTCAGGGCAAAGGAAATTGCCTCGCTGCCGCCGGTGGTAACTAAAATGTCCTCCGGTCTCACATCAATCCCGGTCCTGTCGTAATAATCCACCAGTGTCTGGATATAACTCTTCAATCCGGCCGAATGCCCGTATTCTAACACTTTAATATCAACATCCCGATAACCCTGCATTATCTCCACCGGTGTCGGGATATCCGGCTGTCCAATGTTCAGATGGTAAACCTTGATACCCCGCGCCTTTGCCTCTTCGGCATAAGGCACCAGCCGGCGGATGGGTGATGCCGGCATCAAACGGGCACGAGTGGAAAGTGTTAATCTCCGTTCCTTTTCCATCCGTTTCTCCTTTCTTTATCCGCCCAAAATCTTCCTGACCTCCGCTTCGGCAACCGGTCCCACCACTCCGGCGTAATAACTGTCCTCACCCAGCAAAACCCCGACCAGTCGGGTCACTTCATCCAGTTCCAGGCGGTTGTATTGCTCCAGTATCTCCTCCAGCGTGATTACCCGGCTGGCAACCAGATAACCCCGTGCCAGCCGCATCATCCGGCTTATCGAGCTCTCCGAGCCCAGCACCAGCCCGCTTTTTGTCATCGTCACCGCCCTTTTAAACTCCTCTTCGGTAATACCCTCCTGGCGCAAGCGCCCAACCTCTTCACGTAACACCGCCATACATCTTGCCAGTTTACTATGTTCGGCAACAAAATAAATCCCCAATAAACCGGAGTCCTCATACAGTTCCGCAAAACTACCAATTGAATATACCAACCCTTCTGCCTCACGCAAGCGTTGAAATAACCGGGAAGACACCCCGCCACCCAGTGCGGTATTCAAAACCGAAAGGGCATAACGTCGGGGGTCAGTATAGGCAAACGCCGGTCGCGCCAGACAAACATAAACCTGGGACAGCTCGCGCCTGGTCCTGGTTAAAAACCCCGGCGCCCGGAATAAGGACCGGCCCCGAACCGGGCGCGTTCCGCCTTTCTCGTCCAGTGGCTTAAGCATCTCCACCAGCAGCTGATGCTCAACATCACCAACCGCAACCGCCACCGCACTGCCCGCGCCATAATGCCTCTGATAAAAACCGCCCAGTTCGTGCTCGCTCATCCTTCGGATTGATTCCACGGTCCCCACCACCGTTTTTCCCAGCGGTGCATCGCCATACGCCGCCTGCATTAGCAAATTTGCCACGCAGGACTCCGGGTCCTCCTCACCGCTGTAAATCTCCTCCATCACCACCTGCTTTTCCTTTTCCAGTTCCGATTTCCTGAACGCCGGTGCCCGCAGTATTTCCATTAAAAGCGCGGTGACATCAGCGAGATTCTCCACCGGGAACCTGGCGTAAAAGCAGGTCGCCTCCTTATCGGTAAAGGCATTGAGTTCTGCACCCCGGGATTCGGCCGCGATGTTAATTGTCCGGGCATCCATCTCCTCCGTCCCCTTAAATATCATATGCTCAATCAGATGGGTCATCCCCTCCTGCCCTGGTGGGTCATCCCGACTTCCCAGGCCAAACGCCACGCCCAGAGACATCGACTTTAAATACCGCACCCGTTCGGAAATAACAAATAAGCCACCCGGTAACCGGGTGGCCTGAATCTCACTTGCCCGGGCAGGTTCTGCTGCCATAGAAACCGCGGTTAACCCAGTCGGTTTCCGGGCAGCTCTCCCACCCGGCCCGGCGCGGTCTTGCCTCGCTTTTTAATCCCCTCCAGAAAATAACGCCCGAGCACCACCGCTTAAAATCTTTCCCGTCGGTCCCGGCTCCGGGTAGAACCACCGCGTCCCGAAGCCCCGTGGCTGGAACGAGAAGGATGTCGTTCCCGTCTTTCTGCCTTACCGGAATCGCTGGAAGGTGGAATTTCACCGCGCTCCTCCATCGCCTTGCGTCGCGAGAGGTTAATCCGCCCCTGGCTGTCAATCTCAACCACCTTGACCCACACCTTGTCACCCACCTTCACCTCATCGGTAACCTGCCGGCACCTGCCCGCGCCCAGCTGGGAAATGTGAATCATCCCCTCCTTACCGGGCAGAATCTCCACAAACGCACCAAAACTGGTCACCCGGGTAACCGTGCCCTGATAAATCTTGCCGACCTCAACCTCTGCCACGAGCGACTCCACCCAGTCCTTGGCGCGCTGTAAGGCGTCAAGATTGGTTGCCGCAATCGTCACCGTGCCATCATCCTCAATATCAATTGTCGCACCGGTCGCATCAATAATCTTCCTGATTGTCTTACCGCCTGGTCCAATCACCGTGCCGATTTTATCCTTATCAATTACCAGCGAAACAATCCGGGGTGCATAGCGAGATATCTCCGGCCTGGGGCGGTCAATCACCGAATTCATCACCTCCAGCACCTTCATCCTTGCCCTGGTCGCCTGCTCAATTGCCTCGCGCAGAATCTCCCACGGCACCCCCGGCAACTTCAGGTCCAGTTGAATTGCGGTAATGCCGTCCTTGGTGCCGGCAACCTTGAAGTCCATATCACCATAATGGTCCTCGTCGCCAATGATGTCGGTAAGGATTTTGTAGTTTTCGCCTTCCTTTACCAGCCCCATCGCGATACCGGCAACCGCGGTCTTCACCGGCACGCCCGCATCCATCATTGACATTGAACCCGAGCAAACCGATGCCATCGAGGAACTGCCATTGGACTCCAGGATGTCCGAAACAATCCTGATGGTATAGGGGAAATCCTCCTCTTTCGGCACAACCGCCTGCAACGCCCGTTCCGCCAGGTCACCATGGCCAATTTCCCGGCGTCCCGGTCCGCGCAACATCCGCACCTCACCAACCGAAAACGGCGGGAAGTTGTAGTGAAGCATAAACGACTTCTTCTCTTCCATCGCCAGTTCCACATCATCAATTATCTGCTCATCCGACTTTGTCCCAAGCGTGGTGGTGGCTAACGACTGGGTCTGGCCCCGGGTAAACAGCGCCGAGCCATGGGCACGGGGCAAAACACCGACCGCACACTCAATCGGCCTAATCTCATCCAGCCCCCTGCCATCCAGACGCTGGGAACGCTCCAGTATCCGGCGCCGGATGTCCTGCCCGATAATCTCTTCCACCACCAGCGGAATCCCGGCAACCGCATCACCAAACTTCTCCGTCAGTTCCTCGGTCAGGGACTTCAAAATCTCCTGCCGGGCGTTACTGCGGCTCCTTTTGTCCTGAATGTCGTTGGTGGCGATAATTCGCTCGAGAGCGCGGTTAATAACCTCCTGACGCAACTCTTCGGGAATGAGCGTTGCCCCATCGGTAATCTTCGGTTTTCCCACCAGTTCCCGCAGCTCTTTTTGCAACTCAATTGTCTGCTTAATTACCGGCTGGGCAACCTGCCATGCCCGGTCAATATCGGTAGTGGGCACCTCGCGCGCCTCACCCGCAATGGTCATCAACTGCCCGTCTTCCAGCCCGACAAAGATAAAAGACATATCCGCCTTGTCCAGCTCGCTCATCGGCGGATTGGCAACCAACTCACCGTTAATCTTCCCCACCCGGCATGCGCCAATCGGTCCCAGAAAAGGAATCTCGGAAACGGTGAGCGCCGCCGAGGCGGCAATCAGGCTTAAAAACTCACTTTCGTTCTCCATATCGGTAGAAAGCAGATACGCGATTATCTGGGTCTCGTGCCGGAAAGAACCGGGAAATAAAGGCCTAATCGGCCGGTCAATCAACCGGCAGGTAAGGGTCTCCTTGTCCCGGGGCTTGCCTTCTCGCTTGAAAAAACCGCCCGGGATTTTACCCGCGGCATAAGCCAGTTCCCGGTAATCCACCACCAGGGGAAAGAAGTCCTGATACCCCGCCAGCGGCTCCTTGTTATAAACCACGCTCGCCAGCACCACGGAATCGCCATAACGCGCCAGCACCCCGGCATCCGCCTGCCGGGCAACACGGCCAAATTCTAATGATAAGGTCCGGCCGCAGACCTCAGCCGCAACGCGGTGCATGCCTAACCCCGCAACCCGAGGCTGGCTATTATCTTCTCGTACCGTTCCGGATGATGCTTGGCGAGGTACTGCAGATGCCGACGCCGCGCGTTAACCAGTTTGATTAACCCGCGTCGCGAGTGCTTGTCCTTTTTATGGACCTTTAAATGCTCGGTTAAATGATTTATCCGCTCGGTCAGAATCGCTATCTGAACCTCTGGTGAACCGGTATCCTTCTCGTGTAACTGAAAGGTCGCCACCAGTTGCTTTTTTCTGTCTTTTGTTATTGCCATCTTTTCCTCTTCTTTTCTACTTTATCTTATTAAAATAACCAAATCGCCACCAATGTCAACAAAAGTAATCACCCGACACCATAATACCATCTCCCCGCCACCCGTGTCAACATCAACAAACCGGCTCCCCCCGCCAGAATAAATACCCTGGCTTACCTGAACGCCAGTGAGAAATAAAATACCCGCTTAAAACCCTGAGGTAAACTCCGGATGATAGAGATAACTGCCATCTTTATGCCACTACGGGTAGCCGAAGAGAAACTGAACCGGGTAGGGCGCAAATTTCCGCTCCGGGTTAACCCCCGGTTTAACTTAGAGATTAACACCAGGGCAAGCCGGATAACAGCACCGGGGGTAGCCCCGGGCTAGCCCCCCGCCTGCCCCCTGCCCACAAAATAATATTTAATTTCAGTCTATAATTAATTGTCAGTGCGAACCTTATCCGAAATTTTACCGACCGGGCGACACAAGGGGCGTTATTCCGCCTAAAAATCTGGCTCTAAATAATAGGGGGAACCGGTTAAATCTGGCTAACGCTATAACAACAGCCCCGGCGAATCACTGGCGAAATTGGGCTTCAGGCGAGCGTTGCGCCCGGGTCAGGGTGTACCGGCACTTCTGGCACCGCCAGGGTTACCACTTGACCACAGAAGGATGTGTGATTATCCTCAAATGGTGAGAGAACAGATTCTGGAACGATTAAAGAAAATCGGTCGGGTGTATGACCGGATTTTAAAGATAAAGGGTGACCGCCGGCTATTTCTGGTCGGTGGCGCGCTGCGAGACATAATCATGGGCCGGGAGCCGGCAGATTTTGACTTTGCCGTCTCCGGTTCCGGAATTAACTTCGCCCGGGAGTTATCAACCGCCATCCGGGGAAAACTCATCATCCTTTCCGAGAAGGACGACGAGGCGCGGGTCGTGTATCGCAAGAAACTTACCCTGGATTTCAATGGTCTGGCTGACCAGCCAGTTGAGGCGGACCTTGCCCGGCGTGACTTTACCATCAACGCCCTTGCCATTGAACTGCCAGAACTGACAAACATCGTTGACCCGTTCCGGGGCCAGGAGGATATCAATCGCAGAATCATCCGTCCGGTAACCGACCGCTCACTGCAACTCGACCCGTTAAGGCTTTTGCGCGCCTTTCGCATCAGCCAGGAACTGGGGTTCACCATCCACCCCCGGGTTTTAGAGCAGGGCAGCGCCATCACCCTGAAGGACACCGCTGCCGAGCGTATCGGTTCCGAACTCATCCGCTTTCTGGAGACGCCGGACTCCTGGCGCTGGGTGGAAACCCTTTACCGGCTCAACCGTCTGGAAGAGATAATGCCCGAACTGATTCCGCTTTTACAGGATGAGGAACTGCGGTGCCACACCTTCCGCACCTGCCAGAAAATTGAAGATATCTTATGCGCTAGCAGTGCCGGCACCACTACCAATCCCGGCTTCTTTGCCCGCTTTGAACCGGAATGGCAGGCGTACTTCTCCGGCTTTCCCTATCGCCGGGCGCTGTTAAAACTTGCCGGTCTTTTTCATGACATCGCCAAACCCCACACCCGCTTTTACTCCGAGACCGGTGAAGTGCACTTTTACGGTCATGACAGCCTGGGCGCAAAACTCGCCACAAAAATCTGCTCCCAGCGCCTCCGCCTGTCCCGGGAGCAGACGAAAATGGTGCGCACCCTGGTCAAAGAGCATATGCGCCTGCACCTTTTGGCAACCGCACCGGAACTGACCGAAAGGGCAATCCGGCGCTACTTTCGTGACCTGGGTGAAGAGGCTTTCGGGTTAATGATTCTCTGTTATGCTGATGGCTGGGCAACCGCGGGCAAAACCGCGCACCTGGAGTCCACCATCACCCGGATGATTGAACAGCACCGCGCCGAGTTAGCCAGAACCAGAATCAAGCGCCTGGTGACCGGTGACGACCTCATCGCGCTGGGGATGACACCCGGACCGGTATTCCGGGTCATACTTCAGGAACTGGAAGACCTGCAGATTGAGGGCAAAATAAAAACAAAAGAAGAGGGGCTGGAGTACCTGAAAGCCTACCTGATGCGCGAGGCAGAAAAGTGAAACCCTTTGCGCTCCTGGTCTGGCTCAACATCCTGTTCTTCCTGTCGTCATTAAGCGGCAGGACCCTAACCCGTACCTTTCACTTTTCTTCAGAAGAGTTAACCACTGTTGCCACCACCGGCGGCACCACCTTAACCATTCCGGATGGGGTTTTCCCGATTGCTCCGGGCGCACCTTGCCTGCCGTTAAAGGGCGAAAACATCCCACTGCCGGCAAATGCGGTCGCAACCGGTATAAAAGTGCTCAATGTCCAGTTTGAAACCCTGCCCGGTCTGTTCTCCATTCCACCACTCCAGCCACCCGCGCTCCTTTCCAGTAAAGAACCCGTAAGGATGGTTGAAAAGGACCCAGCGATTTATTGCGGTGACACACCCTATCCAGAACAACTCTGCGCCATCACCGGTCAGGGAAAACAGCGAGAAACCACTTTTGTCTCAATCACCATCAGCCCCTTGCAGTTTCTCCCCCAAAACCGGTTAAGGCTGGTGAAAAAAATCGAGATTGCGATTGAATATCAAGCCCAGCCCGCTTTTGATGGAAAGCGGGAAGAGACCGGACCGCTGGAGTTCCTTATCGTTACCGCGTCCGGACTGGACACCGCCTTTGCGGAACTTGCCCGCTGGCGTCAGGAAACCGGTCTTTACTCCGCCATCCGGCTGATTGACTGGATAGTGGCAAACTATCCGGGCCGGGACGATGCGGAAAAACTGCGCAACTACCTGAAAATCTGCGCCCGAGACTCTGGACTCCAGTGGCTGGTGCTCGGTGGTGATGTTCACCTGATTCCGGTGCGTCGGGCGTTCGCGATGACTTGCTCTGCCAACCTCCACCCCAGAGAAGACTCCCTGCCCTGCGACCTCTACTACTCGGCGCTGGATGGCGACTGGGATGCGGAAGGCGATGGGGTGTTTGGTGAAGTTGATGATGAGGTTGACCTGTACCCAGACATCTATGTGGGCAGGGTGCCGGTCAACACGCCTGCTGAGGCGCGCGCCTTTGTGGAAAAACTGCTCAACTACGAAAGGGGTAACCATCAGCACCAGGACCATCTCACCCGGGCTCTCTTCTCCGCCGGTATTCTCTGGAATGACCCCTACACCGACGAAGGTATCGCCAAAGACCTGATTGAAAGTCGATATCTCCCGGCGCACTACACAGTTGATAAAGTCTATGAATCCCGAATGCCGGTAACCGTTGACACCGTCCTGCAGCTGCTCAGCCGCGGCTCCGGCATCTTCAATCACTGTGGCCATGGCTGGATTGATGCCATCGCCCTGAGCCAGGGCGCCTGCCTGCGCAATCCCGACATCGCCCGCCTGACCAATTTCGGCAAAACCGGCATCGGCTACTCGATTGGCTGCTGGACCACGGCGTTTGACTTTGATGCCATCGCCGAACACTTTGTCCGCCATCCCGGTGGTGGTTGTGTTGCCTTTCTCGGTCACTCCTCCTATGGCTGGGGCTCACCGGGCAACCCGGGCTTCGGCTATTCGGACCGGTTTGACGCCCGTTTCTTCCAGGAACTCTTCCACTCCCGCACCCCCCGTATCGGCGAAATCCTTGCCCGGACAAAGATGTCCTTCATCCCGCACAGCAACGAGGCAAATGTTTACCGCTGGCACCAGTTCTGCCTCAACCTTCTCGGCGACCCGGCAATGGTGGCCCACACCGACACCTTAAAAACCCTGTTGGTCCATAAACCCGACCCGCTTTCGCCTGGCACGGGGACCGCCCGCATCGTTGTCCTTGACCGGGGGCAGCCGGTCAGGAACGCCCTAGTTGCCCTGAGCCAGAATGCGTTAGCAGTGCCGGAACGGCACTATCGCACCCTCATCGCCCGCAGCATCACCGACCACACCGGCACCGCACTTTTGCACTACCAGAACCTCGCACCCGAACCCGCGCTCCTCACCATAACCGCACCCAACTGTTATCCATTTCAGGAGACCATCCCGGTCAGCGCCGGCTTTAACCTGTCATTATCCGCGGTGAAAATCGTCTCCACCGTTAACCAGGAAACCACCGACTTCATCGCACCCGGCAGCGAATTCTCGCTCCTGCTTCTTCTCCGCAACAACGGCGCTCAACCCACACCGCCACTCTCCTTCTCCATCTCATCAAACTCGCCCCTGCTCACAATTACCCGGGACCAGGAAACCCTTCCGCCGCTAATGCCGGAAGAAGAAAGGAACGCCCGAATGTTTTCCATCACCAGTTCAGCCGCTGCCCGCAATGGCGAGACCGCACTCCTTACAATTACGGTTCAGGATGCCGGTCGTCCGATGATGAACTTTCCGCTGGTGCTACTGGTTGGACAGCCGCTACTCAGGATAACCGGACACATTACCACGGTCTCGCCACCCGATACCGTTAACCTTTTCATCAAGGTCACCAACCACGGCTGGGCAGGGGCAAAATCTCCTACCGGCTCGCTCTTTCGTCCTCACCCACCCGGTCCGGGAAACATCCCACCGGTGATAATAAATCCGGCGCTCATTTTCCCTGACATCCCGGCGCAGGACTCTGCCTGGTGTCTCACTCCGGCACGGCTCACCGGCACTGGCAGGCTCCGGGTCGGTGTAAATTTGGCCAGCGGTGGCAAAATCTTCAGCGACACCTTAACCATCGCCGGCGCCAGCACCGGCATCTATGCTAATTTTGACGACGGAATTGAAGACTGGACCACCGGTGGGGTGAACGGCTCCTGGCAACTGGTCAGCCGGCGGCATCACTCACCGCCGAACTCCTTCTATGCGGGTGGTGAAGAGGGCACCTATCCGGACAACTGTTTATCCTGGCTAATCTCGCCGGAGTTCCTCATCCCGCCCCGTGCCGGTTTAACCCTTTACCGCTGGTTCTCGGTGCCGATTTACGGCGTTGATGGGCTATATGTCATCCTCTGCCTTGGAGACCGCGAAGATACGCTTGACTTTATCGGTAGCGGTGGCGCCCTGGGTCAGGGCACAATCGGCATCACCGCGGACTGGGGAAAAGAGATCTATGACCTCGCGCACTATCCTGCTGGCGAACCCGCCCGGTTAAAGTTTGTCTTTGTCTCGGATGGTGATGCCAGAACCGGTGAGGGGTTTTACATTGACGACATCCTGATCACATCCACCGACACACCATTCTTTCCCGCGGCGGAAACCACGCGCATCATCCGCGCCTTTCCCAGCCCCTTTACCAGCCGCACCACCCTGTTCTACTCCCTTGCCCAGCCTGACATGGTTGAAATTGCCGTCTACGACATCAACGGCAGAAAGGTCCGTACCTTAACTGCGGGCACAAGCCCCGCCGGCTACCATACGCTGGAATGGAATGGGTGCGATGACCGAAATAAACCCCTTCCGCCGGGTATCTACTTCGTTTTTATGAAAAACTCTGCCCGGCCGACTGTGCCCCGTTCGATGATTACCGATAGGATGTTTACTGTTGAAAAAAATAGTATAAAATTGGTGAAGGCAAAATGACACAGCACACCTATGTCTACGGACCGGTCCCATCAAGAAGGCTGGGGCTCTCCCTGGGAATAAACCTCACCCCTTACAAAACCTGCACATTAAACTGCATCTACTGCCAGTGCGGCAGAACAACAAAAATGACCCTGACCCGGCAATCTTTCTTTCCGGTGGACGAAATCCTCGACCAGGTGCGCAACGCGGTCCAGGGAAAGAAGATAGACTTCCTTACCTTCTCCGGTGAGGGCGAACCCACCCTGAATAAAGACATCGGCAGGCTAATCCGCCGCCTCAAAACAGAATTCAACATTCCGGTCGCAGTCATCACCAACTCCACCCTGCTTTCTGACCCCAAAGTGCGGCAACAACTTTATCCTGCAGATTTAGTCGTTCCTTCACTGGATGCGGCGGACCCGGCAACCTTTCGCCGAGTCAACCGCCCCCACCCCCGCCTGCGGCTGGATAAACTCATCGCTGGTTTAAAGAGCTTCCGGCGTTACTACAAAGGCAGGCTGTGGCTGGAGATAATGCTGGTTAAAGGAATTAACGACGCGCCCGAACATCTGCTCAAATTACGCCGCCTCGCTTATGAGATTAAACCCGACCGGGTCCACCTTAACACCGTTGTCCGCCCCCCAGCAGAAAAGTTTGCCCGGCCCTTATCCGAAGACGAACTCAACCAGATCCTGACCCTTTTCGGACCAGAAGCACTAATCGCCAGTTCAACTGTAAAAAAACAAAGGAGCGCCCAACAAAGTTCTGAGAAACTGGTTCTGGCGATTATCCAGAATCGCCCGGTGACCGAAGCGGACCTGGTTGCCGGCACCGGAATACCCCGAGCAAAATTGCAAACTCTCCTCCAGCACCTCATTAAAACTAACAGGATTAAAAAAGTGACCTTCTTAAACAAAACCTTCTACGAACCGCTTTCCCTTCTCGATACATAGCAGTTCCGCTCTGCGTCTCCAGGAAACCAAGGAACTACAACTACAGGCGGGCTGTTTCAAATTAACCCAACTTCACTCCTCCACCACCAGAACTGGATTATAAAAAAGGTCAGCCCGGGTTTAACCCGGGCTGACCTTCAATCGCCCGCTAATTCTTACACCTGCGGTGGCGCAGGAGCCGGGGGCGGAAGTGGCAAAATCGGAGTCCCGTCCATCGCTTCCTCCTTATTGTTTATTTCCAGACGCCCTTTATAATGCAACTATAATGCCATAAAGTCAACCAATATATAAGTGACGAACAATCTTATAGTTAACCACAACAACCCTCAACTAAAAACACAACGCAAATGCGTTAATTGTCGCACCATTTAAGATTAAAATTTATAACCCTTTGACAAATTGTTACTTGTAAATTGGCGCAATCGCCTGAATTAAGTAATATTTCTTCGGTCTATTTGATAACGCTTGATGAGGCGTTGTAGTTGGCGGCGGTGGGTGGCAAGGATTTGCGCAGCCTTGGTGATGTTACCGCCTGACTCTTTTAATGCCTGGACCACCTGGGTCTTATCTATCACCCGGCGTTTACCACCAAGAGACCCCTGCTGGGTTAAAATTTCGGTAAAGGGCGCTCCTACATCTTCCAAGGTTATTTTACGGTTCTGGGTCATAATTACCGCCCGCTCAATTGTGTTCTGCAACTCCCGGACATTGCCGGGCCAGGAGTACTGGGTGAAGGCGCGGATGACATCGTCTTCAAACCCAATTAGCGGTTTATTTAACTGGGCGCAGTAACTCTGGAGAAAGTAGTTGCTGAGATGGGGGATGTCGCTCGCCCGCTCACGCAGTGGTGGTACTTCGATCTGCACCACATTCATCCGGTAGTAAAGGTCTTCCCGGAATCTACCGGCTTTAACCTCTTCGGCAAGGTTTTTGTTGGTAGCGCATATCAGCCGGACATCAACCATTCTCGGTTCGGTATCACCGACCCGGCGGATAACCTTTTCTTCCAGCACCTGTAACAGTTTTGCCTGAATGGTTAAGGTGGTGTTGGTAATCTCATCCAGGAAAATTGTGCCGCCGTGCGCGGTCTCAAAAAGACCCATCTTGTCTTTTATCGCACCGGTAAAACTCCCTTTTACATGTCCGAAGAGTTCCGATTCAAACAGGGTCTCGGGCAGGGTGCCGCAGTTCACCGCAACAAATTTGTTGTCCTTGCGCCCGCTGCGCTGATGGATAAGTCGGGCGATAACCCCCTTACCGGTGCCGGTCTCACCGGTTAAAAGCACGGTGCAATCGGTTGGTGCAATCCGGTCAATAATGTCATAAACCTGGCGCATCCGTTTTGACCTGCCGAGAAACAGGCCGGTCGCAGCATCAACAAGAATGTCCTCGCGCAAACCAGCAAGTTCTTCCTGAAACTGCCGGAAAACCGTGGAACGGTCAATCGTCGCGGCGAGAAGGTTGGCGACCGCAATCAATAGGTTCCTGTCCTCCTCCACAAAAAGATGCGAGGTGATGCGCGAATCAAGGTAAATCGTGCCAATCACCCGCTGGTCAACAACTAGCGGAACGCACAAAAGCGAACGGATTTTATTCAATACGACACTGTCAAAACTGTTGAGCCGGGGGTCAACCAGGGCGTCGGCGCTGATAAACGGCTCGCCCCGGCGTTTGACCTTGCGCAGCACCGAATGGGATACCGACTCCGCATCAGTCAGGGTCTGGTGGTCAATGTCCCGGGCTGCCACCGGGACCAGGCGGTTCTTCTGATAGAGGAATATCAAACCCCGCTCTGCCCGGGTAACTGTCAATACCAGGTCCAGGACCCGCTCCAGAAAGTCATCCCGCTCCAGCCCGAGATTAATCAACTCACTTAACTGGTAAAATACCCGCAGGTATTCACTTCGCTCCTGCCCTTTCAACTCTATCATCCCGAACACGCTCTCCATTGCATTCAGCAGTTCCTCGGCCTTCTGGAGTTCAATCTTTGCCCCCAGGCGCTCAAATATACCTTTTGCCTCTTTCAGATTTTCCTTTATCTCATTAAACTCCTCCCGGCTCATCTGCCTGCCCGGCATCGGCATCTTTAAGCCCGCAGCACCGGCCCCAGCAAAAACCGCCGTCCCGGAGGCAAGCAGCGATAGCGCCAGTTCATACTTAACCCCCAGTCCGCGAAGCAGTTCGATACTCCGCCTGATTTCTGTCAGACCCTTTTCCAGCCGGTTAAGTCCGCACCTTGCCCTGCCGGCAATGCGGAGCGCAATCGCATACTCCAGCGAGGACGGGTATTCCTTGAGCAGGGTTAATGCCCGATTGGCATCGAACTCTGCCCGGAAGTAATCACCGGTAGCAAGACGCAACTCTCCCGCCAGGGTGTAAAGTTTAACCAGCCGGCGCCAGTCTTTATCCATTCTCACCGCCTGGAAACCAGCAACCAGAGACTCCAGCGCCCGCGGAAAACGCTCGCCCTGCAGGGCAACAGTTGCCTGCGCCCTTCTTAATTCATAGACAATATCCGGGTCCTTACATTCACCGGCAACCGCCTGCGCCTGACTTAAATAATCCTCTGCTGCACTCAGGTCGCCCTGTTTTGCCTTTAACAGTGCGGCATTAACAAAAAGCGCGGTCCGGAGTGAGACCGGTAAAGTGTCGCCCGCCCTTTTCTCGATTGTTAGCGCCCGGTCATAGAAGCCCTGCGCCTCCTGCCAGTTGCCCTTGGTCTCAGAAACCGCGCCCAAACATATTAACAGGTCCAGATGGTGCCGGAGATTCCCAATCCGTTCGGCAATCCTCAAGCCCTCTGAGAACAACTCCTGTGCCCTGTCCCAATCGCCCTCGTCAAAGTTGATTATCCCCAGACCATGCAGGGAAAATAGCAGGTAATACACACTGCCACACCGGCGCTGCCGCACCAGGGCACGCTGATAAAACTCCTTTGCCTTCTGATTCTCGGCGCGGCGCAGATAAAGGGTGGCGATGAACTGACTGACCGTCGCGCTCATAATGTTGTCCTCGAACCGCTCGTAAACCTCCAGGCTCCTTTCCGCCAGCTGCAGGGCAAGGACAAAATCGAACCTTGACCACGCCAGAACAGAGAAATAATAAAGAATCAACGCCACCAGCTGGTTCGCACCGGCAATATCGGCACTCCTTAACTTCTCCGCCAGTTGCAGGGCGCTGGTCAACACCTCTTCTGCCTTCGCAAAATTACCCAGCGCACAGAGCGACCAGCCCAGGTCCGCCAGTAACCGCACCCGGTCCAGTGTAATCGCCTCACCCTCCAGTCTTAAAGCCTGACTTAAAAGGTTACACGCCTCCTCAGCCATCCCCTGTTTCTGGTTCAGGAGACCGAGCCGGCGCAGAAAACGGGCAAGGAGTTTCTTATCCCGGGAAAGGAGTTCTGACTCCGCAGTTCGGGCACCGGTCTCTGCGACCACCATCCCCATCCCCTGGCGATAGAGGTCAATCGCCTCGGTAAACCTGCCGGTCAACTCCCGCAACTCGCCGGTCTGCTCCATAAGTTCAACCCGCTCGCGCAGAGAAACCAGCCCGGCCGACAACGCCAGCGCATTCTCATAAAACACCAGCGCCTGTTCAAACAACAGCAACGCCCGCGCCTTCCTGCCGGCACGGAGCGAGTATTCGAACGCCCGGTCCTTCACCCCTGCCTGGGTCCAGTGGTGCGCCAGGTCAAATACCAGTTCATCAATCCGTTCCGGATAAATCAGTTCCAGGGTCAGCGCCACCTTGCGGTGGTTCTCCCGGCGCTGTTCAATGGTCAAACGCTCGGTAACCGCCGCCTCCAGCACCTTGCTGGAAAGAACCCAGCCCACCGCCGCGCATTCCCTATCAGACAACGCGAGCACCCGGAAGGGACGCAAAAACCCCAGCGCCTTCAGCCGCTGCACCGCATTAAACAGCACCTTCTCCTCGATGTTCAAGCCGGCACGCAGGAACTCCAGGGTAAAAGGACCACCCGCGGCTGCCCCGATTTCCAGCACCTTTATTTCCTCTGCGGTCAACAACTCCAGCCGGTGTTTAACGGTATCGGTAATCGATGCCGGTGGCCGGAACGCCCGCAACCGCTCGCAATCCAGCTGCCAGCCCGCTGACTGCCGTTGCAGCACCTTTGCCTCAACCAGGGTGTGAATCGTCTCCACCACCCACAGAGGATTGCCACCGGTAAACTCACCCAGCCAGGTCACCAACAAGTCCAGGTCGTTCACCCGGACAAGAAGCGACAGCACCAGTTCCCTTAACTCCTGACTGTTAAACGGCGGAATGGAGAAATGCCGGAAATGGGACCTGGTGGCTAACTCTTCAATTATCTCCAGAAAACGCCTTTCCTTTAATCCGGCAATCACCAGCAGCAACCGGTCCGTTTCGACACTCAGGGTAAGGTAGCGCAGGAACTCAATACTGGTCGGTTCAAAAAGTTCAAAATCGTCAACAATTAAAACAAGGCTGTGCCGGACCCGATGGGACTGCGCCAGCGCCTTGAGTCGCTGGGTAACCGCCTCAAAAAGTTGATACTTAACCTCGCTCCCCGCCCCCTCGGGCATCTCCAGTTCTAACTTCTCTCCGTAGCCCTTAAGTAGATTAACCAGCACCTCCAGAAGCGACTGGGAACGGGCACCAAGCGCACCGGGCTCAAAAGAAAATACCGTTGCCCCTTCTAACTCGGCATAAAATTTAAACTCCGCCAGCAACCGGCTCTTACCCACACCCCGGTCACCGGATATGCACACCACCCGCGCCTGTCCGGAGGCAGCCGCCGGCACCAGGGCCTTTAACTCCTTCAGAATTTCTGCCCGACCAACAAAACCCGGCACCAGGATGTCCCGGCGTAAATATGGCAACTCACCCGCAAAGGCATCCTCGCCTGCCAGCGCCTCAATCACCGCCCGGGCAGAAGGCGGACGCCGGCTGCGGTCCGGGTTAAGCAACTCCATCACCACCCGGTCAACCGCTTCT
>FWPV01001529.1_pt1 | contig 63527 bp, 56 predicted proteins | sample 2228371 | NCBI WGS metagenome assembly FWPV01 (sample SAMEA103939776, study PRJEB20133) | metagenome
CTTCCCGCTGGGGCCGGTGCTGGGCATCACCCCCTTCAACTTTCCCTTCAACCTCATGGCCCACAAGGTGGGGCCGGCCCTGGCCTGTGGCAACCCCATCATCGTCAAACCCGCCTCCAAGACGCCCCTTACTGCCCTGAAGCTGGCGGAGGTGTACGAACAGGCCGGCGGGCCGCCGGGGGGCTTACAGGTCCTCCCGAGCCCGTCGGCTTTGGCGGAGCGGGCCGCGGCCGACCCCCGCCTCAAGGCCCTCACCTTCACCGGCAGCTCCGCCGTGGGCTGGCACCTGAAAGGCATCGCCGGGCAAAAACGGGTGCTTCTGGAACTGGGCGGCAACGCCGCGCTCATCGTGGACGCGGGCGCCGATTTGGCCGCGGCGGCGCACCGGGCCGCCATCGGCGCCTTTGTGCACGCCGGACAGGTGTGCATCGCGGTGCAGCGTATCCTGGTGCTGGCAGAGGTTTATGAGACCTTCAAGAAGCTCTTTCTGGAGACCATCGCCCGGGAGATCGTGGTGGGCGACCCGGCCCGGGAAGAGACGGTGGCCGGGCCCCTCATCGACGCCGGGGCCGCAGCCCGGGTCCGGGCCTGGGTCGGGGAGGCCCTGGCCGGCGGCGCCACCCTGGCCGTCGGCGGCCTGGGGGAGGGCAGCCTCATGCCCCCCACGGTCATGGAAAACGTCTCCCGGGACATGAAGGTCTGGCGGGAGGAAATCTTCGGCCCCGTGGCCACCCTCACCCCCTGCCGGGATTTCAGCGAGGCCCTGGAATTGGCCAACGACTCGGCCTACGGCCTCCAGGCCGGGGTCTTCACCCACAACCTGGCCCACGCCTGGCAGGCCTTCGAGACCCTGGAGGTGGGGGGGGTGATCATCAACGACGCCCCCATCTTCCGGGTGGACCACATGCCCTACGGCGGCGTCAAGGCCTCGGGCCTGGGCCGGGAAGGGGTGCGCCTGGCCATGGAAGAACTGAGCGAACTCCGCCTCCTGGCGCTGAAGGTGGGGTGAAATGCGGGGGAGGTGGCAAAGGGGCGGTGGCCCCTTTCCCCCTCCCCAATCCCAGAATCGGTGGGTTGGGAGGGGGGTGTGAGGGGAGGGCAGAGACCTCAGATCCCTGGCCCTCCCCCCACATAACCTAACCAAAGCGAGGTCCGAACATGCTGGTTGCTGCGGTGCAGCTCCGCTCCACGGCCGATGTGGAGCACAATCTGGCCACCTGCCGACGGCTCATCCAGGAGGCGGCGGTGCACGGCGCCATGCTGGTGGCCCTGCCGGAGCATTTCGCCTACCTGGGCCCCGAGGACGCCAATCCGCCCTCGGCCCAGCCCCTGGACGGGCCGCTGGTCAAAGAGTTCGGCGAGCTGGCCCGGGAGCTGGGCATCTTTCTGCTCCTGGGTTCCTTCCCGGAGACCACCGAGCCGGGCCGGCTGCCCTATAACACCAGCGTTTTCATTGCGCCGGACGGCAAGCTCCTGGCCGCCTACCGCAAGATCCACCTGTTCGACGTGGAACTGGCCGGTGGCCCCCACTATCAGGAGTCCAAGGTGGTGCGCCCCGGGCAGGAGCTGGTGGTGGCGCCCATTCCCCGCACCCCCTTCCTGGCGGGCTTCTCCATCTGCTACGACCTGCGCTTCCCGGAGCTCTACCGGGCCCTGTCCGCCCAGGGCGCGGACCTGCTCTTCATTCCCGCGGCCTTCACCCTCCCCACCGGCCGGGACCACTGGGAGGTCCTGGTCCGGGCCCGGGCCATTGAAAACCAGGCTTACGCGGTGGCTCCGGCCCAATGGGGGCAACACTCCTCCGGCAAGCGCAGTTACGGCCGCTCCCTCATCGTGGACCCCTGGGGTACGGTGCTCTCCCAGGCCCCGGACGGCGAAGGCGTCATTTACGCCGAACTGGACCACAACCGCCTCACCCGCCTGCGCCAGGAGCTCCCGTGCCTGAAGCACCGGCGGCTGTGAGGTCTTGTGGGGGGAGGGGAAAGGGGGCCACCGCCCCCCACAAAAAAGGGCAGGAGGCGCTTCGCCTCCTGCCCTGGTTGAGGCATTGGTTTCGGTCAGTTCAGCGAATGGCCGCGGCCTTGGCCAGTTTTTCCTTCTGGGACATGCAGCCCCGGCAGAAGGGGGTTTCCGGCATGACCTCCAGGCGCCGCGGCTCAATGGGTTGGCCGCAGGCCTCGCATTCGCCGTAGGTGCCGTTTTCCAGGCGCAAAAGCGCCTCTTCGATGGCCTCCAGTTCCTGGCGTTTGGGGCCCAGGAGGGTGAGCTGGGTCTCGGCCAGCAGGCTCACCGTGGCCTGGTCCTCTTCATCCCGGGCGGTGGCCAGCATCTCCTGGTAGCCGTTGCCGATGCTGCTCTTGAGCTGGTCCTTCACCTCCTGCCAGAGGCGCCGCTTGCGCTCCAGGAGCCGCTCTTTCACTTCTGCCAATTTTTCCGCGCTCGGTCCTGCCATCCTTGCTCCTTGTCCGAAAGGCGCCAGGGCTCCCGGCTAAGTTACTCCAGGAAGTCCTCCAGGGCCGCTTTGCGGGTGGGGTGCTTGAGGCGCTTCAGCGCCTTCTTTTCGATCTGACGGATGCGCTCCCGGGAGACTTTGAAGGCCCGGCCGATTTCCTCCAGGGTGTGCTCCACCTCATCGCCGATGCCGAAGCGCATCTTCATGATCTTCTCTTCCCGCTGGGTGAGGGTGTTGAGGATATGAGAGGTCTTATCCATGAGTTCGGATTCCAGGATGCCCTCATACGGGGAGACGGCTTTGTCGTTGCGGATGAAATCGCCCAGCCGGTCGCCCTCGTCGCCCACCGGGGTCTCCAGGGAGATGAGCTCGTCGGACAGATTGGTGACCATGAGGATCTTGTCCTCGGTCACCCCGGAACGCTCGGAAATCTCCTTGAGCGTGGGCTCCCGGCCCAGTTCCTTCAGGAGGTCATAGAAGGCGCGGTAGCAGCGGTTGCGGATCTCCTGGAGGTGCACCGGGATGCGGATGGTCCGGGTCTTGTCATAGATGGCCCGGGTGATGGTCTGCCGGATCCACCAGGAAGCAAAGGTGCTCAGCCGGTAGCCGGTGGTGTAATCATAGCGGGTCACCGCCTTCATGAGCCCCAGGTTGCCCTCCTGAATGAGGTCCGAGAAGGTCAGGCCCCGGTGCAGGTATTTCTTGGCAATGCTCACCACCAGGCGGAGATTGGCCTTGATCATCTTGTCCCGGGCGTCGGTCACCTCGGCCTCGGTGGCGCGGATGCGGCCCATCAGTTCCTTGATCTCCCGGTTCTGGGGGTGCTGCTTCAGGAACCGCTGCAGGGTCTGGTGGATCAGCCGGAACAGCTTTTCCTTGGCCTGGGCGCTCTTCTCCGGCGCCTGGAACCAGGCCTCCACCTTTTTCTGCAGATACTTCACCTCTTCCAGATCGGACTTCACCCCCAGCACGAATTGCAGGACGGCCTCCTGCCCGTGCTTGATGATGCGCCCCAACTCCCGCTCCTCTTCCGGGGAGAGGATGGAGTAGCGCAGCATCTCCCGGAAGTAAGCGGCCACCAGGCCCTCGTGCTCCGGGATGTCCTCGGTGTCCAGCCCCTCTTCCAGGGTGCCTTCGGGAAGTTCTTCGTCCATCCCGTACGGGGTGGTGGCGAACTGTTCGGTGACCTCCAGCTCCTCTTCCGGCCCCAGGTCATAGTTATCCCGGAAGGAGAGGTTTTCCTGGTCCTCGTCCGACACGAAATAGGAAAGCTGATCGTAGGCCACGAGATCGGTGCCGCCGTTCAGATCCAAAAACTTTTTAAGATATTCTTTTTCCATGGATTTTCGGGCTTCCTGCCAAGCGAGAGGCTCGGTCAATCAAAATCTCAATTTTATATTCTTTAGATTATTTGTCAATGAAAAAATAAACCGAACCTCGGAAATTATCGGTTTTTTTCTCATTAGATATAAATTAATTCTAAACCTCACCATGTCAAGGCGAGGCCCCTTCCGGCTAAGGCCTTGACCAGAGCCGGTTTTCCCGGGTAAGATGAGGCCATCCCCCAGGAGGCTTGAGGCTTGGAGCACCGCTTCGTCTCTGACCTGAAGGACGGCGATCTGGTGAAGCAGTGCTTCCTGCTGCGCCGCTTCGAGGCCCGGACCTATGGCGAGGGCAAGGTGCGCTGGGACCTGGAGCTGGGGGACCGCACCGGCTCGCTCAAGGCCGTGGTTTGGGACGATGCCATCGCCAAGTGTCCCGGCCCCCTGCATCCGGGGGAGGCGGTGGCGGTGCAGGGCCAAGTGACCGTGTACCGCAACGATCTCCAGCTCCGGGTCAACTTCATCGGCAGCGTGGCGGCCCTCAAGGCCCGGGGGCGGGACCCCGGCTGCGAGATGGAGCTCTTGCTGCGCGCCACCCCCTATGACCGCCTGACCCTGTGGCAGGAGCTCAGGGAGCTGGCCGCAAGCCGCATTGCCCCCCCCCTCGCCACCCTGGTGCTTCACCTCCTTACCCGCTATGAACCCGAATTTCAGGTCTGTCCGGCGGCCCGCAAAAACCACCACCCCTATGTGGGGGGTCTCCTGGAGCACACCTGGTCGGTGGCCCGCCTGGCCCTGGGGGCCCTGGAGGTGTACCCGGGCCTCAACCGGGACCTGGTGCTGGCCGGGGTCATCCTCCACGACCTGGGGAAAATCAAAGAGTTTACCAACCCTGCGGCCCCGGAGCTCACCATCGCCGGCGGGCTGGTGGGGCACATCGCCCTGGGCTGGGACATGGTCCGCCAGGCGGCCCGGGAGCTGGACTTCCCGGATGATGCCCTCCTCCTGCATCTGGAACACATCCTCATCTCCCACCATGGTTCCCTGGAAAACGGCTCCCCGGTGCCGCCCCGGACTCCGGAAGCGCTCCTCGTGCATGAACTGGACGATCTGGACGCCAAGCTCAAGATGATGCAGGACCACCTGGCCAATGACCGCAACCCCGGGTCCTTCACCGCCTGGCACAGCCTCCTGGAGCGCCGCTTGTTCAAAGGCCCGGGCCCGGTCTCCCCGCCGGAGGAGGAACCTGAGCCGGAAAAGGGGAAAAACTGAGGCACCATTGCATTGACTCGGGGATCACCCCGTCTTAATTTTAGGAAAACTTTAACGGTAGCGGCGCCGCCAGACTGCCATCATTTTCCGGAGGTGCGTAGATGTTCAAAAAGATCCTGGTTCCCTTGGACGGCTCTGCCCTGGCTGCCAAAATTCTGCCTTATGTCACCGACCTGGCCAAGACGCACCAATCCCAGGTGACCCTGCTCTACGTCTATTACCCCCAAGTGGGCGAAGCCACCCCCGGGGTGATTCAGGAGGCGGTGGCCCAGGAAGCCAAGCGCTGCGAGCTCTTCCTGGCCGAGGCCGCCAAGGACCTCAAGGCCCAGGGCCTGGCCGTGGAGTTCGCCTGCGTGGAAGGCCAGCCGGCCCGGGAGATCATCGGCTATGCCGCCAAACACGGCTTCGACCTCATTGCCCTGGCCACCCACGGCAAAGGCGAAGTGGCCTGGGTCCTGGGCAGCACCGCGGAAAAGGTGGTCACCCACGCCACCGTGCCGGTTTTGCTTTACCGGGTGATGGAGATCCGGGTGCCCTCCACCAAGGAAGAGTTTGAAGAGATGCTCATGCGGGGTATCCCCTGAGGCTGCCGCGGGAGGAGGGGGTCGGGCAGGCCGGCCGACGCCAAAGGGACTAAGTCTGATGTTTCACAAGGCTTTTGCGAAAGAATCCGTTGACATCCGGACCGATTTGTCTTAGGTTGGCGGCTAAACAAGGCGTAGAGGGCCCGGCCCCATGCAAGATATTCCTACAAACCAGGAGGATGGAATGTTTAAGAAGATTTTGGTCCCCTTGGATGGATCCGATCTGGCTGCCAAGATCCTCCCTCAGGTAGTGGAACTTGCCAAGACCTTTAAATCCCAGGTGACCCTGCTGCACGCCTGCCACACCGAGGCCTTCGGGGTGAGCGAGGCCTCCCCCGGGGTCATGGCTGCGGCCCCGGTGGCGGAAAAAAAGGCTTGCGAGGCCTTTCTTTCCAAGGCGGGGGCCGACCTCAAGGCCCAAGGCCTGGACGTCAACTGGGTGTGCGTCGAGGGGGTGCCGGCCCGGGAGATCATTGCCTATGCCGACAAAAACGGTTTTGACCTCATCGCCATGGCCACCCACGGCAAGGGCGAAGTGGCCTGGGTGATGGGAAGCACCGCAGAACGGGTGGTCTCCCACGCCACCGTACCGGTGTTGCTCTTCCGGGTCATGGAATTCAAGCCGCCCCTCCTGAAAGAGGAATTCTTCATGTAAGCTAAGCCGGGCGGCTTTCTGGCCCTTGCCTCCGGGGGCCAGCCGGGCCGGGACCACCCCGGCCTGTTTCTCGAGGGAGGGGCCAGAGGCCTCGCCTCCTCCCTCACCCTCCCCTTCCTCCCCTCCAGGCGGAGGATCAGCCAGGAGAGCACCGCAGGCGCAAAATGCAGTTCCGCCCGGTCACCGCCCGGGGCGGGGACCGCATACCCCATTCCCTTCAAAAATCCCGACAAACTTCCTTTTCCCGGCCCAGGGCCCGGGCGAATTCCTGCGCGTTTAAGGCCAGAAACCCCAGGCGGCGGCTTAAGGTGGCCACGGCCGGCGGCGTCAGGCGGCAGCGGGCCAGTTCCTCCTCCCGGGCCAGGACCTCCCGGGTGGGGCCGTCCAGGACCACCCGACCGTCCTCCAGGAGGATGAGCCGCCGGGCGTACGTGGCGGCAGCCCACAGGGAGTGGGTCACCATGATGATGGTGTGGCCCTGGGCGTTCAACTCCCGGATGAGCTCAAAGAGGCCCGTCTGCTCCCGGTGGTCCAGGCCGGTGGTGGGTTCGTCCAAAATGATGACCTGGGGCGCCAAGGCCAGGACCGCGGCCACCGCCAGGCGCTGGCGCTGCCCCTTGGTGAGGGAGAAGGGATCTTCCCGGGCCTGCTCCAGGAGGTTAACCCGGGCCAGGGCCTGTTCCACCCGCCGGTTGACTTCGCCGGCCCACAGCCCCAGAAGCCGGGGACCCACGGCCACCTCTTCCCAGACTTCTTCGGAGAAAATCTGGTAATCGGGATTCTGAAAGACAAAGCCCACCCGGAGGCCCGGGGCTTGGCGGCGCCGACCGGCGGTGGGCCCCAGCAGGCCCCGGAGCAGCAGCAGCAGGGTGGTCTTGCCGCTGCCATTGGGGCCCAGAAGGGCGGTGAACTCCCCCTGGGTGAATGCCAGGGACACCTCCTTGAGCACCGGGGGCCCGCCCGGGTAGGCGAAGCTCACCCCCTCCAGGGCCAAGAGCTCCGGTCCCGGCGCCGGCGGAGGCGCAGCCGGGATGGGGGCCACCGGCCGCCAGCCCAGGGTCCGGGCCCGTTCGACCGCTTCCTCCAAGGTGAGGGGCAGGTCGCGCTCCCCCAAGTCGTGGAACAGCGCGGGCAGCTCCGGGGGCCGGAGGCCCAGGCGCCGGCACAGTTCCACTTGCCGGAGCACCATCGCCGGCGGGCCGTCGGCGGCGATTTCCCCCCGGTGGAGCAGCACCACCCGGGAGGCGTGCCGGGCCAGCCGCAGGTCTTCACCCAGGAGGATGAGGGTGAGCGGCCGGCTCCGGCAGAGGCGGTCCAGCGCCGCCAGCAGCTCCTCCACCCGGGCGGGGTCCAGGTCGGTGGTGGGTTCATCCAGCACCAGGATTTCCGGCTCCAGGGCCAGGACCGCGGCCAAGGCCAGCACTTGTTTCTGCCCGCCGGAGAGGGTTGCCGGGTCGCGGCCCTCCAGGCCGGTCAGGCCCACCAGGTCCAGGGCCTGCGTCAGGCGCCGGCGGATTTCCTCCCGAGGCAGGGCCAGGTTTTCCGGGCCGAAGGCCACTTCGGCGTCCACCCGGGAGCAGAAGAGCTGGGCTTCGAAGTCCTGAAAGAGGACCCCGGCGGCCGCGGCCAACTGGCGGGGCCGGGCGGCGGTGGTGACCATCCCGGTCACCTCCACCCGGCCGGCAAAATCACCCTTGACCAGCCGGGGGATGAGGCCGTTCAGGCAGAGGGCCAGGGTGGATTTCCCCGCCTCGCTGGGCCCCAGGATGGCCAGGCGCTCACCCCGCTGGACCTCCAGGGTGAGCCCCCGGAAGACCGGCCGGTCGGCCTTCTTATAGCGGAAGCTCAGGGAGCTGAGGCGTACGATGGGCTGGCCGGGGCTCTCGGACATGCAACCGATCTTCAGGGGCTAAGGCCGGGAGTTTCCGGGAGGTGGCCGGGGACGCGCTCCCGGGCCCCCTCCCCCAAGCGCCTGCCGCTCACCGCAGCCAGCACCCCAGGAGCAGAGCCGCCAGGAAGGGGGCCAGGGCCGCGTTGAGGGAACAGGGCAGCAGGAGGCCCGGCAGCAGGCTGCCCGCCATCCCCACCAGCCAGCCGCCGGCCGCCCCCACCCAGACCAGGGTCAGGCCCAGGCGGGGCGCCGGGCCGGGCCGCCGGTCCTCTTCGTCCATGAGCTCCCGCCAGCCCAGGTCCCAGCGGCTCACCCGGGGCCACAGAAAGCGCAGCAGCAGCGGGCTCAGGCTCAGGGACACGAGGCCGTTGTTCACCAGCACCGCCGCCGCCATAAGGCTGAAGGGCAGGAGGTTTAAGGCATTGAGGCCGTAAGCGATGGTAAAGGCACACCCCAGCGCGCCCAACAGACCCGCCAGGAGAAAGCGGGGCAGGGCGGCCCGGTCCAGCTCAAGGGGCCGGTCCCCCCACATCTGGTAGGGGAGATAGGCGGCCAGGAAATTGCCGGCGAAGCCGAAAATGCTCCCCGGTCCCAGGGTGCCGAAGAAGTCGCCCAGGAGGTTGCCCAGGGCCGCCCCCCAGGCCCCGGCCGGGCCGAAGAGCAGACCGAAGGTCAAGGGGATGACATTGGCCGGCCGCAGTTCCGAAAACCCCGGGATGAGGGGCAGGCCCTTGAAGGGGATGAGGATGGCGGCATAGGTGGCCGCGGTGAGGGCCGTCAGCACCACCATGGCAGAATAGCGCCACATGCGCCAGACTTCCCGCATTGCCCCAGCTCCCGGCTTTAGGAAGCCCGCTCCACCTGCTCCGCCAGCTCTTTCAGGGTCAGGCTCCTCCACTCCGGGGAGGGGGAATCCCCCAACAACACCTGGAGGGCGGCGGCCCCCCGGGGCGACTGGGCCAAGGCCTGGGACAGGAGCGCCCGCCGGTCGCGCCGCAGGCAGTCCAGAACCTCCCCCACCCGCAACTGCTCCGGCGGTTGCGCCGGCACCAGGGCCGGCGGCCGGCCGGCGTCGGTGGTCTCCAACACCAGGCGGCAGTCCAGCAGGGCCGCCACCACCCGCCGGGCCAAGGCTGCCCGGCCGGCCAGGGTTGCGGTCAGCTCCTCCCGGGTGACCAGGGGCTCCCGGCGCAGATAGCGGCCGCAGACGGCCAGGAGCGCGGTCAGGGCCAGGTACTCGTCCACCGGCTCCCGGCCTCCCTCGGGTTGACGCCAGTCCTGGGTGAGACGCGCCAGATTCTGGTAAGCGAAGGCCATTTCATTGCCGAAAAGCACCACCAGCCAGCTCCAGAAAATCCACATGACCAGGAAGAGGAGGTGATACAGGGCGCCGTAGATGGCATTGTAGTAAGTGGCCATGCCCTGGAACCAGGCGAAGAGGTAGTGAGCCGTCTGCCACAGGGTGCCCCCGACGATGCCCCCCAGGAGAGCGGCCACGAAGCGCACCCGGGTGTTGGGCATCACCAGGTAGATGAAGGTGAAGGCCACCCACAGCAGTCCCAGGGAAAGGAGGGAGGAGGTGGCCCAGAAGAAGGTCTCGGGCATGAGGCTGGAAAGAAAGCGGCGCAGGTCGGGCTGGCTCAGCAGACCGCTGGACAGGGAAATGGCCACCGCCATGAGAATGGGCAGGAGCAGGAAAATGCTCAGGTAATCGCTGAGGCGCCGGGACCAGGTGCGGGTCTGGGGCACCTGCCAGGTGAGGTTGAGGGCCACCTCCACGTCGGTCATCAGGACGATGAGGGCCGCCAGCAGCCAGACGACGCCAAAGACCCCCAGGGAGGCCACCTGGGTGCCCTCGATGTACTCCAGGATCTGGACGGCGAATTCGTGGGAGCCCGGGGACAGGCGTTCGGTGAGGTAGGCGGCCAGCAGGCGCTGGATGCCCAGGCTCTTGAGGATGGCAAAGAGCAGGGCCAGCAGGGGAATCATGGCCAGGATGGTGACGTAGGCCAGGGAGGCGGCCTGGACGTAGGAGCGGTTCTGGAGGAGACCCCGGCCGGCCAGGATGAGCAGGCGCAGGGCCTGACGCCAGGGGGCCGGCTGCGGTCCGTCGTCCTGCCACAGGCTGGTCAGGAAGAAGTCCTTGAGGCGGGCGATCAGGCCCTGGTCCATGGCAGCCATGCCTCAGCAACCCCTCACCGCACCCGCTCCAGCTCCTGGAGCCGGGGGTCATGGGCGCTCAGATCTGCGGTGACGGCCTTGCCGGTATTCTGGCCGAACTGCCCGAAAGCGGCCAGCAGGAGGGGATTCACCACCGCCCGGAGGTCGGCGGAGGCGCCGGAGCTGCGGCTCTCCCCCACCCACAGGGGCCGGGACTTGTCGCTGGCCCGGTAGTCTTTGGCCGCCACCACGTTGAGGAGCAGCCAGCGTTCATAAACTGCGGCGGTGGAGTAGGTGACCAGGCCGGGCCAGAAGAAGGCGTAGCCGCCCCCCCACCCCCAGCCGCCGCCCCCGCCGATGCCGATGCTCCAGTCGGGGGAGACCACCGTGGCCGTCTGTCCGGGGCCCATGCCATAGGTGAACCGCAGCACGTAGTCGGCCTGCTCCAGGGGGGCCAGGCCGAAGCCCCGCAAGGTCAGCAGGCGCTCGATCTTGGCCTTGATTTCCCTTTCCAGGAGCGGGTTCTGGGCGTTCGGGTTCTCCAGGACGCAGAAGCGGGCGCCGGGGGCGAACCCTGCCAGCCCGGCGGGGTCGGCGTAGCCGTTGACCTGCACCTGGTAGGTGGTGGCGCAGCCCAGCCAGGCCAGACAAAAGAGGAGGGCCAGGGCCCGCCGGTGTCTGCGGGTGCGGTCAGGTCTTTGGATTGCCGTCATCATTTCACCTTGGGCGAGGGCGGCCCGGTCCCGGCTTCAGGTTACTTCGGCACCTGCGCCAGGATTTCCTCCAGGCGGCCCCTGATGGCTGCCAGGGGCGGCAGCACCGGCAGGGGCGGCAGGTCCTCCTCGGTGAGCTTCCGGCGCTTGAAGCGCATGCGGGTGGAAAGCTCCTCCCGCTCCGGCGCCAACAGGCCCCCGGAGATGACCTCGCCGCCGCCCTCCATGGCTTCGATCTGGGCGGCAATGAGCCCGAAGTCAAAGGATTGGTTGAACTTCTGCACGTCTTCATTCAGCAGGGTGAGGTGGATCTGGATCTTGTCGTAGTGCTCCTTCAGGTCGGAAAGCACCCGGACGAGCTCCTCGTACACCGTGAAGACCAGGTTGCGGAAACGGCGCCAGGCGGTGAAACCCCGGGCGCGGTGCTCGGCCAGCAGGCTTTGGCGCTGGGCCGGCGACAGCCCCTGGAAGGCCTCGTAATACGGCCAGAGGCTCAGCCCCAAAAGCTGCATGACCCGGGCGATGACCGTTTCGTCACCCAGGGCCGCATAGAGGCACTGAAACAGGCGGCCGGCCTGCTCCGCCTCCTGGCGGTAGGCCGCGGCCTCCTCCTCCAGGCGCTTGACTTCGTCCTCCAGGAAGACCCGCTCGGCGAAGTAGTTGTCCACGATTTCCTTTTTGATCTGGATCCTGAGGGCATCCAGGACTTTGTCGATGTCGGTCATGGCTCGCTCTCTTGGGGCGGTTTTCCTGGCTCCTCGGGACCCGGGGAATCTTCGTCAGCGCCAGCCGGATGTTTGGGCTGGGGGCGGCGGGAGTCCTCCGCCGGCAGGGTGGCCAGCGGCAGTTCGGCCATGGGCAGTTCAATCTCCTCCCCGGCGGCGTTCTCCAGGGTGACGGTCTGGCGGATGAGATTGTAGCGGATGACCTTGGCTTCGCCGTCCGGCAGCTTCACCCGTTTGCCGATGCGGGGCAGGTGCCGGCGGATTTCCTGGTAGGCGGCGTATTCGTAGGTCAGGCAGCACATCAGACGGCCGCAGACCCCGGAAATCTTGTTGGGGTTGAGGCTGAGCTGCTGCTCCTTGGCCATGCGCACGCTTACCGGCTCGAAGTCCCGGATAAAGGCGGCGCAGCACAATTTCTGGCCGCAGACCCCCAGGCCCCCCACCATCTTGGCCCGGTGGCGCACGCCGATCTGGCGGAGCTCGATGCGGCTGCGGAACTCCTGCACCAGGTCCTTGACCAGCTCCCGGAAGTCCACCCGGCCCGGCGCGGTGAAATAGAAGATGATCTTGCTGGCGTCAAAGAGCACCGCGGCCCGCACCAGGTGGATGGGGAGCTGCCGGGCCAGGATGCGGTCCTGGCAGAAGGCGAAGGCCCGGGCCTCCAGGCTGCGGTTCTTGTCAACCTGGGCCAGGTCCTCGTCGCTGGCCGGGCGCAGGATGGTTTTCAGGTTTTCCGGCGGCCGCGGGAGGTCCAGGTCCCGGTACACGGCTTCCACGGTGCCCAACTCCGGGCCTTCCTCGGCGGCCACCACCACCCGGTCGCCCCGGTGCAGGGGGGTATCGCTTAAGGCCAGGGTGCAGCACTGGCTGCCGCCGGCCAGACGCACTTTGATGAGGTCCATAGGTTACTTCCCGGCCAGCCGGAATCCCAGCATGTTCAGGGTGAGTTCCGGGTTGAGGTTGGCGGCCAACTGACGCTGGGCCTGGGCCAAAGCGGCGAGCCTGGCGAAGCACAGGCCGGGGGGGCTGGCGGGCAGGGCCGCCGTGAGCTCCGCCAGCCGGTCCTGATGGGCCAGAAGCTCGGGCCAGGCCCCGGCCTGAAGCAGGAGCAGGTCCCGGTACCAGAGTTCGGCCAGCAGGAGAAAGGCATCCGTTTCCGGCCTGCTCTTGGCGAGGCGTTGGGCCCAGTCCAGCACCCCGGTGTCGCCCTGCTCCGCCAGGCCCTTCAGGTCGGCCAGCACCTGGTCCCGCTGGGCCAGCAGGTGCTCCAGGTCCAGGTCCAGGGCCTTGCCCAGGGAGCCGCCGCTCAGGGCCGCCACCAGGGCCGCCTGGGCCGGGGGCCGGCCCCGCTTCTCCAACTCTCCCTGAATGAGGCTCGCGGGCAGGGGCGCAAAGGCCAGCTTCTGGCAGCGGGACACCAGGGTGGGGAAGAGGTCGCTTTCCTGTCCCGCGGCCAGGATGATGACATGCTGCGGCGGGGGCTCCTCCAGGGTCTTTAACAGGGCATTGGCCGCCTCGGCCTTGATATCCGCCGCCGGCTTGAACACCGCCACCCGCCAGCCGCCGCCCACGGGCGGATAGGCGGTGAGCTTGCGGAACTCCCGGATCTGGTCAATGACGATCTTCGGGGGACGCTCCTTGGAGGTGGGTCGGATCACCAGGAAATCCGGATGCGTCCCCGCGGCCAGGCGTTTGCAGGAGGGACAGCGGCCGCAGGCCTCATCCCCGGAGGTGGGCTGGGCGCAGTTCAGCCGGGCCGCCAGGGCGGCGGCGGTGGCCGCCCGGCCCACGCCCTCGGGGCCCAGGAAGAGGTAGGCGTGGGCCAGCCGCCCCTGGCGCAGGGCGGTTTTGAGATACCCCAGGGCCCGCTCCTGCCCCAGGATTTCCCGGAAGAACAGGGTGGGGGCGACTTCGGTCTGGGGGGTGCGGTCGCTGCTGGTCATGTCTGGGCTATGGGCTGTCAGCTTCAGTCTGGATCTCGGGATTCTTCATGGTGCGCAGGGCGCACCCCTTTTCTGTCGGCGTTTCCAGAAGTCTTTGAACCCTGGGAAAGAGCCCTTCTCGTCATTCTGAGGGAGCGAAGCGACTGAAGAATCTCATACTGGAGAGATCCTTCGCTTCGCTCGGGATGACAAAATACCTGGTTCAGAGGTCTCGCTTATGCCCTCATGCCTTGATATTTCTTTTTAGCTGACTGCCGCCTGCTTCTCACTCCCACTCAATGGTGGCCGGGGGTTTGCTGGAAATGTCGTACACCACCCGGTTCACCCGTTTCACTTCGTTGATGATGCGGTTGGCCAGGCGGGCCAGGAAGTCGTGGGGCAGGCGGCTCCAGTCCGCGGTCATGGCGTCGGTGGAGTCCACGATGCGCAGGGCCACCACGTGCTCGTAGGTGCGCTCGTCGCCCATGACCCCCACGGTGCGGACCGGCAGGAGCACCGCGAAGGACTGCCACACCTGGCGGTAGAAGCCGCCCCGCTCCATCTCCTCCATGACGATGGCGTCGGCCTCCCTTAGGATCGCCAGGCGCTCCGGGGTCACCTCTCCCAGGATGCGGATGGCCAGGCCCGGCCCCGGGAAGGGGTGGCGCCAGATGAGGGAGTCGGGCAGGCCCAGTTCTTTGCCCACCTCCCGCACTTCGTCCTTGAAGAGCTCTCGTAAAGGCTCCAAGAGCTTGAGGGGCATGACCTCGGGGAGGGCGCCCACGTTGTGGTGCGTCTTGATGGTGGCCGAGGGCCCCTTGAAGGAGACGCTCTCGATGACGTCGGGGTAGAGGGTTCCCTGGGCCAGGTACTGGACGCCGCCCAGCTTTTGGGCCTCTGCCGCGAAGATGCGGATGAACTCCCGGCCGATGCGCAGGCGCTTCTCCTCGGGATCGGTGACGCCTTTCAGGAGCGCCAGGAAGCTGTCGGTGGCGTCCACATACACCAGATTCAGGTGCTCGTGGTCCCGGAAGAGGCGCACCACCTCCTCGGCCTCGCCCTTCCGGAGCAAGCCGTTGTTCACGAAGATGCAGGTGAGGCGGTCCCCCACGGCCCGGTGCACCAGCACCGCGGTCACCGAGGAGTCCACCCCGCCGGAGAGGGCGCAGATGACCTTATCCTCCGGTCCCACCTGCTGGCGCAGGCCGGCGGTGGCGGCCTCGATGAAGGAGTGCATGGTCCACAGGCCCTTGAGTTGACAGATGCGGAAGAGGAAATTCTTCAACACCTCCCGGCCGTGGGGGGTGTGCCTCACTTCCGGGTGGAACTGGACCCCGTAAAGGCGGCGTCGGGCATCCCGGATGGCCCCCACCGGGCAGGCGTCGCTGGAGCCGATGACCTCAAAGCCGGGAGGAATTTCCTCCACGATGTCGCCGTGGCTCATCCACACGGTTTCCACCGGCGCCAGGCCATGAAAGAGATCGTCAAAATAGTGGCAGGTGAAGCTCTTGCGGCCGTACTCCCGGGACGCCGCCGGGACGACCTTCCCTCCCAGCATGTGGCTCAGCAGCTGGATGCCGTAGCAGATGCCCAGGACCGGCACCCCCAGCTCCAGGACCGCCGGGTCCAGCAACGGCGCGCCCGCCTCATAGACGCTCCGGGGTCCGCCGGAAAGGATGATGCCCTTGGGCGCAAACTCCCGGATGTCCTCCAGGGGCATGAAGTAGGGGTGGATTTCGCAATACACCTTGAGCTCCCGGACCCGCCGGGCGATGAGCTGGGTGTACTGGGAGCCGAAATCCAGGATGAGGATTTTTTCGGCATGGGGGTCAAGCATCGGCAACAGCCTCAATTTACAGAAAAATGCCTGCTGCCTTGATTATAGCCGGGCCAGGGGCTAAAAGCAATGCAAGGGCCGGCTGAAGTGCCCTCTGGGAGCGGCCGGGAAATCTGGCCGGGGCCCGCCGACGGAGAAAAGGCCTTCGGCGCCGGCCCCCGAGGCCGCCCGGCCGGCCCCCTCCTCCGGTCCCGGTGCTTGTCGGGGCGGGGCAGAATGATTATGCTAGAAAATCGGCAGACCGTGCGGCTGCCGGAGCTGAATCCAGCGGAGAGGAGAAGCCATGTCCAAAAGGAAATACACCGTGAGAGCCGAATGTCCCGCCTGCGCCTGCGGGGATATCTCGTTTCTGGGACCCGAGAAGCTGCGGGAAAAATTCATCGGCGACGAAAAAGAGGTGGACATCCTCTGCCCCATGTGCGGCACCAAGACCAAGGGCAAGGTGGAGGAAGAGAAGTAGCAGGGCCGGTTGCAGGTATCGGTTTTGCGCCAACAGGGCCGGAGCACCGGCCCTTTGGTTTTCTGGTGGGGAGGGCTAAGGTGAGTTGGCCGGCAGGAAGGTCTATCCCGCCAGAGGCCTTGGAGGCGGGGAAGGAGGCCCGCCCCACCGTCAATCTTCTCAAGCAGAGGGGGCTGGGGGAGGGAGTTTGAGGGAGGGGGCAGGGGTCCACGACCCCTGGCCCCCTCATGCCTTTTTATACATGCGCCCCGGGGCCGGCATCCCGGATGGCCGCCTCCACGGTCCCGGCGTATTGGGTGAAGTTCTGGCGGAAGCGGGCGATGAGCTCGCCGGCGACCTTGTCGTAGGCCGCCGGATCGGCCCAGGTGGTGCGGGGGTGCAGGATGGCCTCGGGCACCCCGGGGCAGGTGGCCGGCACCAGCAGCCCGAAGGTGGGGTCCGGGTGCAGGGGGATGCCTTCCAGGGCGCCGCTCAGCGCCGCCCGCAGCAGCGCCCGGGAATAGGCGATGTCCATGCGGTGCCCCACTCCGAAAGGCCCTTCAGTCCAGCCGGTGTTGACCAGCCAGCACTGGACCTGGTGTTTGAGGACCTTTTCCCGGAAGAGCCGGGCGTACACGGCGGCTGGCAGCGCCATGAAAGGTGCGCCGAAGCAGGTGCTGAAGGTGGCTTGGGGTTCGGCGCCCATGCCCCGCTCGGTGCCCGCCACCTTGGCGGTGTAGCCGCTCAGAAAATGGTAGGTGGCCTGCTCCGGGGTGAGCTTGGCCAGGGGCGGCAGCACCCCGAAGGCGTCGCAGGTGAGCATGAAGATGTTCCGGGGCGTCCCCCCGATGCCGGAGCGCACGATGTTCTTCAGGTGGGTGATGGGGTAGGCGGCCCGGGTGTTTTCCGTCAGGGAGTCGTCGTCCAGGTCCAGGCGGCGGGTGCCCGGGTCGATGGTGACGTTTTCCAGGATGGTGCCGAACTTCCGGGTGCACTCGAAGATCTCCGGCTCGGCCAGGGGGCTCAGGCGGATGACCTTGGCGTAGCAGCCGCCCTCGAAGTTGAAGATGCCTTCGCCCCACCAGCCGTGCTCGTCGTCGCCGATGAGGCGGCGCTCCGGGTCGGCGGACAGGGAGGTCTTCCCCGTCCCGGAGAGCCCGAAAAACAGAGCGGTGTCCCCCTTTTCCCCTTCGTTGGCGGAGCAGTGCATGGACAGCACCTCCTGTTGGGGGAGGTAGTAGTTCAGGATGGTAAAGATGGATTTTTTGATTTCCCCGCCGTAGCTGGTGCCGCCGATGATGATGAGCCGCTTGCCGAAATTGACAATGATGAAGGCCTCGGAGTTGGTGCCGTCCAGCTCGGGCACCGCGTGGAAGCCCGGGGCGCTGATGACGGTGAAATCCGGCCGGTGGTTCTCCAGGAGTTGCCGGTCCTTGATCTGCACGAACATGTTGCGGGCGAACAGGTTCTGCCAGGCGTAGGTGGTGATGATGCGGATGGGGATCTGGTAGCGGGGGTCGGCGCCGGCATAGCAGTCCTGGATGTAGAGTTCCCGGCCCTGGAGGTAAGCCAGCAGACGGTAGAACAGGAGGTCGAATTTTTCCGGGTCCAGGGGCTGGTTCTGGGCGCCCCAGGCGATGTGCTGGGCGCTGGTGGGCTCATAGACGATGAACTTGTCTTTGGGGGAGCGGCCGGTGTAGGTGCCGGTGCGCACCACCACGGGACCCAGGTGGGCGATGAGGCCTTCGCCGTGCTGGACAATCTTTTCGTAGAGGGCCGGGGTGCTGAGGTTCCAGTAAGCGGCGGCCACGTTGCGGATGCCGTGGTACTCCAGGCCGTAAACGGGCATGGGGCTCTCCTTGTCTTTTGCGGAAATCGGGGTAGGATATATTTTAGCCGAAAAAGGGTGGCCTGGTAACGGAAAAGCCGCGAGCCGGGGTGGCCGGCTCCCGGCCCGCCTCCAGCCCCTGGGAGGTGAGGGCATGGGGTGGACCAGAGAGCCCACGTTTCTCTATCAGCGCTGGCTGGAAGCGGAGCTGCCCCGGGCCGCGGCGCAGCAGCAGACCCTGTCGCCCCGGCAGGTGGCTGCGGCCCTGCTTCAGGGCTATGTCGGGGGCGCCCCCCTGGCCTGGGTGGCCCAGGCCGCGGGCCTTTCCCTCCCGGAGCTCTGCCGCTGGCGTCGGGAGCCCGCCTTTTTGAAAGCCATGGACGACGGCAAGACCCGCTTCGCCGCCTTCTTCCTGGAAGCCGTGCGGGAGCGGGATTTTTCGCCGGGGGCTTACGCGGAGCTGGCGGCCGAGTTTGCCCTCCTGGAGGATTCCCTCAAGGTCAGAATCAGGACCCGGCTCTACGCCGACCTGCGGTTCCTGGCGGCCAGGGTCTGGAGCCGTCGGGAGCGCCGGGAGCCGCAGGAAGCGGCGGAACTGGCCCGCTTCGGGCGCCTGACGGCCTTTTTTGCGGCCCTGGAGCAGAGCTGGCCCGGCCCCGCGGGCTGGCGGCTGGCGGAGGAGTTCCTGCCGCTGGCCCGAGCCGCGGTCTGGCCCCGGAGGGCGGGGGAAGGGCCGCAGCCGCCGGGCGTGGCGGCGCCAAGCCCACCCAGCCGGGAGGAGGTCCTGGCGTTGCTTCTGCCCAGGCTGCAAAGGCTGGCCGCCGCCGTGGGCCGGAGGCATTGAGGCCCGTCAAGGCAGAAAGGGGCGGGCATCCGGGGCCGCCTTGTTACCAGAGGAGCAAGAGGATGGAAGAGAAATTCCGGCCTGACCTGGATTATTGGGGACCCGACCTCACCGAGGCCGACATTTACGAGGCCATGAAGGAGATGTCCGGCTACCTGGACATTACCCCCGCCACCTTTCAGGAGGTTTACCGCCTGGCCTTCCGCCTGGCCGTGGAGCGCCTGCGCCGGGAAGTTCTGGCGGAAAGCCTCATGACCCGGCACGTGGTCAGCGTGCGCCCGGAGACCCCGCTCACCGAGGTGGCCGAGGTCATGGGCCGGGCCAACGTCTCCGGGGTGCCGGTGGTGGCGGAGGACGGCCGGGTGCTGGGAGTGATCAGCGAACGGGATTTTCTGAAGCGCCTGGGGTCCAGCGCCCCCAACTTCATGAGCCTGGTGGCCGCCTGCCTGAAAACCAAGGGGTGCGTGGCCGTCAACCTCAAACAGCAGACGGCTGCGGAGCTGATGAGTGCGCCGGCCCTGACCGTGCGGGCCGAGACCCCCATGAAAGAGATTGCCGCCCTGTTCGAGGCCCACCAGATCAACCGCGTTCCGGTCGCCGACAAGGAGGGGCGGCTGCTGGGCATCGTCAGCCGGGGGGACCTGGTGCGGGCCGCCCGCGGGGGGGAACGCCGGTGATCAAGGAGTATTTCCGCAAGATGGCCGGCGCCTCCCTCAGCCCGCCCCGGGTGGGTTGGGCGGAAATCTTCTGGTCCTGGTGGGGCGGCTTTTGGGGCATCGGCTTCCTGGCCCTGCTTCAGCAGGTTTATTTTGAGGGCACCGACCTGCTGCTCATCGTCGGTTCCCTGGGCGCCTCGGCCGTGCTGGTTTTCGGGGCGGTGAAAAGCCCCCTGGCCCAGCCCCGCAACCTGTTGGGCGGCCATCTCCTCTCCGCCCTCGTCGGGGTGACGGCCGCCAAGCTCTGTCTGCCGCACCTTTGGTTGGCCGCAGCCCTGGCGGTGTCCGTGAGCATTGCCCTGATGCACGCCACCAAGACGCTGCATCCTCCCGGGGGGGCCACGGCGCTCATTGCGGTCATCGGCGGCCCCAAGATTCAGCAGCTGGGCTACCTTTATGTGCTGCTGCCGGTGGGAGCCGGGGCCCTTATCATGTTGGCGGTGGCCCTCCTGGTGAACAACCTGGTGCCCTCCCGCCGCTACCCGGAGTTCTGGTGGTAGGACGGACCATAGGAGGGGACGGCCGCCGGTGGCCGGCTGGCAGGCAAGCACCCCGGTCCGCCGGCTTTCGGGAGCCTCAGGGGGGCTGCGGGGGCAGGTTCCGGGGTTTGTGAGGGGTCAGGCCTCAGCCAGGCACGGCGGCGGCTCGTCAGTGAGCCGGTCCGGCCAGGCATAGACGCAGTAGTAGTAAAAGGGCTGCTCGCAGTAGCACACCGGGTTTTCTTCGGCCAGCAGATACGGGCACCGGAAGCAGCAGGGCGGCAACTCGTCGGCCAGGCTGAAGGGGACGCCATAGCGGCCGGCCCGGAACTCCTGGAGAAGGATCATACGGCCATTGTAGCATGGCCGCCCGGGCCGGGGCAAGCGGTCCGGGGCGGGTTGCACTTTCGGGGGATTGGGATACAATGAGCGGCAATTTTCGACCCCCGGCGAGCCGGCCGGGGCTTGGGGGCCACCTCGAGGGCCGGTCCGGTCATGCATCTCCTGTTCAGCTTTTTCGTGCGCTTGTTCGTTGCTTTCCTGGCGGCCAAGTTCGTCCTGGGCCTCCTGGACGCGGCCTCGCCGGACCGACTCATCTTCTTATCCCTGATCCTGTTGCTCAACACCTATCTCTTCGACCTGCTGGACTGGTATTACGACGGCGCCTGGCGCCGGACCCTGATACCCCGGGAACTGGGCTGGTTCCTGACCCGGTTCTCGGTGAGGCTCAATTCCTTGCGCCGTCCCCGCCGGCCGGCGAACCCCACTGCCGAGGCCTCGGGGAAGCCCGCCGCCCCGGACCGACCGGAGGGCTGAGGCGGCGCCGGGCGCAAAACTGCCGGGGGCCGGCTGTGGGTCGATTTTTCCCTTGACGGCAGTTTTGCGATTGTTGTAACATTCACAACCGCTTACCTGGGCCCATGAATCTGAAACAACTCCTCACCGAGAAGCGCCCCGTGCTATTGGAGAAATGGCGGGAGCGCGTGTTTGCCTGTTATCCTCCCGAAACCGCGGCCTTCCTGCGGAAGGAGGCCGACCGCTTCAGCAACCCGGTGGCTCACCGGCTGAGCGAAGGGCTCAAGGGCATCTTTGCGGCCCTGCTGGAGGGGGTCGGGCCCGAGGCGGCCTCGGCCCAGCTGGACGAAGTGCTGCGCATCTGGGCGGTGCAAAGCTTCACCCCCTCCCAGGCCCTGGCCTTCGTCTTTTTCCTGAAGCCCATCATCCGGGAGGAACTGGCCCAGGAGCTCAGGGCCGACGTCGCCCTGGCCGAGGAGATGCTGGATCTGGAGTCCCGTCTGGACGGCCTGGCCCTGCTGGGTTTCGACGTCTATATGAGAAGGCGGGAACAGCTCACCGACCTTCGGGTGGAGGAAGTCAAAGCGCGGGTCAGTGGCCTGCTCCGCCGGGCCGGAGTGGATCTGGACTCCATTTAGGCCTGAGCCGGCGCCGGTCAAAATAACATGAGGTGACCGTTCATGAATTTTTGTCAGCGTCATATCACGGTGGCCCTGGTGGCGGTCCTGGGACTCATTGCCGTGGCCTACGTGGGGGTGCAGGGCAACCTGCAACTCCTCTTCGGGGTGGTGGTGCCCTACCTGGCCCTCCTGATCTTCTTTGAAGGGATCATTTACCGGGTGATCAAGTGGGCCAGGTCGCCGGTGCCCTTCAAAATCCCCACCACGGCCGCCCAGGGCAAATCCCTGCCCTGGATCAAGCGATCCCTGGGCGACAAGCTGGACAACCCGGAAAACAAGCTCTGGACCGTGGGCCGCATGGCCCTGGAAGTCCTGGCGTTTCGCAGCCTCTTTAGGAACACCCGCACCGAGCTCCTGCCGGATGCCAAGTTCCCGGAAAAGGCCCGCCTGGTGCACTGGTCGTACAAGTGGCTGTGGCTGGGCGCCATCGCCTTCCATTACGCCTTCCTCATCATCGTGCTCCGGCACATGCGGTTCTTTTTCGAACCCACGCCCCATCCCCTGGCCCTGCTGGGGGAGATGGACGGCTTCCTGCAGTTCTTCATCCCCACCTTTTACCTGACGGACATCATCATTGTGGCGGCCCTCCTCTACCTTTTGGGGCGGCGGCTGAGCAACGCCAACCTGCGCTACATCAGCCTGGCGGCCGACTATTTCCCCCTGTTTCTCATCCTGAGCATCGCCACCACCGGCATCCTGCTGCGCTACTTCTTCAAGACCGACATCACGGCGGTGAAAGAGCTGGCCATGGGCCTGGTGACCCTGAAGCCGGTCGTCCCCGCGGGGATTTCGCCCCTGTTCTATGTCCACCTCTTCCTGGTGTGCGTCCTGCTGGCCTACTTCCCCTACAGCAAGCTCCTGCACGCCCCCGGGGTATTCTTCAGCCCCACCCGCAATATGCCCGGCGACAACCGCTGGAGCCTGCACGTCAACCCCTGGAATTATCCGGTGAAATTCACCCCGTATCCGGAATACGAGGACAAGTTCCGGGACGCCATGTATGAAGCGGGCATCCCGGTGGAAAAGGAACCCGAAACTGCGGAAGCGGAAGGGGAATAACCTATGTCGAAACTTCCGAAACCTGATGAACTTGCCCGCGTCAACTACCAGCCGCCGGCGAAGGGCTGGATGGAGACCAAACCCGAGTTTCGCCCCGGAACCTATTGCAACGCCGCCCAGCCCAAGTGGATGGAGTGGATCAACTACCCCTATCCCCGGCAGTGGTCGGTGGCCGAGGACGACTGGCAGCTGCCCGACAACTGGAAAGAGATCGTCCTGGAGGGCATGGACGACCGCCTGAAACGGTTCCGCAGCCTCAAGCTCTTCTTTGACATCTGCGTGCGCTGCGGCGCCTGCGCCGACAAGTGCCATTTCTTCCTGGGGACCGGCGACCCCAAGAACATGCCGGTGCTCAGGGCCGAGCTCCTGCGGAGTGTGTACCGCCGCTACTTCACCCGCATCGGCAAGGCCCTGGGCGAGCTGGCCGGCGCCCGGGACCTGGACGAGAGCGTCATCAAGGAGTGGTTCTTCTACCTGCACCAGTGCACCATTTGCCGGCGCTGTTCGCTCTTTTGCCCATACGGCATCGACATGGCGGAAATGACCCTCCTGGGCCGGGAGATGCTCTCGGCGGTGGGTATCAATATCGACTGGGCCCTGGCTTCGGTGGCCCAGTGCTACGATAAAGGCAGCCACATCGGTGCCACCCCCCAGGCCTTTAAGGACATGATCGACTTTTTGGCCGAGGAGAACGAGCGCATCACCGGCATCACCACCCCGGTGTCCTACAACCGCAAGGGCGCCGAGATCCTCTTCGTCACCCCCTCGGGCGATTACTTCGCCGACCCGGGCACCTTCACCCTGATGGGCTACCTCCTGCTGTTCACCTATCTGGACCTGGACTGGACCTTCAGCACCTACGCCGCGGAGGGCGGCAACTTCGGCTGGTTCGTCTCCCACGAGATGGGCAAACGGCTGAACTCCAAGATCTACGAAGAGGCCAAACGCCTGAAGGTCAAGTGGATCCTGGGGGGCGAGTGCGGCCACATGTGGCGCATCTGCAACCAGTACATGCCCACCTACTATGGCGAGTCGCCCAGCTTCCTGGAGGAGCCGGTGTCCCCCATCACCGGCACCCGCTTCGAGAACGCCAAGGTGCACAAGATGGTGCACATCTCGGAGTTCACCGCCGATCTCATCAAACACGGCAAGCTGAAGCTGGACCCCCAGAGAAACGCCCATATCAAGCTGACCTTCCATGACTCCTGCAACACCAGCCGGGGGATGGGCATCTTCGAAGAGCCCCGCTACATCATCAACCATGTCCTGCCCGAAGGCCATTTCTTTGAAATGCCCCCCAATACCATCCGGGAGAAGACCTTCTGCTGCGGCAGCTCCAGCGGCATCAACGCCAACGAGAATATGGAGCTCCGCATGCAGGGCGGGTTCCCCCGGGCCAATGCGGTGCGCTACGTGCATGAGAGGTACGGGGTCAACCACTTGGGCTGCATCTGCGCCCTGGACCGGGCCACGCTGCCCACCCTGCTGCAATACTGGGTGCCGCAGGTGGAAGTCACCGGCATCACCGAACTGGTGGGCAACGCCCTGGTGTTCGACGGCGAAATCGAACGCACCACCGACTTGCGGGACCGCGACCTGGTGGGCTTCGGCGAAGAAGAAGGCGCGGAGGAAGAGGAATAAATGGCTGAGAACAAAGACTACAGAAACGAGTTCGGCTGGTTTGCGCCCAAGCCCACCGTGGAGAAGAAGATTTACAGCCTGAAGGGCCTGGCCTTGGGGCTGCTCATCTTCGTGGTGGTGTTCGGCGCTCCGTTGCTCCTCAATATGGGGCAGGCCAAACCGGTGCCCAAGCCCCAGCTGGACACCCCGGCCATTCAGAAGCTGGCGGCCAAAGAAAAGCAGTGCGTGGAGGACACCGCCTGGATGCGGGCCAACCACATGCAGCTCCTGTGGGATTGGCGGGAGCAGGTGGTGCGCACGGGAGAGCGCTATTACACCAACTCCCGGGGCCAGAAGGTGCTGGCCAGTCTCTCCAACAACTGCATGGAGTGTCACTCCAACAAGTCCCAATTCTGCGATCAGTGCCACAACTACGTGGCGGTGGTGCCCAACTGCTGGGGCTGCCACCTCCCCAAGGAGCAGGCCGTGGCCAAGGCGGAGGCGAAGTGATGATCAACAGACGCGACTTTCTCAAACTGGCCGCCCTCCTGGGGCTGGGTGGTAAAGCGGCTTTTGAACTGGTGCTGCCCGGGGAAGTGGAAGCCGCGGCAGCCAAAACCGAGGCCGGGGGCACGCGCTGGGCCATGGTGGTGGACATGCGCAAGCTCACCGACAAGATCGCGGCCAAATGCATCCAGGCCTGCCATACGGTGCACAACGTGCCCAATTATTTTGAGCCGCCGGATCCCAAGCTGGCCCTGTCCGAGGACCTGAAAAACCGCTGGCAGATCAAGTGGATCTGGACCGACACCTATGAGCACGCCTTTGTGGGCTTCGAGCAGGACCACAAGTGGGACAAGCTCCAAAACATGCAGTTCCTGCTGCTCTGCAACCACTGCGACAACCCGCCCTGCGTGCGGGTGTGCCCCACCCAGGCCACCTACCGGCGGCCCGACGGCATCGTCATGATGGACATGCACCGCTGCATCGGCTGCCGCTTCTGCATGGCGGGCTGCCCCTACGGGGTGCGCAGCTTCAACTGGCGGGACCCCCGCCCCTACATCGCCCAGATCAACCCCGACTACCCCACCCGGGAGATCGGGGTGGTGGAAAAGTGCCTGTTCTGCGAGGAGCGCCTGGCCCAGGGCAAAGAGCCGGCCTGCGTGGAGGCCTCCGGCGGGGCCCTCATCTTCGGCAACCTGAACGATGCCGGCTCCCCGGTGCGGGCCGCCCTGAAGGCCCACTACACCATCCGGCGCAAACCCATGCTGGGCACCAACCCTCAGGTCTATTATATCGTGTGAGGTCGTCATGCTGGAAAACGCCTTTGTGGGAACCAGACGCTACTTCATGCTGCTGGGGGTGCTGGCCACCCTGTCGGCCATCGGCTTTTTGGTCTACCTCAAGCAGCTTTCCTTCGGTTTGGGCATCACCGGCATGAGCCGGGACGTTACCTGGGGCTTCTACATCGCCCAGTTCACCTATCTGGTCGGCGTGGCCGCCTCCGCGGTCATGGTGGTGCTCCCCTACTACCTGCACGACTACAAGGCCTTCGGCCGGGTCACCATCCTGGGCGAGTTCCTGGCGGTGGCCGCGGTCTCCATGTGTCTGCTGTTCATCGTGGTGGACCTGGGCCGGCCCGACCGCCTCTTTAACGTCATCAAATACCCCACGCCCAACTCCATCCTGTTTTGGGACATGATCGTGCTGAACGGCTACCTGCTGCTCAACCTGGTGTGCGGCTGGTTCGTCCTGGAGGCCGAACGCAACCAGGTGCCGCCGCCCAAGTGGCTGAAGCCCCTGATTCTGCTCTCCATCCCCTGGGCCCCCAGCATCCACACGGTGACGGCCTTCCTGTACGCCGGCTTGCCGGGCCGGGGCTACTGGCTCACCGCCATCATGGCCCCCCGCTTTCTGTCCTCGGCCTTTGCCGCGGGCCCGGCCCTGCTCATCCTGCTCTGCCTGCTGGTGCGGCGCTTCTCCAACTTCGACCCCGGTCGGGAGCAGATCCAGACCCTGGCCAAGATCGTCACCTACGCCATTCTGGTGAACGTGTTCTTCTTCTTCTGCGAACTCTTCACCGTGTTTTACAGCCAGATCCCCGAGCACATGGACCACTTCTACTACCTGTTCTACGGCTTGCAGGGCAAGGGCCAACTGGTGCCGTGGATGTGGTTTTCCATCGTGGGCATGTGCATCGCCGCCCTGATGATGGTGAGCCCCAAGATCCGGGGAAATGAAAGCACCCTGGCCCTCACCTGCGGCCTCATCATCGTCACCACTTACATCGACAAGGGGCTGGGCCTTATGACCGGCGGCTTTGTGCCCAACCCCCTGCACCAGGTCACCGAGTACTGGCCCACCCTCCCTGAAGCAGTCATCACCCTGGGGATTTGGGCCACCGGCTTCCTCATCCTCACGGTGCTCTACAAGATCGCGGTGAGCGTCAAGGAAGAGATTCGGGCCTGAACCGCAGGGCCGGCAAGACCATGGGCACCGGGAGGGAGCCTGCCCCGGGCAGGATCCCACCCGGTGCTTGACGGGAGCATCTGCAGAGCTTACCTCTTACTGAACCGAAAATGGGAGGCCTCCTCCATGGAAGTGAAGACCATCCTGTGGCCCACGGACCTGTCGAAAAATTCCCTCAAGGCCACCAAACACGTGTCATCCCTGGCCCAGAAATATAACGCCAAGGTGGTGATGCTGTACGTGGGCACCGACCTGAACGCCATGCTCCCCCATTACGGCGTGATGGAAGAGGAGCATATCAAGCGCTTTCACGACTATGAGCTGAAGCATGCCAAGGAGCAGATGGAGCAGGTCTGCGGGCCTCATCTGGAGGGCTGCCCCATCGTGGATATCCAGGTGGTGACCGGCGACCCCGCCACGGAGATCCTGAAAAAGGCCGACGAGGTGAAGGCGGACATGATCGTCCTCACCACCCACGGCCGGGGCTACGGCGCCCTGGACCAGCGGACCCCGGCCTTCGGCAGCGTCGCCGGCAAGGTCATTCGGGGCGCCCGGGTGCCCATCCACATCGTCAATCCTTTCATGGAGTCCTGAATCGCCGAGGATCTTGCAGGCAGGACCGGTTCGGCACACCGGGGGGCTTCGGCCCCCCTTGTTGTCCACGGGGTGGTAAACGCGGTTCAGTGCGGGTCAGAGGACGTTCCCGGCAGATGGTCCCCCGCCTCCGCCCTGAGCAGGCGGAGAAACCGGGTGGCGTCCTCCCACATGCTCAGGTTGTTGAACATGACGTAGGCTTCAGGGCGGTCCCGGACCAGGCCGGCCAGTTCCGCCAGATCCCGGTCCGTGTAGCGGTAACGGTAGCCGTTTTTGCCGTGCAGCCGGAAATAGGCCAGGGGCCCCGGGTAGGGCGGGACTGCGAAGGGGTCCACCACCGGCAGGAGATGCAGTTCCTCGCAAAGACCCTGAACCGTTTCCCGGGCCCAGCTCCCCCGGGGCTCCCAGGCCAGGGTCAGGTCCCCCCGGGGCATGGTGCTGAAGAAGCGGCGCAGGTTGTCCAGGTGCTCCGGCCCGGGGCCGAAGCTGGCCGGGGACTGGAAGACGATGAGGCGGGCCTCCAGGAGCCGGGCTATCTCCAGCGTGGCCTCTAAGGCCCGGTGCACCAGGGGCGTGGGTTTGAAGGCTCCCGCCTGGAGGCGTTCCGCCGCCGAGAGCGGCCGTTTCAGCCGCCGGTAGGTGGGGCTGGCGGCCTCATGGGTGATGAGTTGCCAGGCCTTGAGGGTGAATTCAAAGGCGGGAGGGGCTTCCTGCCGCCAGCGCCGGGCCGTCTCCGGTTTGGGCGGCTGGTAAAAGGTCTGCTGCACCTCCACCACCGGGAAGCGGGACAGATAGCGCCTGCGGTTCACCGGAAAACCGCAGCAGCCCGTTTTTACCAGCATGCCGCCGGGGGCCGGTAGCGCCCGGCCGGGGGTTGCCGGCCGGCGGGTTGGCTGCGGTGAATTGCTTTGCAAAACGGCATGGCCTTCCGCCTCCCGTATCCCGGCCCTGCCCCTGGGGCGGCGGGCCGCCGCGCTTCACTGACCAGATCCCTTGGCTGGATTGCCGCGATGAAAAAATTCCTCCTGCTCCTGGTTCTTGTCTGGGCCGCCTGGGACGTGGGCTGGGCTCTCCGGGGGGTGCCGCCTCTCTTTCCCTGGCAGCTGGCCGCGGAATACCGGCCGGGGCACCCGGAACTGCTCCTCCTGGATGTCCGCACTCCCCGGGAATTTGCCTGGTTCCATCTGCCCGGAGCCCAAAACGTCCCCTTCACCTCGCAGCTGGCCGCCCCCTTGGACATCCCCCGGGAGAAAACCGTGGTGGTCATCTGCCTGACCGGGCACCGTTCCACCCTGGTGGCCTGGCGCCTTAAGCAGCTGGGGCATGCAAAGGTGTACAACCTCACCGGCGGGATGGCGGGCTGGCTGCTCTATCAGTGGCTCAGCGGCCACACGTTTGCGCCCCCGGCTTCCGGGCCCGCCCAGGAGGCGGGGCTGCCTGGCGGGATCGGGGCTCCGGCTGCCGTCAGGGGCGCCAGGTCTTGAGGGCCTCCCCCAGGGACTGGAAAAAGGCCACCGCCGCCGGGTCCCGGCGGGTGATGGTCCAGAGGTGCTCTCCGAAACCCACCTGGGCCAGGACATAATAGCCCGCCGCCAACTGGCCGATGGCCACGTAGCCCACGGCCAGCTGCCCCAGGGCGAAGTAGGCGGTAATGGCCGCCTGGGCCACCCCGGTGAGGCCGCAGATGAACTGCCCCAAACCGAAGAGCAGCCCCACCCCGAACTGGGCCACCGTGATGAGCCCCACCCCGAACTGGCCGATGGCGATGACGCCTTTGGCCACCCGCAGGCGGCCCTGGGCATTGCGCCCCACGGCCACGTGCACCAGGGGCCAGCCCATGACTTCGGTCTGGGAGCGCCATTCAAAGCCCCACACCCGGCGCTGATATGCCGGCACCGGGCCGGCGGGGCCAGGCGCGCCGCAATGGGGGCAGGCGGTGGCCTCGGTGCTCACCTCCCGGCCGCACTCCTGACAGGTAGTCAGACTCATGGGAGCTCCCCGGCCGTTGCCGCGGCCTTCAATGAAAGTCCAGTTCGTCCTTTTCCAGGGTAATCACGGCCCGTTGGCGCCGGCCGCAGCAGGAAAACTCCGCCTGCCAATGGGAGAAAAACAGCTCGGCCACCAGGGGAACGGGCTCCACTTCCCGCCATCGGCCGCACGTCTCGCAGCGCGCCAGAAAAACCCCGTTTTCCACCCTGCCTTCGGCCATGGCCCCGCCGCCGCAACCTCCCTGCAGTGCTCTTCCTTCTTTACCACAGGCGGGCCGGGGGGGCAAATATTCCTCCAGGCAGGGCCGGCGCCGTCCGAATGCCACGAAAAATCATGCAAACCGCAGCCTCTCATGGGATAATGAAGCAATTTTTCATTACCGCCGCCCGCCGACCCGGAAGGACACATCATGTCCGTTTGCCTGTTGGCGTTCGCCCTCATGTTCGGTTTGCAGCTCCCTGCCTGGGGCGAGGAGCGGGCTCCCGCCGGGGCGGGCCTCAGGCCGGCTCACCATGCCGGGAAAGGCTTCCGCAACCCGCACCTCCCGGAACGGGGCCGGTTCCTGGACTTCCTGCGCTGGCGCCTGGGGCTGGGGCCCAAGGAGGACCCGGACCTGCCCGGGGGGGAGACGACCCCCTTTGAACCCCGCTCCCGGCCTGCGGACCTGAACGCCCTGAACCATGCGGACCCCCACACCCTTCAGGTCACCTGGGTGGGGCACGCCACGTTCCTGGTGCAAACCGGCGGCCTGAATATCCTCACCGATCCCATCTTCAGCGAGCGGGCCTCACCGGTGAGTTTCGCCGGGCCCAGACGGGTGGTGCCGCCGGGGGTGGCCCTGGAAAATTTGCCCCCCATCGACGCGGTGGTCCTCAGCCACAACCATTACGACCACCTGGATGCCCGCACCATCGCCCGTCTGGGCCCCGGAGTCCACTATTTTGTGCCCCTGGGGCTGGCCCGCTGGTTCCGGCGCCAGGGGTTGGAGCGGGTCACCGAACTGGACTGGTGGCAGTCCGCCACCCTGGGGCCCCTTCGCTTCCATGCCGTGCCGGCCCAGCACTTTTCCCTGCGCACCCTGTTCGACGCCAATGAGACCTTGTGGTGCGGCTGGGTCTTGGAGGGGCCCGCGGGCAAGGTCTTTTTCACCGGGGACACCGGCTATTCCCCGGATTTTCAGGAAATCGGCCGGCGCCTGGGGCCCATGCGGCTGTCCCTCATTCACATCGGCGGCTACCGGCCCCGCTGGTTTATGCAGCCCATGCACTGCAACCCCCGGGAGGCGGTGCAGATTCACCGGGACGTGGGCTCCCGGCAGTCCATCGGCATGCACTGGGGCACCTTCCGGCTCACGGACGAGCCGCTGGGGGAGCCGCCCCGGCTGTTGACCCAGGCCCTTCAGGAAGCCGGGATTCCGGCGGAACACTTCACGGTCCTGAACATCGGCGAAACCCGGATCTATGGCCCCCGCTGACCGGGTGGCCGGGTTCCCCAAGGGAGGAGAGAGCATGGCGGCACCAAGCGCGGCCGGGTCCACCGGCTTTACTCTGGGAAGGGTTTTTGGCATTCGCATCACCTTGGATTTCTCCTGGTTTGTGGTCTTCACGCTGGTGTTGGTGGCGCTGGCCACCGGCTATTTTCCCCGCCACTTTCCGGGCTATGAGGCCCAGGCCTACTGGCTGGCAGGTCTGGCCGCCACCCTGCTTTTCTTCGCCTCGGTCCTGCTCCATGAACTCTCCCACTCCCTGGTGGCCATCCGGGCCGGGGTGGAGATCCCCGAGATCATGCTGTTCATCTTCGGCGGGGTGGCCAAGATGGGGGAGGAGCCCCGGGACCCCCGGGTCGAGCTCAGGATGGCCCTGGTGGGCCCCTTGTGCAGCTTTGCCCTGGCCCTCCTCTTTGCCGGGGTCAGAGTAATGATTGCCGGGGTGGTGCCCCCCTTGTTCACCGCGGTGGCCAGCTATCTCTCCTGGATCAACCTGGCCCTGGGGCTCTTCAACCTCATCCCCGGCTTTCCTCTGGACGGCGGGCGGGTGCTCCGGGCCGTGCTCTGGCTGAAGACCGGTTCCCAGACCTATGCCACCAAGGTTGCCAGCGACATCGGCAAGGGCTTCGCCGTGGCCCTGATGCTTCTGGGCGGCCTGCAAATCTTCGCCGGCGCCCTGGTGAACGGCCTCTGGCTCCTGTTCATCGGCATCTTTCTGCGCAGCATGTCCGTCCAGGGCTACGAGGAGCTGGTCATCCGGAAGGCCCTGGAAAGCGTGCCGTTAACCGAGGTCATGGTGCGGGAGGTGGTTCAGGTGCCTCCCGACCTGAACCTCTCCCATCTGGTGCACGACTATATCCTGCGCTATGGCTACCGGGGCTTTCCCGTGGCCGCCGATGGCCGGGTCCTGGGGTTGATCTCCTTGAATGAGGTCCGGCAGGTTCCCCGGGAGCAATACGATCAGGTGCAGGTGCAGGAGGTCATGGCGCCTCTGGCCGAAGACCTGGTAATCGGGCCCGAGGCCACTTTGGCCGAGGCGCTGGGGCGCATGCTCCGGAGTGGAGACGAGCGCCTGCTGGTCATGAGCGGCGGTCAGATGCTGGGCCTCATCACCAAGACGGGGCTTCTGCGCTTCGTGCAGCTCAAGCAGGTCCTGGGCCAAGTGGGAGCCGGCTGAGGGCAGGCCGAAGGGGTGGCGGTGGCCAGGTTCCCCCACCCTTCCCCCAAACTGCCTGGCCCCCGCGGGAGTCAGCCTGCAAACCGGCGCCACGCCTTTCCGCAGGCCGGCTTGGGCCGCACCTTCTCCGGGGAGTTCCAGCCACCGACTCCCCGGGGGAAGGACCCGGCCTTTCGGCGGCTGGCGGGCCCGGTTTCGGCGGCTTTCCCCTTCCTACCGGACCGCAGGCGCCGGTTTCCCCTTCTATTCAATTACTATCTCCACTTCATCCCCCCGGCCCTCAGGCCCCACCGCGGCCAGGCGATGGCGGCCCCGGGGGAGGTCCAGCTCCACCTCGTAGGGGGGGCCCACGGTGTCCGTCTCCCGGCCGTTCAGGAACCAGGTGAGGTTCGTCAGCGGCGCCTGACAGACGGCCTTGGCCGTGAGCCGGAAGGTTGCGCTTCCCCGCAGGAGATAGCGGTCCCCCCGCAGGGGCGCGATGATGGCCACCTCGCCCGCGGCCGCAGGGGGGAGGGCCGGATTTTCCAGAGGTCTCCTTCCTACGGGCCGCGCCTCCGGGAGGCCGGAGACTGCCTGGCCGCCGCCGAACGTGGTCTCCAGGTCGGCGTCGAAGCCGGTCAGGCGGAAGCGGCCGGCGCCGCCCTTCCGGTGGCGGTCGTGCAGCCAGCCGGCGAAGCTGGCCGGCAGGCGGTGCCAGGGCTCCTCCTGCTGGTGGAAGCGGCAGGTCTCCGTGGGCTGGGCGCCGGCGATGAAGAGCTCCCGGGTCCGGTGGCGGCAGCCGGCCGCGGGCAGCAGGCCGGAAAAGGCGCAGATGGTGGTCGAGGCCAGGCCCGGAGGCCGGGGCAAGGGCTCGGGCAGGGCCTGGCGAAAGAGCTCCCCGGCCAGATCGGCCAGGATGGGCGCAGCCGCCAGCGCGCCGCTGGCTTGGTGCGTGGGCCGGCCGTCGAAGTTCCCCACCCAGACCGCGATGGTGTAGTCCCGGCTCACCCCCACCGCCCAGCAGTCCCGGTAGCGGGTGCTGGTGCCGGTTTTCAGGGCCAGGGGGAAGGGCGGGTTCATGGCCTGGGAGGCCCCGAAGATGCGGCCCCGGGCGGCGGGGTCGGTCAGGATGTGGCTGACGATGTAAGCCGCCTGGGGGGAAAAGACCCGGCGGGCAGGCGCATCGGCGGCGTTGAGGATGAATTTCAAGGGCCGGAACAGACCCCCGTGGGCCAGGCAGGCGTAAGCCTGGGCCAGTTGCAGGAGCGTCACTTCGGGGTTCCCCACCACCAGCCCCAGGCCGTAGTGGTCAGGACCCCGTTCCGGGTGGTTGATGAGGCCCAGCTTTTTCAGGATGTCGTAATATTTTCCGGGGCCCACGGCCTCCAGGAGGCGCACCGCGGCCAGGTTCAGGGAGTTGCCCAGGGCCTCCCGGAAGGACACCGGCCCGTGGGCCACCCGGTCGAAGTTTAAGGGGTTGAACTCGCCGCCGGGGATGCGGTAGCGGCGCTCCACATCCTCCAGGAGGGTGGCCGGGGTGAAGCCGGCGTCCAGGGCCAGGGCGTAGAGAAAGGGCTTGAGGGTGGAGCCGGGGGAGCGCAGGGCCGCGGCGCCGTTCACCATGCCCTGGTCCCGGGGGCCATAGTCCAGGGAGCCCACCAGGGCCAGAACCTCGGCGCTGCGGTTGTCCACCACCACCAGCGCGGCCTGGGTGGCGCCCCATTTCCGGAGGCGGTGCCGGTGGGAGGCCAGCACCTTCTCAGCCCGAAACTGCATCTCCAGGTCCAAAGTGGTCCTGACCGGCCCGGGAGACAGGCCGTCGGGGGCGGTCAGCACCAGATTCACCAGGTGGGGGGCGGCAAAGGGGAAGCGGGGCGCGCCGGAGGCCAGGCCCAAGGGCTCCGCCTGGGCGACGGCCACCTCCTGGACCTCGAGCAGGCCGAGTTCGGCCATGCGGCCCAGCACCCAGTCCCGGCGGGCCAGGAGACGGCCGGTGTCCGGCTTGCGGGGGTTCAGCCGCCCCGGGGCCTTGGCCAGGGCCGCCAGGGTGGCGGCTTCGGCCACCGACAGCCGGGCCGCGGGTTTGCCGAAGTAGGCCCGGGCCGCGGTCTCCACCCCCATGAGATTGTTCCCCAGGGGCACCCGGTCCAGGTAGTGGCGCAGAATTTCCGGCTTCTTCAGGGACATCTCCAGGCGCAGGCTGCGGGCCATTTCCGTGAGCTTGCGGCCGTAAGTGCGGGGGCCGGGGTGAGTCAGGCGGGCCAGCTGCATGGTGAGGGTGGAGGCCCCGGAGACGATGCGCCCCGCGGCCAGGTTGCTCCAGGCGGCCCGGCCCACAGCCAGGAAGTCCACGCCCGAATGCTGCCAGAAGCGCTTATCCTCCGCGGCCACGAAGGCCCGCACCACGTTTTCCGGCAGGGGCCCCGGCGGCAGGTTCAGCAGTTTCCGGCCTTCGGCCTCCGGCACCAGCCTCAGGGGGTGGCCGTGCCGGTCCTCGATGAAGGGCCCGGCCACCGGCGCCAGGCGGGCCGGGTCATAGCGGGAGGCGGCCTCCAGCCAGAAGGCCGCGGCCAGCCCCAGGACCACGGCCAGGGCCGTCAGCAGGCGGCGCCGGCTCAGACCAGGTCTTGCTCTCATCAGCGCCCCTTGACGGTGAGCCGGCCTTGGGGCGAGTAGCCGCGCACCCGGGGCGCATACATGGCGGCCACCTTGGTGGCGGGCATGACAAAGGTCCCCTCGCACACCGCCCGGGCGTAATACTCAAAGACATGGGGGCCGGTCCAAAGATCATCCCGAAAGGCCAGCACCCGGTCTTCCCGGATTTCGAAAAAATTGGGGCGGAAGCGCAGAATGCCCCCGGGTCCGAAATAGTCGAAGGGCTCCTCCTCTCCCGGTTCGTCCTCCTCCCCTTCGGGCAGCGGCTGTTCGGTCTTGAACGCGGTGTTGATGGCCACCAGGCCCGCGGGCAGGGGGTCGTCCAGCACCACGTAGCGCTGGCTGCGGCCCGCGGCCTCCAGGTGCACCGTGACCTTCACCAGGTCGCCCACCTTGATGTCCCCGGAGCCGTCAGTGTTGGCCACCGTCTTTTTCACCGTGAAGCCCTGGGACTCGCCGGTGTGGGCGATATCCAAGCGGGGGGCGGTGAGCTCCAGCTTGTAGAGCCAGGTGCGCCCGGGCTGGCCGGTCAACTGCACCTGGGGGGATTTCAGCAGGAGGCGGGGGTCCAAAGACACGGTGCGGAAGCTCCGGGGGTCCACGGTGAGCCGCTGGGGCTGGCCGCCGGGCTGACTGAAGCTGATCTCGCCGGGCTCCTGGCTGAAGCCGGCGCCCTTGAAGTATTCCCCCAAGGCCAGAAGGGCCCAGCCCGTGTCGCTGGTGGAGGTCCAGCGCCCCTGGCGGTCCAAACCGCCCAGGAGATACAGGGCCGCCTCCTTGACCGCCGGGTCGCCGGGCAGGATGAGCTGGCCGGCCAGGAGCGCCAGGGCCGGGCCCCGGAAGCGGGCCTGGAAATCGTCAGTCCAGAGTTCCTTTTCCTCCCGGGCGCCCAGCAGGGGCTTCAGGGCGGCCCGCAGATCTTTGGGGGCCCTCAGATTGGCCTGCTTCGCCGCCAACAGCAAGAGGATTTTCCCCTCCCGGTTCAGGCGGGGCTCATCTTTGGCCGCCCGGTTCCAGGTGGCCCGGTCCAACCCCCCGGCCAGGGCCAGGACATAGGCGGCGAAGGCCTTGTAAACCGGCGGGGTGCGCTCCTCGCCTACCCGGCTCTTCAGATAATCCCCCGCCCGTTGCAGGCCGCCTTCATTGACCGCCAGGCCCTTGGCCTTGGCCAGGGCCAAAGCGGAAGCGGCGTACAGGGTGCCCCAGGGGTGGGCCTCCCGGTGGCCCGGCCAGTAGGCGAAGCCGCCGTTGGTGGTCTGCAGGCTCAGGATGCGGCTGATGCCCTTGGTCAGGAACCTGTCCAGGTCTTCCACCTTGACTCCGCCCACCAGGCCCTCCTGCACCACGCCCCGCAACGCCGCCAGGCCCAGGACGCCGGAGGCGGTCTGCTCCACGCAGCCGTACGGAAAGGTGAGGAGGTACTCGATGGCCTTGGACAGGCGCAGGAACGGCGAGCCGGTGACGGTGAGCACCGCCTGGATCTCCCCCGGGGCCACCCTGGCCTCCCCGCGGGTGAGGAAGGCGGGCAGGGGCAGGGTGAGCTCTTCCCGGCTGGCAAAGGAGCCGAAGAGCACCTCCGTCTCCCGGATGAGGCCGGAGTTGACCCTGACCGGCAGTTCCACCGCGTCGGTCTTACCGGCGAACTGCCCGGCGAAGCGCACCGTGGCCGGTCCCGCCTGGGCCGCCTGGCCGCGCACCGCCAGCTTGAGGCTGTCCTTGGCCGGCAGGGGGGCGGCCATCTCTTCGGCGGTGAGAACCAGTCCGCCGTCGGCGGTGGCGCTGAATTTCAGCGGTCCGCTCCGGGCGGTGCCGTTCACCGCGTTCACCAGGAAGCGGAAGGTGTCCCCCTGGGTGAAAAATCCCGGCATCCCGGGCTCCAGGTAAAAGTCCTTGGTCACCAGGAGGGGCCGCTGGACGCTGGCGAAGCGGCTGCCCCGGTCCAGGGCCACCACGTAAACCCGGAAGGTGGTGAGGTTGTCCGGCAGGGTGAAGGTGGCCTGGGCCCGGCCCCGGGCGTCGGTTCTGAGCGCCGGGTTGAAGTAGGCCACCGCCTCGAAGCGTTTGCGCAGCTTGGCCACCAGGTCCTCCTGGAGGCCGCCGCCGCCGGTGAGGGCCTCGCTTCGGGCCAGGGCGAAGGGGGTCTGGTGCATCAGGAGGGCCCGCAGCTCCCCGGTATAGACCATGAGAGGCAGGTCGAAGCGCAGCAGGGCGTCCAGGGTGGGGGTCTTGAAGCCGGTGAGGGCCAGCACCGCTTCGTCCACCACGGCCACCGCCATTTCGGCCTCCACCCCCTGGCCGGTCTGGCCGGTGACCTGCAAATTAAGGGTGACCGAGGCCCCGGGCTCGGCCTGCAACTCTTTTTTATCCGGGGCAATGGCCACCGTCAGCCCCTCCACCTCCAGGCGCACCGGCAGGTTCAGGGTGCCCCAGACAAAGCCCGGGGCCTCGGCGTCGTAGCGCCCGGCATGGACCGGGAAGTCGCCCCGGGGGGCCAACCCCAGCACCGAGACAAAGACGTTGGGGGCGTAATCCGCCTGGATGGGGATCTCCAATTGTTGGGAGAGCCCCTGGGCCTCCACCACCCGATGGGAGAGGACCCCCTGGCGCTCCAGGGTCACCAGGTAGCGGCTCACCGGTCGTCTGGCGGACACCGTGAGGCGGGCGGTCTGGCCGGGCTCGTAGGCGGCCCGGTCGGCGGACAGTTCCAGGAGCTGGTAGGGCCGATGGCGCTTCTTCCGGGCGTCCTCGTCGTAGAGCCACTCCACCTGAACGGGGAGGGCTGAAGCGAAGATGCGGCCGGCCTCATCCTGATAGCTGAAGGCCAAGAGATAGGAGCCGCCCTGGGAGAAGTCGCTCCGGAACACGGCCTCGCCCTTGGCCAGCTTCAGGGTGCTGGCACAGGCCCGGCGCCACACCGGCTGCTCGTCCCAATAGAGGTCGCCCTGCTCGTTGCGTTTGGCGATGTAGGACCAGCCCTCCTGGCGGACCTCGGCCTGGATGGCGCCGGTCTGCAAGGGCTTCCCCTGCTTTACCGCCACCACCCGGAGGGTGACCTCTTCGCCCTGCCGGGGGGCTCGGGGAAGGCGGCTGATGCCCACCAGGACCTCGGGATCCACCTGGAAGGTCTGGCTCTGGGAGGCGGCCCGGCCGTCAAAATCCAGGACCGTGGCCACCACCAGGAGCCCCTGGCGGCCGGTGAGCACGGCCCGGTCCAGGGGAAAGTGGATTTCGGCCCGGCCCTGCTCATCCAGCATGGCCTGCCCGGCCTCGATGAGCTCCTCCCGCTGGCCCTCGTCGTAGCCGAAGGTGAAGTCGTCGAGGCCCTGCACCTGATAGCTCGTCCGGGCCCGGGAAATCTTCCAGCGCACCTGGCCGTTCTTCACCGGGCCGCCGGCATAGTAGCCGCCGCTGATGCCGATCCGGACGAATTCCGCCTGGCGCTCCCGGTTGACGTAGCCCGTTTCCGGGCGGCTGAAGCGCTTGAAGTCCAGCTCCACGAAGTGCCGGGGCGGCTTGAATTCCTGCACCTCGAAGGTGGTGCGGGCCATCTCCCGGGGCCGCAGACCGGACCCGCCGCCCTCTTCCTCCTCGTCCGGGTCCCGCCGGGGCCGGGGCCGGGGCGGCTCGGCTTCCGGCTCCTTCAGGCCGGTTCCGAAGCGCAGCAGCAGGGTGTAGGTGCCCAGGGGACTGTGGCCGGGGAGGGTCAGCTCCCCCGCCGCAGTGCCGAATTCCGACAGCCGCATTTCCGTGTTCAGGATGGTCTCGCCCTTGGGGTTCACCACCACAAAGACAGCCGGCTCACCGGTGGGGGAGGAGATCCGGCCGGCCTGCCATTGGCGCACCGCACCCTTAAAGAAAACCTTCTCGCCGGGCTGATAGACGCCCCGCTCGGTGAAGACCTCCCCCCGAAGGGGCCTCACCCCTTCACCCGCCGGGGCCTGCCACACCCGGGCGGGCTGGACGTTTCCCTGGGGCTGCAGCGCCAGATAGGTGGCGTCCCCGCCCTTGCCCGCCAGGAGGAAGCGCACCTCCTCCGGCACCACCCGGCGCTGCACCGGGGCAAAGGCCCCCAGTTGTTTCAGGGACAGGCCGGCCAGTTCCCGGCCGCCGAATTCCAGGATGCCGTCCGGGCCGGTTTCCCCCAGCGGAAAGACCTCCAGGTCCCGGGTGCAGGCCAGCACCTGGACGCCGGCGGCAGGCAGGCCGGCGCTCAGGGAAGCGGCCCAGACCAGCAGGCGGTCGCCTCCCGTTTTATAGGTGAGGCCCAGGTCGGTGAGGCAAAAGAGGCGGGGCGGCGTCTGGGCCGCGGCCCCGGCCCCCTCATCCTGGACCCGGAGGTAGGCCAGGCCGCCCTTGGCCCTCTCCCGCCGGAAGGTCAAAGGGAGGGACACCGCCAGGGCTTTGTTTTTCTCCAGGGTGACGCCGAACAATTGCTGGTCCAGGCGCGGTTCCGCCATAAACAAGGAGAAGGGGCGCTGCTCCCGGATGAGGGGGGTCAGCTCCTTTTGGGCGGCGGTCAGAAGCTCCAGGAGCCGCTCCGGGGCCTGGCCCTCCCGCTCCGCGGCCAGGGCCTGGGGGAGGAGCAGCGGCGGCACGGCCACCGCCTGCACTAGGAGCCGCCCCACGTTTTCCGCCCGGACGTGCAGGAGCTGGCGGCTGTCCCGCTCGATGACGGTCCTGTCATCCACGAACTCCACCCGGGCCAGGCGGTCCGGGAGGAAAAAGCGATGCACCGTCTTTCGGTAGGTGAGGCTCCCCACTTTCAGGTCTTCGGGGAGGTGCACCGCGTAGCTGCGGCCGAAGCGGAACCTGCCTTTCAGGGTAAGGACGCCCTCGGGGCTCAAGGTGGAGGCCTCCCAGTCCACCCTCAGGCGGGGCAGGAAACGCAAATGCGCCTGGAGCACCTCCAAAGGCAGGGGGTGGCTGAAGACCAGCCGCACCTCTTCCCGGGCGGCGTCGGGCTCGATCCTGAGGATGGTGAACTCCCGCCGGGCATCGAAGGCCGGGGCCGCCTCTTCCCGGGCGGCGCCGGCGGAAGCCGGACCGAGCCACCCCAGGAGGCAGAGCAAAGTGCAAAGCAGGGCGAAGGGCAGCCCACGGGCTTTTTCCCGGTCAGGGAGCTGAGCAATGCTGGTCATGGCGTCCTCCTGGAGGCCTCCGGCCTTATGGGGCCACCATAGCATACTCGGTAAAAAAAATTGAGGCTTTGCTTTTCCCTTCAGGGGCGGTGCGCCAAGCTGCTCGTCCGGCCAGAAAAATTAAAGGCCGGAGCCGTTCGGTTCGAAAAGTATTCCAGGAGGTTGCGGAAACGTTGCGGTTCTTGAGGCCACTGCAGGAAGGTGACAGTCATGGAAGGAGCGGGGCGCAAAGTCTTACTGAATATTGACCAGGTTTCCAAGCTCACGGGGGTGCGCAAGTCCACCCTGCGTTACTGGGAGAAGTGTTTTCCCGAATTCCTCCAGCCGGAGCGCACCGCCTCGCGGCGCCGGGAATACACCATGGCCGATTTGGATCTCATCGACACCATCAAAAAGCTCTTGGAAGAAGAGCACCTCACCAACCAAGGGGTCCGTCTGCACCTCCAGGCAGGGGGCAAGAAGCCCCGGAACACCTGAAGCCGAGGCGGGCCTGGCCTGCAGAATTTTGGAAGCCCGGCTGCGGCCAGCCCGGCCCGGGCGGGCGGCCGCCGGCAAGGGGAGGCTGCGCCCCGGCAGAGCCCTCCCCCGAAAGGTTATTAACAAAGTTTCTCCCAAATATTTTCATCTGGCTCACATTCTGTTATCCTGAGAGCTGAAACGATCCCTTCGGTGCCAAAGTGTGGCGGCCAATCGTCTCCGGCACCACTTTCACCAGACCGCGCAGGGGTTTCATGGAGCACACCGACAACCGGCCATCCCTGGCGGCGACCGGGCCGAACGCAGTCCGGGAGCGGGAGCTGGCGGGGCTGCTGGCGGCGTCCCGGGCGGTGCTCCGGCATCGCGGGTTTGCTGCAGCCGCCCGGGCCATCTTTGAGCACTGCCGGGAACTCATCGGTGCGCCTGCAGGCTACATTTCCCTGGCCAATGAGGCCGGGGACGCCAATGAGGTGGTCTTTTTGGAGGCCGGCGGCCTCCCCTGCACCGTGGACCCCCTGGCCCCCATGCCCATCCGGGGACTCCGGGCTGAGGCCTACGCGACCGGAACGGTGGTTTACGACAACCACTTCATGGCCAGCCCGCTTCAGGAATTCCTCCCCCCCGGCCACGTCGCCCTGGAAAATGTCCTGTTCGCCCCTCTGAATCATGAAGGCAAGACCGTGGGCCTTTTGGGGTTGGCCAACAAGCCCGGGGGCTTTACTGACAGTGACTGCCGCCTGGCTGCGGGCTTCGCCGAATTGGCGGCCATCGCCCTGGTCAACAGCCGGGCCCAGGAGGCCGTCCAACGCAGCGAGGCGCAGCTCAAAGAGGCCCATGAGCGCCTGGAGCAGCGGGTGCAGGAGCGCACCGCGGAGCTCCGGCAGGCCAACGAGCAGTTGGTCCGGGAAGTGGCCCAGCGCCGGCAGGCGGAAGCCCGGCTGCGGGAGTCAGAGGCCCGCTACCGCACGCTGTTTCAGACCGCGGCCAGTCTGGTGTGCTCCGTGTGCCCCAGCGGCCGTCTCCTGGAGTTCAACGAGGAGGCCGAGCGTCTGACAGGCTGGCGCAAGGAGGAAGTACGGGGTCGGGAGGCCTTTGCCCTCTTCCTACGGGAGGAGGACCAGCCCCGGGCCCGGGAGGCCTTCGCCCGGGTCCTGGCCGGCGAGATGACCCGCAACTTCGAGCTGCCCATCCGCCTGAAAGACGGCAGTCAGCGCCATTTTCTGTGGAACGCCAACCTGGTGCAGGACGCCGCCGGCCAGCCGGTGGAAGTGATCGTGGTGGGTCAGGACATCACCACCCTGCGGCAGGCCCAGGAGTCTCTGGAGGCCGAACGGCAGCGGCTGTTCGCCCTCCTGGAGCACCTGCCGGCCTATGTCTTCCTGCAAGCCCCCGACCACACGGTGAAGTTCGCCAACCGCTTCTTCCGGGACAATTTCGGCGACCCCCGGGGCCGAGCCTGCCATGAAGTCCTTTGGGGCCGGGAAGAGCCCTGCAAGGAGTGCCCCACCCTGGCGGTGTTCCGCACCGGCAAGCCTCACGTCTGGGAATGGACCCGCCACGATGGCCGCACCTTCCAGATTTATGACTACCCTTTTGCCGACCTGGACGGCTCGCCCCTGGTGCTGGAGATGGGCATTGACATCACGGCCCATAAACGGGCCGAGGAGGCCCTGAAAGAGCAGTCCCGGGTCATGGAGGCGTTTTTCGCCCACACCCCCACGCCCCTGGTCTTCCTGGACCGGGAGTTCAACCTTTTCCGGGTGAACGAAGCCTACGCCCGGGCCTGCCGCCGGAAGGCGGCCGACCTGGTGGGCCGCAACCTCTTTGAGCTCTTTCCCCAGCCGGAAAACCAGGCCCTCTTTGCAGAGACGCTGCGCGCCAAGAAGCCGTGCGCCGCCTGGGCCCAACCTTATGTCTTCCCCGACCACCCGGAGTGGGGCGTCACCTACTGGGATTGGACCCTGGTGCCCATCCTGGACGAGGCGGGGGAGGTGGACTTCCTGGTGCTCTCCTCCCAGGACGTCACCGAGCGGGTCCGGGCCGAGGAGACGCATACCCGGCTCATCGCCATCCTGGAGGCCACCCCGGACCTGGTGGCCATCGCCGACGTCTCCCGGCGGATGCGCTACCTCAACCGGGCCGGCCGCCGGATGCTGGGTTTGGGCCCCCAGGATGAGCTGGAGGATTTTTTGCTGGCCCATCCCCCCGGGGTCCGGGAGAAAATCGAGCGTGAGGCCCTGCCTGCCGCCCGGGCCCGAGGAGTCTGGCGGGGGGAAACCAGCGTGTGGTCCCCGGACGGAGAAGAAATCCCGGTTTCCCAGGTCATTCTCGTCCACCGGGACCAGGACGGCCAGGATCAATTTTACTCCACCATCGCCCGGGACATCCGCGATCGCCGGGAAACGGAGGCGCAGCTCCGGGGGTTGACCTCCCAGCTCCTCACCGCCCAGGAGCAGGAGCGGCGCCGCCTCTCCCGGGAATTGCACGACGAGCTGGGCCAGTCCCTCCTGGTGCTCAAAATGCAGATCCGGGCCCTGGAGCGGCGGCTGGCGGACTCGCCCCAGCGGCAGGACTGCGATCGTTCCTTGCGCTATATTGACGAGATCATTGAAAACGTCCGGCGCCTGTCCCGGGACTTGAGCCCCGCGGTGCTGGATGACCTGGGGCTGTCGGCGGCGCTCAGGCACCTGCTGGACGAGTTCCGGCGTCATCCCGACTTCCCCCAAATTCACGCCGAAATGGAGCAGGTGGATGAGTTTCTCAGCCGGGAAGTCCAGATCAACCTCTACCGGGTGTTCCAGGAAGCCCTGACCAACATCGCCAAACACGCCGGGGCCTCCCGGGTGGACATCCGGCTGGAGCTCCGGGGCGGCCGCATCGTGGGCACGGTGGCGGATGACGGCCGGGGCTTCGACCTGCCCGGGCTGCGGGCCGAGGCCGAGGGGCTGCACGGGTTGGGCCTGGCCGCCATGGAGGAGCGCCTGCGGATCCTGGGAGGCGTCTTCCAGGTGGACAGCCGCCCGGGGGGCGGCTCCCGCATCAACTTCAGCCTGCCGGTGCAAGAGGGCGGGGGGGAACCGTGAAACCTTTTACCATCGTGATAGCCGATGACCATGCCATGTTTCGCCAGGGCATCCGACGCATCCTGGAGGAGATGCCCGGGGTCCACATCGCCGCAGAAGCCAGCAACGGTTTGGAGCTGCTCAAGATTCTGCAAACCATCAAACCCAACCTGGTGGTCCTGGACATCTCCATGCCCTATTTGCGGGGGGTGGAAGCCCTCTGCGAAATCAAATCCGCCACCCCGGCCGCCAAAGTCCTGGTCCTCACCATGCACAAAGATCGGGAATACCTCTATCACTGCCTGCGGGCCGGCGCCGAGGGCTACCTGGTGAAGGAAGACGCGGCCAATGAGCTGGTCACCGCCGTCGAAGCCCTGAAAAACGGCAGGAAATACCTCTCGCCTTTGGTGGCCCACCACGTCCAGGACCTGCTCATGGACGAATATCAGGGCAAGACCGGGGCGGACGAGCCGCTGACCCTGCGGGAAAAGCAGGTCCTCAAGCTCATCGCCGAGGGCAAATCCAGCAAGGACATCGCCGGGCTCCTTTTCATCAGCGACCGCACCGTGCAAAACCACCGGGCCAACATCATGCGCAAGCTGAACCTGAAGAAGACCACCGACCTGGTGCGCTATGCCGTGCAGCGGGGCTACACCACCTGAATTTTCCCTGCCGCCAAGTCTCCTCTGAGTAGTTTTACCTATCCCGAAAATAGTTATTATTCGCCATAGACAGGGGGACAGGCCGTTCTATAAAATGGCCTTACTCGACAGAAATCAGGCACCACTCCGGCACCTTGCCGAGAGGGCCGCCGCAGGCCTGTCTGAGACTCGCCTTCCGGAGCCGACGATGAATGCCCAGATGCCCTCCCCTGCGGAAGAGCCCGCCTCCTGTTCCTGCTTCATTGTCCTGGTGGAGGACCATCAGCTCTTCCGCCAGTTGGTGAAACGCTACCTGGAGAGCGTGGCCGGTTTCCAGGTGGTGGGGGAGGCGAGTGACGGCCTGGCCCTGCTGGAGCTCCTTCAGCACTGCCGACCGCACCTGGTCATCATGGACCTCTCCATGCCCCGCCTGCCGGGGATTGAAGCCACCCGCCGGGTCAAAGCCGCCTACCCTGAGATCAAGGTGCTGATCCTGACCATGCACCGCAACCGGGAATATTGCCAGCGGGCCCTGGAGGCCGGAGCCGACGGCTATCTTCTGAAGGAGGACGCCGACACCGAGCTCCTGGGGGCCATCCGCCAGATCATGGCAGGTGGGAGCTATATTTCCCCCTTGCTGGAAGCGAACCTGGAAAACGCCCGTTATTGCTGAACCATTTCCCCCCGAATTTTTAGGCCACTAGGTCATTATTTTTTCCATAAGCACTTTTACTCACCGCAATTTAAGTAATTTGTCCCATTGCCTCGGCCCCGGGGCTGCGGTAGTTTATCTTTACCGCCAACGCTTCCCGGAGGTGGTTGACATGCTGGGGTTCCTTTTTCTCGCTACCGTTCTGACGGTTCTCGGCAGGCGCCTCATGGACCTCCGCCCAGGGGAAACGATTCCGGCTTCGCTTCCGGCCGGGCGGCCGTCAGGGCCCTCCGGTCACCCCTCGGCGTGAGGCTCACATCGTCCCGGGTGCGGGAGACAACGCCTCGCCTTGCGGGCCGGCCGGTTTCCCCGGGAAACCCAAGACTTACGGAGGCCTTGCCGGCAACGCAGCCGCAAGCCACTCTTCCAGGGAGGGAATGCCATGAAAAGGGGAGAAAAGAACCGCAAGCCAGACTCCCGGAGCCGAGACGGACAGGATGCGGGCAGAGGCCGCCGGGACCGGGCCGGGTCCCCCTTCAGCCCGGCTTGGCAGCCCGAAGTTCTCTTGGTGGCGGAGGCCTCGCCCTTTTTTCAGGAGCTGGCCCTTGACCTCCAAGGGAAAGGTTGCCAGGTTTACCTCGGCCCCGTGGGCCCCGGCCATCTGGAGGAACTGGTGCGGCAAAGGCAGCCGGACTTGGTGCTCCTGGATCTGGGTTCCGGTGCGGCCCAAAGGATTGGGGCGGTGGAGGCGATTCTGCGACTTCACCCCCGGCCGAAGGTCATGGTCCTGGGGCGCCGGGGGGTGCCGCTGCCTCCGGCGGCGTTCTCTCTGGAGGTGGATGAATACCTCTTCCTGCCCGCCAGCCCGGCGGCAGTGGAGCGCCTGGCCGCCAGATGCCTGGGGCGGCCCACTCCCCGGTCGCGCCTCGGGGCGGAGAAACTGACGGCAGCCCTGAACTTCAGGGCCTTGTGGTCCATTCAGCGCTGGGCCGCCGAAACCAGAAAACGGTTGACCACCCTGGCCGCCGACCTCCGGCACCTGGCTGACGAAGCGGAGGGTGCCGGCGAGCCGCCCCGCAGAGACTGCCTGGCGGCCTTGTCCGCCACCGTGGAGGAACTCCTTTCCCTGGCTGAAGAGTTCCTTTCCCGCCGCAGCCGGTTCAAGAGAGCGGCGGCGGCCAGCCCCCGGTCTGCGGAGGGCCTCGGGACGGTCATTGATTTGCCCTTGAGCCGGGTGATCTCCTGCACTTCCTAGAACCCATTTTAAAACCTTTTTTGTCACCCTGAGCGCCGCGAAGGGTCTCAAGTAATTGAAAATACGAGATTCTTCGCTTCGCTCAGCATGACAATTTTATAAGATCTAGGGTTTTGAAATGGGTTCTAAGCCTGCTTTCGAAAAATATCCATCCGCTCCCGCGCCCCCCTGAGGGGCGCCCCGAATTTCGCCCCCAGGCCCTTCCCCCGCGGCCTCTCATGGAACCAGCCGGTCCGGCCAACGCCGGCAGCCAGAGGGGCAGAGCCCTGACTGCCAAATTCTGTTAACAATTGATTTGCAAGAGTGCCATTTTTGAGTATGATTGAGAAATGCCTGCGGTGGCCCGCCTGCCGCGGCCAGCCAACATTCTCTCAAGAAGAAAGCCACGTGGGAAAAATTCGAATCGCGCTCGCTGGAGTGGGAAACTGCGCCAGCGCACTGGTGCAGGGAATTTACTATTACCGACGGTATCAGGACCAGGGCGCCCATTGGCCGCTGGGGCTGATGCATGCCGACATCGGGGGCTATCGCCCGGGTGACCTGGAAGTGGTGGCCGCCTTCGACATCGACCGCCGCAAGGTGGGCCGCCCGGTCTCCGAGGCCATTTTTGCCCCTCCCAACTGCTGTTACCGCATCCTGGAGGACCTGCCCCAGATTGCCGCCGTGGTGCAAATGGCCCCGGTGCTGGACGGCGTTTCCCCGCATATGGCCAACTATCCGGCCGGGCAGACCTTTGTGGTGGCCGAGGAGCCGCCGGTGGATGTGACTCAGGTCCTCAGGGACAGCGGCGCCGAAGTCCTCCTCAATTACATGCCGGTAGGCTCCGAGCAGGCCGCCCGCCACTATGCCGAGTGTTGCCTGCAAGCCGGGGTTTCCTTCATCAACTGCATGCCCACCTTCATCGTCTCCGACCCGGATTGGAGCGCCCGTTTTGCCGCGGCCGGCATCCCGGTGGTGGGCGACGACGTCAAGAGCCAACTGGGCGCCACCATCCTGCACCGCACCCTGGTGCACCTCTTCCAGCAGCGGGGCCTTAGGGTGGACCGCTCGTACCAGCTCAACGTCGGCGGCAATACCGACTTTTTGAACATGTTGAACCGGGAGCGGCTGGCCACCAAGAAGCGCTCCAAAACCGAAGCGGTGAGCTCCCTGCTGCCCCCAGGCTTTGAGCCCGACAACCTGCACGTGGGCCCCTCCGATTACGTCCCCTGGCAAAAGGATAATAAAATTGCCTTCCTGCGACTGGAGGCCCGGGGCTTCGGCGGCTTTCCCATGAACCTGGAGATGCGGCTGTCGGTGGAGGACTCCCCTAACAGCGGCGGCTGCATGATTGACGCGGTGCGCTGCGCCAAACTCGCCCGGGACAGAGGCATCGGCGGCGCCCTCACCTCCATCTCCGCCTACACCATGAAGCACCCTCCCGAAACCATGCCGGACGAAGAAGCCGCCCGCCGGGTGGAGGAGTTCATCCAGGGGCTGAGGGAGCGGTGATACCTGCAGGACAGGGGCTGGAGTGCGGTGGCCTCTTACCCCCTCCCCTGCACCCCTCCTTCGATCCCTGAATGGTCAATGAAGAATAGGGGGAGCTGAGGCCAAGCCCCGGCTACCCCTTAATCATTTACGGGCCGGGGGGCAGGGAGGGGCAGGGACCTCAGGTCCCCGGCCCTCCCCCCGCTCTCTCAGCCCGAAAGGTAAACAGGCAGGCCACGCCCAGGCCCGCCCAGGTGAGCTCCCGGAGCCGGCGGATGATGCCGAAGGCCAGCCCGGAGACCGGAGGCAGGCCCAGGCTCAGGAAAATGAGGACCTTGCCGCCCTCCTGGGTGCCCAATTTGCCGGGCACGAAGAAGAGCACGCCGTCGATGAAGACGCTCAGGGTCTCCACGGTCACCGCGGTGGCCAGGTCCACCGGCAGGCCCAGAAAGTGAAAGATGAGGAGGACCTCCACGCTGCCCAGGGCCCAGGCCACCCCGAAATAGAGGGTGGAGGTCCAGAAGGCCGGCTGGTCTTCCCGGAGAAAGCCGGTGATATCCCGGTCCAGTTCCGCGGCCTGGTCCACCGGGATGTAGCCCTTGAGGCGGGTGGGCAGCCACGCCAGCAGCAGCGCCGTGAGGCGGGAAAACATCCCCTTCCACAAACCCAAAAGCACCAGTCCCAGGAAGACGAGGCAACCCAGGAGCAGACCCCAGAGCACCGGCAGGAGGCCGGGCCGAAGCGGCGCAAAAGGCGCGGCCAGCAGCAGCCCCGCGGCAATGAACAGGGCCTGCCCCAGGAATTGGGTGAATTTGGCCACGGTCACCGCAGCCGCCGAGGCGCCGATGGCCATCTCCCGGCGCAGGAGGTTGATGCGCAGGAGCTCCCCCCCCACCGTGGCGCTGGGGATGAGGTAATTGAAGCCGTCCCCGGCCAGGCGCATTCTGAGGAGGCGCCCGAGGGGCACCCGGCGCTGGGCCTTCAGGAAGGTGTAATGCCAGCCCGCGGTATTGGCCAGGATGGGAAGGATTTCCTGGCCCAGGATGAGGCTCCAGCCCCAGCCGACCCGGCGCAGTTCCTCCAGGACCGCCCCCAGACCCAGGCGGTAGAGGAGCACCGCCAGCACCAGGGCGCCCAGGCAGCCGGCCAGCAGGTTGAGGTCCAAGCGGGGCTTCATCCGGGAGGACAGGCCTGCCAGGTCCCGCCGGCCGCCTGGGAACGGTAGGCCAGGTCAATGAGGCGGGCGCAGGCCCCGGCCTCGGCCAGGTTGTGTCCCCGCCGGCCCGGGTCGAAAATTTCCCCGGCGAACTCCTCCAGGGCTCCCTTGGTCCACCCGGGGTGGTGGGAGCCGCCGCTCAGCTTCTCCGGAAAGGCGCGGATCTCTTCAGCCAGCCCGCTCCGGCTGAGGATGAGGCGGTCGTCGTCCAGCACGAGCTCACCCCGGGTTCCCGTCACCTTGCCCCAATTGCGCCGGGCCGCCGCCCGCCAGGTCAGGAAGAGGCGGGCCTTTGCGCCCGCAAACCGCAGCTCCACCTCGGCCTCGTGCTCCACTCCCTCCGGGGCCTCTGGCAGGGGGGCCATCCTGGCCCTGACCGCCTGGGGTTGCTGGCCGGCCAGGGCCAGGACCAGGTAAAAGGCATGCCAGCCGTGGTCCACCAGGATGCCGCCGGTGTTGGGCCCCCCCCGCTGGCGCCAGTCGGTGAGGCCGCCGCCGCTGCCGGAAGTGCGGTGCACCTCCCAGATCACCTGCTGCACCTCCCCCACCGCGCCGGCCCGCACCAGCTCCAGGGCGCCGGCGATGAGGGGGGCGTATTTCCAGTTGTGCACCGTCACCAAAGCCCGGTGGCGGGCTCCGGCGGCCACCGCCAGGGTGGCCAGCTCCGCCGGGTCCAGGGTCAGGGGTTTTTCGCAGAGGACGTGGCAGCCGGACGCCAAGGCCGCCAGGGCCAGGGAGCCATGTTCCCCGGGCGGGGCGCAGATATCCACGAAATCCAGAGGCGCCTCGGCCGCCAGCAGCGCCGCCTGGTCCGGATAGACGAGGACTTCGGGCATCAGCTCCCGGGCCCGGAGCCGGCGCTCCGGCAGCGGGTCGGCCACCGCCGCCAGGCGAAAGCCGGGGCTGGCCTGCAAGGCCGGCAGGTGGGCCTTTTCCGCCACGTTGCCGAAGCCGATGAGGGCCCCCCTGAGGGGTGGAACCAACTTCACGGTGGCTGCCATGTGCCTGACCTACTGCCGATGCAGACCCTGCTGCTCCACCAGGGCGAAGACCTCGTCCAGGATGCGCACCCCTTCGTCGGCCTCGGCCTCGGTGAGGGTCAGGGGCGGGTTGATGCGGAACTGGGCCGTGTAATTCATGCTGATGAGGCCCCGCTGCAGCGACTCTTTGAAGACCACCTCCATGACTTTGCCGGGCAGCAGGGATTTGTCCTTGTCCCGGTGCCGGACAAATTCCATGCCGATCATCAGCCCCTTGCCCTGGACCCGGCCGATGAAGGGGTATTTCTCCCGGAGATTCAGGAGGCGGTTCAGCAGGTAGTCCCCCACCCGGGCGGAATTTTCCACGATGTTTTCCGCCAGCAGGGTCTCCAGGGTGATCCAGGCCGCGGTCCCGGCCAGGGGGTTGCCGCCGTAGCTGGAGGAAGCCGCGGACGGGTTGGCATAGGGTTTGGCGCGCATGATCCCCGGGGTGGAGATGAGACCACTGACCGGGAAGCCGCTGCCCATGCCCTTGCCGATGGTGATGACGTCGGGAATGACCCCGAAGTGCTCGCAGCCGAAGAGCCGGCCGGTGCGGCCGAAGCCGGTGAGCATCTCGTCGGCGATGAGCAGGGCGTCGTTTTCCCGGCAGATGTCCAGCAGCCCGGGTAAAAACTCCGGCGGCGGCACCACGTTGCCCGCCGTCCCCTGGATGGGTTCCACCAGGATGGCCGCCAGGGAGCCGGTGGTGTGCAGGCGGATGACCTCCCGGGTGAAGTCCAGGCAGTGCAGGCCGCAGGCGGGGTAGGTGAGTTTGAAGGCGCAGCGCTCACAGTAGGCGTAGGGCGCCAGGTAGAGGCCGGGGTGCAGGGGCCCCCAGTGCTGCTTGAAGGTGCTCCCCATGAGGCCCAGGACGCCTCCGGTCTTGCCGTGGAAGCCGCCCCAGAAGCTTAAGACCTCGAACTTGCCGGTGTAGGACTTGGACAGGCGGACGGCGGCCTCCACCGCCTCGGCGCCGCCGGAGTACAGCATGGTCTGGGACAGCTCCCCCGGAGCGACTTCGGCCAGGCGTTTCAGAAATTTGCCCCGGTTTTCCGTGGCGAAGCTGCCCACCGTGAGCTTGGCCACCTGCTCGCTTACGGCCTTGACCCAGGCGGGGTGACTGTACCCCAGGGAGCAGACGCCGATGCCGGCCATGAAGTCCAGGTAGCGGTTGCCGTCCACATCATAGAGGTGGCGGCCCTGGCCCCGGTCCAGCACCAGTTGGGCCAGCAGGGCCACATTTTGAAAGCCCGGGGAAAGATAGGGCAGTTCCGCCTGGAAAAGCTCCCGGGATCGGGATGATGCAGCAGTTTCAGGATGCGAAGGTGTCAAGGACATGCGCCACAATCTCCTTGGCCGCGGCCTCCCGGCAGCGGGAAAAGCTGGGCCAGTCGTTGAGGTCGATGAGGACGGCCACGCCGTCCGGTGTGAGGATGGCGTCGCCGCCGAAGACCGTGAGCCCCACCGCCCCGGCGGCACGGGCCGCCAGCCGGGCCAGGAGCCCGGTATCAGCCGCCGACAGAGCCGCGTCGCCGTGGGCCGCCGCGGCCCAGAAGAAGCGCCCCGGACCGACTCCGTAAAATTTCACTTCCCGGCCGCTGAGGTGCTCCTGCCAGACCAGGGCGTCGAGGCCCCGCTCCCGGAAATCCCGCAACACCTCCAGGGCCTCGCCCAGGGTGTGGACGCGGCGCACGTCCAGCGGCCCCTCGGCATGAATCTCGGCCCGCTTCAGCCAGCCAGGGCCCGGAAAGGCCCGGGGGAAGACGGCTTCCGCCTCCGCCCGGCCATAGAGGCGGGTTTGGGGGTAAGGCACCCCCGCGCCCGCCATGAAGGGCGGCAAAGACCGCCGGTAGCACCGCAGGACCGCCCGGGGTGAATTGATCAGGCGGAGGCCGGTGGCTTCCCAAGCCGCCAGGCGCTCCAGGGCCCCGGGCCCCTGGGCCAGGTGCAGGATGGCCGCCGCTGCCGGGGGCGCCGCCGGGAGCCGGTCCGCGGACAGGGTCCGCACCTCCCAGCCCGCGGCCCGCAGCCCGGTCAGCACGTCGTTGAGGATGGCGGCGTCGGCCTCCACCTTGCCGGGGGACAGGGCGGTCTCCCGGTAAATGCCGTAAATAACGTGCTCAGGTCGGGTCATCGGCGGCAAAGGAAAACCTGCCCGAAAAACTTATTTTTATCAGGACGCCGGCCCCCCTGTCATCCTGAAAATAAAACCGAGGAGGAGCGCATTCGGGGTGAGGGGATAAGGGCCTGGACTTCCTCCCCCATCCCCCGCGGGGTCGGGAAGCGAGTTTGAGGGGAGATGGGAAAGGCCAGCGCTTCTCCGGCCCGCCCCTCAAAGAAAGCCACTCTGGAGGAACGCCTCGGCCCGGGCGATGTCTCCGGGGTGGTCCACGTCCACGGCCGGACCCACGTCAATCCCCTGGAGGCTGAAACCCGCCTCCACCAGAAAGGCCAGGAACTGGCGCAAGGCGGACAACCCGCGGTGGCGGGCGGCGGCTTCGAAGTCAAAGACCCGGGGCGAAAAAAAATAGCACCCCGCGGTGATCCAGGGGCTTTTTCCCCGGCCCACCGAGGTAATGCGGCCGTCCGCCGCCAGCTCCACATACAGGGGCTTTTCGTCATCAATGCAGGCCGTGAGGCCCAGGGCGCCGTCAGTCGCGGCGGCATGGGCCGCGGCGGCAAAGCGGGCCAGGGCCCCGGGGGCCAGGACCGCGTCCACCGTGGACAACACGAAGGGCTCATCCAGGTAGGGCCGCAACGCCAGCAGACTGGCCAGGGAATGGGGACTGGCCCACTCCAGCAGAGCCAGGGGCAGGGGCCAGACTTCCCGGCGCAGATAGTGCGCCACCTCCGGGAACACGGGGCTGACAATCACCGCCAGGGCGGTGGCCCCGGCCGCGGCCGCCTCCCGGATGACCCGGCCGATGAGGGTGTCGCCCGCCACCCGCACCAGGGGCTTGGGGGTGGCCACGCCGCCCTGAGCCAGGCGGCTGCCCACCCCGGCGGCGATGATGCCCGCCTTCACGGCAGCAGTTCCTCCAGTTCCGGCAGCGTGTGAATTTCGTAATCCGCCAGGCCGGGGTCGAAGTCCGGCGGCAGCGGCGCGCTCATGGCGTCGTTCCTGAGCCATACGGTGATGAGGCCGGCGGCCTTGGCCGGCCGGATGTCCTGGCCGTAGGAGTCCCCCACATAGGCCACCTGATGGGGGGCAAAACCCAACTCCTGGGCAGCCAGCCGGAAAATCGCCGGGTCGGGTTTGCGCACTCCCACCCGGGCCGAATCCACGATGACCGCGAACCAGAGGGCGATGGCCTCGTTGGCCAGGAGTCGGGCGGCATTGCCGTACCAGTTGGTAACCACCCCCAGCCGATAGCGGTGCACCAGGCTGGCCAGCAGAGAGGCGTTGCGCCGCAAGGCCCGGCGGCAGCCTTCCAGGAATTCCCGGGAGATCTTGGGGGCCATCTCCGGAGGAAGCCCCAGCGCGGCCAACTGGCGGCCGACGTGGAAATCCACCAGGTGGGGGAGGCCGGGCCCCACCGCCCCGGGCTGGGCCAGGCAGGCCTCCTCGGCCTGGTAGAAGGCGGCCTTGAGGTCCGGGAAGGCCACCTGGGGGAGATACTTCTGGTAGAGGAGCCAGAAGCGGTTCAGCCAGTGTTCCCCGTCCCCGTCCAGGGTGCCCCCCAGGTCAAAGAGCACCCCCTGGACGCGGCTCAAATCAGTCGGACTCATATCGTTTCCTTCTGGAAGGGCCGGCCGGAGGAGACCGGCCCGTCCCCGGCCCCCTTCTCCGGTCCCTGACGTTGATACCGGGAGAGCAGAAACAGGCTGCCGGCAAAGACATAGGTGCCCACGGCCGCGCCCCACAAAAACCAGGCCAGGCGGTCCAGGAAGGCCAGGAGAACCACCAGGTAGGCGAAGTCCCGGCTGTTGAGCGAGGCGATGAGCCGCTCCATCAGGGGGGCCCCGCGTTGCCGCTCCCGGCCCCGCCTTTCCAGCACGAGATAAGCCGCCAGGGCGCTCAGGCTGAAGCCCACCAGCAGCAAGGCCAGGGCATAAAGGTGGCGGGCGTCCGGGGCGGTGCGGTTCAGGCCCAGGGCAATGCCGCAGAAGACCGCCACGTGTACCACGTTGTCCGTGATGATGTCCAGGTAGTGGCCAAAGCGGGTCTCCCGCAGGGTGAGGCGGGCCACCTCCCCGTCCACCCCGTCCAGGACCACCGCCGCCAGGAACAGCAGCGCGCCCCAGAGATGCGGCCAATACCCCGCCTGGGCCAGCAATAGAGCCCCCAGGCAGCCGATGGTGCTCCCTGCCAGGGTGACGGCGTTGGGCGCCACCCCCAGGGCCGACAGCCGGGGGCTGAGGAGGCGGGAAAGGGGCCGGTCCACCCAGCGGGCCAGCAAGCCGTCGCTGCCCTGGGTGGCTGCGGTCAGAGCCGCCACCAGACAGGCCTCCGCGGCCCCCGCCTCTTCGGGCCGGTGCAGGATGAACGGCAGGCGGCCGGCCCCGGGCGACTCCGGCGGCCCCTGGCGCTGCCAGGCGGCCACGGCTGCGGGGATCTGGGCGGCGGTCAGCCGGTAGGCGGCGCAAGGCCCCTGGGGGTCCGGGCTGCTCAGGGCGGCCCGGAAGACGGTCCGATCCCAAACGCTGTGGGCCGGCAGCACCATCAGGGTTTCGTCGGCTGCGGCGGCCAAGTCCGCCACCGCCTCCGAGAGCCGGTCCGGGTGCAGCACCCGCCATACCACCGGAGCGTGGGCCTGCCGGGGCCGCAGGGCCAGAGCGTCAGTCAACTGGGGGGTGAGCCAGACGGTCACCGCCAGGTTTTCGGAGGCGGCCAGGCGCACCAGGCGGGGCAGGGCGGCCTCCCCAAAAACCGGCGTCAGGCAGCTCCGCTCCCAGGCGACGATCAGGGCCCGGGTGGGATGGGCAGGAGTTGGCATAGGAAACTCCGGGCAGCGGCTGCGCCACGGCAGCCGGGGGGAAGCCGGGAGCCTTCCCCCCTCGCTGCCATTATATCCGGCTTTTTCACCTGAGGGGAGGCGGCGCCAAGACCGGCTCCGGCCAGCCAGGCAGGGGGAAGTCCCGGAGCACCTGGAAGAGCGTTTCCTCGGCCCCGCCAAAGAAGTGGTCGGCCAGGGGCACCACCTGGAGGGGCACCGGCTCGGGGCGGACCGCCAGGAGACGCTTCAGGTCGGCCAGGGGGCAGAGGTCGTCAAATTCGCCCACCACGATGCCGGCAAGCCGGGGCACCCGGGGGAGAAAGGCCAGGTCCATGAAGGCGATGGGCGGCGCAATGAGCAGGCCCGGCACCCCTTCCGGACCGGCAAGCTGGGACCGGGCCGCCACCGCGGCGCCGAAGGAGTACCCCACCAGGGCGTACGGGCCGGGAGTCCTGGCGGCGAGGTAGGCCAAGGCCGCGGCCACATCCTCCACTTCCGCCACGCCCTGCCCGAAGGAGCCGGTGCTCAAGCCCACGCCCCGGAAATTGAAGCGCAGGGTGGCCGCCCCCCGGGCCCCGAAGGCCTGGCGGGCGGTCCACACCACGTTATTATCCAGGCTCCCGCCGTAGAGGGGGTGGGGGTGGGTGAGGACCACGCCGCCGGAGCCGCCACCCGCCTGGAAGCGGCCTTCCAGGCTGACGCCCGGACCCGGGATGGTGACGCGTTCTTCCATGCCGTGAGCGCCGCTAATTGGCCAGCATCTCCTTGTGTTCCAGGGGAACCACGATGGTGGCGGTGGTGCCCTGGCCCGCCGCGGAGCGGATCTCCAGGTACCCCCCCAGATGGCTCAGGCGCTCCCGGATGCTGAACAGCCCGTAGCCCGAGGTGCGGCCCCCCCGGGGGGAGGCGGCCGCGGGATCAAACCCCCGGCCGTCGTCGTGCACCTGGAGGGCCAGGTGATCCCCTTCCCGACTGATGGTGATGTCCACCTGGGAAGCCTGGGCGTGTTTGACCACGTTGGTGAGGAGTTCCCGGAGCACCCGGAAAACCAGAACGCTGGCCGGCTCCCCCAAGGGCTTGGGCAGGTCGTCCCGGCTCACCTTGACCGTCAGCCCGTGCTGCTCCTGGAACTGGTCGGCCAGCCACTCCACTGCGGCTTCCAGCCCCAGGTCATAGAGCACCGGCAGGCCCAATTCGAAGGTCAGGGAACGGGAGTACTGGATGGCCTGGCCCAGGAAGGCCCGCACCTCCGCCACGGCCGCCTCGGCGGCGGGCGAGCTTGCCTGCTTCATGATCTCCCCCAGCTTGATCTGGGCCATGGCCAGGATCTGGCCGATGTGATCATGCAGGTCTGCGGCCAGGCGGCGCCGCTCCCGCTCCTCGGTGAGGGAGAGCTCCGAGGCCAGGGACCTGAGCTGCTCCTGGTATTCCCGGATTTCCCCCTGAATCTGCTTTTCCCGGGTGATGTCCTTCAGCATGATGAGGGCGAACTGGGGCTGCCCGCCGGTATCCCGGATGGGGGAGATATGGCCCCAGTACCACAGATAGGAGCCGTCCCGGCGGCGGCACCGGCCCTCCCGCTCGTAAAAGGCCCGCTTGCCCCGCACCAGCTCCTGGAAGAGGGCCAGCTCCACCGCCGCTTCTTCGGGGTGGCTGAGGCTGCTGAAGTGCAACCCCCGCAATTCGGCCAGACTGTAGCCCAAAATCTGCGCCAAGGCCGGATTGCCGGTGAGGAGGTGGCCGTCCAGGTCGCTCAGGCCGATGCCCACCGGCGCGCCTTCGAAAATGGTGCGGAAGCGTTCCTCGCTCACCCGGAGGGCCTGTTCGGTGCGGCGGTGGCCCTGGATTTCCTGCTGCAGGCTGAGGTTGACTTCGGTGAGCTCGGCGGTGCGCTCCTGAACCAGCTTTTCCAGGTGGTCGCGGTAATTCCTGAGCTCCTTTTCCACCCGCTTGCGTTCCGTCAGATCCACGTCAATGCGGAACATCAACGGCTCACTCTGCTCCAGGCAGACCACGGTGTGGATGGAGTGCACCGGCATGCGGCCCCCGTCTTTGCGACAGAGGTAATTTTCCCCGGGCGGCAGAAACTCGCCGCTCCTGACGGCCCTCGCGCCCTGCTCCAGGCCTTTGCGGAACCAGTCCTTGAGTTCCGGCGGGATGACGAGGTCTGCCACGTTCTGCCCCACTGCTTCCCCGGCGCTATAGCCGTAGATCAATTCGCTGGCCTTGTTCCAGTAAAGAATGGTGCCGTCCCGGTTGTAGCCTTGAATGGCCACACCGGGGACATAATCCAGGAGGTTGCGGAATTTGGCTTCGCTCTTACGCAACTCCTCCTGTAACTTCAAGAGTTCATCGATTTTATCCTGCAATTGTATATTGAGGCGGTGCACCTCTTCGAACTTGCGTCGCAAAAGTTCCTTGTCTTTTTCCAATTCCTCAATGGTATATTTCAAAGCCCGCCAAGGTACCAGAAAATTCAAAAGGGTCTCTTTTAATGAAAATTTCTTTATCCACTTGATGCGATATTCGCAATAGGGAGCGCCTTTAAAAAAACATTGGCTTTCCTCGAGAATTGCCGGGGGAAGATTCCAAATGGTGGGAATGCCGGCATAGATACCTTTGTTAAATTTACAAAAATCAATGATCCCCGGAATCTCTTTAAACCAATGCAATCTGATAGTCGCGTTGTCTTTACTGGTCTCGACAATTTCAATGGTCTTATTTCTATTGAACTTGTCATTGATTTTCTGCACCCGCTTTAAAGACCGGCGGGGATTCTTGTAAGCCAGCAGGATGATGCGCTGGACATAGCCCAATTTCTTGCGGGCGGCGGATTCAAAGCCGATCTTGAAGGCGATATCCGGATCCTGGGTCAGGCGTCTGGCATTGTCAAACATCTGGATGACCACCTGGCTGGACACCCAGTTGTTGATCTCCAGGAGAAATTCCTTAGGGTTGGGCAGACGGTGGATTTCAGGGCCCAGGCCTTCGAAGAGCTTCTCCGTCAGCTCCGGGAGATGCTCCTGAAAATATTCGATGATGGCCCGGGTATTCAGGCAGCTGTGATGTTTGTCCATGGGTTCCGGCGCCGTGTTCCCCGGTGGCTGCGCCGCCCCCTTCCAGGTGTGGGCGGCTGCTATTCATTCCTCAGCCCGGGGAAACGGAAGAGGGCACGCTTCGTTGCTGCCGAAAAATTTTTTCCAGGCTTGCTCCGAGGTTATAGTAGCATACCTGAAAATCGGGGTATTCGAAAGATGGCGCAGCCCAAAGTCCCATGCCAGCCCAGGAGTATCCCGGGAAAAAATTTCCCTCCAGCCTCCATGCCGGGGTGAGGCCCGCAGGCAGGTCCTCGGGCCGCTCCCCGCTGCGTGGATAACCCATTTAAATGATACAGAAAATGATCTATCGGCCATTTTTTCCTAAAAAAATTTTCACTTGACTTTCTTCCGTCTTGCATTTTACTAAGGAAAACCCTTATAAGTAAATCAGAAAAAAATCTGTCGGTATAATTATTTTGGGCAAATTTTCAGGAAAAATCGTTCAAAAAATCAGCCGGAGACTGAGCTTTTTCGGCCTGGCTGATGCATCGCAGCAACTCCAGGCGGCATTGGCGCCCCCGGCCAAGCCGACCGGGACCCAGTATTCTTTGATCGTGCCAAGCCGGGCCGGGCCCGAGGAAGGAGGAATTCCCCATGTTGTCCTACGTCCTGTCCTGTTTTCCATTCACCCTCAGTCTGAGCAAATTCTGCCAAGCCAGGGGCAATGTGTTCCTCTTCCGCCTGCTGCCCTTCTGGCTGTCTCGCTGGTATCTGGGGCTCCTGGGGACGCTGTACTTCTGGTTTAAGCGGCGAGAAAAAATCCTGATCCGGCGGACCGTGAGGCATGTCCTGGGCCGAGGCGGCGCCCCGGGGAGCCTGCGGGCTACGGTGAGGCAAGTTTTTCGGGGGATCCTGGACCACTACCACGAAAAGCTCTTCGTCGCCTACTCCAACTTTCCCCGACTGCTGCGCTTCCTGGATCAACGCATCACCCTCCAAGGAGAGCAAGACCTGAACGAGGCCCTGGCCCAGGGGCGGGGCGTTCTCCTGGTCACCGGTCACTTCGGCGCCGTGGAGTTTCTGCCGGGGTGCCTGGCGGTCAAAGGCTATCCGGTGTCCATGATCTGCCGCTTCCAGACCGACCGGCTGCGCAAATCCCTCCTGAAGCGGGCCCAGGCGGTGAACCTGGACATCATCGATGCTTCCCAGGGCAACGTCTTTCTGGCGGCGATCCGGGCCCTGAAAGCCGGCCGCATCCTCATCACCGAAGCGGACGAATTCGACGAGTGGCGAACCGACGGCCAGCAGCAGGTGACCTTCCTCAACAGCCGCCTGCCGGCGGACAAGACCCTGGAAATCCTTCAGAAACGGTCGGGATCGCCGGTGGTCGTCGGACTCCTGCACCGGGACGGGGGTCGCCGCTACTCCCTGAGGCTCACCCCGGTCAGCGCCAACGGTCAGCCCGCCCGGAGGCCGGTCAGCTTCCGGTGCCTGGAAGTGCTGGAAAAGGCCATTTTGGCAGACCCCCCTTTGTGGTATCAATGGAAGAAATTCGGCGCCATGCTCGGTCCGGAACTCGAGGATGCCCATGATTGTGGAGAAGTTGGATATCTGGCACCTGAGGTTGCCGTTTCTCTTCCCGTTTAAACACAAATTGGCGACTCACCAGCACTCTGACAACCTGGTGATTCGGGTCACCACGGCTGGGGGAATAAAGGGGTATGGAGAGGGCATTCCCCGGGATTTTGTCACCGGGGAATCCCTGGCCGGCTCCTTGACCCTCTTGGAGGGCACCCTGGGGCCGGGCCTGGTGGGCACCTCCTGGGGGGGGCCCGCCGCCTTGTGGGCCGGCCTGGCGGAGCGCTTGGGCAGGCTGGCGGCCTCTTTTCCGGCGGCGGCCTGCGCCTTGGAGCTGGCCCTCCTGGACGCCGGGGCCCGCACCTGGGGAGTGTCCCTTTCCCGTCTCCTCGGGGCCGAGCAGCAGGCGGCGGTCTATTACAGTGCCGTCCTGCCCCTGGCCCCGGGGGAGCGCCTGGCCGGGTTCCTCCGCCTGGTCAAGGACCTGCGCCTGCGGTTTCTGAAGCTCAAGGTGGGGGAGGACACCGACCTGGAGGTGTTGGCCAAGGCCCGGGAGGAGTGCGGCTGGGACATCGACATCCGGGTGGATGCCAACGGGGCCTGGACCGCCGAGGAGGCCATCCGGCGACTGCCTGAGTTCCTGCCCTATAAGATCAGCGCGGTGGAGCAGCCGGTGGCCAAGGCGGACTTTGCCGGCCTTAAAAAGGTCCAGGCGGCGCTGCCCATCCCGGTCATCGCCGACGAATCGCTGTGCACCGAAGCCGATGCCCGAAAGCTCATCGAGCTCAGGGCCTGCCGCATCTTCAACCTGAGGCTGTCCAAATGCGGCGGTCTCGGTCCTGCCCGGCGCCTGGCGCAGCTGGCCCGGAAGGCGGGAATAGGGGTCATGGTGGGCTGTCACGTGGGGGAAACCAGCATCCTGGCGGCGGCGGGCCGGCACTTTGCCCTGAGTGCCGGGCCCCTGGCCTATCTGGAGGGCTCCCTGGCCCCCTATCTTTTGGCCCGGGATCCGGTGCGGCCCTCCGTCACCTTCGGCGACGAGGGTCTGGGGCTGCCCCTCAGCGGCCCCGGCCTGGGCATCCAGGTGCAGGAAGACCTGCTGAACGAGCTGGCGGTCAGCCGGCTCACCCTCTCCTGATCAAAAGCGGGCGGCCAGACTCAGCCCCAGGGAATGGACGTCGCTCTTGTAGGTGCCGTTGGCCTGAAAAGGCAGGGGCAGCGGCCGGCCGTTCAGGGTGAGGACATTGTTCTTGTCCCGGCTTTCGGTGTAGATGTAATTATAGGCGATGCCCAGGGTAAAGCGGGAAATCTTCAGGTCGCCCCCCACCGTGAAGATGTGCCGGTTGTTGTCCGGTATCTGGGGGTCGAAAGTTTCCTTCGGCACCGGTGTCTGGTCGTAGATGTATCCCGCCCTGATTTTCATGTCTTCCCGGAGTTGATAATTTCCCCCCACACGGAAGGCCCAGGCATCCCGCCAGTTCCGAGGGGAAACGATGCTGCTGGTGAGCACCCCGTTGGACAGGACGGCCCGGTTGAGGTCCACCTGCAATTTGTCAAAGGTGGACCAGCCGGTCCAGGTGACATCGAAATTGACGGTAAGGGGCTGCCAGCGGCTGAGACAGAGGCCGAAGGTCAGAGACGGCGGCAGGTCCAGGGGCGCCGAGCCGGAGATGCCGGACAACGGCGGCAGGGGCCGGGGCAGCGTGGTGGCCAGGTCGCCCTTCAGGGTCACTTCGATTTTGCTGCGGTAAGAAAGCCCCAGCTTCACCCCGCGCACCGGTTCATAGAGTGCTCCCACGTTGAAGCCGAAGCCGGTGCCGTCACCGCTGAGGGTCAATTCGCCGTCGGGGAGACGGAAGGCTCCCAGGGCAAAGGGGAGCCGGCGTTTCAGTTCCACCTCGGCGTACAGGGCATTGAAGCCCAACGCCAGGGAAAAATTGTCCCATAACTTCACCGACAGCGCCGGGTTGAGATTGTAGGTCTTGAGCCGGGAAAAGGTGGTGAGATAGCGGCCGGGCCACTCCGGGGGCCAGGCGGTGCCCAGGCCGAAGGGCGCAAACACGCCGATGCCGGCCGCCACCCGGTCATGGAAGGGCCAGACCAGATAGACCGAAGAGGCGTGGTAAACCCGGTGGTGAGTCTGGGAGAAGCCCCGTCGGGGGGCATGATATTCCCGGTCCGGGGAGTTGAAAATGGTGGCCATAGAGAATTCCGGCCGGGTAAGCTGATTCATCCCGGCGGGATTGTAAAACAGCGCCGAAGGGTCGTTGGCTTCGGCCACAAAGGCGTTTCCCTGGCCCATGGCGGCGGTGCCCTGCTGCACTAGGGCGAAGCCGGCGGCGCTGGCCCGGTCTGCGGGAGCCAGGAGAAGGATCAGAAACCCCAACCACCAATGCAGGCGTAAGCCGACCTGCCCCTGGCGCCGGCGCCGCCCGGACCCAAAGAGTTGACGGCGGTGCGGGAGGCGGAGCTCCAAGGAAGTTACCAAAGGGATTTTCCGGAGCATGGCGATGAGCCTTACGGTTAAGGTCAATATGTGGGACCGCAGTCAGACCGCAGCCTCAATGGGCCTGGGGCCCCTTTCCCCGGCGACCCGGCCAGGGGAAACTGCGGTCTCAGGATAGCACAAAAAGAGAGTATTCTGGAAGAATTGCTTAATTTGTTTATCTTTTCGGTGAATTTTTTTGAGCATAAATAATTTTTTCCAGATTAACCGCAGAGCGTGCTGAACTTCCCTGGGCCACCTGATCAGCGCCCCGGTTTCCTGAACCGCAGCGGGCCTTGACCCCCGCCGGGGGAATGAGCCCCGCCGTCCAGGGGCAGCCCCGTCCGGAGCGGGCCGCTGGGCCGGTTTGCGCTGGCATCCCTTAAGGACCTTGCCGACAGAAAATTTTTCCGGAGGGCTTGAAGGACTTGGCAGGGGGTATTATCTTGATAACATCTTTAGGAATTGTTCTCATATAGTAAATTTCTGTGTCCAGCTCGCTTCCCGCCATTTTTCCTTGAGAGGTTGTAGAAGTTTCTATGGCCATGACGGTTTTGGATGTGTTCAAGCTCCTGCCCCGCACCAACTGCGGCGATTGCGGCCAGGCGGCCTGTCTGGCCTTCGCCACCCAGGTGGTGAAGGAGGGGGAGGACATCAGCCGCTGCCCTTATCTCCCGGAGTCCGCCGCCCCGGCGGTGGCGGCTCTCAAGGAACAGCAGCAGGCCGGATTGGGCCGCCGCCGGGAGAGCATCGCCATCGCCCGGGAGGCCCTGGAAGCCAAGGTGGCGCCCCTGGACTTCGCGCGGCAGGCGGCCGGCCACGGTCTGGAGTATGCTGAAGACCACGGCCGGCCCTTGGTGCTCCTGCCCTTTTTCGGGCACCGTCTCCGGGTCTTCAAGGACCGGGTGGAGTATCCCCAAGGGGTGGCGGCCAATCCCTGGGATGCCATCCTGATCTACAACTACCTGGCTTCGCCGGGCCAGGAACCCCACGCCGGCACCTGGATCAGCTTCCAGAGCCTGCCCAACTCCGTCTCCAAAACCAAAACCCTGGAGCATCTCCAGCGCCAACTGGCCGAGGCCTTCGCTGGGCGTCTGGCCATCCTCGAGGAGCGGGCCCGGGCCCTGGGCGGGGAGCCTGCCACGGTGGGAGAGGACGCCGACCTGACCCTGGTGTTTTCCCCCTTGCCCCGGGTGCCCATTTTGCTGCTATACTGGGAGGCGGACCCGGAGGAGGACTTCCCGGCCCAGGCCCGCTTTCTCTTTGATGCCAGCGTCGGGGCCTACCTGGACCTGGAGTCCCTGCTCTTTTTGGTGGAGGGGCTCGTGGAGCGCTTGCTGGCTTAAGGCAACCGGCGAGGAGGACGGGAGACCCGCATGCCCGAACCTACCAAATCGGCCCCCCATCGGGTCATTGTCTTTCGGCCCTACCCCCTGGAGGTGGGCCAAAAAATCACCATCGCCAACGGCCCCCGGGCCGGCGACTGGGAAGTCATCGGGGTGAGCGACCGCAAGGTCAGGCTCAAGTGCCCCATCTCCCACCGGGAAGTGGAATGGGACCGCTTCTGCTACCTGGCCGAGACCCGGGACCAGGAACCCTGGCCTCATGTGGAGTGAACCCTGAGGGAGGGGGTCGGGGAGCCCCACTCCCGGCCCCCCAGCCGAAGCCCCACCCCACCCGGTCAGGGTTTGGGGGAGGGGATGGGGGAGGAGATAAGGGGCCGCCGCCCTGAGCCCCCTCCCCTGCTTATCCTTAATCCAAAGGAGGAAGGTCCCCGGATGGATGTCCTCATGCTTTCCCGCCTGCAATTTGCGGCGGCCACCTTTTTCCATTTCCTCTTTGTGCCCTTGACCCTGGGCCTGTCCATCCTCATCGCCATCATGGAGACGATTTATGTGCGCTCGGGCAATGAGGAATACCGGCGCATGGCCAAATTCTGGGGCAAGATTTTTTTGGTCAACTTCGCCGTGGGGGTGGTCACCGGCATCACCCTGGAGTTTCAGTTCGGCACCAACTGGTCCCGCTATTCCAAGTATGTGGGGGACATCTTCGGGTCGCTGTTGGCCATTGAGGCCACCACCTCGTTCTTCCTGGAGTCCACCTTCCTGGCGGTCTGGGCCCTGACCTGGGACCGCCTGTCCCCCAAGCTGCACCTCGCCTGCATCTGGCTGGTGGCCGCGGCCAGCAACCTCTCGGCCATCTGGATTCTCACCG
>FWPV01001530.1_pt1 | contig 63522 bp, 54 predicted proteins | sample 2228371 | NCBI WGS metagenome assembly FWPV01 (sample SAMEA103939776, study PRJEB20133) | metagenome
GTAAAAAGTCCAAAAAAGGAGACAAAAATGAGGGAGAATCTTCGGATGAGCCACCCCAAAACAAAGGCGAGGTGATCTATGATGCGACGGTGTGTCCTCAGGACATTGCCTAGCCGACCGATCTGGGACTGCTCAACAAAGCACGGGAGATCACAGAAGCCATCATCGATCAGCTTCATGGGTCCAAACCGGTGGGCAAGAAACCCCGTACCTATCGACAGGAGGCCAGGAAAGCCTACCTGAAAGTGGCCCAGAATAAAAATCCTTCCACAAAGACTATCCGAAAAGGCATCAAAGCCCAACTCCAATACCTGAGAAGGAACTTCAAAACCATCAACAAACAACTGGATCGTTTCCAGGAGGCCTTTCCTTTGCATCCCAAGCAGCAGCGCCAGTACTGGGTGATTCAGACCCTGTATGAGCAACAGCTGGAAATGTTCAGTAAGGGCACCCATCAAATCGACGACCGGATTGTCAGTATCCATGAGCCGCATGTACGCCCCATAGTCCGCGGAAAAGCCCGATCCAAGACCGAGTTCGGTGCCAAAATCCACCTGAGTCTGGTGGATGGATATTCGTTTCTGGATACGATATCCTGGGATGCCTTCCATGAAGGAAGCAGCCTGAAGGAATACGTGGAAAACTACCGGCAGCGGTTCGGATTTTACCCAGCCAAGGTATTGGCAGACAAACTCTACTGCACGCGGGAAAACAGAAAATGGCTAAAGGAAAAAGGGATCAAACTGGCAGCCAAACCCCTGGGAAGACCTTCTGCCAAGGCAGTGGAAAACCACGTAAGTCCAGGAGAGCGGAACCCGATAGAAGGCAAGTTTGGTCAGGCAAAGACCGGATACGGCATGAACCGGATCAAGGCCAGACTCAAGGATACCAGCCAATCATGGATCGCCGCCATCATCTTAGTGCTCAACCTGGTCAAACTGGCCGGGGAAGCACTGTTGTGCCTGAGTTTTTCAGCGTGGGCTGCACTCAGCTATGCACTAAATGATGTCCTAAATCAGGCTTGCAACACAATAGAGACAAAAAACCAGTTCAGATTAAATTCTGGACTGGTTTTAAGAATATGAAATCTCGAGTTTTTAAGCAGACCCTAAGTAGTTCACGATCCCACCTATTTCTTTTCTAAAAGCGAGCTGCCATCCCAATTTTTCTGTTGTGTTTCAGGTACGGGTATTTCCAAAAAGTCAACCAAACTGGGCAAAATATCCACCATGGCTGCTTTTCCCGAATGAAACCGATCCGATAAATTTTTGGCATTCGTTACCATCCAGATTTCTCGCTCAGAATCACTTTGACCCCCGTGGTCCTTGAATTCAGGCGCTTTTCTTCCATGGTCTGTGGTAATCCAAATCAGCCATTCCTCGTCAAAATTCCTCTCCCGGAACAGGACGGCTTCCCACATCCTTCCCACCTGTTCATCTGCCAATTCAATTGCAGCGGTCAATTGGCGGCTTTTCCCAAAACGATGCCCCATGTCATCTGTAAACTCCAAGTAAACCCATGAAAGATCCGGAGCTTGGGTTCTCAAAATATGAGCCGCTTCAAAGGAAACCAGGTTATCGATTTTGCGGATGTAATCCTTTTCCTTGTCATGTGGATAAGTAAGGGTGTCTTTTTCGAATCCATCAAAAACAAAGTCCAATTTAAGATTTCCGGTTTCATTTAGCCCCTCTCCCAGGAGTTTGGTTCTGTTATCCTCCCAAGTGGAAAAAATCGCCAGTTTGGATTTAGACTTTGCCTCTCGCATCAACCTGAAGATCGTCCAGTGTGAATAATTAAGAGCTGCAATGTCATTATCCCAGACATTATGCTTGTTGGCCCAAGTGCCTGTGAGGAGCGAATTATAACCGACGGCGGAAATGGTAGGAGTTTCAGAAGCCCCTCCTTTTTCTCCTCCGGTATACGCTCGAGCATAGCCGCCTATTGCGGCAATTTTATCCAAATTGGGAGTAGAAGTAGCTTCCAATTCTTCAGCTGGAATCCCGTCAAGAATAATAAACACCACCTTTTTCTCCTGAGAAAAGGAGGGTAGAACCCATAGATTGATTGACAAAAACAGCAAAAGCCGATACCAAATAAACCTGTCCATTAGAATTACTTTTTGGAAATAAAGCGGAATTTGTACCTTTTACCAAACCCCAACCCTATGAGAAAGATCGTTTTTGCCTCCATCTTGATTCTGTTGGCAATACAGGTCAAGGCTCAATCTGTCGCCGATTACATTTCCGCCCCTTTTCCCACTTACATGACTGCGGCTCCCGATGGAAAAGCAGTGGCTTGGGTGTTCAATGACAAAGGCGAACGAAATGTTTTCTATGCCAAAGCACCTGACTACGAAGCCAAAAAACTGACCGATTACAAAGGTGACATCGGGGTGGATCTTGGCCCAGTGGTTTTTTCTCCGGATGGAAAAACCCTGCTTTTCGTCCGTGGTAATGGTAGAAATTCAAACGGCCAGCCTGCCAATCCTGCTCAGCTCCAAGAAAACACAGATAAAAAAATCTACAGTCTTGATCTTGAAAGCGGCGAATCGAGATGGTTTTCACCAGGGACCTCACCTGTTTTCAGCCCAAATGGAGAACAAGTCGCTTATTTGATCGGAGGTTCGGTTTATCTCAAAGCAAGCTCAGATACAACGGATTCCGTCAAGCAACTTTTCACTGCAAGAGGAAATGCCTCCATGCTTTCATTTTCTCCAGATGGAAAATACTTAGCCTTTGTTTCGGGACGAGGTGACCATTCCTTTGTGGGTCTCTGGGATTTGGAGAAAAAACAATTGACCTACCCTGAGGCCAGTTTGGATTTTGATTCCTATCCTGCTTGGAGCCCAGACGGGAAAAAACTGGCCTATCTCAGAATCCCCAACATCTTAAATCTTTTGCCTTTTACTTCCATTAAAGAAGCCAATCCCTGGAGTATTCGGGTTTTGGACTTGGCAAGCATGAAAGCCGAGGAAGTTTGGAAAGCAGATCCGGGTCGGGGTTCAGTCATGGTAGATGATCTACCGGCCATCGGCGAACGTCTTTGGTGGACTCCAAACGGTTCCTTGGTTTTCCCTTGGGAAAAGAACAATTGGATGCAACTCTATGCAGTCAACCCTAAAACTAAAGAGGTTAGACACTTGACTCCCGGAGAAGGACAAGTAGAATGGGTGCAAAACTCTTTTACCAAAAACGAATTGTTGGTCACTCATAATATCGGAAACATTGATCGAAGACAAGTGTCTCGACTGGACTTATCCACATTTGAGTTGGAACTCTTATCCGATCCGCAAACCATCAATTGGGCTCCGGTGCGCGTAGAAAATGGATTGGCTTGGTTTCAATCCAGTTGGAACCAACCCGGTTGGCCCATGATCCAAACCTATGGAAAAAAGAAAATGCTAGCCGAATCTTATTTCCCTGCCAATTTCCCCAAAACGCTCAGCAAACCCGAACCCGTAAAAATCAAAGCCAAAGACGGATTTGAAACCTCTGCCCAACTTTTCCTTCCCACCAATTATGATCCCAAAAAGAAATATCCGGCAGTCATTTTTATCCATGGAGGCAGCCGAAGACAAATGCTCTTAGGCTATAACTATGGGTTATACTATTCACACACCTATGGTGCACAGCAATTTTTCGCATCACAAGGTTACATCGCTTTGACGATTAATTACCGAAGCGGAATCGGTTATGGGATGGATTTCCGTGAGGAAGAAAATTATGGGGCCGGAGGTGCCAGCGAAGTGCAGGACGTCTTGGCAGCAGCAGATTTTCTTGCAGCCCGATCGGATGTCGATCCGACAAGAATTGCACCTTGGGGAGGCAGCTATGGAGGCTATCTGACTGCTCATGCACTTTCTCAAGCTCCCGAGAAATTCCACGTTGGAGTCGACATCCATGGCGTACACAACTGGAACAATGACATTCCCGTTTTTGCCCCTTGGTATGCTCCAGAGAAGTTTCCAAAAATGGCCGAACTCGCCTTCAAATCATCCCCTATGGCCTATGTGGATAAGTGGGTCGATCCAGTGCTTCTCATCCATGGAGATGATGACCGAAATGTACTTTTCTCGGAAAGCGTAGAATTAGCTGAAGTTCTTAGAAAACAAGGGGTTGAAGTAGAGCAATTGGTCTTTCCGGACGAGGTGCATGCCTTCCTTTTACACCAAAATTGGGTCAAGGCTTTTGATGCCACTTACCAATTCATAACAAAACATTCTTTGGCGAAATAGGAGGGTTATACACAGAAACTAGAGGAAAAAATTAAGTAAAATCCTGACAGGTTTTAAAAACCTGTCAGGATTGATTGGCCAAGTTATCCACAGCAGTAACTGCATCTTTTAATCGCTTTTCCCGATTGCCGGAAACGATCAAATAGGGAAAGCCACTATGCTCGGCCAGCATTAAATACTTCTCAAAAAAATACTGTCGCATCTCCAACTCCGGATATTCCCGCAGCGGATCGGGCTCCCAAGGCAAATCGGTATCCATGAGCAAAATCAACTCGTATTTTCTCTGCTGGATTTCTTCCAACACCCAAGGGTCTGTCTTCCCAAACCGATGCTCCGACCATATGTGGATAACTCGTAGATCTGTGTCGCAAAAGAGAAACTTCATGGCTTTTTCGGCCTGTTGATCCTCTAGCAAAACCTGGCCCTTTCCTATTTCGGCCAAGTCTTCAAATCGATAAGGCCGGTCTATTTTTTCCAGATATTCCCGAGCAAATTCGGGGACCCAGGGTTCTCCAAAATGATGGGCCAAATCTTCCGCCAAGGTACTTTTCCCCGTAGATTCCGGACCCAGAATCAATATCCGCTTAGGCTTTTGCATAGGTTTTGGCTGATTTGATCCAAGCGAAAAGTCCCATGGTAGCTAGCACGGTAAAAAATAAAAACTGAAATGAGGTTAACACCAAGCCTTTGTAGAAATACAAAGGCACCGAAACCAGATCTGTAATGATCCAAAAAATCCAGTTTTCCACCTTTTTCTTTGCCATCAACCACATGCCGACAAATGCCGAAGCCGTGGTAAATGAATCCCAATACGGGACATCGCTGTCTGTAAACTTACTCAGGACCAAAACCAAAGTAGGGTAGGAAACCGCAAATAGGGCAGCCGAAATCATCCAGCCTTTTCCATCCAGCCAAGTCACGGGAAGGACTTCCTGATTTTCTTTGGGATGGGTCCACACATACCAACCGTAAATAGACATGCTGAAATAGTAGGCATTGATGCCCATGTCTGCATAGAGCTTGTATTCAAAGCAAATCCAAACGTAAATCAACGTAGAAACAATTCCCGTGGGATACACCCATATATGCTCCCGCATGGAATAAAACACTGAGGCAATCCCAAAAAATACCGCCACCGCTTCTAGCCAAGTCATATTTTGAATGCCTTCGGCAAATCCGTCCAGGAGAAATTGAAAATCCATTTCCGAAATAAGGGATAGTTTTTTTAACCGCAAAGAACACGAAGTGGCGCAAAGGATTTCAAATTTACTTTGAAGTATGTATTAGATACATTTTCAAAAGAATCAAACTTAGAGCCTTGGCGACTTTGTAGCCAATCTTCTTCTGCGTCCTCTGCGACTTCGCGGTGAAACAACCACGTCAAATCCGTAACTTTTCTCCCACTTGCCGGGTTTGATTGCTAACTTTGCCAGCTATGACTTTAAGCACTTTACCCGCTAAAATCGACATCGATTCCCTCGATCCCAAAGAATACATCATCATCAAAAACGCCCGGGTCAATAACCTCAAAAGCCTGAGCGTGGCTATTCCCAGAAATGAATTTGTCGTGATTACCGGCCTTTCAGGGTCAGGGAAATCCTCACTGGCTTTTGACACGCTTTTTGCCGAAGGCCAGCGGATGTATGTGGAAAGCTTGAGCTCCTATGCCCGTCAATTCCTCGGTCGAATGGAAAAACCCGATGTGGAATACATCAAAGGCGTCGCTCCTGCCATCGCCATTCAGCAAAAAGTCAGTACCAAAAATCCCCGGTCCACCGTCGGAACCACCACGGAAATCTACGATTACCTCAAATTGCTTTTCGCTCGGGTCGGAAAAACCTTTTCACCTATTTCTGGTAAAGAAGTCAAACACCACACGGTCACCGATATCGTAGATTATGTGCTTTCCTTCGAAGAGGGAGCCAAAGTCATGATTTCCTGTCCGCTTCAGGTAGGCAGAGGAAGAAAAATCGAGCAAGAATTGGAGCTTTTGCTTCAAAAAGGCTACACCCGAATCCTGATCGATGGAGAGGTCTATTTCGTCGAGGATCTGTTGGGAGAAAAGAAAGTCCCCAAAGGCAACTACGAAATCCTGATCGACCGAGCCTCGGTCCAAAAGGACGACGAAGACAACCAATTCCGAATCGCAGACTCAGTCCAAACCGCCCTTTTCGAAGGACATGGGGACTGCAAAATAACTGTTCCGGATGTGGAAACACGTTCCTTCTCTGACCGATTCGAGCTGGACGGGATGAGTTTTGAGCTTCCTTCGGTCAACTTTTTCTCCTTCAACAACCCCTACGGCGCCTGCAAGCGATGCGAAGGATTTGGAAATGTCTTGGGAATCGACCGGGACTTGGTGATTCCTGACAAAGAGCTTTCGGTCTATGAAGGCGCGATTGCGCCATGGAGAGGAGAGTCCAGCAAACAATGGCTGGAACCTCTTTTGAAAAAAGGAATCGAATTTGACTTTCCGATTCACCGCTCCTACAACGAACTCACCGAGAAGCAGCAGGAATTACTTTGGACCGGAAATAAGTACTTCGAAGGGCTAAATGCATTTTTCGAGGATCTGGAAAGTAAAACTTACAAAATCCAATACCGGGTCATGCTTTCCCGATTCCGTGGACGAACGACCTGTCCGGATTGTCGGGGAACCCGCCTCCGAAAAGATGCAGGCTACGTCAAAATCGAAGGGAAATCCATCACCGACTTGGTGCTCATGCCCATCGAGGATGCCTTGGCTTTCTTCCGAAAGCTCCAACTCCCTGAGCACGAAGCCAAAGTAGCCAACCGACTGTTGAAGGAAATCACTAGCCGACTGGAATTTATGGATCAGGTGGGATTGGGTTATTTGACACTTAACCGGCTGACCTCCACGCTTTCCGGAGGAGAATATCAGCGGATCAAACTGGCTACTTCTTTGGGTTCGGCGCTGGTCGGATCGATGTACATCCTCGACGAACCCAGCATCGGACTTCACCCAAGGGATACCGATCGCCTGGTTGGCGTGCTAAAAGAGCTGAAAAATCTCGGCAACACCGTCATTGTGGTGGAGCATGAGGAAAAAGTGATAAAAGCCTCCGATCAGATCATCGATATCGGACCGGATGCAGGTGTGAAAGGGGGAGAGTTACTTTTCCAAGGGAAAATCGAAGATCTGATCACTAGCGGAACCACCTACACGGCCAAATACCTGCGTGGTGAAGAGAAGATTTTCACCAAAACGGGCAACCGAAAGTGGAAAGACTCTATCACCGTCAAAGGCGCCCGTGAAAACAACCTAAAAAATCTGACGGTACAGTTTCCGCTCAATACGCTCACCGTCGTTACGGGAGTTTCCGGTTCGGGTAAATCCACCTTGATCAAAAAAGTGCTCTATCCCGCTTTGGGAAAAATGCTTGGGACGGTCATCGATGAAGGTGGAAAATACGACAAAATCGAAGGCGACTACAAGCGGATCACGCAGGTGGAATTTGTCGATCAGGATCCGATCGGCAAGTCTTCCCGTTCCAATCCGGTAACATACGTGAAGGCCTATGATGCGATCCGGAATCTCTTTTCCGAACAGCCACTTTCCAAACAGCGGGGCTACAAACCGGCCTTCTTTTCCTTCAACGTGGACGGAGGTCGTTGCGAAGCCTGTCAGGGTGAAGGCACCATCACCGTGGAAATGCAATTCATGGCAGACATCCATCTGACCTGTGAATCCTGCAAAGGCAAGCGCTTCAAAAATGAAATCCTTGAGGTCAAATACAAGGACAAGGACATCTCCGAAGTATTGGACATGACGATTGATGAAGCTTTGGAGTTTTTCAAAGGGAAAAACCAGATCATCAACCGACTTCAACCCCTTCAGGAAGTAGGCTTGGGCTATATCGGCATGGGTCAAAGCTCGAACACCCTCTCCGGTGGTGAAGCTCAACGGGTAAAACTCGCTTCTTTCCTGGGAAAAGGCGGAACAAAATCCGGTGATCATATCTTCTTTATCTTCGACGAACCTACTACAGGACTTCACTTCCATGACATCAGCAAGCTCCTTCACAGTATCAATGCCCTGATCGATCAGGGTCACTCCGTGATCATCATCGAGCACAATACCGAGGTGATCAAGTCAGCCGATTGGGTGATTGACCTAGGTCCTGAAGGAGGACACAAAGGCGGTCATTTGACTTTTGCCGGGATTCCGGAGGACTTGGCCAGGGAGGAAGGGAATTTTACCGGAAAGTATTTGAGTGAGAGTTTTGTTTGATTTTCAAATGGGTTTTTTCCATAGAAAAATAAGGTTTCGATGATATAGCTCTTATTTTAGCTATTGATACTAAGGAAATGCTACTATGGCTCAGGAAGACATCCGCTGGAAACAACGCTTTGCAAATTTCAGCAAAGCCATGAGTCATTTGGAAAAGGCCCTAGAAATTCCTGAACCAGATATGGTTCAAAAGGCAGGGATCATCCAGTTTTTTGAAATGAGTTTTGAATTAGCCTGGAATATGGTCAAGGATTATCTTGAGGAACAAGGATTCGTGGATATCAAATCCCCAAGAGGAGCCTTGAAAAAAGCATTTGAGGTAAATATTTTAGAAAAAGGCCATGAATGGATGGAACTGTTACAAGACCGAAACCTGACCGCCCACACCTATGATGAGCAAAAAGCAACGGATATGGAACATCTGATCCAGAATAAATATTTCCCTATCCTGAAAGAGTTGCATGACAGTTTCAAGCAAAAGGCAAATGAAGAATAAATTCGGACTTTTGGAATCAGACTTGACTTCGATAGTTGAAGTGATCAGCAGCCAGCAGCATGTTGATCAGGCTTTTATTTTTGGAAGTCGGGCCAAGGGAAATTTCAGAGCTGGAAGCGATGTGGATTTGGCTTTAAAAGGCAAAAACCTCGATTTTGAAACGGTAAGTAAAATCAGCTATATCCTAAACGAGGAGACACTCATGCCTTATAAATTTGATGTAGTGAATTATCACAGCATTCAGGAACCTGAATTAGTCCACCATATTGACCGAGTGGGTATCGAGGTTTTCAATCGGAAGAAAGAGTCTCACTTTTTAGAAAGCGCAAAGTAATTTTTTGGAACGAAGCTTTTTGAGCAGTTTTATTTGTGCAAAAACCCTCCAAGGGTTTGGAACCCTTGGAGGGTTAATTATATTCGCATCACAAACAGGAATCTTAGCTCAGCTGGTTTAGAGCGCTGCTTTGACAGAGCAGAGGTCATGGGTTCGAATCCCTTAGATTCCACTGGTTTAGCCAATAAGGCACAAAGTTGCGAAGATTTTGTGCCTTATTTTTTGATTCATTTCTGACTTGACGCCAGAATTGGATTTTTTAAGTGTGAGGCCAAAACTTGAAAGTGAATCAAAATTCTTTCTGGAAATCTTTAAGGCTTCAAGAATTTATTGAAGGCCTATTTAGCTATCCACAGAATCACTAATTCGAAGCTTTATTAAAAAATGCATCGACAAGGTGCTGATCTTGTGGAAAATTAAAAACCTCAACAATCTTTCTATCTTCTATAATCCAAAGTAGACACGACATCGAATTCAGAACAGCAGTCCCACTAGAAGTAGACCAATTTCTATGACAATCAATTACATAATTTTCATTTACACCGACTACAACCTGCTCAGCTTTAAAGCCAAATCGATTAAGCTTTTGTAAATAGTCCATGAGTTCAGAGATACCATTTTTCGTCCCACTAAATGGATGCTTGCCAGGAATATGCCACTTTATTTCTGATGACATTACATTTTTCATCCCATCAAAATCCCCAGTTGAGTATGCATTGAAAAAGCGTTCAATTAATTGAATGTTTGGGTGTTGTTCCGCCATAATTTTTAAGTTAAGTTGAACAAAATTATACCTACACAATCCTAGAAAACTTTAACTAGATTAAGATTTTTAGGATTTCTTCCTTTTATGGACCTGATTTAGATACTCAGGAGAAATCCCTAAAAAACTGGCAATCCTCTTCTGAGACAGCCGATTTAGAATCAATTCATATTTATGGCAGAATAGATCATACCGTTGTTCAGCTGTTAGTGATAATTGTTGGATAATCCTTTCGTTTGCAGCCATGCTTGCATTCTCACTAAGGGTTCTGAAATAACTTTCGAAACTTGGGGAGCTTTCCAGTAATTTATCGAGTGAGTTTTTGGAGATTTCGAGCAAAATAGAATTTTCCAACGCCTCAATCCTCATAATGGATGGCGTTCTGGTGCTAAAGCTTTTAAAATCTCCAACCCACCAATTTTCATGAGGAAAACTAAGAGTATGTATTTTACCTGATTCATCTAAAACTGCAATTTGAAATAAGCCTGAAACAACAAAATTTTCAGAGCGACATATACTTCCCGGAACCAGAAGAAAGCTTTTGCGGATTACATTTTTGACAGAGAAAAAACCAGAGACATAATCAAACTCAGAATCCCCAATTCTTATGTGTTTCTCAATATGAGTTCTGAATACTTGCAAACTTTTATTTATCCCCTTTCGCATGGTTTCTATCTATTCCTGCTGCTTATTTAGTTTTTCCAATTACAAGCCTTTCAAAAACTCCCCCAAACCCACCGCCTTTACTTTTTCAGACAGCGGATAGCCATCCGAAATCCGGCAGATAATCACGCCCTTTTCAGCACCAGTATCCTCCATGCTGATTTGCATGCCTTTGCTGAGTTGGGGAGAAAGGGTATTCTTGATCTCAATTGCCGTTTTGACTACCCCATTTTTTACCAAAAGCAGGTCACATTCTGCACCCTGATGGGTTCGGTAGAAGTAGTATTCATATTCCTCCCTCATGGTGGCGATGATCTGCTCGATCACAAATCCCTCCCAACTCGGACCGACCAGCAACTGGTTGATCAGAGCATCCATGCTATCCACTCCGGTCAGGGAATGCAGTAAACCCGTATCGCGAATAAACACCTTGGGAGACTTAACCAATCGCTTTTTGATATTATGGTGAAAAGGCGCCAAGACTCTCACCATAAATGATCCTTCCAAAAACTCAAGGTATCGGTTGACTGTCGGGCGAGTGATGCCCAGTGCCTTGGCAAAACTCTCCGCATTCCAAATCCCTCCCTGCGCATTGGCCAGCATCATCCAAAAGCGCTCCACCAGTCGCGGATCGGTGCTTAATCCGATTTGTGCCAAGTCTCTCTCCAAGTAGGTTTTGATAAAATTTTGCCTCCAAAGTTGAGATTCTCGCTCACTTTTGGCCAGAAAGGACAGCGGAAATCCACCCCGAATCCAGAGCTTTTGGAGTTCGTCGGAACCAATCTCTCCCAGGTAAAAAGGGGTCAGTTCCAAATAACCAATCCGGCCGGCCAAGGAATCTGCACTCTTTCGGATCAAATCCGGTGACGCGGAACCCAAGAGGATAAATCTTCCGGGTTCCCTTTGCTCATCAATCAGACTCCGAAGCTCTGCAAACAACTCAGGCATGAGTTGGATTTCATCGAGAATGACGGTTTTTTCAGAATGCGCTTTGAGGAAAAGCTCGGGATCGACCAATTTGGCACGATCTGAGGTCTTTTCCAGATCGAGGTAGAGGCTGTCTTTTTCAAGTTTCAGGTTTTTGACCAAGGTCGTCTTCCCCACCTGACGAGGGCCCAATAGGCCTACCGCCGGAAAAATGGAAAGATATTCCTGCAAAAGGGGGAGAATATGACGATCTTTTACCATGAAAATCGAAAGTTCAATTTACGGATTTCATGGTAAAAGTAGGGTTATTTAAAATGAAATCAAATCATTTTACCATGAAAATCGAAAGTTAGATTTACGTTTTTCATGATAAGTATTTTTGAATAGTTGTGTTTCCCGCAGATTCTCACAGAAAAAGACACAGATTTTCGCTGATAAAATCTGCGGAGATCTGCGAAAGAAATCTGCGCCTATCTGCGTGAAATAAAACCATTAAATCACCACCACCCCTTTTCCCAGCATCTTCCGATCCAAGATCGCCTGTAAGGCTTCGGGCGCTTCCTCTAGGCTATACGTTTTCCCAATATGCTGCTTGATTTTTCTTTCCTGAATCCAGGCCACGAGTTGGCGGATATTCTGTAAACTGGCTTTTGCCTCCACTTTGGAAAACTGCCCCCAAAACACGCCCATAATTGAGCAGCCTTTGAGTAGCGGCAAGTTCATGGGAATTTGAGGAATTTCCCCATTGGCAAAGCCCACAATCAGGTAGCGACCTTTCCAAGCCATGCCCCGGAGTGCCGATTCGGTGAATTTTCCTCCAACGGGATCATAGACTACATCCACACCTTTGCCACCGGTGAGTTCCTTGATCCGGGTTTTGAGATCTTCCGTTTCGTAATTGATGGTGAGGTCGGCGCCTTTTTCCCTACAGAGGGCAAGCTTCTCTTCCGAAGAGGCCGCAGCGATTACTTTGGCACCCATCAGTTTCCCTAGCTCCACTGCGGCTAAACCTACTCCGCCTGCCGCACCCAGCACCAGCAAAGTTTCTCCGCCTTGGAGATTTGCCCGATCCTTAAGCGCATGGTAAGAGGTCCCATACGTGTAAAGTGTAGTAGCAGCCACTTCGGCCGAAAGTCCCGGAGGCAATGGAAAAACCCGATCAGCATCCACAGCGACTTTTTCTGCAAATCCACCCCAGCCACATAAGGCCAAAACCTCTTGGCCAAGCTGAAAGCCTTGAACCCGATCGCCCAAACCGATTATTTTCCCAGCCACTTCTCCTCCAGGTGAGAATGGCAGCTCCGGCTTAAACTGATACTTGTTTTGAATAATCAGTACATCAGGAAAATTGACCCCGCAAGCCTCCACGGCGATCAGGATTTGGTTTGGTGCAGGTATGGGATCAGGGATTTCCTTTACCATTAAGGTATCAGGAAGGCCAAATTGGGTACAGAGTAGTGCTTTCATAGTTTTTGATTTGCCTCGATTTTTGCCACGAAGGCACAAAGACGGTAAGGATGTATTAAATTAAAGATTTAAAGTTTTGAATTTCAATGAATCACACCAAGCCAACAGATTTTGAAGAAGAAATCGGAACAGCTGTAGTTCATGCTGCTTTCACTATTCACAAGGAACTTGGGCCAGGACTTTTGGAAAGGATTTATGAGGTATGTATGGAGCATGAACTCAAAAAAGCTGGATTTGAAGTAAAAAGACAAGTCAATATTCCGATCAGCTATGATGGGATTTGGTTTGATGAAGGGCTAAGGCTTGATTTGCTTATTGAGGACAGGGTAATCGTAGAGTTGAAAGCCGTAGATGTGGTAAATCCTGTCTGGGAAGCTCAGATTATCAGCCACCTCAAGCTTTCAAAATTAAGCCTGGGCTATTTGATCAATTTCAATGTTCCTGTCATCAAAAAAGGAATTCGGCGTTTTGTGAACACTTAAGTTTCTTCCAAGCTTATGTCTTTGTGGCCTTCATCTTTTGCGTCTTCGTGCTTTAGTGGCAAAAAAAGAAAATTCCTAAATTCCTAGGCAAATCCTTCCGAAAGGAATAATTTTGAGGCCTTTAGAACTTAAACTTACCCAAATATGTCTGCCACTTCATTTATTGAAAAAAACAAAGACCGTTTCCTCAACGAACTGCTGGATCTCCTGCGAATTCCTTCCGTCAGCGCCGATCCCAAATTCAAAAATGATGTCTTTGCGGCAGCTCAGTTTGTCAAAGAATCACTGGAAAAAGCAGGAGCCGATGTAGCCGAAATCTGCGAGACTCCGGGCTACCCGATCGTCTATGGGGAAAAAATCATTGATCCATCTCTCCCTACCGTATTGATCTACGGCCACTACGATGTGCAGCCGGCAGATCCGTATGAACTTTGGGATTCTCCCCCTTTCGAACCTGTCATCAAAAAAACTGCAATACATCCCGAAGGAGCCATTTTTGCCCGTGGATCTGCAGATGACAAGGGACAGTTTTATATGCATGTCAAAGCATTCGAAGCCATGATGGCATCCGGAGATCTGCCATGCAATGTCAAATTTATGATCGAAGGAGAAGAAGAAGTGGGTTCTGACAACCTGGAGGGCTTTGTCTTAGCCAACAAGGAAAAATTGAAGTCGGACGTGATTTTGATATCCGATACCCATATGATCTCCATGAAAGACCCCTCCATCACGGTAGGATTGAGAGGGCTGACTTACATGGAAGTGGAAGTGACCGGAGCAAACAGAGATCTCCATTCGGGTACTTACGGAGGCGCCGTTGCCAACCCGATCAATGTACTATGCAAAATGATTGCATCCCTCATGGATGAAAATGAGCACATCACCATTCCCGGTTTTTATGACAAGGTCCAGGAATTGACCGCACAACAGCGTCAGCGACTGAATGAAGCGCCTTTTGACCTTGAAGAATACAAAGGCAAACTCGACATCGAGGATGTCCATGGGGAAAAAGGGTTCACTACCATCGAGCGAGTAGGCATCCGGCCGACCTTAGATGTTAACGGTATTTGGGGTGGATATACTGGAGAAGGGGCAAAAACCGTATTGCCATCAAAGGCTTATGCAAAAATCTCCATGCGTCTAGTTCCGGATCAGAACTGGCATGAGATTGCCAAGCTTTTTGAAGCGCATTTCAAAGCCATTGCGCCAAAATCCGTCAAAGTAAAGGTCAAAGCCCACCATGGCGGAGCTCCTGCAGTAGTGTCTGATTCATCGATCGGTTATCAAGCCGCTGTGGCAGCAATGGAAGAAACGTTTGGAAAAAGACCAATTCCAACCCGTGAAGGTGGCTCGATTCCGATTGTGGCTCTGTTCCAAAAGGAATTGGGCAGTGATCCGATCCTCTTCGGCTTCGGCTTGGACACCGATGCGCTTCACTCTCCCAACGAGCATTATGGCGTGAAAAACTACTTTATCGGCATCGAGACCATTGCGGCTTTCTTCAAGCACTTTAGAAAGCTAAGCGGAAAGTGATCAAAGTCGCCAAAAGCCCTTGGTCAAGGACTTAATTTCGAACCTCAAGACCTTATTCCCTGTTTGCCAGAGTAAATCAACAACTCACATGACCTCAAATTCTCAAAAGATCGGTAGGCTCCTGCTTCCGGTTTTTCTTTTGATCTCCTTCCTTGCCCAAGCTCAATTGGTAAAGCCACCCAAATGGACCTTTACTCTTGAGCCATCGACCTTGCAAGTAGGAGAAAATGCCACGCTAGTCATGGAGGCGGAGATTCCCATGGGTTGGTATGTCTATTCCAATGATTTTGACAAGGATCTGGGCCCACTTTTGACTGAGTTTGTCCCCGCCGAATCAGGAGATTATGCGGTAGCCTCCAAACTGAAGGCCATTAATCCCAAGAAAAAGTTTGATGAGGTATGGGAAGGAGATGTAACCTACTTTATGGGAAAAGGGCGATTTGAGCAGCCCTTAACCATTAAAACCACTTCCGGAACGATCAAAGGCTCTCTCGAATACCAAATGTGCTCTGACCTAACTGGGCAGTGCATCAATTACGAACAGGATATTGAGATTGAGTTTATAGCTAAAGAAGGAGCTCCAAAGCCACAAGCATCCATTGAAGAAGCCGCTCCAACTAGTTTTGAAGAAAGTAAAGCGGATACGGCAGTCTTTTCTCACGATTCGATTGCCACAGAAACTCCGTTTGCTTTGGCAGACACCGAATCAGAAGTTGTTTCCGAACTTCAAGATTTCACTGCTGAAGGGGAAACAGAATCGCTTTGGGGATTTATGGTCTTAGCCTTTCTGGCAGGATTGGCCGCATTGATTACGCCTTGTGTGTTTCCGATGATTCCGATGACGGTAAGTTTCTTTACCGGTCGATCCAAGAAACGATCAGAAGGCATCCGTCAGGCATTTATTTATGGAATATCAATCATTGCGATCTATACTGTGGCAGGTACCGCTGTTGCGGCAATTCAGGGTCCTGAGTTCGCCAATTGGTTAGCAACACACTGGATTCCAAATGTCTTTTTCTTTCTAATTTTCATCGTATTTGCCTTAGCGTTTTTGGGCATGTTTGAATTGACTTTGCCTTCCAGCTTTGTTAATAAGATCGATGCGAAAGCAGAAAAAGGAGGATTGGGCGGCGTATTCTTTATGGCATTTACCTTGGTTTTGGTTTCGTTCTCCTGTACGGGACCAATTGTGGGTTCAATTCTGATCTCCTCTGCGGGAGGGGAACTGGTCAAGCCGGTATTGGGTATGTTCTCTTTTGGGCTAGCCTTTGCGATTCCGTTTACCTTGTTTGCGATTTTCCCCGAATGGATGCAGCGTCTCCCAAAATCCGGCGGTTGGCTGAATACCGTCAAAGTGGTCTTGGGCTTCCTGGAACTTGCCTTAGCCTTCAAATTCCTCTCCATCGCCGACTTGGTATACCATTGGGGAATTCTGGATAGGGATATTTTCTTGGCGATCTGGATTGTGATCTTCTCTGCTTTGGGATTGTATCTTTTGGGAAAAATCAGGCTTCCGCACGACTCCAAACTGGATCACATTGGGGTACCGAGATTGCTGTTGGCTTTGCTGACCTTTGCATTCGTCGTACACATGATTCCGGGACTTTGGGGAGCTCCTCTGAAAATCCTGAGCGGTTACTTACCTCCGATCACTACCCAGCAGTTTAAAATCGAAGGCGGAATGACTTCCAGCGATACCCCCGCTACTTCCACTGAAGTGATCAAATACGCTGATCGCCTGAAAATTCCCCACGGAATTCCGGGGTATTTCGACTATGAACAAGCTTTGGCCGCAGCCAAGCGGGAAGGGAAGCCTCTTTTGATCGATTTCACCGGACATGGCTGTGTGAATTGCCGTAAGATGGAAGAAAATGTCTGGGTCGATCCACAAGTCCTGAAGCGTTTGAAGGAAGACTTTATCATGGTTGCCCTCTATATCGATGAGCGACTGGAGCTTCCCGAAAGCGAATGGTACACCTCGAGTTATGACGGCAAAGTGAAAAAAACCCTCGGCAAGCAAAATGCCGATTTCCAGATCACTAGATTCAACAACAATGCCCAGCCCTATTATGTCATCCTAGATCATAATGAGCAGCTATTGGCTAAGCCAAGGGGATACAATACGGATATATCCGCATTTGTGGAGTTTTTGGATGGGGCGAAGAAAATATTCAATAAGCAATGATCAATTTCAATGTTCAAAAGAGGAAAATCCTTGAGTATTTAAAATTGAGTTTGTCCCGATAGCTATCGGGATGATCATTGAAAAAGCCTCGAATCAAAAGGAAAGTCTTCCTGACCGACAATTTGGATCGCTGGGAAATCCGGATGTTGCGGATTGATCAAAAAGTTAAAATCACCCGGAACCACGGCTGAAGGTACTTTCAGAACGCAGTTTTTGCGTTCAGCTATAAATGCATCGCCAATCTGCTGTGTATCCAAAACATGCGGAAAACTGCTCCAATTGGAAGGTAAAGTTTCTTTGGAAAGGATTGAGATAGAAAGATAACTCGGGATCTCAATCTCCACCATCACATAATCTTTTGGCAAAATGGATAAGGAAAGGTGAACCGCCACTTCAGCCATGGCCAAAGCCCTACTGTCTGCACAATAAATCAGCTCAGTTCCTTTGGAATTCCATCGGTTGCCACAAAGAGCCGCCCCCTTTCCGGACAGTTCTATTCCATACTTTTTCCGAATCAGTCGAAAAACCCGCATCAGACAAATACGCCTTGATCGATCCTGTGAAGCTCATTTAGCACCAATTCTTTGCCGTAGGAATCCCGCAACAGCTCAATCGGACGTCGATTACCGAGGGCATGACTGCTGGCATTGAGCCAAGCCGAAAAATCCTCCGCAGCATCAAACACCTCCAAGCCTACCACCGTCACCTCCATTAGCTCAATGATCTTTTCAGAATGAATCGAGCGAAAGACGTAATCCGATTCTTTTTTGTAGCGCTGAAGGGACTTGAGAGAAATGTCCAAAAAATCAGACCACTCCTGATCAGAAAAGGGAGTCAAGTCTTTAATTGACATGAAAAGTGGATTGGGAATACCCTGTCGAATGACATCCACCACCATCATCCGATCTGAGAAAAAGCGGCTCAATGGTACTCCACGCATAGAAGGAATCTTAGAATAGCGAGGAAGGCTCGTGACATAGCTAGCCATCTCCTCTGCCACTGAATTCTTATGGATATAGTCTGAATCACTCATGGTCTAGAAATATGTCCTTTAAAATACGACAAATTTCCAAAAAATGATTCAGTTTTTCTTCATTTTTTCGACTATCCCAAAAATCACCCTTCAATGATTCGATTTTTCACTGCTTTTTGAACGGCCTCCATCTTATTGTGAACCTGGAGTTTGGAGTAGATATTTTCGATGTGCTTCCGGACCGTTTTAGGGGAAATAAACAGATTCTCACCAATCTGATGATAATTGAGCCCTTTGGCGGTTTGTTCGAGAATCTCAATTTCCCGAGCGGTAAGATTGATTTCTTCTTTGGCGTCTTCAAAATTTGGCGGGTTGCGAAGGAGCTTAAGTGCCTTCATCGCGATAGAAGGAGTCATCGCAGCCCCGCCTTCTAGGGTATCCAAAATACCTTGATGAAGGGCAGGAGGATCTACTTCTTTCAAAAAATACCCATGAGCACCCGCCTGAATTGCTCTGAAAATATGCTCGTCATTATCAAAGACGGTCAACATAATCATTTTGATCTGTGGATACTTTTGAGCGACTTTTTCTACGGCCTCAATCCCATTCATTTTGGGCATTTCGATATCCATCAGGATGAGATGGACATTCGGATCCAATTCGAGTTTTTGCAAAAGTTCCTCCCCGTTCATCGCCCAATATTTCACTTCTAGATCCGGAAAGATTGTCAGTTTATCCCGGACAGCTTTTAGCAGAAAGCTGTTGTCCTCGGCGATGGCGACTTTAATTTTCATACACTGATAGATTTAGCAAACAAAGATGTAGGTACCTTTTCCTAACTCTGACTCAATTTTCAATTCTTTTCCGATACGTTCTGCACGGATCCGCATGGTATTCATTCCATTCCCTGGCAAGTTCTTTTCATCAAACCCATTTCCATTATCCCTCACGGATAGACCGATACTACCTTCATTTCCTTTGGTAATGAAAATTGCTATTCTGCTTGCTCCTGCATGTCTGATGGCATTGTTCAGTGCCTCCTGAGCGATTCGATAGAGGTTTACTCCTTCGAGGGAATTGAGTTGGACCTGTAGAGTGACACCTGCATCGATCTTAAGCTCAAACTGAATCTGAGGACAGGACTCTTGAGCCTTCTGAATCAATCCGGCCAACCTGACTTGAAGGTCTTCCACAGAAATGGCGTCCTTATTCATTGCCCAGATTGTATCACGGAGTTCATTGACCGTCTCCACAGTAAAACCAGAAATTCGATCTATTTTTTCACTTAATTGTTCTTTTTCCAGATTCAGAAATTTCAGTTGATTGAGTGAAGAAACGATGAAGGTTAGCTGAGCTCCAATATTATCATGGAGATCTGAGGAAATAAGATTCCGCTGTTCGGCGAGCATTTTTTGAGTTTCTTGTTCGGCGTAGATCGCCTGTAGTTTTGCTTCTTGCTCCAATTGAAGATTCTTGTTTTTTTGCCTGTAGTAGATGAAAAATGACGAACTCAAAATGACCAAAAGAGCCAAAAGGAGTAATAAGAGCTGATTATTACGATTTTTCACGATTAACTCGTTTTCAGCCAAAGCTGCACGAGATTCAGCGAGTTCGCGCTCTTTGGTTTCGACTTCGTAGAGCGTTTGGATCTCACCGATCATCCTTACACGATCTTCTTTGAAAATGGTGTCTTTAAGACTGGCGTATTGTTCCAAATAATCGATGGCGGAATTGAGATCTCCTTTCTTTCTCTGAAATCGAAATTGATCAAAGAGATAATCTCTCAATTTTTCCCGGGATTGGCTGGCTTTGACGTATTTATAGGTCGAGTCCATCAAAATTTCGGCCTGAGAAAAATCTCCCAAGCTATAAGCTATTGTTGCCAAATTTTGAAAATTGGACGCTATCTTATAAGCATCGCCTGACCTTAGATTATATTTTAGTGAGATTTCAATCCACTTTTTTGCCTCAAGAAATTTTTCCTGCTTCAGCAGTGTATTTCCGACATTGTTAAACGTATTTGTAAACCGTGAACTATCCAGCTGAGGATATAAATCCAATACCTGATAGTGGTAAAAAAGTGCGGAATCAGGCTGATCCCAATCATCAAAATTGATGGCGATTGCATTGATGACAAAAGCTTTGATCAAGGGATCTGTCTTTGAAAAGGTATTGAGAATTTTCAGTCCATTTTTAGAAAACTCCACCCCTTTGTCATATTGCTCCATATCATGATACACGATAGCCATATCGGCAAGAGAGTAAGCCATCCGGTTGGAATCTTGGGCTATTCGGGCACTTTCAAAGGCTTTTTGTCCATAATACATGGCTTTTTCCCAATCCCCCAAAATCGACTCCAGATACGTGAGATTATTATAGGCTCGGATATAGTAATCCGGTTCGGATTCTAAGGTTAAAAACTTCAAAGCGGTAAGATTGGACTCCACAGCGGTCCTGCGCTCCCCGATACTTCTCTGGTACCGTCCCAAAAAATAAAAGTACAAACCGGAATCTTGCCGTGTTTTTAACTGCTGACGCTGCTCCTCGAAAATAAACTTGGCGGAATCTTTTTTTGAAAGGGCACTTTCTAAAATAGCGCTGAGATCCTGCGAAAATACATCCGCATACGAGGAGAAAAGAAGAATCAAAACTACTGCTAACCGGAAAAGCATGAAATCGGGCGAAGGGGTGTTTGAATATAAAAAAATGGCCTTTGTCTCCCAAAGGACAAAGGCCAAATTGATTGGTATATTCTAATTTAAGGGTAAATCTCCTCCAAAATCTGAGCTAAACGCACACTTGCCGCAATCATCCGCTCCTCAGCAATGTGATAGTTCTCATACATATATTGATAACTGATTCGTTTATTTTCCGGTAGATTGTAAACCATAGGACGATAGCTCACTGCTTCTTTCAGCCAATCTTGCATAGAAGCCGAGCGGTATTTTGCCTGCATTTCTGAAGTCAATCTGCGATAAAGTTCATTACCTATCTCCGTATAGCTCATTCCCTGCCGGTCAATCATCCCACTGTCCCATAGGGCATGGAGATTAGTTGCCTGACCAAAAAACTCGATTTTTACGTCATTACCTCCTCGATCGTCACCTGTACCCACATGAAGTGGCTGATGAATATCTTCGACCATGTGAATGAGCATTTTAAGCTTTTCAGCTTCCGTTTTTGGATCCAGTCCACCGGCTTTCAGTTCAGCTTTGATTCGCTGAATAGCTTCGTAGGCATCTCCCGTTTTCTCTTGGGTGCTTGGGTCATACTCTCCGTTTTTGCTATTCAGATAGTGCCAAGTAGTAGCATAATCATAGCTTCGATCGGACCGGATTTCATCCATCCAGGTACCGCTTCGGCCCAAGGACATTGGGAAAAGGATCTTCTCCACTTTTTTCTTGGTGGATTTTTTCATTTGCTTTTCAGCCATGTATCCGATCAGGTAATGACCCAATTGACCCCAAGCAAATGCCTGGGAAACCATGAGACTAAGGAAAAGCGTGAGCGTAAGTGTTTGAATTCGCTTCATAATTGTGGTAAAAAAGCAAAGGTAGGCCTTCACTTATTTGTAAGAGTTAAGAGAAAATTAACCTTTAGAGAGTTCTGAAACTGCAAGCCATGCCATGAGACCGGCACCGATTTCCAGCGAATCTTCCTCAATGTCGAAAGTCGGAGTATGCACTCCGGATACAATACCCCGAGCTTCGTTTCGAGTGCCTAACCGATAAAAACACCCATCAATTTCCTGGGAATAAAAGGCAAAGTCTTCGGCAGCCATCCAGATATCTAAATCCAGAACATTTTCCTCTCCTAGGTATTCTCGGGCAGCATCAATAGATCGGGCTGTCAATTCAGGATCGTTTTTGAGAAAAGGATAACCTTTTCGGATTTCAAAATCCAACTGTCCGCCCATTCCTTCGACGATTCCATGAGCTATCTGAAGCATCTTTTCATGAGCTTTGGCTCTCCAGGCTTCATCCAACGTACGGAATGTCCCTTGAATTTTGACTTCATTGGGAATCACATTCGTAGCTCCAAGAGCCTCCACTCGGCCAAAAGAGAGTACAGAAGGGATTTTTGGATTAGCTACTCTACTGACAATCTGCTGTAGGGCTACGATCATGTGAGAGGCCATCAACACCGGGTCAATAAAGGTCTCCGGCATTGCGCCATGGCCTCCTTTACCCTTTACGGTAATATATATTTCGTCGGTACTAGCCATGTACAATCCAGGACGAAAACCGACTTTGCCGGCAGGAATCATAGGCATGACATGCTGACCAATGATCGAGCTGGGACGGGGATTCTCTAACACATTATCCTTAATCATCAAGGAAGCACCTCCGGGAACTAATTCTTCTCCAGGTTGAAAAATCAGTTTGATTGTGCCTTCAAATTGGTCTTTGACTTCGTTGAGGATTTTGGCTGCGCCCAAAAGTGAAGCGGTATGCGCATCATGTCCGCAAGCATGCATCACTCCGGGATTTTGCGATTTGTAGGGTACGTCATTAGCTTCTACGATAGGGAGAGCGTCCATATCAGCCCGGAGAGCGATTACTTTTTTATCAGGGTTTTTTCCTTTGATCAAAGCAGCCCAACCTGTGGTGGCCTTGGATTCAATTTCAGATATGCCAATTTGCCGGAGTTTTTCCTCAACAAACCTGGCAGTCTTAAACTCTTTAAAAGAAAGCTCAGGATTAGCATGAAGATGACGGCGATTAGCGATGACTTCTTCTTTGTATTCCTTTGCCAGGTATTTAATTCTGTCCTTGAGCATTTTGATCGGTTGTTACAGGAGGTAAATACTCCTTTCGTTGGAATCTGTCCTGAATGATTCTAGCGGTAGGAAATTGAGTTTTTAACAAAGAAAAAACCCGTTGAGCTTCAATTCTGTAGGTATATTTCCCCACTTTGACCAGATATCGAGGCTGCTGATACTGCATCTCCGGTTCTAAATCCGGAAAAAGCGCGAGCAAATCATCCCGGGTTTTGAAGGCCAAATTTCTATCTAGGCCAGAATAGGCCAATACAGTAAATCCTGAAAAATAGGGCTCGGATTTATTTTTGTCATGAATTCTTTTTTCAAGAGCCTGGAGTTGCAGATTGACAGATCCCTCGGAGTTATTTTCAGAATCCTCCGATGCAGTAAGTCGCGTGGTAAAGTCGGGATACTCTGGCAAGGGAGAGGTGATTGTTTCTTGATAATTGGAATATGCATCCGTGCCCGACACATTTGCCGTGGATTTACAACCCCAAATCAGAAGGCCAATTCCTATTACCCACCAGTTTCTCATAATTTAATCATGTTCAATGACGACACATTTTCCTTCCACTACGTCCTGTTCTACACTTTTAAACTTAACGTCAGTTTTGATCGAACCGTCTTGGTATTGGACTGAAACCCGGTCATTTCGACCAAAAACTTTATCCGTCTTACGCGGGGCAACAGGCTGAGGTGCAGGTCGGCCTGCTGTAGCTGCTGCCGCAGCCGCTCGATTGGCACCGGGATTTAGGGTACTTCCAACCTCTTCTTTTGAAGCTTGAACTTTAGGTTCTGCCACTCGTTGAGTTTGCGCTTGCTGAACCTGGGCTGGGTCTTGCTTTGGCAAGTCAGCTCGGGTCAAGAATGAAATCATGTCCTCGTTTAGCTTGCCTATGAATCGCTTGAACATCTCAAACGCTTCAAATTTATAGATCAAAAGTGGGTCTTTTTGTTCATAGACAGCATTCTGTACGGATTGCTTCAGATCATCCATATCCCGAAGGTGTTCTTTCCAGTTTTGGTCAATGATCGCAAGGGAAACATTCTTTTCGATCGCTCGGATCAACTCGTGACCCTCGGTCTGAATGGTTTTTTCCAGATTACAGACAATGCCGATTTGCTTGATTCCGTCGGTAATTGGCACCATGATATCCTTGACAGTGGCCCCTCGCTCTTCGAAAACTCTTCGGAAAATCGGTAAAGCAGTGACTCTGATCTGATTATTTTTAGAAGTGTAACTCTGGAAAGCTACTTGGTAAAGTTGCTGTGTCAGAATCTGTGCATCCTTGGTCTTCAGGTCATTTTCTGAGATCTGATAATCGACTCCCAAGGTGGTAAAAATGTTCATTCGAAGATTTTCAACATCCTCAGTGGATTTGCCCATTTCAATGATGCTTTCGCAGACATCATACACAATGTTCAGGATATCCAGCTCGAGTCGTTCGCCTTTCAGCGCATTTCTTCGACGTTTGTAAACGACCTCTCGCTGAGAATTCATTACGTCATCGTATTCCAAGAGCCGCTTTCTGGTGCCAAAGTTATTTTCCTCGACTTTACGCTGTGCTCTTTCGATGGACTTGGTGATCATGCTGTGCTGAATCACTTCGCCTTCCTCGAGCCCCATTCGATCCATCAGCTTGGCGATGCGGTCTGAACCGAAAAGTCGCATCAAGCTGTCCTCCAGAGAAACAAAGAACTGGGAAGAACCCACGTCACCCTGACGACCAGAACGACCTCTCAGCTGTCTGTCCACCCGGCGTGACTCATGTCGCTCGGTACCGATAATCGCCAATCCTCCAGCCTTTCGGGATTCTGGAGTCAGCTTGATATCCGTACCACGACCAGCCATGTTGGTAGCGATGGTCACAGTACCAGGTTTACCAGCTTCAGCTACGATTTCCGCTTCTCGAGCATGCTGCTTGGCATTCAATACCTGATGAGGAATTTTCTTCAAGGTCAGCATACGGCTGAGTACTTCGGAGATTTCCACCGAGGTAGTACCCACAAGTACTGGCCTTCCTGCAGCTACTAATTCATTGATCTCGTCAGTGACTGCATTGAATTTTTCTCGGACTGTCTTGTAAACTTTATCTTCTCTATCCTGACGAATGATCGGCTTATTGGTCGGAATGACCACTACATCGAGTTTGTAGATTTCCCAGAATTCTCCCGCTTCCGTCTCCGCTGTACCGGTCATACCGGCCAGCTTGTGATACATTCTGAAGTAGTTTTGGAGCGTAATGGTCGCGTAGGTCTGGGTTGCGTCTTCGACTTTGACGTTTTCTTTTGCTTCAATGGCTTGATGCAATCCATCGGAATAGCGACGACCCTCCATCACACGACCCGTTTGCTCATCGACGATTTTCACCTTGCCATCCACGATGATGTATTCCGTGTCGCGCTCAAACATGCAGTACGCTTTGAGCAATTGGTTCACCGTGTGGATACGCTGGGCTTTTACGCTGTAATCTTTGATGACTTCTTCCTTTCGGATTAGCTTTTCTTTGTCATCGAGAGTCGTATCTTTTTCCAATTCGGCAATAACGACCCCGATATCCGGAAGGATAAAGAAATTGGCATCTTCGTTTTTGGTCGTCATCGCTTCAATGCCTCGATCAGTCAGATCGACTACATTGGTTTTCTCATCAATGGTAAACAAAAGCGGCTCGTCTGCCTCAGGCATATTACGCTTGTTGTCCTGCAGGTAATAGTTCTCTGTTTTTTGCAAAATCACTCGGATACCCGGCTCGGACAAGTATTTGATTAAGGGCTTATACTTAGGAATGCCTCTATAGGCTCTGAAAAGCGCCAATCCGCCTTCTTTTTCATTACCATCAGCTATTTGCTTTTTAGCAGTAGCCAAAAAGCCTTGAACCAATTTGCGCTGCTCATCCACCAAAGCGGCAACCCGTGGCTTCATCTGATCAAACTCGTGAACGTCACCTCTTGGAACCGGGCCAGAAATAATCAGAGGAGTTCTCGCATCATCAATCAATACGGAGTCCACCTCATCGACCATGGCGAAATGATGCTTACCCTGAACCAAATCGCCGGATTCGCGGGCCATATTATCCCGCAGGTAATCAAAGCCAAATTCATTGTTGGTTCCATAGACAATGTCAGAAGCATAAGCTTTCTTTCTACCCGGAGAATTAGGCTGGTACTTATCAATACAATCGACGGTCAAGCCGTGAAATTCAAAAAGCGGCGCATTCCATTCGGAGTCACGTTTAGCCAGGTAATCGTTGACCGTGACGAGATGCACTCCTCTACCAGATAGGGCATTCAAAAAGGCAGGTAAAGTCGAAACCAAGGTTTTACCTTCTCCGGTTGCCATTTCGGCAATTTTCCCCTTGTGGAGCACCATACCACCGATCAGCTGTACATCGTAGTGCACCATATCCCAAACGACTTCAGTTCCTGCTGCCATCCATCGGTTGTGCCAGATTGCCCTCTCTCCTTGGATCTCCACGTTGGGCTTGCGGGCAGCAAGTTCACGGTCGTAGATATTGGCAGTGACCTCCAGTTTTCCGACTTCCTTAAATCTACGTGCGGTTTCTTTGACGATGGCAAAAGCCGTTGTCATGATTTCCTCGAGTACTTTCTCCAGTTCCGTATCGCGCTCTTTTTCCAACTTTTCGATCTGGTTGAAAAAAGCATCCTTTTGCTGGATTTCTTCAGCCGGAAGTCCCTCAATTTTGGACTTGATATCGATGATCTGGTCATCGATGGATTTGAGGTGATCGTTGATTTTCTGGCGGATTTCCAAGGTTTTTTCCCTCAATTGGTCATCGGAGAGGGATTTTAAGCCTGAAAAAATCTGGTTGATTTCCGTGACTTTGGGTAGGAGTTCTTTGATATCTCGGTCGGATTTGGTGCCGAATATTTTGGCCAATCCTTTTGCAATAAAGTCTAGCATGTTCTTGTTGGGGTTCCCATTTTGGGGCCTTAAAAATAAGCCCTTTTTGTTAGAATTGATAATTGACCAGGAGGTTGTTAGGTGATTTGGTTAGGGAGATTCACAGCTTGATTTTACCTGAGAAAACCTGCTCGGCGGGCCCAATCAGCCAGATGTCATGAAATCCCGATTGAGGATTTCCCTTGAATTTCACCCGTAGCTTTCCTCCTAGGGTTCTGATTTTTACGTCATTCACTTCATTTTCGGTTCCAAAGACCAAAGCGGCAGCTGTCACTCCGGTTCCGCAGGAGAGTGTTTCGTTTTCTACTCCCCGCTCGTAGGTCCGAACAAAAACTTCATCCTTTGCTAGTTTTTCCATAAAGTTAACATTGGTTCCACTAGGGGCATAACATTGATCATATCGGATGGATCGCCCTTGCTCAAAAACCGGATAGTCTCCCACCTGCTCGACCATACGGATGTGATGCGGAGATCCCGTATTGACAAAGTAATCCTGATCTTTGGTCTCAAAAGCAGTCACTTCACCCATTAAAAGCTCCACTTCGCCCCCTCGGATAATCGCTTCGTGGGGTCCATCGATGGCAAGGAATCGGGTCTTTTCTTCTACAATTCCCAGAAAAGCAGAAAAGGCAACCGCACATCGAGCGCCGTTGCCACACATACTTTGACTGCCATCGGCATTGAAATAGATCATTTCGAAGTCAAACTCAGAATGATTGCGAATCAGAATCAATCCGTCAGCTCCGATTCCGAATTTTCGGTCACAAAGTCGGCGTACTTGATCCAAGTCCTGATCATTAAACTTACGCTCACGGTCATCCAGCATGACAAAGTCATTGCCGGTGCCCTGATATTTGTAGAAAACTAATTCCATGGATTTTTGCTCTATCAATAGGTTTTCAAAAACATATCCAGTTTTTGAAAAGCAGTGCAAACATAACCAAGATGGCAGAAAATCAGACGTATTGTCTGATGCTCAGTTCCATTTTAGTCAGATTAGCCTTAGTTTTCGCAACTAATCTGAGTTCTAAACGGTTCAGTTATTGTCCATTTAAGTTTTAATTCACCAAAAAATCATTCATACCATGATTAATCGAAGAGACTTTCTTTCACAGACTGCCAAAGCAGGCTTAGCCATAGGAGCATTTTCAAGTCCATTGGTAGAGCTTCTCGCCAAGGGAGTCGGGATTCCCTCTACTTTTCCATTTGCTACGGGTTTTAAGCAAAACCCATTGCCTTATGCATACACAGCGCTAGAACCTCACATCGACGCCCGAACAATGGAGATTCACTATACCAAACATGCGGCAGCTTATGCAGGAAATCTAGCCGATGCTGCCAAAGAAGAAGGTGTAGATACCACCAAACCGCTAGAAAATGTGCTGGGAAAAATTTCCAAGTACTCTGTGAAAATGAGAAACAATGGAGGTGGACACTACAACCATGAGCTTTTTTGGAGCATTATGGGCCCAAATGCTGGAGGAAAACCCGAAGGAAAACTGATGGATGCAATTATGGCTTCATTTGGAAGTTATGACACGTTTGTCAGCCAATTTGAAAATGCTGCGAAGTCACGATTTGGTTCCGGATGGGCGTGGCTGATTGTGCAGGCTGAGGGCAAATTGGCCGTAACTTCTACACCCAATCAAGACAATCCACTCATGGATGTCGCGGAAGTCAAAGGCACACCCATATTAGGTTTGGATGTGTGGGAGCATGCTTATTACCTAAACTATCAAAATAGAAGACCAGATTACGTGACCGCATTTTGGAACCTTGTTGACTGGAAGGCAGTAAGTGAACGATACGAAGCCGCGGTATAATTCCAGAAAATCACCCCAAGAAAGGCCGGAAATCCGGTCTTTTTCTTTTATTTCAAATCTCCAAAACGAATCCATCATGCAAGACCCCAAGTCACTCACATCTGTCGCTTTATTCCATCAGACCTTCAAACACCCCGTATTGCCAAAACCAACTATTCCCTCTGAGACCCGATGTAACCTTCGCGTTTCTTTACTTTCGGAGGAATTGAAGGAGTTGGAAGAAGCGATCGAAAACCAGGATCTTGTCGAAATCGCCGATGCACTTTGCGACCTTCAATACGTCCTTTCTGGAGCTATTTTGGAATTTGGCTTGGGAGAAAAATTCAAGGCCCTTTTTGACGAAGTGCAACGGTCCAATATGAGCAAAGCCTGCAAAACAGAAGAAGAGGCTAAAGCTACGGTAGCGCACTACGAAGCCAAAGGAACTCCATGCTTTTATGAAAAAGAGGGAGACTTATTCTTGGTATTCAGAGAAGGAGATCACAAAACGCTGAAGTCTGTTAATTATTCGCCGGCGGATTTGAAGGGGATATTGGAGAGATAAGCCCAAAAGAAAAATTGTAAAAACCGGTTTGAGTAATCAGGCCGGTTTTTTTGGCTAGAAAAGCAAAAAGCCCCGCCCCGATTGCTATCGGTGCGAGGCTTCTGTACCAGGAGCGGGAATCGAACCCGCACGGCCTAATGGCCACAAGATTTTAAGTCTTGCGTGTCTACCTATTCCACCATCCCGGCTTGCTCTACCTTTTCGTAGAGATTTCAGGCATCTAATCACAATGCCCTGAAACGAAAAAGCCCTTTTGCAAGGGCTTTTTTTGAGCGAGAGACGAGATTCGAACTCGCGACCCCGACCTTGGCAAGGTCGTGCTCTACCAACTGAGCTACTCTCGCAGTATTTGACGGCTCGACCGTTGTCTGAGCTAATTGTGGATGCAAAGGTAAAGCGAGAAAATATTTATGCAAGATTCTCGCTGATATTTTTTTTCATAATCCTGCATGGAATTGACAATCAAGGGTTTTTTTAAAGTTCTAATGATACCAGTATCCGTATCATTTCACTCAAATTCTTAGCTTTCAACTTGTGGAATATATTTTTGCGATGGGTGGAGACGGTATTGATGGAGATATTCAGAGCATCAGATATTTCCTTGGATTCTTTTCCATCGAGGATAAGCTTTGCTACTTCTTTTTCTTTTTGGGTCAGTCGGACAGGGTCATCAGTAGGTGCATTTTTATTGACAAGTATCCGGGTCCCATCATCCTTGATGAAGCTATAGCTCCAATCATAATTTCTTGCTTTGGGTGGGGTCGAAAGCTGAATAATGATATGGAGATCCATGATAAAATTTCCCGCCTCATCGATTACATATGGTCGGGCTTTGGAGGTCATCCACGCCACTTCCTGAGTCTTGCGGTGAACCCATCGGGTAGTGTATGAAAATTCAAACGTATTGCGCTCCGAGATCGAAAGGGAATGAAATGCTTTGAAAACAATTTCCTGAAACCGAAAGAGTTCCGGCCTGTCGTCAGGGTGGATCATAGTAAAAGAGGTTTCCATACCCTTGTTACGAAACATCGATTCCGGATAGCCGGTAATCTTCTCCACATTTCCTGTGAAAAAAGCAAGGTTGAGATTTCTATAATCAAAACAAGCTATCACAATGCCTTCTTGCATCCCGATGGTTTTGCTCAGTGCAAGCAGGTCCTCTTTTAGCTTATTTTCATCAAAATCTCCCTTAAACTGCTGTTCTTTCCAAGCCTTGAAAAAGCGGGTGTACTTGTCCTGCTTTTTCAGATCTTTTAGTAATACCTTATCCATATTACTAGAGGTGTGTTAAGTTATTTGGCTTCAATTTATGGCTAAGTAAACTGTATTCCCGATTAATCTAATTTCTTTTTGATTTCGTGCAACTTCAAGAGGGCTTCAATCGGCGATATTGTGTTGATATCTAACTCATCAATAAGCTTTTTGGCCTCTGTGAGTTTAGGATCCAATTCGAATAAACTTAGCTGAAAATTGTTTTTGGGAATGGATTTATAATTTTCCTTTTTCTCTTTGAGTTCCTTATCCTTTTCAAGGTGCGACATGATTTCAGCTGCTCGCAATACTACCGGGTTTGGCATTCCTGCCATTTGAGCTACGTGGATACCAAAGCTATGCTCGCTTCCGCCCTCTTTGAGCTTTCGCATGAAAATCACCTTATTGCCCACCTCTTTGACCGCCACATTGAAGTTTTTGATCCTCGGAAAGTCACTGGCCAGCTGATTCAATTCATGGTAATGGGTGGCAAAAAGCGTCTTTGCTTTAAACGTGGGATGGTTGTGCAAAAACTCCACAATGGACCACGCAATAGAAATCCCGTCATAAGTTGAAGTTCCGCGACCAATTTCGTCCATGAGAACAAGGCTTCGATCGGACAGATTATTCAAAATACTGGCCGTTTCGGTCATTTCAACCATAAACGTGGACTCTCCTTTGGAAAGATTATCCGATGCGCCCACACGAGTGAAGACTTTGTCAATGATCCCCACTCGAGCAAAAGAAGCAGGAACAAAGCTACCCATTTGAGCCATCAATACGATCAAGGCCGTCTGCCTCAGCAATGCCGATTTACCTGCCATATTGGGACCGGTAATGATCATAATCTGCTGGCTATCATGATCGAGGTAGATGTCATTGGGCACGTAATTTTCCCCGACAGGAAGTTGCTTTTCGATCACCGGATGACGGCCATCCTTAATCTCGAGGGTTTCGGTTTCTGAGATTTTCGGTCTGCAATACCCATTGCTTAGCGCTACTTTAGCAAAGGAAAGCAGGGCGTCCAAAGTACCCAAAACCCGTGCATTTTGCTGAATTTGGGTGACGTATTGAGCAGCTTCCTGAACTAACTCTTGAAAATACTTTTGCTCTAATGCGATCATCCGCTCCTCGGCATTGAGGATTTTTTCTTCGTATTCTTTAAGCTCGGGCGTAATGTAGCGCTCCGCATTGACCAAGGTTTGCTTACGAATCCACTCTGCGGGAACTTTGTCCTTGTGCGCATGAGTGACTTCGAGGTAATATCCGAAGACTTTGTTGTAGGATATTTTCAGGGAAGAAATCCCGGTATTCTGAATTTCTCGCTGTTGGATTTGAACCAGAAAGTCCTTGCCTTTATTGGCAAGGCCTCGATATTCATCCAATTCGGCATCGACTCCGTCCTTAATCACTCCGCCCTGATGAACCAGCATCGGCGCATCTTCCTGAAGTTCTTTCTCAATTTTTTCCAACAAAAACTCGCAAGGGTGAATCTGATCCGAAAGCCGCTTCAGGGTTGGATTTGATTGATTTTTCAGCAGTTCTTTGATCGGAAGTGTGGATGTCAGCGCCCGCTTGATCTGATTCATTTCACGGGGATTAGCCCGACCCACGACCACTTTGGAAATCAAGCGCTCCAAGTCTCCGATATGCCGAAGAGGACCGATCATCTCTTCAATCAAGGTGGAGTTTTGGTAGAAAAAGTCCACCACATTCAGTCGCTCCTCGATGGGTTGCTTTTCCTTGAGAGGCAGCACCATCCACTTTTTCATCATTCGTGAGCCCATAGGAGTCACGGTCTGATCGAGGATTTGGATCAAAGGTACCCCGCCTTCGTGCTGTGGATAGACCAGCTCAAGATTACGGATAGTAAACTTGTCCAGCCAAACGTATTTTTCTTCTGCAATTCTGGAAATCGAGGAAATATGCTGGACTTCCCGGTGCTCGGTCTCTTCGAGGTAGTAGAGGATAGCCCCTGCTGCCACAATTCCAGACTCCAACTCCTCGATGCCAAAACCTTTCAGATTGGCTGTACCGAAATGGGTTTTAAGTTTTTCGTAAGTAAAGTCAAACTGATATACCCAATCTTCGCAATGGAAAGTGATGAAGTCGTTTTTGATCAGTTCGGCAGCAGTCTTTTTGGCTGCTTTGGAGAAAATAAGTTCGGAAGGAGCAAAGCTTTGCAGCAATTTCTCCACATAAGCCGTACTTCCCTCGGCACACATGAATTCCCCAGTGGACACATCCAAAAAGGCAATTCCGTGCTTTTCCTTTCCAAAATGAATCGAAGCGAGGTAGTTATTCTTTCGTGTATCGAGAACCTGATCGTTGTAGGATAGACCCGGAGTGACCAATTCGGTAACACCACGCTTCACGATTCCTTTGACCGTTTTGGGGTCTTCGAGCTGATCACAAATGGCTACGCGGTTGCCGGCCCTCACCAACTTGGGAAGGTAATTGTCCAAGGAATGATGAGGAAATCCTGCCAGTTCGATATGGGAAGCAGCCCCATTGGCTCTTTTAGTCAAGACAATATCCAACACCCGACTCGCCACCACGGCATCCTCTCCAAAGGTTTCATAAAAATCCCCTACCCGAAAGAGCAACAAAGCACCGGGATGCTTGGCCTTGATGGCGTTATACTGCTTCATCAGAGGAGTTTCCTGTCCGTCTTTGAATTTGCTCATAGGTAAAATGGAATTGTCGTACTTTTGAAATCGGGAATGTGGCCTGAAAATAGCCGATTAGGGCAGGAGATCAAAAAAGATGAAGAAATTAAGCATGGACGAACTCGACCGATTGTCTGTCGAGGAATTTAAAAAAACCGAAAAATCACCGATTGTTCTTGTGCTGGACAATGTGCGGAGTTTAAATAATGTCGGTTCGGCTTTTCGGACAGCAGATGCTTTTCGAATCGAGAAAATCTACCTCTGCGGCATCACCGGCACTCCTCCTCATCGAGATATCCAAAAAACAGCCCTAGGAGCCACCGAATCCGTGGATTGGGAATATTGCCTCAATACCTTGGAGGCAATCTCAAAACTAAAAGACCAGGGCTATCAGCTTTGCGCTTTAGAGCAAGTCGATCGATCCGTGATGCTCAACAAGTTTTGGCCTGAAAAAGATAAAAAATATGCATTAGTCTTTGGAAATGAGGTGTTTGGAGTGGAAGAAGAAGTACTAAAAAACTGTGACACCGTGCTTGAAATCCCTCAGCTCGGAACCAAGCACTCGCTGAATATTTCTGTCAGTCTGGGAATCGCAGTATGGGATTTGATGGTAAAGCTGGAAGGATTTGAGTAGCCAATTGGCCACAAATGCACAGATTATGATTATTAGTAACCCAAATCCGAAAGCTTCACATGAGTCTTTATCAAGTTGGAACTTGCTTTGGCTACAATTTTACCGGATTCTTTGCGGATGATGGCTTCCCAATGGTTCAAATTGGATCCTGACCTAACCAGCTTGGCGGTGACTTCGAGCTTTTCGCCGATCTGAGCAGCAGAAAGGAAATCCACATTGAGATTGATACTCGTCATCAGGTACTCCGATCCGGCTACAAAATTTCCCATTCCGATCACATCATCCAGCATGAGAGAAGCTATGCCTCCGTGAAGAATTTTCCCTGGATTGCACATCTCAGGGCGCACGGTGTAATGCACTTTGATGTGATGGTGGTCCACTTCCAAAAGAGTACCTCTCAGCCAATTACCTGCAGCTGAGGGAGTTTGGTCGAGCGTTTTTCCGATTTGAGATTTAAAAAATTCGAGTTGAGGAGTAGCTGATTTTTCCACTAGTCTTGGGGTTGATTGAGTAGCCGAAAATAGTCCTCCATGACGGTTTTCAAAACGTCTTTTTCTTTTTCATCTGACCATAAAGGAAATCGCTTACCAGAAATTGCTAGTTCAAAATCATAATCGGCTTCAAGCCAGAGCTTTATTTTTTTAAACAGATCCAAATGATCTTGATTATTTCCATTTGAAAACTCGACTGAATCAATCGTTTCGGCCGATTTCGAAATGATCTTCATAGGGTAATCCGCTTGGAGCAATTCAAAATAGATATAGGCTTCGTCCTTGACTGGGTTGTGGATAATGAGAGGAAAGAATATTGGGCTTTCCTTGTCCACTTTTCTTTTTCCATGACGAAAAAGAGTCATGCCCGCGTCCTTCCTTACCTCTCGATCGTAAGACAACCCTCGAACATTTAGAAAATACAAACGATCTGCATCGGCTACCCGAAAGGTGCGATCTTGTCCCGTATTATCAGCTCGATAGGAGTTGAAAAAAGAAAGCACCAAAACCAATCCAAGCGCAGAAAAAAGGAAGATTTTGAGTACTCGCAGCAGCTCGGGGGTCAATACAGGATCGTTGGCAGGCATTCCTATGGGATTTTATTCGTTTAACTACGCTCCAAAAAGGAAGTTTGCGATTACCTCACATATGAACCCGCATTGATATCAATCGAAGTTCCCGTGGCATGATCGGCCAGGCCTGAGCAGAGTAAAGTGACCATCGGAGCGATGTCTTCCGGAAGTGTCAATTCCTTGAGTGCAATGTCCTTGAGCGCAAAGTCTTCTCCATACTCAGCGAGAATGTCATTGGCCATATCCGTACGCGTAAATCCCGGCGCAATCAGGAAAGCCTTGATGCCAATTTTACCATAATGTCTTGCTATCGAGCGGGTTAAACTCACCAAAGCTCCTTTTGATGCGGCGTATGCCAAATAATCTGGGGTGTCTCCTCGGAAAGCCGCTCTGGAAGAAATCATCACAATTCGGCCATTTTCCTGGGCCTTAGCCTGATCGATAAATTCCTTGCTGAGGATCCCGACAGCCGTAGCATTGACCGCCATGACTTTTTCCCAGATTTGAAGCCATTCTCCCGTAGGAAGTGTATCCGGTGCCATAGGAGAAATACCGGCATTATTGACCAAAGCGGTCAATGGGCCGTATTTTTCCACCAACCGGGGAATAAATCCGACTACTTCTGCAGATTGGGAAAGGTCACAGGCCTCGATATTCGCTGGGTTTTTGAGTTGGTTCAGAAGCGTCTCGGCTTCTTCTTTATTGGAATTGTAATGGATGATGACCTCAGCGCCGGATTCGGATAGCTGCCTTGCTATGGCTCTTCCGATTCCGCGAGAAGCTCCTGTGACTAAGATTCGTTGGTTCTTTAGGTTGATATGCATGGGAAAATATTATTGGTCAAAATTTCTCAATACCAAATGCTGCACATGAGCAAGGTGATGATCACTGTGCCAGGCATACATCATCGTGACCTCTGAGAGTGGCTGACTTCGTTGCTTTTCCGGATGGAAATACGTGCGGCTGAAATCAACATCCTCCATATTTTCCAAGATACTGGCCCATTTGGCATGAATTCCTTTGATCAGACTTAAGGCAGTTTCTACCGACAACTCATAATCAGACATTTCGGCCCAGGAGGCCTCATCATAAGCTTTGATAGTGGGGTTTTCTTCAGTCAAAGCCAATTTAAACCGTACAAATGCATTCATGTGACTATCTGCGCAGTGATGTACCACCTGACGAACAGTCCATCCCCCAGGTCGATAGGGAGTATTTAGTTGGGCAGGTGAAAGCGGACTTACTGCGGTGAAAAGACGAGATGGAAAGCTTTTGATTTTCTCTATGGATTCCTGGATCTGAGCAGTAGAGATAGACTCGGGAGCCTTAAATCTTCCGATGGGATATTTTAGAAATTCGATATCAATGTTCATAAGAGTGGTTATTTTCCGCCTGCAGCGATAGTAGCCAAATCTACCTGTTTTGCCCCATTTGCCAAAAGTACCTCAGCACAGGAAATCAAGGTGGCCCCTGTAGTGATAACATCATCTACCAGTAAAATCCGAAGACCTGCAACAGATTGTGTTGGAGCAAGCTGAAAGACATCTGACACATTTTCGAGCCGTTGAAGCCGCGATTTTTTGGTCTGAGTTTCAGTAAACTTCAAGCGAACCAATACTTCTTTTGAATTGATATTCAATACTTTAGAAAGTCCTGTAGCAAATTTTTCACTTTGATTGTATCCTCTTCGCTTTTGCTTTAATGGATGTAGAGGCACTGGCACGATCAGATCCCAATCATTGAAATAATTGGTTTTGAGTAATTCTAAGGCAAAAAGACGGCCGAGCTCCTGGCCTATTTCAGGCTTATTTCTGTACTTCAGCTTATGAAGAAGGACTTGACTTTTTCCTTTCTTCGAAAATCTCAAAAATGATATCACCCGGTTAACTGGTATTAATCCTTGAAGTTTTGAGGTAAGTTCGTTGTCAAAAGGTCTGAGATGAAAACTGGCTCTTGGAAGTGTTCCTTCGCATATCAGACAAAATGCCTGCTCATCATCATAAAGTCCCGTACCGCACTGCAGGCAGGTTCGGGGAAATATCAAATCCAAAAATTCTTTCCACAATCGCAAACGCATCTTCAAAAAAGTCTGTTGTGTAAGCTTAGGGTTGAATATGACTTATATTTACCCTTTGGACTATATTAATCCTTAAGTTAATGAATCTGATAGAAGAATTCAACGGGTATCGCGCCAAAATGAATGAGCGCATCATGTCAGAAGACAACAAAGTCATCAAACGGTTTTTCAACCTAGATACCAATACCTATGCAGAAGGGGAATTGGATGTGAAAACAAAAGAAATGATAGGTTTGGCTTGTTCGATGGTGCTGCGCTGCGACGATTGCATCAAATATCATTTGGGCAAATCTTTTGAGGCTGGGGTAGGAAGAAAAGAGGTATTCGAAGTATTTTCGATTGCAATGATCATTGGAGGATCGATTGTCATTCCGCATTTGAGAAGAGCAGTAGAATACTGGGAAGAACTTGAAAATCAAGGATAAAAGGCATGTTTAAACGAGATTTGGATCTGGAAAAACGCTGGGGAAAACTCCTCGATGGATTGAAAGATACCATCGGCAAAAAACCCAATGATCTCAATGGCGTATTGTTCTTGATTGGGGTGCAAGAACTTGGTCAAGGCACCCGCAACTTTTCCAAAGAACAAAAACAAGATCTAATGCATATCGCAATATGTAAAGTACTGAGCTATGCGGGATTTTACGAACTTGATTTTGTAGACCAGGAAGGTTGGCCACATTGGAAGTTGGTAAAAGAATTGCCTCATTTTGATTTACTAGAACAGGAAAAACTACTCAAACTTCAAGTCTTGGAATACTTCGAAAAAGAATACCAAATAGAAATCTAAATGAAGTTAATCTCATATAATGTAAACGGTATCCGTTCAGCGATGAACAAAGGTTTTGTGGACTGGCTACGTGAGGAAAATCCAGATATTATTGGTTTACAGGAAATTAAGGCTCAAGAAAAGGATATTGACCCAAGTATTTTCCAAGATTTGGGTTACGAATTATACTGGTTTCCAGCGGTAAAAAAAGGATACAGTGGAGTGGCAATTTTCACCAAGATCAAACCTAATGCTGTAAAATACGGTATGGGTCTAAATAAATATGATGATGAAGGCAGGATGATCCAAGCGGATTTTGATGGCTTTTCCTTTATCTCATCCTATTTTCCCTCGGGCACTACAGGAGATGTAAGGCAAGACTTCAAATACGAGTTTCTGGATGATATCTATGGCTACATGCAAGATCTGAGAAAGGATAATCCTTTCCTCATTTTGAGCGGGGACTATAATATATGCCATAAGCCCATTGATATCCATAACCCCGTTTCCAACAAAAACTCCTCCGGCTTCCTTCCCGAAGAACGAGCTTGGATGGATAAGTTTATCGAGTCTGGATTCATCGACACCTTTCGGCATTTCAACCCAGAGCCTCATCAATACACTTGGTGGAGTTTCAGGGCTAATTCCAGAGCAAAAAATCTGGGATGGAGAATAGATTATCATATGGCAACCAGAGAATTGCAAAACAAACTGAAAAGTGCCGTAATTTTGCCGGATGTGAAGCATTCGGATCACTGTCCAATTGTATTGGAAATAGAATAAGAAAATTAAAAGCGAAACTTGATCATATCTAAATTCCCTGATGAAGTCTATAAAAATTTCAATTCCATCTCTGATAGAGAATATTAAAATCATCGAGAGTTTCATTGACAACGCCAAAGATCAGTTCGAAATCAATGACGACATCTATGGGAATATTATGATTTCGGTGACTGAAAGTATAAGCAATGCCATCATTCATGGCAATCAGCAGGATAAAAATAAACTGGTACATCTTGAGTTAAAAATGGAGGATGATCAAGTGAAATTTATCATCGAAGACGAGGGGGACGGTTTTGATATGGCGTCTCTTCCAGATCCAACTGCTCCAGAAAACATCGAAAAGACTGGTGGTCGTGGAATATTCCTAATTCGTCATCTTAGTGATGAGGTGAAATTTGAAAACGGAGGAAAAACAACCGTTCTTTCATTTTACATGGATTGATAGATGGCAATAAATTTCTTCACGGAGGACATCAAGTTTGAACTCAGTCAAAAACTGAAGCGAAAAAAATGGCTGAAAAGATTAGCTGAAACCGAAGGCTTCCAAATCCAAGAATTGAATTACATCTTTTGTTCGGATGAATACCTTTATCAAGTCAACATGGAGTATCTCAACCATGATGACTACACTGACATTATCACCTTTGATAATAGCGAACAAGAAAAATTGATCGAAGGAGACATCTTCATCAGTATAGATCGAGTAAGGGAAAACGCCGAAAAACATCAACAGACTGAGGAGAGAGAGTTAAGCCGTGTTATATCACACGGTATATTTCATCTCGTAGGATATAAAGACAAGTCAGATTCCGAAGCCAAACAGATGCGGTCCAAGGAAGAGTTTGCCATTGATTTATTTGAAAAAAGCTAAACGTTCCACGTGAAACAGTCTGGGAAAACAATCAGACTTTCTCCAACTGTTTCACGTGAAACATTAAAAAAAAATATCATGTTTCCACAATATGATGTCATTGTAGTAGGGGCGGGTCATGCCGGATGCGAAGCTGCACATGCTGCTGCGCAAATGGGATCCAAGGTCCTTCTCTGTACAATGAATATGAATACGATTGCTCAGATGTCATGCAATCCCGCTATGGGTGGAGTTGCAAAAGGCCAAATCGTGCGAGAGATTGATGCATTAGGAGGGATGTCAGGAATTATTTCTGACAAATCTATGATCCAATTCAGAATGCTCAATAGATCCAAAGGGCCTGCAATGTGGTCTCCAAGAACACAAAACGACCGAATGAGATTTGCTGAAGAGTGGAGATTGGCATTAGAACAAACACCCAACGTAGACTTTTGGCAAGAAATGGTCACAGGACTACTCGTAAAAGATGGAATAGTTGTGGGCGTGCGAACAGGAATCGGGATTGAAATTCCTGCAAAATCGGTGGTCTTAACGAATGGAACTTTTCTAAACGGGATCATCCACATTGGTGAAAAACAGTTTGGCGGCGGCCGAACAGGCGAATCTGCAGCTAAAGGGATCACCGAACAGCTTGTTCAGCTTGGCTTCGAAGCAGGAAGAATGAAAACAGGTACACCTCCTAGAGTGGACGGAAGAAGTTTGGATTATTCTAAAATGGAAGAACAATTTGGCGATGAAAATCCAGAAAAATTCTCCTATCTAGACAGTACAAAGCCACTGCAAAAACAACGAAGTTGCTGGATTACCTATACCAACAAAGAAGTACACCAAACTCTTGAAACTGGATTCGATCGCTCTCCTATGTTTAATGGACGGATCCAGGGATTAGGACCTAGATATTGTCCAAGCATAGAAGACAAAATCAATCGATTTGCAGAGCGAGAGAGGCATCAAATTTTCGTAGAACCAGAGGGTTGGAATACGGTAGAAATCTATGTAAACGGATTTTCCACCTCATTGCCTGAAGATGTGCAATACGAAGCACTTCGAAAAATTCCCGGATTCGAGAACGCAAAAATGTTCAGACCTGGATATGCCATCGAGTACGATTTCTTCCCACCTACCCAATTGACTCTTACACTTGAGACTCAATTGATCCAAAATCTATTCTTTGCCGGACAAATCAATGGCACTACAGGATATGAGGAAGCGGCATCACAGGGATTGATTGCTGGCATAAATGCCAGCCTAAAAGTCCAAGAAAAGGATCCGTTTATACTTAAGCGATCCGATGCCTATATAGGAGTGTTAATCGACGATTTGATTACCAAAGGGACAGAAGAACCATACCGTATGTTCACTTCCAGAGCAGAATTCAGGCTCCTTTTAAGACAGGATAATGCAGATCTTAGACTAACACAACAAGGTTATGACATAGGATTAGCCTCAGAAGAGCGCTATCAAAAAATGCAAGAGAAGAAGTCTCAAACGGCTAAGCTCATTAATGATTTGAAGCAAAAGCGCTTTTCACCAGAAGCAATAAACGGGGGCTTGGAAGCGATCGAAACAGCTCCAATCACTGAAAAGATCGCTGCAGAAAAACTACTCAAAAGACCTCAAATCGGAATGGAAGAACTCAAGACCTTAAATGAAGATTTGAAGAGCTACTTAGAAAAGTATTCAAAAGAAGTCCTTGAACAAGCAGAAGTACAAATCAAATACGATAGCTATATCGAAAAAGAACAGCAGATGGTGGAAAAGCTTTCCAACATGGAAAACTACCGAATACCTCACAAATTCGATTATCTATCTATAACGGCCTTATCAGCGGAAGGAAGACAAAAGCTAACCAAAATTAGGCCCGAAACACTAGGTCAAGCATCACGAATAAGCGGTGTGTCACCGGCAGATTTATCCATATTGACTGTATATCTAGGAAGATAAAATCATGTCACAGCGACTACTCAAATGCCCACTCTGCAAAAGTGGGCATTTTCTTAATTACAAAGAGATCACGGATTTTTCAGTGTCTAAAGAATCCTTCATTGTATGCAAATGCATTTCATGTGGCCTGCTTTTTACCAATCCCAGACCAACAGAAAACGAAATCGGTCCGTACTACGATTTTCCAGATTACTATTCACACGAAGACAAGGCAAAAAACCTTACTCAATGGATTTACAATCAGGTAAGAAATTATAACCTAAGCCAAAAAATCAAACTGATCGAACAATACGCAGGTCCCGGCAAATTATTGGACTATGGATGCGGTACAGGACAATTACTTTTTGAAGCTACTATCAATTTTTGGAAAGTAAATGGGATAGAACCAAATAGAAATGCCAGAGAAAAAGCAATAGCTAAATTAGGAGAAAAAGTATTTTCATCTATTGATGATCTACATAGTGATCAGACCTATGATGTTATAACACTCTTCCATGTATTAGAACACGTGCATGAACTCAGAAAAACAACAAAATCAATATTAAAACATTTAAAATCAAATGGTTACTTATTCATTGCTGTTCCAAATCCAGAGTCTTACGATGCGAAACACTATGGAAATTTTTGGGCAGGATGGGATGTTCCCAGGCATCTTTACCACTTTACGCCAGAAGGGATAGAATCATTCAGAAAAGAATTTGATCTGACTCTGAAAGAAATAAAACCTATGCACTTTGATGCTTTTTATGTTTCCTTATTATCTGAAAAATACCAATCAAATTCCGGGATATTGAGAGCATACACCAAAGCGATTTGGAATGGATTTAAATCCAACCACAATGCAAAAGAACCAGGTCAATATTCAAGTAACATTTACATCTTTTCAAAGCAGTGAATATTTTCAAATTTATCGTAAGCATAGCCGTTCTATCACTCCTCACGGGTTGCGCAAAGCAAAGTACCCCTATGGGTGGACCCAGAGATGAAACACCTCCAAAACTACTGGAAAGTAATCCAAAAGACCAATCATTATCAGTCAAACCAGAAGAGCTTGTTTTAAGCTTTGATGAATATATCAAACTGGAAAACCCAACCAAAGGAATCGTAATCACTCCAAGAATCGAAACTGACAAAGTTGAATTCACAGCACTGAAAAATCAGGTAAAAGTCAAACTTAATCAGGATTTGGAAGAAAATACAACCTATGTATTTGATTTTCAGAATTCTGTGGTAGATATTTCAGAAGAAAATCCTGCTGAAAATTTAAAGCTGGTATTCTCCACAGGTACTACTATCGATAGTCTAGCAGTCAGTGGTAAGGTCAACTTCTATTATCCAAAATCCAATCAAACTTTTAAGGATGTACTGATTGGATTATATCCCGTTGGAGATACGACTGATCTTTTTACAGGTCAACCCTACTACCTGGGAAGGGTCGATACTGTTGGAAATTTTAAAATTAATAATGTCAAAAATGGTGATTATCAGATTTTTGCTTGGAATGATGCAAATGGCAATCTAAAAGCAGATTACAAATCCGAAGAATGGGATTTTCTAAAAGACACCCTGTTCATACAGCAAAACCAAGAAGGTATTCAATTTAATCTTGCTGGAGCTGACCAGACCACTATCAAGGTTACGAGAAGTTCAGCATTTGGGAGGAATTACGATATCATCCTCAACAGAAACCCGATATGGCAACAAATTTCAACAGATTCTAGTCAACTCAATTTTTTTTATACGTCATCGGATAAAAGAATCAGAATATATCCTGATCGTATCCCAAAAGATTCAATTCCGTTTAATCTCCTTTTACAAGATTCAGTAGGGAATAAAATAGACACGTTAATCTGGGGAAAATTTGAAGAATCAGAAAGAAAACCAGAAGCCCTATCGATCAGTGTAAATTCAGGTAAAAGTTTTTATCAGGATCTCGAAATGAAATTGACTTTCAATAAGCCGGTCAAATCCATCAATACAGATTCATTATTTGTCCAATATGACTCTGCAGGAATTATTCCCATCAGACCAGAAAACATATTTTTCGAAGATTCGGCCAAAAGAACACAAATGAACATAAAACTGGTCATTCCAGACTCGTTACCACAAACTATATTTACTCTAAGAGCATCAGATTCAACTTTTATAGATGTAGAAGCATTACCCAATTCCGAAAAAATCCAAGCCAATTACAAAAAACTTAAGAGAACAGAACTCGCAGATGAAATAAAAGGTAGTATAGAACTAGCTAATGCACCTTTCATAATTCAGTTATTGGATTCCAAAAATGAAATTGCTAGGCAAATACAGCTAACAGATGGTAATGAATTTGCATTTAGGCTAGTCGAACCAGGAAATTATAAAATTAGAGTTATCGAAGACCTCAATGGAAACGGACGGTGGGATCCAGCTAATTTTTCAGAGAAAAGAAACGCAGAGAGAGTATTCTATTACCGCGGAGGAGAACCACAAACTGACCAAATTACCATCAGAGCAGGATGGACATTGGAGGATCAGACTATCACTTCCAATCCAAAAACAGGGATAATTCCGCCAACAAACTAAGTGGAAAACTGTGTATAACCTGTGGGAAAGCACTTACAAAATCAATACTAATCAACAGCTCACCCACACAAACAATCCTATAGTCAATAACCAGGAAAAGAACTGGGGAAAAGTGCCAAGTTATCCACCAGACAAATATTCATTATCAACAGTAAAATTCCCCACATACTCTCTTACACAAGTAATCAACAAAATTTGGAAAAACCATATACCACCTTAATAATTAAACTTTTATAAGTGGAAAACAAGTGGATAACAGCTGTATAAGAAGGACATTTTCAAGTCTCAGATGTGATTAACGCAATTCAAATATTTTATCCACAAATCCACACCCTTAATAACCTTAATAGATTTTTTTAATTAAATAAATTAATAGAATTATAGGCCAGTGGAAAGTGTGGAAATCTCATGGTTGTGATTCCGTTTAGGTTTTCATAATATTAGAAAGCTTTAAACCCAAACAACCCAACCATGGAACTCAATCGTCTATTTGACCTCATTCCTTTTCAAATTGCCAATTACAATAAAGAGGTCGCTTTTGCCAGAAAAGAAAATGGAACTTGGAAAACGTATTCTTCGCTGGATTTAAAAAGAATAGTTGATAACCTCAGCTTGGCATTTTTGGAATCCGGAATCGGAAAGGATGACAAAGTAGCCATCATCTCAGAAAATAGGCCTGAGTGGAATTTTGTCGATCTGGCCCTGCAGCAGATCGGTGCAATATCGGTCCCGATGTATCCTACCATCACCTCCGATGATTTTGCCTATATTTTTGATCATGCTGAAGTCAAAATGATTTTTGTCGGTGATCAGGTGATTTATCAAAAGGCTGCTGAAGTAGCCGAAGACCGAAAAATTTACTCTTTTGATCACTTGGATGGGGTCGAACATTGGGGGGAATTAGCTTCAAAGGGTGAGTCGGGCGATTTAAGCCGATTAGAGGACTCCAAATCCAAAGTAAGGGCAGAGGATCTATTTACGATTATCTACACCTCAGGGACCACTGGAAGACCAAAGGGAGTCATGTTAAGTCATACCAACGTCCTGTCAAATCTGATGGCTGTCGCTGATCGGATGACGCCACCACCCGGAGTTTCTAAAGTGCTAAGTTTTCTTCCGCTTTGCCACATCTATGAGCGCACTGCTTCTTTTTGCTTTATTTATCTAGGTTTCTCGGTCTATTATGCGGAAAGTATGGAGACTATCGGCGAAAATCTCAAGGAAGTTCAGCCACATGTGTTCAATACAGTTCCCCGCCTGCTCGAAAAAGTCTATGACAAAATCGTCGCGAAAGGTTATGAATTAACGGGGGTGAAAAAATCACTTTTCTTCTGGGCATTAAATCTAGGATTGAAATATGACCCAGCAGCTTCCATGGGAGCTTGGTATGATTTCCAGCTTAAACTTGCCAATAAAATCATCTTTTCGAAATGGCGCGAAGCATTGGGAGGCAATGTCATGCAGATCAATTCGGGTGCATCGGCCTTGCAACCAAGATTGGCTAGGGTATTCTGGGCTGCAGGAATCAAAGTCTGTGAAGGCTATGGCTTGACCGAAACTTCTCCGGTTGTTTCCGCATCCGTGGGAAACCATGATGAAATTCGAATAGGATATGTAGGGAAAATCGTCAAGGATGTCCAAGTCAAAATCGCCGAGGATGGTGAGATTTTGGTCAAAGGGCCCAATATTATGATGGGCTATTACAAAGAGCCACAAATGACTGCTGAAGTCATTAAAGACGGTTGGTTTCATACGGGAGACATCGGCGAATTAGACGGTCCATACCTAAAAATTACTGATCGAAAGAAGGAAATGTTCAAGACATCCGGTGGAAAATACATCGCTCCCCAAGTCATGGAAAACAAATTCAAAGAATCACTGCTGATTGAGCAACTCATCGTCGTGGGAGATAGCCGCAATTACCCGGCTGCCTTGATTGTCCCCAGTTTTGATGGTTTGAGGGAATATTGCAAGCGAAAAGACATCCCTTATACCGCAGACGCTGAGATGATTCAAAAGCCGGAAATTCTGGAAAAATATCAGCAAGAAGTGGATCACTACAATAAGTTTTTTGGCAAGTGGGAACAAATCAAGCGATTTAAACTTCTCGAAAAGGCTTGGGGCATTGAGACAGGCGAACTTACCCCTACCATGAAATTGAAGCGAAAAGTAATTTCCCAGAAGTATCAAACTCAAATCGAGTCTATCTACCAGTCCTAAGGATTGGTAGATTGATTTCGGAATTTGAGAAAAATCAAATCACAAAATATTTTTTGGACTTGAGGATTATTCTGAAGTTTTATTCCGAATAATTCCAATTTTATACTTTGTTTTGAATGAATATTTCATCAAATCGTTAATTGGCAATTAATAATTTGTGATGCATGCATAACTATTTCAAAATATAGTATGCATGCATACAAAATTTTTCTAATTTAGGTCTCCTCAATTTTTGGCTAATTCTGTGAAATGAAAAGAGAAGAGACGGTTGATCATCACATCAAAAGTGCCTGGCATGCCATTTCCCGCATGTACAATCAGCAAGCAGCTCAGGAGGGTTTCACGACCGCAATTGGCTTTGTGCTGATCAATATCAATTCAAAAGAAGGAACTCCAGCTACCAAAATTGCTCCGCTCATCGGATTGGAGACTCGCAGTCTCACTCGCATGCTAAAAACCATGGAGGAAAAAGGCCTCATTTACAAAAAAGCCGATCCAGTCGATAAGCGATCCGTAAGGATTTTTCTGACTGAAGAAGGAAAGCAAAAGAAGGAACGCTCGATCAATACCATTATGGATTTCAATCTCCAAGTTAGAGAAATCGTATCTGAAGACGAATTGAATACCTTTTTTGAGGTATTTGAAAAGATCCAATCCGTCATCGATCAGATCAACACCAGCGAAGTTAGCAACAAGCCCATATTTGAATTATAAACCCAATTTCCAAAAAGGATTTTAACTACCAAAAACTCAAAATAATGAACAGAACCATCAAAAAAGTAGCCGTTTTAGGTTCGGGAGTGATGGGCTCGAGAATAGCCTGTCATTTCGCCAACATCGGTGTCCAAGTACTTTTATTGGATATTGTTCCCTTTGAACTCACCGAAGAAGAACAGAAAAAAGGCCTCACCAAGGAGCATTCTGCGGTTAGAAATCGCATTGTTACTTCTGCATTGCAAAATACCCTGAAGTCTAACCCGAGTGCGATTTATGACAAAGCTTTTGCTTCAAGAATTTCCATCGGAAACTTTGACGATGATCTACCCAAAATCAAAGACTACGATTGGGTAATTGAAGTAGTAGTAGAGCGACTCGATATCAAGCAGCAGCTTTTTGACAAAGTCGAAAAATATCGTAAACCGGGTACACTGATCACTTCAAATACTTCTGGAATTCCCATGCACCTGATGTGCGAAGGGAGATCAGAAGATTTTCAGACTCACTTTGCCGGAACTCACTTCTTCAATCCGCCTCGCTATCTGAGATTGCTTGAAATCATCCCAGGACCAAAGACCAAGCCTGAAATCATCGACTTTTTGATGGATTATGGAGATCGGTACTTGGGTAAAGAAACGGTGCTTTGTAAGGATACTCCGGCATTTATCGCCAACCGAATCGGCGTTTACGCGATCATTTCGGGCATGCATGCCATTGAAAAGGCTGGTTTTGGTGTATCCGAAGTAGATAAATTAACCGGTCCGGTGATCGGACGGGCAAAGTCTGCCACTTTCCGTACCATGGACGTGGTTGGACTCGATACCACAGTCAATGTAGCGAACAACCTTTACAAGGCACTTCCTCATGACGAATCCCGAGACAAATTCAAGCTTCCCAAAATCGTCGAAGTCCTCTACAACAACAAATGGTTTGGAGACAAAACCGGTCAGGGCTATTTCAAAATGATCCGTCACAAAGACGGCAGCAAAGAACTGAAAGAACTCGATCTGAAAACCTTTGAATACAAGGATGTCGAAAAACCCAAATTCAAAGCGCTCGAAGCTTCCAAAGAAATCGATGACCTTAAAAAGCGCATCAAGTTCTTGGTGAATTTTGATGACCGAGCAGGCGAATTCTACAGAGCATCATTCTATGATTTGTTCAAATATTGCTCACACCGCATTCCTGAAATATCCGACGAGCTCTATCGAATCGATCAGGCAGTTTGTGCCGGTTTTGGCTGGGAACTCGGACCTTTTGAAACCTGGGATATCCTAGGTGTAAAAGAAACCGTGGAGAAAATGGAAGCTGCCGGCGAAAAGGCTGCTCCTTGGGTTCACGAAATGCTTGCTGCTGGTCATGAATCCTTTTACAAAGTGGAAAACGGTAAGAGAAAGTACTACGACATCCCTTCCAAGTCTTATGTAGATATTCCGGGGATCGAAGATTTTGTCATTCTGGACACACTCAAATCAGCAGGCAAAAAAGTATGGGGAAATGCCGGATCGACCATTTATGACATGGGTGACGAGGTGATCGGCTTGGAATTCCACACCAAAATGAACTCCATGGGTGCCGAAGTAATCGAGGGCATCAATACCGCGATCGGAATGGCAGAAAAATCCTACAAAGGATTGGTTATCGGCAACGAAGGCGGAAATTTCTCCGCGGGTGCCAATTTGGCTATGCTCTTCATGTTTGCAGGAGATCAGGAGTATGACGAAATCAACCTCATGATCGCCCAATTTCAAAACACCATGATGCGAGCACGATACTCTTCCGTGCCGGTCGTAGTTGCTCCTCACAATATGGCATTGGGTGGAGGATGTGAACTTTCCCTGCATGCAGATCATATTCAGGCGCATGCAGAATTGTATATGGGTTTGGTAGAAGTCGGTGTGGGATTGATTCCCGCAGGTGGTGGAACCAAAGAAATGACCCGAAGATTTGCTAATGGAGTCATCGCCGGAGACGTGGAGCTCAATCAGCTCCAGGAGTATTTCATGAATATCGCTACTGCGAAAGTTTCTACCTCAGCGGAAGAAGCAAGAGGATTGGGATACTTGAGAACTCAGGACGGGATTTCGCTGAATCGAAAAAGACAATTGGCAGATGCGAAAGCCAAAGTCCTTTCTCTCTCAGATTTGGGCTATACCCAGCCTGCACAGCAGACCAATATCAAGGTTTTGGGAAAAACTTCCTTGGCACTTTTCGAGGCAGGTATCACCGGAATGATCTACGGAAACTACATCTCTGAGCACGATGCCAAGATCGCTAGAAAACTGGCTTGGGTGATGTCAGGAGGTGATTTGTCCTCTCCGACAGAGGTGTCTGAGCAATACTTGCTTGACTTGGAGCGTGAAGCTTTCTTGAGTTTAACTGGCGAGCAAAAGACGCTAGAACGAATCCATAGCATCTTGTTTAAAGGCAAACCGCTTAGAAACTAGAGTCAAGAAGCGAGAGACAAGAGTCAAGAAGTGAGAAATCAAATCCAAAAAACAGACTTAAAGCAAATCTGAAAATGAGACTGAAACATAATTTCAAGAACCTAAAAGTTTGGCAAAAAGCGGTGGATTTAGCTGTCAATGTGTATGAATTGACTAAATCTTTTCCTTCTGAAGAAAGGTTTGAAATTACTTCTCAAATGAGAAGATCCAGTGTATCTATTCCATCAAACATTGCCGAGGGAACAGCTAGAAATTCTTCAAAGTCATTTTCCAATTGTTTGGATATCAGTTTGGGAGAAAGTTTTGAATTAGAAACTCAGGGAATTATTGCCAATAGAGTTGGAATATTGAGTGAAGAAAAGTTCACCACTTTCAGTGAGGAGCTTTCTGAAGTCCAGAAAATGATAATTGGATTAAAAAATACCATTGAGGATAATCCTTACTAGGTGGATTCAGTCTTGTTTCTTGTCTCTTGAATCTTGTTTCTCAAGCTCTAAAAGATATTTAAAAACTAAAAAACTACTAATGGAAGCATACATAATAAACGGATATAGATCGGCAGTAGGAAAAGCCAAAAAGGGAGGTTTCAGATTTTACCGACCGGATGACTTGGCTGCAGATGTGATCAAGCACTTAGTCGCAAATACCCCCGGTCTTGAACCTAAAATGGTCGATGACCTGATCGTGGGAAATGCCGTTCCCGAAGCTGAACAAGGCATGCAAATGGGACGAATGATTTCTCTTTTAGCTCTGGGAATCGATACACCGGGATTTGTGATGAACCGCTACTGCGGATCCGGCTTAGAAGCCATCGCTCTGGCAGTTGGAAAGATCAAAGCCGGTATGGCGGATTGCATCATCGCAGGTGGTACGGAATCGATGTCTTTGGTTCCGATGATGGGCTACAAAACTGCTCTCAACTGGAAAATCGCTTCCCAAACGCCTTCTTACTACCTCAGTATGGGGTTGACTGCGGAAGAGCTTGCCAAAGAATATGACATCACACGCGAGCAGGCCGATGCATTTTCGGTAAGATCACATGAAAAAGCATTGGCGGCTATAGCGGCTGGTAAATTCAAAAGCGAAATCGTGCCCGTTGAAGTGGAGGAAACTTACCTCGACGAAAAAGGAAGAAAGAAAACCCGAAAGTTCACCGTGGATACCGACGAGGGTCCTCGGGCAGGCACAACCATGGAAGCCTTGGCAGCATTGAAGCCAGCTTTCAAAAATGGCGGTCAAGTGACAGCAGGTAATTCCTCTCAGACCTCAGACGGTGCATCTTTTGTCGTAGTGATGTCCGAAAGACTCATGAAGTCACTGGGATTGGATCCTATCGCCCGAATGATGTCCTATTCCGTGGCAGGCGTAGACCCGAGAATTATGGGTATTGGTCCGAAAGAAGCCGTGCCAAAAGCACTGAAGCAGGCAGGACTTACACTGAATGACATCGATCTAGTTGAGCTCAATGAGGCTTTTGCTGCGCAAGGATTGGCAGTCATGAAGGCTTTGGACATGAATCCGGACATCGTTAATGTCAATGGCGGTGCTGTCGCCTTGGGTCACCCACTTGGATGTACCGGAGCCAAACTCTCTGTTCAGATTTTCAATGAACTGAGAAGGCAAAATAAAAAGTATGGCCTTGTCACTGCTTGTGTCGGTGGTGGACAGGGAGTTGCGGGTATTTACGAGTTACTGAAGTGAACAAACTTCGGTGTTCGAAATTCATCATTCGGTGTTCATGATTAAAAATTTCGAATGATGAACATCGAACGTCGAATAATGAAGAATTCTAAAAACATAGCAATAATGGCTACCATATCAAAATCCATCCAAGGCGGAGAGTTTCTGATCCGCGATACCGAAGCTCAGGATATTTTTATCCCTGAGGAATTTACCGAAGAGCAAAAAATGATGGCTCAGGCCTGTCAGGATTTCATCGATACGGAGATTACCCCCAACATCGAAGAAATTGACAGCATGAAAAATCCGGATTTGGTTCCTTCCATTTTCAAAAAGGCTGGTGATCTAGGGCTTTTAGGAATTACCGTTCCGGAGGAATACGGAGGTTTGGGAATGAGCTTCAATACCTCGATGTTGATCGCTGATATCATCGGCGCGGCGGGGTCTTTCTCCACGACTTACGGTGCGCATACGGGTATTGGTACCTTGCCGATTTTATATTACGGCACGGAGGAGCAAAAGCAAAAATACCTTCCCAAACTTGCCATTGGCGAATGGGCGGCCTGCTACTGCTTGACCGAGCCCGATGCAGGTTCAGATGCCAACAGTGGCAAAACCAAAGCAACGCTCAGTCCTGACGGAAAGCATTACCTGATCAACGGACAAAAAATGTGGATTTCCAATGCGGGATTTGCTGACCTTTTTATTGTCTTCGCCAAAATCGAGGATGACAAAAACCTCACAGCCTTTATCGTGGAAAAGACCTTCGGAGGAATCACCATGAACGAGGAGGAGAAGAAAATGGGTATCAAAGGATCATCTACCCGTCAGGTATTCTTCAATGATTGTCCGGTTCCAGTAGAAAACATGCTTTCAGAGCGAGGAAACGGCTTCAAAATCGCAGTGAATATCCTCAATATCGGTCGAATCAAACTTGGAGCGGGCGTCCTCGGAGGAGTAAGAACTGTAACTTCCCTGGCGATCCAATATTCCACCGACCGCAAGCAGTTTGGAGTAAGTATCAACACCTTTGGAGCGATCAAATCCAAACTTGCCGAGATGGCAGCCAAGATTTACGCTTCCGAATCCCTCTGCTATCGTGCAGGTCAAGATATCGAGGATAGAATGGGTGCTTTAGCTGCTGAGGGTCTTACTGATGCAGAGGCTAAATTGAAAGCTCTGGAGCAGTTTGCCATTGAAGCTGCTATCGCAAAAGTTCACGGTTCGGAAGTCTTGGATTACGTGGTCGATCAGGGTGTGCAGATCTATGGAGGTATGGGTTATTCGGCCGATGCTCCGATGGAAAGAGCCTATCGTGACGCCCGTATTTCCAGAATCTACGAAGGAACCAACGAAATCAACCGCATGCTGATGGTGGGTATGGTACTCAAGCGCGCGATGAAAGGCGAAATCAACCTTTTCGAGCCGGCTATGGCTGTTGCTTCTGAATTGACTTCGGTGCCTTCTTTTGAAAGTATCGATGCTTCTGAGCTTTTCGCAGTGGAAAAAGACATCCTCAAAAAACTCAAGAAGGTCTTCCTCATGGTAGGAGGAAAAGCGGCGATGGCGCTTCAGGACCGCATCGAAGACGAGCAGGAGATCATGATGAATCTTGCGGATGTGATGATTGAAATCTACGCGGCAGAATCGGCCATACTTCGAGCTGAAAAAATCGCCCAATCCAAAGGCGACGAAGCTGCCAAGTATCAGATCGCCATGTCTAAAATTTACCTGTTCGAGGCAGTGGACAAAATCGAAGCCGCGGCAAAAGAAGCCATTGTTTCCTTTGCCAAAGGGGATGAGCAAAAAGTCCTTTTGATGGGTCTGAAGCGATTTACCAAGCCGGACTTTATCAATGTGAAGGAACTCAGACGCCAAGTAGCCGATTACATGATTACAGAAGGAAAATACCCATTTTAAACAATAGAGATAGATTGAGTGGTAAGCCTCCGGTTTTGAAAGCGACCGGAGGCTTTTTTTCGAAAACCATTCCGAAAATAATATTCTGATTTTTTGCTGAATTTACCTTTTGGGTTTTTTCCAAAATAAGAATCCAGCAATTTAGTGGGGATGAAAAAGTCTCTAAGTAGTGTAGTTATCTCCTTCGGGTTGGTTCTTTTTTCCTGTCAGCCCGAAAAAAAGGAGTTTGGAACGGAAATTTCCACTGACGCCAGTCAAATCCTGAAAGGCAGGACAATTTTTGAACAGCAGTGCTCCACCTGCCATAATTTCAATGAGGATGCCATAGGTCCCAACCTGAGCGGTCTTACCCGACAGATTGAAACTCATTGGATCCGTGATTTTATCAAAAATCCAAGTGCATTAATTGACGCCAAAGATCCTCGAGCGGTCGAGCTTTTGGCTAAGTATAAGACCCAAATGCCGGGTTTTCCTGCATTGAGCGATCAGGATATCGAATCCTTACTGAGTTACATGCATACCTTTGAGACGCTGCCGATTCCGATCAGCGGAGATACTACTTCCAATCTGATTCCGGAGAAAATTCAGGATTCCGGAATTCGGTTGGAACTTGAGCTTTTCGCCCAATTGCCTGCATCGGATACCGTTCCGCCTTTGGCCAAAATGACCAAAATGGAACCTGTACCCGGGACACGGCGCCTTTTCATTAATGATCAGCGAATCGGTCTTTACGAAATTGAAAATCAAAAGCCGGTACTTTTCCTCAATCTGAAAGAAAAACGACCTGCCATGGTGAGCAAACCCGGTTGGGCCACTGGGGTAGGAAGTTTTGCTTTTCATCCTGATTTCGAGAATAATGGCCTTTTCTATACTTCCCATACCGAACCGGGAGGGACTGCGCCATCGGACTTCGGCTATACCGACAGCTTGAGTGTATTTATGCAGTGGGTGCTCACCGAGTGGAAAGCAGAAGATCCAAAGGCCAAAGTCTTCAAAGGTACCGATCGGGAAATCCTAAGGATTGACAACGCTTCTCAGGCTCACGGCATGCAGGAGCTGACCTTTAATCCCCACGCCAAAAAAGGAGATGCAGAATACGGCTTGCTCTACATCGGCTATGGAGATGGGGGTACGGCTGAAAAGCGATTTGCCGCCATCTCCAATCATCAGGGCAAAGGAATCTACAGCAGTATTCTGAGAATTGACCCTTTGGGTACTGATGGAAAAAACGGAAAATACGGGATTCCCAAGATCAATCCCTTTGCCGGAAAGCCCGGAATGGCCGGAGAAATCGTCGCTTATGGATTCCGCAATCCCAACCGGATCTTTTGGGATGACCAAGGAAATCTTCATGCCACCGATATCGGTCAGCACAGCATCGAAGAGATTAACCGCATCGAGCCGGGCAAATTTTACGGTTGGCCAGTTCGGGAAGGTACCTTTGTGATCAACCCTTTCGGAAGTTTTCGGTCACTTTATCCCCTACCTGCTGACGATGCCAAGTTTGGGGTTACTTATCCCCTGATCCAACTGGAGCATGATGAGACTGTGGCGGTGATTGGTGGATACATGGTTTCAGAGGGGCCCTTGAAAGGGAAATTTGTCTTTGGGGATATTCCTTCAGGGAGGCTGTTTTTTGCAGAATTGGGTGAAAAAAATCCCTTGGTCAAATCTTGGGGAGTCACTTACCTCGGAAAAGAACTTTCAATGCAAAATCTGGTGAGTCATGACCGGGTGGATTTGAAATTTGGGGTCGATGCTGAAAACCGGCTTTACATCATGAGTAAAACCGAAGGGAAAATATATCGGGTTATTGGCCAATGATGCATTTCATTTACCGTAGTTGGAAAATTGAACCTTTTGATTAATTGATTACAATAAATTTAGGTCTCTTTGCATCAACCTATGATTCCCAGCCAATTTGATTACGAGCTATTCTTTGAGCTTACGGCAGATATTTTCTGCATAGCAGGTTATGATGGTTATTTCAAAAAAGTAAACTCCTCTGTCTCGAAGGTTTTGGGATACACGATGGAGGAGCTTTATAGTCGCCCGATCAATGATTTTGTCCATCCCGAGGATAAGTTTACCACTGCTCAAATGCGGGAACAAATCCATCAGTCTAAGCCTCTTATGAATTTCGAAAACCGGTATTTGACTAATACCGGTGAGACGGTCTGGCTTTCTTGGACTTCTATGCCGGTGGATTCTCAACAGGTCGTTTTTGCAATCGCAAAAAATATTACACACAAAAAAGAAGTTGAAGCGCAACGAAATGCACTAATCGCCCAATTGGGTCAACTCAATCAGGAATTAAAGCAACTTACATTTTCGACCTCTCATGATCTCAGGGCTCCGGTTAATAATCTTCTTTCGGCTTTTGACTTATTGGACGTTGATAAAATTCAGGATCAAGAAACCCTGGAATTGATCCAAGTGCTGAGAAGCTCTGGAAAAAGTCTTTCGACGACGCTGAATAAGTATGTCGATATCTTGAAGGAAAGGCATGAAAAAGCAGTATCAGTTGAACCTGTTCATCTAGCGGATGTATTAAATACGGTGACCAGCTCGATCAAAACGCTCATTGAGTCTGCCCACGCCTCCATAAGCTCTGATTTTGGTGAAGGTGACTTGGTAGAGTTTAATCGAGACTATCTCCAAAGTATATTTTTAAATTTCCTTACCAACTCCATCAAATATGCCAGACCGGAAGTTTATCCTTCCATACATTTTTCGACAAAAAGGAAAGATAGTCATATTGAGTTGACCGTAGAAGATAATGGGCAGGGAATGGATTTGAAAAAAGTAGGAAATCGGATTTTCAAACTCAATCAGTCATTTCACGGAAACCCGGACAGCAAGGGCGTGGGACTTTATCTAGTTTACCATCATGTGACTTCACTTGGCGGTAAAATAGAAGTGGAAAGTGAGGTCAACAAAGGCACTAGATTTAGGATAATTTTTGAAAAGTGAATTCCCCAAAATGAAAAAACAGTCCGAATTTTCGGACTGTTTTTGCTAAAATCTTTAGGACTAATTACCTATAAATCAGCTCGTAATATTCCTTAGCCATTCGATTGCTTTCGAAATCATACCGTACATCAGTCATACCGGCCTGTACGATATCTCTCCATTTTCGCTTGTTGGCATAATAAGTAGGCAAGATTTCACCTTGGAGGATTTCATACAAATGGTTGAGATCCCATTGATCTTGATCTTGGATGGATAGATTATGGTAATCTGCCTGCGGGATGATAAAGCAGTTTTCTCCATGCTTGGCAAATTCGCAAATCCAGCCATCATAGGTGCTAAAATTAACTGAGCCGTTCATCGAAGCAGTCATACCCGAAGTTCCTGATGCTTCTCTTGGTACACGTGGATTGTTCAGCCAGATATCCGAGGCCTGCTTGAGCCGTTTGCTGAGGGTGAGTTCATAGCCCACACAGACTGCCACATTTTTGTACCGCTTGCTGAGGTGAACGAGCGAATTGAATACTGAAATGGCCCCATAATCCATCGGATAAGGCTTGCCTGCCCAGATAATTTGAATAGGATAATCCGAATTGGAGATCAATTCCTCAAACCTGCGGAGATCCTGAGTGATCAAATCCGGCCTTTTGTAAGCTGCAAATCTCCTTGCCCAAACAATTGTCAAAACCTCTGGATCGAAGATTTTTCCGGTTTGATCGGCTACAATTTCAAAGGCTCTTTTTTTCAAATAGCGCTTTCTGTCGTCAAATCCTTCATTGTCTCCTTCCTCCATGAATCGATAAAGCTGCTTGTCCGCCCAGTACTTCCAGTTTTGAGCGTTAGTGATGGATTGGATCTCAGGAATATCCGAATAGCCGCCCCACATTTTCCGGCTGACTTCTCCATGAAGTTGACTTACTCCATTGGATGCGTGGGCAAAGCGCAAAGCGGCCAAGCTGTGATTGAATATTTCTCCATCCATGCCGGTGAGCTCCTGGACTTGCTCAATTGAGTGTCCATAGAAAAAACTCATTTTGTTTAGCAAGTAATAGTCGTGTTTTTCATTACCTGCCTCTTCCGGTGTATGGGTGGTGAAGACTAGCCTTTTTTTGACTTCTTCTTTACTGCCAAATTTTCTCATCAGGTAAAAAACACTGCTGACCCCATGGGCTTCATTGAGATGATATACATCCGGATTGAAATTGAGCTCATCGATCAATTTGGCTCCTCCCAAACCCAAAATCATGGACTGGGCAATTTTGGCAGCAGTATCCGAATCGTAAAGTTTATGGGTAATGGTCTGGCTGAGGTAGTCGTTTTCGGGCAGGTCGGTGCTAAGCAAAAACAAGGGAGCAGATTTGAAGGTATCCGGAGGAAGGTACCAGGCTTTTACCCATACCGGTTGATTGTGGACTGGGACTTGGAATTTGATCCCGGTATCTACCAGAAAAGAATAAGTTTTCTCATACCATTCCGGTTTGAGAGTCTGATCTTGATTTCTGCTTTGGTCATAATAGCCATACTTCCACAAGATCCCTATCCCGATGAGGTTCTGTTTTAATTCATAAGCGCTTCGCAAATGCGAGCCAGACAGGAATCCCAATCCCCCACTGTAGATTTTCAGAGGCTGATGGATGGCAAATTCCATGGAGAAATAAGCCACAGATTTACCATACTCGGTGGCTGTTTCGTAGGGTACAGTATAATTTCTAAAATCAGTCATAGTTCAATGGTTTAGGGCAGAAAAGTTAATGCAATCCTGCGGTTCCAAGGGATTCAAAATAGAATTTATCCGCTAAAGAAGGAAAAATTAATTTTTTCCAGCCAAGTAAAAAATGGCGTAAATCAAATACGAACCCAAAAATGCGACCGGCATCACGATCACCAAACCAATGAGAAGTTCGAAAGGAAACAGGTTGTGTGAGCTTGGGTCCAGAGTCATATCAAACAATATCCTGGATAGCATGCCCAACATCACTCCAAAGGTAATTCCTAGGGCATTTTGAGCAGGTTCTTTTTTGCGAATCAATCCGCCCAAAATAGCCACCAAAAATGTTCCGGGGGCTTTGATGAAGTATAGGGAATTATAGAGGGCTCTTTCATCTGAAAAGTCTGCTGTCCAATATCCCAAAGCTCCGATTAGGAACCCCAACACCAGTATAAACCAATCAATCTGCTTCATAGCTACTCGAAAAGACTTGAACTGTCAAAAAGCCGAAACTTTCTGATAAATCCAAGTCTTTCAGTAGGTTGAATCATAATTATTTATCCTGTAGGTAAAGCAGCCCGAGCCTCTCTGTCTGGATCGTTTTTGACTTCGCTGACATCATTGAGAATCATGGTCTCCCCCTTTTCGGCCGTGAATTTTGGCCAGTTCGGTAGCGTCCCGGCATTGGGGTTCCCGGTTTTCATAAAGGCCAATAGCGACGCGGACATTTTCTCAGAAAGCATTCGCGGTCGTTTGCCTCCTCCGGTATGCGTGTACATCCTGTCGGTATTGTCGTACCAAAAGCAGATGTCAATGCAGTGGAAAGCTCGCATTCGACCATTGTACAGATTGGGCTCCCAGCCAAACCAAGCCATGTAAACCGGTGCTTTTTGCTTGGCTTTGGCATTTCCACAGGCGACTGCATTTGCCCGATTGGATGCAGCTAGCGTCATGATCTCAGCTGGTTTTTTTCCGGGGAAATTGGCCGCATAGGCCCGATACACCTCTCCTGCTTTTTCTCCAAACCGCTGTTTCATCGCCTCGATGATTTCTGTCTCACCTGCAGCTTCCAATTGAGGATTGGTGCGGGTTGCGCCCCACTCATGAAAGGTCGTACAGATCATCAGTGGCATATCGGCCGTGTGATCATTGGGATTGGAGAAAAACTCCCCTTTCGGCACATGGACTCCATCTGCGACCGGGCCAAATCCTCCCCTAAACCCAGGCTGGGGAAATTCTTTCCGCATTCGGTCCAAGGCCTTGTTGGCGATATCGATATATTCTCTCCATGGAATATCCTGAAGTTTGTCCACTTCGCTAGGACTCAAACCCGCCTCCTCGAGGACAAACTGGCCAAGCTTTCGGCTGTACTCCTGATCATTCGCCCGTAGCATGCTTCCACTGAGTGCCACACCTTTGTGGACAATACCTTTGGCTGCAGGCATGGACATAGTGCAGGTGACTTTGGCACCGCCTCCGGATTGACCCATGATGGTGACATTCCCCGGATCACCTCCAAAGTTGGCGATGTTGTCACGCACCCATTCCAGGGAGGCGATGATATCGAGCTGGCTTACGTTGCCTGAAGCGGCGTATTTCTCCCCTCCTACTCCCGACAGATCGGTGAATCCAATCGGACCAAGTCGGTGATTGATGGAAACGAAGACCACATCTTTTCCTTTGGCAAAGTTCTCCCCATGATAGCCATCTTGCTCGATCCCATTGCCATTGGTGAATCCTCCTCCGTGTAGCCAAACCAGCACGGGTCTCTTTTTTCCATCTGCCAATCCATTAGTCCAGACATTGAGTTTGAGGCAATCTTCAGAGACATCGTCGTAGTTCCAATGGTCTGCGAAAGAGTAATGTACAGCCGCATATCGGCGATCCATGATCTGCGGAGCGGTATTGCCCCACCAGATGGTGTCTTTGATTCCCTCCCATTTTTCGGGTTTCTGGGGAGGCATAAAGCGGTTTTTGCCCGAAGTGTCTGCTCCATAAGGCACACCCAAAAAGGTGTAAACCTTATTCAGTTGGTAGCCACGGATTTTTCCATAAACTGTATCTGCCACGGCAATGTCATCCCCAATATGTAGGATTTGCTCATCCCCTGCATCGGAGTGGGATTCCTGTAGGGATTGCGCTTGGCTCGAAAAAGGAACTGCGGCAATTCCCGCGGTACCCAATCCGATTTTTTGTAAAAAGTCACGTCGGTTATTTTTCATGGTTTTGATAGGGTTAGTTGCTTTTCTATTGTCTCAATTTGTGGGAATAGAATAAGTAATCCTAATTCTCTGAATTATTTTCTTTTAACTGACAAATTCTAGGATAATCGGATATCACAAAATGCGGAGTCCTGTCAAATTTTAAAGAAACCGACATTCAATTTTTCCTAAATTCCAACATCATCAGTTTGACCGGTAATCCAGATTAATCATGAAAAAAATTTCCACACTGTTTCTTTTCCTTTTTCCAGTTTTCTTCGCCTTTTCCCAAATTACTCCTGGATATTTTATGCATCCCGATGTGCATGATAACACCGTGGTTTTTGTAGCAGAGGGTGATATTTGGATGGCTTCACTCACCGGCGGAATGGCCACTCGGCTCACCACTCATCCCGGTGATGAGTCCGATCCCAGAATTTCTCCTGACGGGCAATGGGTGGCTTATGCGGCAAGCTATGAAGGACCGACTGAGGTTTATGTGATGCCGATTTCAGGCGGAATTCCTAAGAGATTGACTTACGAACCTGCAGCCTCTATTCCCACGGCTTGGAAGTCAGCTACTGAAGTTGCCTATACAACCAATCAATACTCCACCCTTCCCCGACTGCGTACCGTGGTGGTAGATATCAATTCACTAGAAAAGGAAATGCTTCCTCTGGAAATGGCGGCTGAGGGGAGCTTTGATCGGGAATCCGATACCTATTTTTTTGTCCGGCCCACCTATCACAACAATGTGACCAAGCGCTACAAGGGCGGCACTGCCCGCCAAGTCTGGAAATACAACGACGGAGCTTCAGAGGCGGTTAAACTCACACAGAATTATGATGGGGAAGATCATCATCCGGTTTATCATCGGGACAGAGTTTATTTCATTTCCTCCAGAGATGGGATACAAAATATCTGGTCCATGAAGACCGACGGTTCGGATATTCAGCAGCATACTAAGGAGGAATCCTATGATGTTCGTGAATATTCCCTTTCCGGAAATACGCTCGTTTATCGGGCAGGAGCGGATTTATACCGAATGGGTTTAGGACAAACCCAAGCCCAAAAAATCGAGATCAATCTGGTTTCGGATTTTGATCAGTTGCGGGAAAATTGGGTAGATAACCCAGCCAGCTATATCACCAATATTTCTGTTTCCAATGATGGAGAAAAGGTGGCCCTGACTGCCCGGGGTCGGGTTTTTGTCTTTCCTGCGAAAGATGGACGCATGCTTCGTCTCAGCCGAAAAGACGGCGTACGCTATCGGGATGCGGTTTTCACTACTGATTCCAAAAATATATTGACTTTTTCGGATGAGAGTGGAGAATTTGAAATCCATCAATACTCCGGTTTGGGTTTGGATCAGGGGAAGCAATTGACGAATAATGGATCCACGCTCCGTTTCAACTTGACCCCGTCTCCCGATGGAAAATGGCTGGCTTGGACTGATCTTAACAATGACCTATGGATCCGAAGTCTGTCCTCAGGCAAAGTGGTAAAAGCTAATCTGACCGATGAAGATCTTCATGGGAGTATGGCTTGGTCTCCGGATAGCAAATGGTTGGCTTATGGACAGGCCGCTTCGAATACCTTTACTCAACTTTTCCTATTCAATCCGGAAACCGAAAAGCGCATCACGCTGACTTCTGATCGCACCAATAGCCTCAGTCCGCAGTGGAGTGCAGATGGCAAGTGGATTTATTTCCTTTCCGACCGAAATTTCGAGACCAAAGTCGGCAGCCCTTGGGGGCAGCGTCAGCCGGAGCCTTTTTGGGATAAGCAGATGAAAATTTACCACATTCCGCTCCAAAAGGGCCTCATCTCCCCCTTCACTCCAAAAAATGAACTGAAAGCAGAAGAGAAAAAATCTGAAGTTCCGGTAAGCGTGACGATTGATGATGAGGGATTGATGGAGCGCGTGCAAGAAGTGCCTGTGCCTGCCGGAAATTATAAAAATCTGATCGTGACCGAAAAGGCGCTGTATTATCATCGAGTGGGTCCTGGTCCGGGGATTTATTATGGTGGCGGTGCCTCCAATGAGGATGAGCCTGCGTTAATGATGACCCCGATCTCGGATAAGGCCGAGCAAAAAGTTTTTGCAGACAAAATCAACAGCTATGCCGTGTCTGCAAACAACAACTATGCTTTGCTACGCCAGGGATCCAATCATTTTCTGGTCGAGTTAGGCACTTCGCCGCTCTCGGATTTATCCAAAAACAAACTGGATTTGAGTGGCTGGAGATTTAGCATTGATCCGAGAGAAGATTGGAAGCAGATCTATACCGATGCCTGGCGAATGGAGCGGGATTACTTCTACGATGCTGGCATGCATGGGGTGGATTGGGATGCCATGTACGAAAAATACCTTCCGCTGGTGGAACGGGTGACTACGCGAAATGAACTTTCGGATGTGATCGGAGAACTGATCGGAGAACTTTCGGTTTTGCATACGTCCGTGCGTGGAGGAGATACCCGGGATGGGGATGACAACATTCAGTTTGGAATGCTGGGAGGGCTTTTCTCCAAAACCAATAATGGCTACAAAATCGATTACATTTTCCAAAGTGATCCGGACTATCCGAATGAAAAATCACCTTTATCCCATCCTGCTTTTGGAATGGAAACAGGTGATGTGATTACGCATATCGATGGCACTTCGGTTTTGGAAGTGGAGGATATGCAGGTGCTGCTTCGGGACAAAGCCGAAAAGCAGGTTCGGATAGCTGTAGCCGGGAAGGGAGACTTTATTATCAAACCGATGAGCTCCAGTCAAGAAAGTAATCTGCGCTACAATGACTGGGAATTCACCCGCCGACTGGAAGCTGAGCAAAAGTCCAACGGAGACATTGGCTATGTGCATTTGAGAGCGATGACGGCAGGAGATATCGGGCAGTGGTATCGAGATTTTTACCCGCAGTTTAAGAAAAAGGGATTGGTCATTGATGTGCGAAATAATCGGGGAGGGAATATCGACTCCTTCATTTTGGAAAAGCTAATGCGGGAGGCCTTTTTCTACTGGAAAAGCCGAACCGGAGAACCGTACTGGAATATGAATTATGCGTTCCGAGGACATTTGGTCTTGTTGGTGGATGAGTTTACTGCTTCGGATGGAGAGGCTTTTGCCGAAGGTTTCCGCAGATTGGGACTGGGCAAAGCTATCGGTGCGAGAACTTGGGGAGGAGAGGTTTGGCTTTCGGGTGTGAATACACTTTCAGACAATGGAATTGCTAGGGCTCCGATGAATGGGGTATATGGTGAAAAATTGGTCGGTGTCTCCACCGACCAAGGCGAAGGAGTAGAGTGGCTGATCGAAGGAGTTGGGTTTATTCCGGATATCGAGGTGATTAATATGCCGAAGGCAACTTTCGAGGGAAAAGATGCGCAGTTGGATGCAGCCATTGAGCATTTGAAGGAGTTGATCAAAAAGGATCCAAGACCTGTACCTGCTCCGCCTGCCTATCCGGATTTGAGTTTTAAGAATGGAAAGAATTAATCGTACTAAGTGATCGGTGGGGACACCGACTACAGCGAAAAAATTAAACTTTATGAATATACGGAATTCTGCCAGTAGCCAATTTTTATTAGATCTCACCTCGACTTCGCTCGGTGTCCGTTCTTTTCGGTTGTTGTGGAGGGGAGGAAAATGCGGCGCAGCCGCATTTTCCTC
>FWPV01001528.1_pt1 | contig 63520 bp, 63 predicted proteins | sample 2228371 | NCBI WGS metagenome assembly FWPV01 (sample SAMEA103939776, study PRJEB20133) | metagenome
GTCCATGATTTCTCAAGTCTGATGGTATCAATCCGCAGTGATGGTCGGTCAATTGGTGATACTGCAGAGGCAACCCTGGGCATAAGGGCAAAGATTATTTTCTCGCTATTTATCTGGCTCTCTTTGATTCTTGTGATTGCGGTCTTTGCCGCATCTGCTGCCAAGACCCTTGAGACCACGCCCGAGATTGTCATCCCGACCTTTGGCATTATTCCCACGGCAATCCTTGTTGGTCTTATGCTATACAGATGGCGCATTAATACTGTTATTTCAACCATAATCGGAGTAGCTTTGCTCTTTACATTGATTTTGCTCGGCTATTATCTGCCTATCAAGTGGACATATCAGGGATGGCTCTTTACCCTCTTGATTGCCTATGCCTATACTGCCTCAATTTTGCCGGTAAATATCATTCTCCAGCCAAGGGACTATCTTTCGTTTTTTGTTTTGTTTTTCGGTTTGATTGTGGGTTATCTGGGATTGCTCATTACCAACCTTCTTATTCACACACCTCCATTTGTAAGTTTCAAAGGAAGCGAAGGTTATCTATTTCCAATGATGTTTGTAACCATAGCCTGTGGCGCAATATCAGGCTTTCATTCGCTTGTAGCAAGTGGCACAACATCAAAACAACTCAACAATGAAAGAGACGCAAGGAGAATTGGATATGGTGCAATGCTTACTGAAGGTGTTTTGAGCATTCTTGCCATTGTTGCAGTCTGCGCTGGATTGTACTGGTTTGGTGGACCAGAGGGTTTTGTCTATCCAGAGTTGATCAAGGGTGGAAAATGGATTGTAGCATTTGGCAAGGGTTTTGGGGAGATTACAAAGCCAATCCTTGGTGTCTTTGGTATGTTCATCGGTATTACCATGCTCAAGACATTTATTGTCACGACACTGGATACTGCGACCAGGATTACCCGCTATATCGGGACAGAATTGTTTGGTGAGCGGCTGAACCTGGGATTTATGAAGAATATGTATATAAACAGTGCAATTGTCATCGGCCTTGCAACTTATCTTGCCATCGGCCCTTGGCAGAGTATCTGGCCTGTTTTTGGTGCATCAAATCAGCTTGTTGCGGCATTGGCATTGCTTGTAGTAACGACCTGGTTGTTGAGCAGAAAAAAAATAACCATTTACACGCTTGTTCCAGCAATCTTCATGCTTGGTGTTACGATAACTGCCTTAATTCTTCAGGCAGTGAAGTTTTTTGCCAGCCAGAAGATAATGTTGGGTGTGATTTCCATTGTGCTTTTAATTCTTGCGGGCTTTATGATTGAAGAGACATTAAGGAATATATCAAAAATGAATGTCAGGAAAGCAGTTTGAAGGTGAATTTTGTGTTTTTTGAATTTTTGCGATTTATATATTGTTTGGGGTTTGTAATTTGGGGTTTGGGATTTATGAAAACAAGGGGGTTTAATGAACTTTGGAATTCCAAAAGAACTGCCACCGTTCAAAGAAATTCCTGAATATCGTGTAGGCTTCTCGCCAATGGCAGTTAAGGAATTGCTCCTTTATGGAGCAAAGGTTTATGTTGAAACTGGTGCCGGTGAAGGCGCTGGTTTTTCTGATGAGGAATACACAAAAGCCGGTGCTGAAGTCGTTTACTCAAAAGAAGAGGCATATCGTCGTGCAGACATAGTCTTGAAGGTACGTCGGCCACAGCAAGAGGAATATTCATTAATCAAAGATGGTCAGATCATAATGGGATTTATTCATCTTATTACTGCAACGAAGGAATTCATTCAGGTTGTTAAAGAAAAGAGGATTACACTTGTCGGTTATGAGATAATTCAGAAGGATGATGGTCGTCTTCCGATCGTGATACCGATGAGTGAAATGGCAGGAAAACTTTCTGTTCAAATTGCAGGCAGGCTTCTTGAATCGCCGGCTGGAGGTCGTGGTATACTTCTGGGTGGCCTGCCAGGTATTCCGCCCGCTGAGGTCGTGATACTTGGCTGTGGAACCCTCGGTTCTAATGCCGCGAGAAGTTTTGCAGCATTGGGTGCAAATGTATATATAGTTGATATTCTTCGTGACAAACTTGATAATCTGGCATGTCATACAGAAGGCAGCAAGATTACCACAATGTTTTCAACAAAGTATAACATTGAGAAACTTGTTAAGTTTGCTGATGTGGTAATAGGTGCTGTTCTTGTTCCTGGCAAACGGACACCAATATTAGTTACTGCAGATATGGTGAAGACAATGAAAAAAGGTGCGGTGATTATAGATTTTGACATTGACCAGGGTGGTTCAATAGAAACAGCAAAGATTACGCCGACCGGTAGATTTATCTATACAACTGATGATGTTATTCACTTCTGCATGCCCAACGCAACAACAGTTGTAGCAAGAACTGCGACACACGCAATTTCATCGGGCGTTTTTCCTTATGTCAGGGCAATCGCTGAAATCGGTTTTGAGCGGGCGGTACGTGAACTTCCTGAAATGAGGCGTGGTATCTATGCTGAAAAAGGAGCTATTGAAAAGGAGTATCTACTATGAATTGGTATGATGAGTATAAAAAGAAAAAGTGCTCCCTTGAGGAAGCAGTTTCGGTTGTGAAAAGTAATGATCGAATCTATATAAGCGGCAATGCTGCCACACCCATGACCCTGACCCAGGCACTTGCAATGCGCAAGGATGAGTTAAAGAATGTTGAAGTGACTCATGTTTTGTTGTTTGGAGATGATCCCTTATCCAAACCAGGTATGGAAGGTCATTTCAGGCATAATTCGCTATTTGTTGGCCCTGGTGACCGCACTGCAGTTAATGAAGGAAGGGCTGATTATATTCCGGTATTCCTTTATGAAATACCAGACCTGTTCTATTCTGGACTCCTGCCACTTGATGTCGCCTTCCTGCATTTATCACCACCTGATGAGCACGGTTTTATGAGTTTTGGTGTGGAGTGCCTTTCGTCCAAGGCTGCCGCAGAGACTGCCAAAATTGTTGTTGCTCAAATCAACGAGAAAATGCCGCGGACACTCGGTGATTCATTTATTCACATATCTCGTGTTCACAAAATTGTTGAAGTCAATCTCGATTTGCCCGAGCTCGAGAGTATTCCTTTTACTGATGTGGAAAAAAGAATTGGACAGTATATTGCAGACCTTGTAGAGGATGGTTCAACTTTGCAATTAGGTATTGGTGGTATCCCCAATGCAGCATTAAAAGCGATGTTTGATAAAAGAGACCTTGGTGTTCATACAGAGATGGTATCAGATAGTATAATGGAGGCGATTGAGGCGGGAGTGATAACTGGTGCAAAGAAGACATTGCATCCTTACAAAGTTGTTGCTACTTTCTATCTGGGCTCAAGGCGGCTTTATGAATTTATTGATAATAACCCAATTTTTGAGACTCACCCCACAAATTATACGAACCATCCAGTAGTGGTCGCACGAAATGACAAAATGGTGGCAATAAACTCAGCAATTGAAGTTGATATTACAGGACAGGTATGTTCTGATTCTATTGGGACAAAGATTTATTCTGGTTTTGGTGGTCAGGTTGATTTCATCCGTGGCGCTGCCCAGTCAAAAGGTGGAAAGCCAATCATTGCTTTGCCTTCTACAGCCAAAAATGATACAGTTTCCAAAATTGTTCCTACACTTCAGATTGGGGCAGGTGTCGTTACTACGCGTGCTGATGTCCATTATGTAGTAACTGAATACGGCGTTGCATATCTTCACGGTAAAAATCTTCGTCAGCGGGCAGAGGCACTTATCAATATTGCCCATCCAAAATTCCGCCCCTGGCTTGAAGAAGAAGCGAAGAAAAGAAAACTACTATGAGAGTAGCCAGTAACCCAGTAGTCAGTAATATGAAGAAGCAAATTAAATCCATAGAAGATTTTGTTGTTTATCAGAAGGCTGTTCAGCTTTTTGATAATTTTGTTCAAGAAGATTTACCTGTTTTGTTAAAGTCATTTATTGGCCGTGAATTAGCAAAAAATCAAGTGCGAAGTTTGGATTCAATATGTTCCAATATGGAAGAAGGCTTTGAAAGAAAAGCCGGAAAGGAATTAAAACATTTCTTTATAATTGCTCGTGGTTCTGCAGGCGAAAGTAGGGGCAGATATTTTCGTTTCAAAAAATTTCTGTCTGATAAAATTATTGAAAAAAGAGTTAGTCAGTTGAATGAAATTATCGCCATGCTCAATTCATTAATCAATAAGCTGAGAGGTTAACAATGAAGTCCTTCTGCTTACTGGCTACTGGCTACTGATTACTTTAATACTATGAAATTAGATCATATTGCCATTGCAGTAAAGAGCATCAAGGAGAGTGTGAAGCTCTGGCAGGAAACTCTGGGATTGAATTTGCTTGCTATTGAGGAAGTGCCTGAACAAAAGGTAAAGGTTGCAATACTGGAACTTGGCAATACACATATTGAGTTACTTGAACCAATGAGTGCTGATAGTCCGGTAGCAAAATTTATAGAAAAAAAGGGAGAGGGCTTGCACCACATTGCAATAGAAGTTGAAGATATTAATGCCGAATTGAGAAAACTGAAAGATGCGGGAATCAAATTGATTGATGAAGAACCACGCACTGGAGCAAAGGGTAAAAGGATCGCATTTGTTCATCCGTCAGCAATAAATGGCGTTTTAATTGAATTAACCAAAGGTTGAAAAATGTCGCTCCTACCGCCATTCTTTGCAATAATACGAAGGTTGAGTGAAGAGAAAGTAAAATATATTGTTATTGGTGGTGTAGCTGCAATTATTCATGGGGTTCCGCGCGCAACATTTGACCTTGATATTGTGATAGATTTTTCGCGACAAAATGTTAAGAAATTTAACAAAATCCTTGATGAATTTAATCTTTTACCTTTGGTGCCAATTTTACCCATTGACCTTGCAGATGAGAAAAAGAGACGGGAATGGGTACGGAGGAAGAATGCGAAGGTTATCAATTTCAGAGACCCTAAGAATATTTACTCGGTTGATGTTGTGTTGATTTACGACTATAAAAAATTAAAAAAAACAGAGATTGTGGTAGAAGAAGTGAGATTTAATGTCATTGACAAGGATACTCTAATAGAACTGAAGCGCAAGGCGGGCCGTGATATTGATATCAGAGATATCAGGAATTTGAAGGAATTATGAACATTTACGAGAGAAGATTGATAAATTCATATAAGATGCTATTATTTTTACGGAAAATCCATCCTCCTGAGAAGATTAGATACTGGCAGGATATTAAGACTCATCGCATCGGAGCTCCACAGAGATTGTGGACTTTAAGAGAAGGATTAAAAATGACACTGCCAGAATTTGCCCGGTCTATCGGCTTGAGTGCAAAGGAATATGTAAAATTTGAAAAAATAGGAGCAATCGTTCCAGAAAGAATTGTGGAATGTGTTGCAAAAAAATATCGTATCAGTAAGAAATGGTTAAAAGGTGAAATTTAAGACATTCAAGGAGGCATTTATGCATATGGAGACTAATATCGTGCACGGTGGTGTGCATCCGGATAAAGATACCGGGGCGCATGTTCCGCCAATTTATATGACATCAACATTTGTTTTCAAGGATGCAGATCACGGTGCACGATTGTTTAAGGACGAAGAAACGGGATATATCTACACCCGTCTTGGTAATCCAACGATTAATTTGCTTGCTCAAAAAATGGCGCTGCTTGAATCGGCTGAGGCGGGTCTTGTCTTTGCCTCAGGAATGGCGGCGATATTTGCGACAGTCCTTGCCTGTTGTAAATCTGGTGAACATATTGTTTCGGATAAGGTGATTTATGGAGGAACCTATGCCCTTTTTCAGCATCTTCTGCCTCGTATTGGGATTACAACAACATTTGTTGATACAACAGATGATAGCCAAATAAAATCAGCAATCAGAACAAATACAAAGATGATATTGATAGAATCGCCTGCCAATCCGACACTAAAGATTAATGATATAAGGCGAATTGCTGAAATTGCCCATCAGCATAATATTATGCTTTGTGTAGATAATACCTTTGCAACCCCTTATCTCCAAAGGCCGATTGAACTTGGAGCAGATATAGTTGTGCATTCTGCCACAAAATATCTTGGCGGTCATGGTGATTTGATTGGTGGAATTGTGGTGGGTAAAAAAGACTTTATCAAATACATGGCTAAGGAAATTGCCAATGATGTGGGAGGATGTATTTCACCAATCAATGCCTGGTTAATCTTAAGGGGTCTGAAGACGCTTGCAGTGAGGATGGAAAGGCATTGTGCAAATGCGATGGAAATCGCAAAATTTCTAAAAAACCATCCCAAAGTTGAGAGGGTATATTACCCTGGACTTGAAGACCATCCAGGTCACGAAATTGCAAAAAAACAGATGCGTGCCTTTGGTGGCATGCTCGGATTTGATTTAAAGGGCGGCAGGGAAGCAGGTAAGACTTTAATGAATTCAGTAAGATTATGCACCCTTGCAGTGAGCCTTGGTGATACTGATACACTGATCGAGCATCCTGCATCTATGACACATTCAACATATAATGAAGATGAACTAATCAAGGCGGGTATTAATCCAGGATTTGTGCGAATGTCAGTAGGAATTGAGAATGTAGAGGATTTGATTGCTGACCTGAGTCAGGCATTTGACAAAATCTAAGAATTGAAATCTTAATTTTCAGTATCGGTGGTATCTGCGCAATCTTTCATGGGTTTTGCAACTGTGTTCGTGTATCCCGAAATGTAAACCAAAAATAGCATATCCTTTTAATTGAGTATATTCAGGCAAATTAAGTTTGATTTTTCATCCAGTCATTATGCATTCATTTTATCTGCAATTGGTTTACTCCTTTCAATTTTTGCTATCTGGTTTGTGCGTTTTTTGCCATTGCAGGACTATCCTGATTGGCTTTTTCAGGCACACCTGCTATCAAACTCAATTCTAAATAAACCATCTCCATTTACCCAGCACTATTACTCAATCTTCCCAGTATTACCACCCAATTTTTTTGCAGTATTGCTGATTGCATTAATTAACTTGATAATAGACATTGAATTGGCAGGGAAATTATATCTTACAATCTATGTATTAACATTTTCTGCGGGAGTTTATTATCTGTTCTCTTTTCATTCCAAATATCATCCACTTCGCTGGCTCGGTATTCCCTTGTCTTTCAGTTTTTTCTTTTATTTAGGTACATTAAACTATATCACAGGTCTTGCATTACTGCCATTTGCAATGTCTTCAACCCTGCGTATTCCTCAGAAAAAACCCTTTTATGCCTTCTTTATAATTTTTATATGGTCAATTTTACTTTATTCCTGCCATGCGACAATCTTTTGTTTTTATTTTTTATTTGTCTTGATTTTTCTCTTTTCATTCAGTATAAATTCTCAATTGATTAAAATTTTGATTCTTATTGCGTTCCTGCCTTCAATTGTTTTACTGATTCAATATATGGCTTCCCGGCAGATTCTTTATGAATTTGTCTTTTATAATGAGCTTCGCACTAAAGCCCTAACAATACTTTCACCACTTTTTTTTGTTCATCGTATCCAGGGATTAGATACATCAATCCCTTATTCTCTAATCAATTTGTTTATTTTTATTACACTAACTCTTTGTTGCTGGTTTAGTATAATTAGATTTCCCAAGGCACAGAAAAAATATTTTTTATTTGCAATGATACTGTTCGCAATTGCACTCTTTTTTCCCGTGATGTCTATAAACAAACTCTATGGTGTTGAAGCCCGTATAATCTATCCCGCTTTATTATTGCTCTTAATATCCATTTCATTTATTAAGCCGATTCTTTGGATTGAGCGTTGCATTGCTTTTATCTCTGTTTTGTTTGCCATTCTCAATATGGTTCAATTCAAGCTATTTATTGATACCGCCTCAAAAATATATCCGATTCTTACTGAATATTATTCAAAAAGCGCTTCCCCCCTTGTAATTTCTGCTGGTTATGATGAGGAAATTGAACGTTCTATAACGAAGCGAATATCAGCCAATATCCGTTCTTTTATGAGATTATACTTTTACAGCCATCTTGAGGCTGGGCATCCAGGTTTTTTAACAATTTCTCAGACAGGATTATATAAATGGAGAAACAGTGAAATTACTGTAAAGACCGAACGCGCCGAGGATTTAGCACATTTTAACTTTTTCCTTTCTCAGGCAGTAGCTAAATTGAAAACAAACATCAATTTCCTAAGAGAAAATTTTGATTTTATTTTTATTATTGGAACGGAACAAGTTCAGGACGCACTTGTAAACGCTTTATCGCCTACCTATGTCATAGCCCAAAAAGCTAAAATTCTCTCTGTTCTCAGGAGATTAGATTTTTAAATAATTATCTTAGTCGTAAAATTACGGTCGCCCGATTTATCGGGCGCACATTCGTTCATTCTGTAGCGTCCGACCTTGATTCCTGATTTCCATCAGGACAGGTTTCATCAGGGCCTGCTTTAGTCGGACGAAGAAAAAATTGATCGCAAAAACTATTAGCGTCCGGCTGAAACCGGACGCTACAAATGTCATGCTGAACTTGTTTCAGCATGACATAAAAGATAGTTTATGGTTATCAGGCATAGCAGCCAGTATGGTAAAAAGGCATGGTCAAGGGTAAGAAAAAATCACCAATAATTTTAAACTACAGTAATTGTAGCGTCCATCCCTGATTTACATCAGGACATGCTTTAGATGGACGATTTATTTTCGTCCGACTAAAGTCGGACGCTACATTACTATTTGATTTGTATTTCTCGTTTTGAATTTCGTATTTCTCTGGTCTTTCTGGTTTCTCTGGTTTGTTTTTCTATTTTGAATTTGCGGCTTCGTCCGCTGCTCTGTTTGGCGGATTCGGATTTCGATATTCGGATTTCGAATTTATTGTTTCATTCCTGTTCCTCCTCCTGTCATTCCTGCGAAAGCAGGAATCCATTACCAGATTATTCTTTGGATGTAGGATTTATAATTTTGAATTTTCTTGGAATTTGGCGCTTGGTATTTGGAATCTATTTTCTGCAAGCGAAGCGATCCTGCGAGTCCGACACTCTGTTTGGCGGACGATCCTGCAAATTTTGAAAGGATGATACTGCAAGCGCAGCGATACTGCAAGTTCCATTCTCCGTTTCTCAATCCGCCATTCGCAATCCGCAATTCGCAATGTTGTTTTGCGGGTATTGTAGGGACAGCCCTTGTGGCTCGTTGTTTCGTGTTGACTATTTTAATTATTTTAGATATAATAAATCGCTTATTAAAAGAGAGGACAAATGGGAATGGTTATAATTATTATGGGCTCAAAGGCTGACCTTGAGCATAGCAAGAGGATTGCAAAGGTAATAGAGGAATTTGGAATAAAATGTGTTATGCGCATAGGTTCAGCACATAAGGTTCCATTAAAGGTTCTTGAGATAATTAAAGAATATGAAAAAGAGAATGCGGTTTTTATCACTGTTGCGGGTAGAAGCAATGCCTTGAGTGGATTTGTTGATGCCCAGACCACAAGGCCGGTTATTGCCTGCCCGCCTTATAGTGAGAAATTTTCAGGCGCAGATATTTTTTCAACCTTAAGAATGCCATCGGGCGTGTGTCCAATGACTGTGATTGAACCTGAAGAGGCAGGTCTTGCTGCGATAAAGATTCTTGCCCTTGCTGATAGGAATCTTGAAGCAAAAATAAAATCATATCACGAACAAAAGAAAAAGGAATTGGAGAAGGTAGATGAGGAGGTAAGGAATGGGTAGTGTAAAAGACCTTACTGTTATTAAACAGCCAGGCGAAAAAGAACCCGGTATAGGTAGGTTTGTATTTTCTGACCGATATTCGGTCTTTGACTGGGGTGAAATGCCTGACCATATTACTAATAAAGGCAAAGCCATTTGCCTTGCCACTGCCTATTTTTTTGAGAAACTTGAACAGTCAGGGATAAAGTCCCATTATCTTGGTGTGGTTGAGGATGATAAACCAAAGCGATTGAGTGAACTGAAGGCACCTTCCAATACAATTGAGGTTAAACTGTTGAGGGTCATTAAACCTGCTGTTGTTGGTGATAAATATGATTATTCAGTTTATGTGACTGGAATGACAAATTTTCTGATACCGCTTGAGATTATCTATCGCAACGCACTCCCTGCTGGTTCTTCGGTATTCAAACGCTTAAAAGAGGGGACACTAAAATACACTGACCTGGGTCTTGAGAAAATCCCTGAACCAGGAGAGATTCTAAAAAAACCCATTTATGATGTTTCTACAAAACTTGAGGTAACAGACCGGTATTTGACCTGGCAGGAGGCAAAGCAGATATGTGCACTCAGCGATGGAGAACTTGAGGAGATGAAGCGGATTGTTGCCTTCATTAATGAATTAATAACCCAGGAGACAAGACCTTTTGGATTGTTTAATGAAGATGGCAAAATAGAGCTTGGCTTTGACGAAAATAGGAATTTTGTGTTAGTTGATGCCCTGGGGACGCTTGATGAATGTAGATTTACTTATGAGGGCCTGCCCGTAAGTAAGGAAATCGCACGCATATTCTACCGCAAGACTGATTGGTATAAAGATGTTGAAGAGGCAAAGAAAAAAGACCGTGTGAACTGGAAAAAGATTGTTAAATCTACGCCGCCTAAACTAACAAGGGAGTTGTTTGAGGCAATTAGCCTTGTTTATCAGGCATATACTAATGAATTGACCAGGAGAAAATGGTTTGATGCTCCGCCGTTAAAAGAAATTCTGGAAAAGGTGAAAAAGATAGCTTGATGGCAAGGGTCGAGCCGTATAGCAAGCAGACAATTACAACAGCAGCAGGGATAATAAAAAACGGAGGGCTGGTTGCTTTTCCTACTGAGACAGTTTATGGTTTGGGTACATCAGCATTCATACCCGAGGCGGTAGCAAAGATTTTTGAGGTTAAAAATCGCCCGAGTTTTGATCCCCTTATTGTTCATATTGCTGATTTAGAAATGTTCACAAGTATTACGAAAGACTTTAAGCCCTGTTACAAAATACTTATTGAGAAATTCTGGCCCGGTCCTTTAACCTTGGTTGTGCTGAAATCTGAAATTATCCCTGATATAGTTACTTCAGGACTTGATACGGTTGCAATCAGAATGCCCGCAAATCAGATTGCCCTGGAATTAATAGGGGCATCACGCGTTCCTGTTGCTGCACCCAGTGCGAATCTTTTTGGGTGTTTAAGCCCTACCACTGCAGAACATGTCGTTGAACAGATCGGAGACAAAATCGACCTGATAATAGACGGCGGTAAGACAGACATTGGAATAGAATCAACAGTTTTGGACATAACCAATAAACCCACTGTGTTGAGAATAGGGGGATTGCCTATTGAGGAGATCGAAGCGGTGATTGGGAAAGTAGAGATTGAAGAAAATACTGATAGGATTCGTTCACCTGGCCAATTTCATAAACACTACGCACCAAGAATCCCTCTCAAGATTATTGCTAATGGTAATTTCAAAATAGAAAACAGTTTGACGGCAGGGCTATTGGCTTTTAAGAAACCCAGCTCTGGCTTGTCTTTTAAAGCTGTTGATGTGCTATCAAAAAATGGTGATTTGCGCGAGGCAGCCTGTAACTTATTTGAGGCATTACACAGGCTGGAAAAAGCCGATATTGATGTTATCTATGCTGAGCCTGTACCTGAAATTGGATTAGGCAGGGCAATAATGGACAGACTGCGTAGGGCACAAGGGTGAGAGAATGGCTAAGTTTGCGACGGCAATAAATTGTATGGATGGCAGGGTGCAGGTACCGGTGATAGATTTTATCAAAAAGAATTATCAGGTAGATTATGTTGATATGATTACCCTGCCTGGACCGGACAAGTTGTTATCAGAGGCTAAGGACACGACGAAGATTGAAGAAATAAAAAGGTGTGTTGAAATATCTATAAACAAACATAGTTCAAAACTTCTGGTAATCACCGGGCATTATGATTGTGCTGGTAACCCTGTGGACCAAAAGACACATTTAGAACACATCAAAAAGGCAATTTCTCTGATAAGAGGATGGAATCTTGAAGTAGAGATTATCGGCGTATGGATTGGAAAAGACTGGAAACCAGATTTGGTAGAATATGGAATTTGAATTTACCACTGAGCAGAAACTGATTCAAAAGACGGTTCAGGAATTCTCTCAAAAAGAATTAAGACCGATATTGAGAAAGATGGATGAAGAGGAGAGAATACCTGAGAAGATAATTCTTCGACTTTCTGAATTAGGATTATTAGGTATGAGTTTTTCTACACACTATGGCGGTTCTGAAGCCGACCCGATAACTGTTGGAATCGTAGCAGAAGAACTTGCGCGCGGGGACATTACCTGTGCAATACCAACATTCTTTCTGGTTCAGAATGTCTGGGGCTATATCTTGAATAAATATGGCTCAGAGAAGATTAAGCGAGAAATTCTGCCCCAAGTTGTTCAAGGAAAGGCGTTTTTGGGTATCGCTGCTACTGAACCTGGCGCAGGTTCAGATTTAGCAAACACTAAGACCATAGCAAGATTAGAGGGTGATAAATATATCCTTTCTGGTGAAAAGATGTTTATCAGCGGAATAAATGAAATTGTAAATCATCTGCCCGAAGGTGGTGGTTATGTAATGATTGCTAAGACTGAGCCTGAAAAAGGTGCCAAAGGGATGAGTTTGTTTTATCTGCCAATAAAAAATACCAGAGGAATATCTACAACGATTCTTAAAGATTGGGGCAGAAGAGGTATATCTTCGGGTGGTTTCGCTATGGATGGTGTAGAACTTTCCAGAGAAAATTTGATTGGTGAGGAAGGCAGAGGGTTTCAAATTGCAATGGAGGGATTTGATTATGCCCGGGCTATTATATCACTTGTTGCCTGTGGCACGGCGCTTTCATCATTAGAAGAGGCAATGGGATATATTAAAGAAAGAAAAGCCTTTGGTCAACCAATTGGCAGATTTGAAGGTATTCAGTTTAGGCTTGCTGAACACTGGTCAAAATTGCAGGCATGTCGGCTTCTTGGATACAGAGCGCTTTGGCTATATGGAAAAGAGCAAAGGGAGAGGTCTTGTAGTAGATTAGAAGTCGCGAAAAATTGTGCGGCTGCTAAGCTTTCTGCTGTTCCGACGGCATTTGAAGCGATCAATGATGCAATCCAGTGGTTTGGCGCCTATGGTTATACAACAGATTGTGCTTTAGAGCTTGCTTTAAAAGGTGTAAGAAGTTATTACTGGGCAGAGGGCACACTTGAAATTATGAAGATAATTGTTGCCCGTGAGTTACTGGGAAAAGATTTTGTCGCCTATCGTTAGCTATGAAACTTAAGACGCCAAAAGAATCGGAGATTATAATGAATGAACTTGTTTTGCCCAATGACACAAATCTGCTGGGTAATCTTTTAGGAGGGAGGTTGATGCACTGGATTGATATTGCTGGTGGAATGGCAGCTTCGCGCCATGCCAATAGTGTGGTTGTTACTGCATCAGTAGATAATTTAGATTTTAGACATCCAGTCAAACTGGGCGATATTGTGCGTTTAAAAGCAAAACTGACCTGGGTTGGTAAGACCTCAATGGAAGTAAAGGTTGATGTTTTTGCAGAGAATGTTAAAACACATGAGGTTCAGCTAACTAATAGGGCATATTTGGTTTATGTGGCTTTGGATGAATCTGGCAAACCTAAGCAGGTGCCGGGTTTGAGACTGGAAACAAAAGAAGAAATGCTTGAGTTTAAAAAGGCAGAAAAAAGAAGAGAAAATCGATTAATAAGAACAAAAGGAGGTTAAATGCCTGAAAAGATTGGCATTATAGGTTATGGGTCGTATCTTCCCCGCTATCGCATTAAGGTAGAAGAGATTGCAAAACAGTGGGGAAGAGATCCGGAGACAATCAAAAAAGGTCTGGCACTGAGGGAAAAGACTGTACCGGGTATGGATGAAGACACAATTACGATTTCTGTAGAGGCTGCAAAAAATGCCCTGAAGAGAGCAGGAATTGACCCGAAGAAGATTGGTGCTGTTTATGTCGGTTCAGAATCCCATCCTTATGCTGTTAAACCTTCTGCAACTGTCGTGGCTGAGGCACTTGGCATTACACCTGAAGTTCACATTGCCAGTTTTGAATTTGCCTGCAAAGCAGGAACCGAGGCAATGTTTGTTTGCTACAGTTTGATCAAGGCAGGTGTTATGGAATATGCAATGGCGATTGGTGCGGATACTTCACAGGGCGCGCCAGGCGATGCGCTTGAATTTTCCGCCTCGGCAGGTGGTTCGGCATTTATCTTCGGCAAGGAAAAAATGATTGTGGAAGTTCTTGAGACATATTCCTGGGCAACTGATACTCCAGATTTCTGGCGCAGGGAATATCAATTTTATCCAAGGCACGGTGGAAGGTTTACTGGTGACCCCGCATATTTCAAGCACATTTACAATGCAGGAAAGGGCATTCTGGAGAAGACCGGTTTCAAACCTGGTGATTTCAAATATGCAATATTCCACATGCCGAATGGCAAATTTCCGATGACCATTGGTAAAAGGCTTGGTTTCACAAAGGAACAAATTGAACCAGGTTGGATTGTTCCGTTAATGGGCAATACATATTCAGGTTCTTCACCCACAGGATTTTCAGCAGTGCTGGATGTGGCAAAACCCGGCGATTTGATATTCATGGTATCTTTCGGTTCTGGTGCCGGCAGTGATGCTTTTGTGTACAGAGTTACTGAACACATTGATGCTGTTCGCGATAAGGCAGCAAAGCTCAAAGATATGCTTGAGAACAACAGAATTTATCTCACTTACGGCGAATATGCCAAACACCGCCATAAAATAATAATGGCAGAGTAGAGTCACTGAAGACACTGAAGAGAATATGCACTGAAATGGAAAGACTGAATGAAAATACACAGAAATACACATCATATCCACATTCAGACTTGACGGCGAGGATAATTGGTTGTGCAATTGAGGTTCATAAATTACTTGGGCCAGGTTTTGTTGAGAAGGCATATGAAAACGCGATGGCATGTGAACTAAGAAAAGCTCACCTGCATTTTGAGACACAAAAGTCTGTGAATATTATCTACAAAGACACTAAAGTTGCTAAACATCGTTTGGACTTCGTTATTGAGGGTAATGTAATAGTTGAATTGAAATCTACAAGCAGATTTTCTATGGAAGATATAAAGAGACTACTCAGTTATCTTAAGGCAACAAAGTTGAAGGTGGGACTGCTTATTAACTTCTCTAAAGCCAGAATTGAAGTAAGAAGATTAGTTCTGTGATTTTATGGTGCTCTTCAGTGTTTTCAGTGTTATTATTTTCAGTGCTTTCAGTATATTAAGGAGGTAAAAAATGCGTGAAGTTTGTGTCATTGGTATAGGAATGACAAAATTTGGTGAGTTATGGACAAAATCATTGAGAGATATTTTTGTTGAGGCAGCACTCAAGGCAATTGATGATGCGGGTGTTGATCATATTGATGCAATGTATGTTGGAACTATGACTCCAGGACTATTTGTTGGACAGGAGCATATTGGTGCTTTAATGGCAGATTATCTTGGTGTTGCACCAATTCCAGCAGTCAGAATAGAATCTGCCTGCGCCTCAGGCGGATTTGCATTCAGACAGGCATTCATTGATGTCGCATCAGGAATGAATGATATTGTGCTTGCAGGTGGTGTTGAGAAAATGACAGACGGGGCTGATGTCACTTATGCCCTTTCCACTGCTGCTGACCAGGAATATGAATGCTATCAGGGTATCACATTTCCTGGTCTCTATGCAATGATTGCCAATGCGTATTTTGCGCGTTATGGAGCAAATAGAAAACACCTGGCAATGGTTGCAGTCAAAAATCATCATAATGGTTCAATGAATCCAAACGCCCAGTTTCCGAGCGAAATCACAATTGACGATGTGCTGAATGCAACAATGGTTGCAGACCCAATTACTGTAATGGATAGCTCACCGGTTTCTGATGGTGCTGCCTGTGCAATTGTTACGACACCAGATATTGCGAAAAAATTAGGTAAACCAATAATCAAAGTTATTGGTTCTGGTGCGGGAACTGATACCCTTGCACTCCATCAAAGGCAGGATATTCTCAGTTTAAATGCGATCAAAAGTGCGGGCGAACGTGCCTATAAAATGGCTGGAATTAAACCCTCGGACATAAACCTTGCAGAAGTCCATGATTGTTTCACAATCGCCGAGTTATGCATAATTGAAGAACTTGGTTTTTGTGAACGCGGTAAGGCATTTCAGTTAACTGAAAAAGGAGAGACAGCCATTACCGGCAGGATACCCATTAATACATCGGGTGGGCTTAAATCAAAGGGGCATCCGGTTGGTGCAACCGGCGTTGCCCAGATTGTTGAGATTGTTGAACAGTTAAGGGGTAATGCAGGGAAGCGTCAGGTTAATAATGCTAAGATTGGTCTGGCACAGAATATGGGTGGCTCAGGTGCATCGTCAGTAGTGCATATCCTTACAAATACCTAAAAATATGGATATCAGATTATCAGGATATCAGAAGGAAGAATATCTGCGTGTCAGGACATCAAGGAATATTTTTATTCCGATATTCTGGTATTCTGATAATCAATTTCTGATAGTCTAATTTTCTGATGTTCCGTAAGGAGGTCTAATGCCTTCACCAAGATATACAAGAGAAATGCCTCAAAGATACCGGCTTGAGGCAGGAAAATGTAAAAAATGCGGGAAGATTTTCTTCCCCCCACGATTGATTTGTTCAAATTGCAAATCACGGGAGTTTGAGAAGGTTGTTTTGAGTGATACAGGCAAAATTGTGACTCATACGACAATTCGCGTGGCGCCAGAGCAGTTTTCCACGCAGGTTCCTTATAATGTAGCAATAATTGAACTAAATGACGGTGTCAGGATTATGGCTCAGGTTGTTGATTGCAAACCAGAAGATATGGCAATCGGTAAGAGTGTAAAACTTGTTTTCAGGAAGATTCAGGAGGAAGGCGCAGCAGGTATTATTTGCTATGGATATAAGGCAGTCCTTGTATAAAAAGGGATCGTCAATTGTTATACGGTGTATCTGCCCGTTTCGTCGCACGGCTTTGTTATACGGTCAAAATACGATAGACGATAAACAATCAACGATACGGGCTGCGATGCCCTATAACGTATAACTTTAAACTTTGGAAGGATTATGTACAAAATAGAGTCCAAAATTAACACTAATAGTGCAGAATTCAAGGAAAACTTTCAGGCAATGGAACAGGCAGTAAAGGTCTTGAAAGAACGTCTTGAACTGGTAAGAAAAGGCGGCCCAGAACATATGCACAAAAAACACAAAGAGCGCGGGAAGATGTTTGTGCGCGAGAGATTGAAACTGCTGCTTGACCCAGATACACCCTTTCTTGAGTTGAGCCCACTTGCTGCCTGGGATATGTATGACAATGAGCATCCCTGCGCTGCGATTATTACCGGTATCGGCGTAGTCCATGGTCGTGAGGTTATGATTGTTGCTCATGATGCTACAGTAAAAGGTGGAACTTATGTTCCTGAGACCATTAAGAAACACATTCGTGCTCAGGAAATCGCAATTGCTAATCGTCTGCCCTGTGTTTATCTTGTGGATTCAGGTGGTATTTTCTTGCCTTTACAGGTTGGGACTTTTCCTGATAGGTTTCACTTTGGTAGAATTTTCTATAATCAGGCAATAATGTCTGCAATGAATATTCCGCAGATTTCTGTTGTTTTGGGATTCTGTACAGCAGGTGGTGCTTATCAACCTGCGATGAGCGACGAGGTTGTGCAGGTTAAGGGCGTTGGCACGATATATATTGGCGGGCCGCCCCTGGTAAAAGCCGCTACTGGAGAGGTTGTAACCGAAGAAGAACTCGGTGGTGCTGATGTTCATTGTCGAATTTCTGGGGTGAGTGACCATTATGCCATAAATGATGAACAGGCAATTGAAATAACTAGAAATATTATTGAAAACCTGGGAAGAGAACCAAAATATTCGCTTGAAAGAAGTGATCCGGTAGAACCAGCGTATGATCCAAAAGAACTATACGGCATAATTCCCAAAGACCTGCGTAAGCCATTTGATATAAGAGAAGTGATTGCCCGAGTTGTAGATGGTAGTGAGTTTCACGAATTCAAAGAGCTTTATGGACCAACGCTCGTTTGCGGGTTTGCACGAATTATGGGCTATCCAGTTGGAATTCTCGGCAATAATGGTGTTTTGTTTTCTGAATCTTCGCAAAAAGGTGCACATTTTATTGAACTCTGTTGTGTACGTAAGATACCGCTTTTGTTTCTGCAAAACATTACTGGATTTATTGTTGGTAAAAGATATGAACACCAGGGTATTGCAAAGGATGGTGCCAAGCTTGTGCACGCAGTAGCAAATGCCCAGGTTCCGAAGTTCACAATAATAGTTGGTGGCTCTTATGGTGCTGGTAATTATGGTATGTGTGGTCGGGCTTATGAACCTCGTTTGCTTTTTATGTATCCCACAGCAAAGATATGTGTAATGGGTGGTGAACAGGCAGCAGATGTGCTAACTGATATTAAAGTAAAAGCATTGGAAAAAGATGGCAGGAAATTAACACCTGAGGAAATTGAAGAAATAAGGAAACCAATTCTTGCAAAATATGAATATGAGTCAAGCGCCTACTATTCAACCGCCAATCTCTGGGATGATGGAATAATTGACCCAGTTGATACAAGGACGATTCTGGGATTGAGCATTGCGATGTCTCTCAATGCACCCATACCTGACCACAAATTCGGGGTGTTTAGAATGTAAGCCGCTATGAGCAGATTTAGATTCAGACTGGTGTGAATGGAGGTATTATGTCAAAGATAAATTTAAAGGAGATTGACAAAAAATTGAAAGAGCCCTGGCAACCGCAGGATGTTTGTTATGTAAATGAGACAGCCCTGCGTATCGCCAAGATTGATGGGGCATATAAGTGGCATACCCATCAAAATGAAGATGAATTCTTCTTTGTTGTTAAAGGCAAGATTTTCATTGACCTTGAAAGGGAATCAATAGAATTAAAAGAAGGTGAAGGTTATCTTGTAAAACGGGGCACACGCCATCGCTCAAGAAGTGAAAAGCCAGCATATGTCTTGCTTGTTGAACCGATAAAGACAAAGACCAAGGGTGAAGAGGAGTAATAACATACGATTGGTTTATCAACTGCAACTAAGTTGACATTAATATGCTATTATTTTCAATTATTGTCTTAGTGTTTGCTATTTTGATGGATGAAATTCTGCCAATGTTGCGAAGTTCATTATACTTCCGTTATCTTGTTCTTGTATACAAAATAAGAAAACCGATATTCAATAGTCTGGTGAGACTGCCAACAAATGAAAAATTGCAGAATCTACTGTCCACACGGATCAAGAACAAATATAAACTATATGAATCTTCTCAAAAGCAGTTGTTCTTCAGGGAATTTGAATGGGATTACTCAGTGTCCAGATATTCTATCTGCCCGATTCATGGTGCCATTGACCTTGTTTCACCAAACGAAATTGAGGTTAGTTTTTGTATTAACCTTAAAATTCCAGCCATTTTGTTTCTTTTCTATTTCATATCCATTTTTAGATTTCATTCTTCATTACCTGCGCTGATTATTACAGTAATAACAGTTGCCTGGTTCTTTCTTCTAATACGCAGTAGATTCAGTTCTGTATCCAGCGCAATTAATGAATGGCTATCTAATGGGTAGTTTATATTTTTAATGAGGCTCTGGTCCCTGCATCCAGAATATCTGGATAGAAAAGGATTATTGGCATTGTGGCGGGAAGGTTTGCTTGCCCAGAAAGTTCTTGCTGGTAAAACAAGGGGCTATAAAAATCATCCCCAGCTCATTAGGTTTAAGAATTCAAAAAATCCTCTTGGTTTAATCGGTTTGTATTTGTTGGAGGTGGCAAAGGAGGCAGAAAAACGCGGGTATAAATTTGATACGACTAAAATCCAGCAGATTTGTAAAAAGACAAAACAGAGAATACCTGTGACAAGGGGCCAGGTTGTATGTGAATTTGAGTTGTTGTGTTGTAAACTTAAAAAGAGAGATAAAAGAAAATGCGAGCAGATCAAGAACAAAAAACATATTAAAATAAATAAGATATTCAAGATAGTCCCTGGCGATGTTGAGAAGTGGGAGAAATTTATCGTCCTAACCTAATTGGGGTGTTATAGGTCTAAACTATGATAGGGGGTATTCAATGCAAAAAGCACTAATGTTCTGCCATCAGTGTCAGGAGACTGCTGGCAACAAGGGTTGTTCAATGAAGCAGGGTATGTGTGGTAAAAAAGCAGAGACTGCAAATCTTCAGGACTTATTGATATGGGTCTTGAAAGGAATTTCTATATGGGCAGTAAAAGGCAAAAAACATGGTATCTATGACGAGGCTGCAGCCTATTTTGTTGACAAACATTTGTTCACCACAATAACAAATACTGATTTTGTCACAGATAATTTCGTTCAATATATCAAAACCGCAATTCAGTATAGAGATAGATTAAAGAATGAAGTCATGCAAAGAGAGAAAATAGACGAGAAAATGCTACCAGAGTGCGCAGTCTGGACGCCTGAATCAGACCAGGAAATAATTGAAAAGGCAGAATCAGGTATTGCAGGCTGGCTCGCAGTGCAGAATGAAGATATTCGTTCTTTGAAGGCAATCGTTCAGTATGGACTGAAGGGAATTGCAGCATACTTAGAACACGGATATCAGATCAAAGGAAAGGGCACTGGCAAAGAGTTGTTTGAATTTCTTTTTGAAGCACTGGCAGAATTAGTTGAAGAAAATATTACGCAGGACAGGCTTATTAACCTTGTTATGAAGACTGGTGAAATGGGTGTGGCTGCGATGAAATACCTGGATGAGGCAAATGCTCATTATGGCAACCAGGAAATCACTGAGGTGAATCTGGGTGTTAGAAACAATCCGGGTATTCTGATTTCCGGGCACGACCTCGTTGACCTGGAAGAATTGCTTGAACAAACAAAGGGAACCGGCATAGATGTTTACACACATGGTGAAATGCTACCCGCACATTACCGGCCTTTTTTCAAAAAATATGACAATCTGGTTGGTAACTATGGTAATTCGTGGTATCTGCAAAAAGAGGAGATTGAGAGCTTTAATGGTCCTGTCCTTTTTACTTCTAATTGTCTGGTGCCACCAAAGGTTGAACATACAGACAGAATATTTACTACAGGTCCTGTAGCATTTGAGGGTTGCACCTATATACCTGATAGACCGGCTGGCGGACATAAAGATTTTTCCAGAATCATTGAACGCGCAAAAAAGTGTGCACCGCCGAAGGAACTTGAAAAAGGGAAGATAATCGGTGGTTTCGGACATAGCCAGGTATTGAAATTGGCTGATAAGATTGTAGAAGCAATTAGGACAGGAAAGATCAGGAGATTTGTTGTGATGGCTGGGTGTGATGGTAGACACAAGACAAGAGCCTATTTTACAGAGGTAGCAAAAAAACTGCCAGAGGATACAATCATTTTGACTGCAGGCTGTGCAAAGTATAGATATATAAAACTCAACCTGGGTGATATTGATGGAATTCCACGTGTGCTGGATGCTGGACAGTGCAATGACTCATACTCACTTGCAGTGATTGCCCTTAAACTCAAAGAGGTCTTTGGTCTGGATGATATTAATAAACTGCCCCTTTCATTTGATATTGCCTGGTATGAACAAAAGGCAGTCCTGGTATTGCTTGCACTATTATATCTTGGCTTTAAGAATATCAGGCTGGGACCAACATTGCCTGGATTTCTGTCGCCAAATGTAGCAAAATTTCTGGTTGAAAGATTCGGAATCAAATCAATAACAACAGCAGACGAAGATGTGACAGCAATTTTGAACGGGAATTAGCAAAATGAAGGCGTCAACATCCAGCGCAATAGGTAATTTGCTAAGGTCGGCAGAGTCGTGTATCAGGTACAAGATTAAGGTCAATGTATTGGGTGAGAATCCAGAGTCACCGGCAATGAGAAAATTGCGGAATGAGATCAAGGTATCACAAAGGGTAAAGATACTTTTATCACAACGCGATAGAGATGGCAGAATACCGTATCACCCTTATCGCAAGTGGTTTGGTGCTCACTGGGTACTTGCAACTCTCGCTGAGCTTGAATATCCACCAGGAGATGGGTCTTTGGTCCCTCTCAGGGAACAGGTCCAGGAATGGCTGTTTTCAGAAGAACATGCAAAAGCAATACTGCTTATTAATGGAAGGGTAAGGAGATGTGCTTCGCAAGAAGGAAATGCTCTTTATTCGCTATTCAAACTTGGTATTGCTGACAATAAGACTGAAGAACTGGCGCATCGGCTCATGAAGTGGCAGTGGCATGATGGTGGTTGGAATTGCGACAGAAATCCAGGTGCTACAAACTCATCTTTTATGGAAACGCTTATCCCTTTGCGTGGACTGACGCTCTATGGTTGTCTTACCGGTAATAAGAGCGCTTTGATTGCCGCACGCAAAGCAGCAGAAGTTTTTTTGAAGAGAAGAATGTTTGATATAAAGCCAAGAAAGAGGTGGAGAAAAGAAGATTTTCTGACGCTGCACTATCCTTGCTACTGGCACTATGACGTATTGTCTGGACTAACAGCAATGACTGAGGTAGGTTTTATTAGTGATAAAAGATGTTGTGATGCACTTGATATTCTGGAGCGGAAACAATTGTCCGACGGTGGTTTTCCTGCAGAAAAAAGATACTATCAAACAACCCAAAAAGAAAAGAGCGGTTGGTCAGCAGTTAAATGGGGAAATACAGGCAAGAATCGTATGAATGAATTTGTGACGGTAGATGCATTGTGTGTTCTGAAACGAGCAGGACGCATAATGAACAACATGCTTCAGGTGTGAAAATCTATTTTATAGGTAAGACAGGAGGTAAAATGAGAAGGCGAGTTTTGAGCGTCGTTCTTTTATCGGGAATCATCGGGTTGGTTTGTTTATGCACAAATAGAACACCAACAAGTGCGGGTACTGCTGAGTTCAGGATAACAAATCTTGTTTTTTGCTCAACAAAACCCGAGGATTATATGAAATACAAGGAGCAGGCAAATGCGACATACAAACCCGGTGATGTGGTCTGGATATACATGAATCTGAACAATGTCAAATACAAACAAAACGCAGACTCTTCTTATGAGATTTTTATTCCTGAACATCTTTTGGTCAAGGATCCCAGAGGTGAAATCCTTCTTGACGGAGACTTATTGACCGCACCCATTACATTTTCCAAAGAAAGAGACATGAACCAGGTTTTCTTAACTAATAATATTAACACTACTGAGAGCCTGGAAGATGGCGAATACGAGGTTAATATTACAATTACGGATAGAATGACTGGTAAAGTGGCAAAAGCAGTCGCCAGATTCAAACTAAAAAGATAATCTATTCAATATTGGACAGGAGCATAAGTGCTTTATCGTGATGAACCATTAACAAAACAATCAACTTACGAGTTATGGTTGGTCTGTACTGCGTTTTATCGGCATACAAATTCGTGAAGATATTGAAGGCTCCATGAAGCTGGTAAAACGGACAATCAGGACATTGAGAGGCCTTGAGTCCCGACCCAACTAACGCTTTGCCCACATATGCAAAACATCGAATTCAATCAGAAATGAACTGTTAGAAAGCACACAACATAGAAATCTACATTTTTAGATTATACAAATATAATCAAAATCAATTTCAACCAGAAACCATACATGCTGAATCTGTATCTATTCTAAAACCTAACATTTCAAGATTTCAAAATTTTGAAATCTTGAAATGTTGAAATCTATGGATATAATATTGGTATGAAGATAATGGAAAAGAAGTATCGTGGTTCAATGGTATGCAGGGTGATGGGGTATCCGATTACTTATGCGATTGTGAGATTGCTTTCAGAAAATGGCCCAATGCCACTTGAAGAGATTGTGAAAAAGGTGAACAGGACAAAAGGCACGGTGTGCAATCATCTGGTGAAGTTGAAACTGTCAAATCTTGTGCGTTATGATAAAGAAGGGCATAAGACCATTTACTGGCTAAAATATCCTGCTGAGACAAAGGAATTCATAAAAGCTTGTGAAAAGTTTGTCGCAAGAACAACGCAACGGATTAAGAAAGATTTATAATGCTTCTATTATATAAATCATAACATGAATCAAGGAGAAGTATAGTGGAATTATCATCAGATATTATCATAGAAAATATCACAGAAGATAACATATTAGAACTATGTCTGGCGTGTGTGTCGTCTGAGAAAAGGGATGACCCGGATTGGAAAAAGGGTATAGAAGAAAAAACCTTATGGGCGACTGATATGTTCAAAAAATGGGGTTCGTTCGCAAAGATTGCCTACTACAAAAATAACCTTGCAGGAATGATTCAGTATAAACCAATCCCTGAGGAGAAAGTTGTTTCTATTGATTGTATTTATGTACACGAAGAAAAATACTGGCAAAAGGGTGTGGGTTCAAAGCTTTTAGCCAGTTTGGTTGAGGATATGAAAAAGCCTTCAAAATGGTTTGGAAATGAACCTGCCCGGGCAATCATTGTTCAGACATTTCCCGGCCATTCAAAAGGTCAACTTTCGGCGCAGGAGTTTTTTATAAAGAGGCAATTTAGACCTGTCAGTGATAATCCCAATTTTTTATATTATCCATTGCAAGAAGATTTTATCTATCAGCCAGGAGAAAGAAAGCAGACCGCTGAATACAGACCTAAAATTGAAGACAGGGGAAGAGTTTTGATATTCTGTGGACCAAACAATTGTTCGGCTGCATATCCATTTTTTCTTAAGCGAATGGAAAAGCATATCAGAGAAATTGATAATACAATTCCAATTGTTTATATTGATATCTCTCGTGAACCTGAAGAGGCACAGGCAAGGAATGTAGGTTATGGTGATTGCATAGTAAATACCAAACTCATTAATGCCTTTGTGCTTGATAAAGAAGGTTTTCAAAAAGAAGTAAGAGAGGCACTCAAAGCAAGGTGAAGATTATCTTTATTATACTGTTTTTTTCCATAATTACCTGTGTTAAGGAATCGGACGAGGCAATATTGCGCAGGGAATTTGGCGTGCCGCCAACAGCGAAAACAATCCATTATAGCACCAATCCAGAAAAGCCGGGATTTTTTGGCAGGGAAGGATTGAAGGTTGATATTGCATTTCAATTTGATGAGCGTGATTTTGAGAATTATCTTGTATCTGCCAAAAAGAGCGGTAAATGGATGACTCTGCCGATTCCAAAAGATTTTTTACTGAAAATGTTCGGGATTGAATCAACCAAAAAAGGGATTATAAAGTCTTATCAAATAAGGGGTGAAAAACTGCCTGAAGAGGGATCTATCTACAATCCGACAATTGAACAATTATTTGAGGAGTCTTTGAAAGAACTTAATCTCCCTGAAACGCGAGGTTGGTATCAGTGTCGGACTGCTGGCGATGATATTATGCATAAACCTAAAGAGATAAAATTAACTCTTGAAAATGACCTCATTGATTTTATGCTGGGGATTCTGGACACTGAAAAAAGACAATTGATTGTAAGGGTGAGAACAAAATATTAGGACAGCAAGGAGGTGCTTTGAAAGCGCTGATTATAGAATATATCCTACCGATTAGCATTGTTGTAGGTTCAATTATTTTAGGAATTATCTGCCAATTTGTAGTATTCAGGTGGCTGAAAAGTCTGGCGAAAAAGACAAAGTGGCGCGGGGATGAGATAGTTATTCATGCACTCCAGGGTTGGATTCTTGTCTGGTTTATTATTGCTGGTGTATCAATGGCAGTTCCTCGGGTCATCAGTGATGCACAGACATTACTTGTTATCAGCAAAGTTTTACTCGTCCTTGCAATCTTTTCTGTTACAATGGTGATTGCGAAAATTGCAGTCGGATTTGTTGATTTATATTCAACAAAGATAAAAGAGGCATTACCCAAAACGACAATCCTGACCAACATTACCAGGGTTTTTGTCCTACTGATAGGAATCCTGATAATTCTCAATGCGCTGGGTATCTCAATTGCTCCCATACTTGCTGGTCTGGGAATAGGTGGGCTTGCAGTTGCACTGGCATTACAGGATACCCTGACCAATCTCTTTGCTGGGCTTCAGATTATTATCTCAAGGCAACTGAAGCCTGGTGATTATGTCAAACTCAGCAGTGGCGAAGACGGTTATGTCGTTGATATCACCTGGCGAAATACCACAATTCGCGAACTTTCTAACAATTTGATTATTATTCCAAATGCAAAACTTGCCCAGACAATCGTAAAGAATTATTATCTTCCTGAAAAAGGTTTGGCAGTTTTAATTCAGATGGGGGTGAGTTATGATAGTGACCTTGAAAAGGCGGAGAAAGTGGTTATTGATGTTGCTAAAAGTGTCCAGCAGGATGTTCCAGGTGGTGTTAAAGAATTTGAACCATTTATAAGATATCATACTTTCGGCGATTTTAGCATAAACTTCACAGTGATTTTGCGTTGCGAAGAATTTGCAGACCAATTTTTGCTCAAACATGAATTCGTAAAGCGTTTACACAAAAGGTTCAAGCGGGAAGGAATCACAATTCCATATCCTATCAGAACCGTGTATCTTGAAAATAAGGAGAACTAAATCATCTGCGATTTAAGGGATTATGAACATCTTCATTAAGTCATTCATTTATCTCGTAGTTTTCACCCTGTTGCATTTTGGTTATGATATCACAGGATGGATATTTCTAAAACCATTCTGTGGTATTGATGAATCACTGTTCCAGCATTTGAAAATGGCATTCTGGGCGTATCTCATTACAAGTTTACTTGAAGCATTGCTGGTAAAGAATACCTTGCATAGCCGCAGTCGTTTCTGGTATCCGCGACTTTTTTCTGCAATCATTCTACCCTGGGTAACATTACTTATCTGGTATCTGGTTCCTGCAGTGTTTGGAAAATTGCACTCAAACATAGTTGAGGTTTTCTGGGCAATTTTTTGCACATATTTTGGCGTTTTTATAGTTGTTTTGTTTGAAAAAACAATTGAGAAAAATGAGTTTGGTTTACCTGCGAAGATTGCTATATTGTTGCTGTTTTTGATTTCAGCATTTTTATTCATAAGATTCACCTATAAACTACCCTGGATAGATTTGTTTGTAAACCCCACTTTACTGTAGAATGCTCCAGGCATTTTTTATACCATTTATTACAATCAGCCTTGCTGAACTTGGTGATAAAACCCAGATTGCTATTCTGCTTCTTGCAACCCGCACAAGCAAACATTTCTCTCTTTTTCTTGGTGTTCTTCTGGCATTCTTAATTGCAGATGGTATCGCAGTTTTGTTGGGCGGATTTCTGACGAATATCGTGCCTTCAAGATATCTTAAAATTGGTTCTGGCTTAGTCTTTATCATTTTTGGTTTAATTATGTTTTTAAATAGAAATGAAGAAGCGGTGAAGGCTGATTTAAAAAAACCATTTCTTTCTGGCTTTGGATTGATATTTGTTTCTGAATTAGGGGATAAGACTCAGATTGCGTCTGGATTGTTTGCGACAAGGTATAATCCTGTTCTTGTTTTTCTCGGTGTTATATCTGCACTTACAATATTATCTTTAATGGCAATTCTTGTAGGAAATTTAATTAAGGATAGATTGAATCGTCGTCTGATTTCTTATATTAGTGCAGTGGTTTTTATTATTATAGGTATCCTCTGCTTTATTTAGCAAAAGCGCTCTCTTGCTTTTATTTATTGAATGAATATTATTAATCTATATGAGCAAGAAATTCTTTGATTGGCAGGTGGTATTTGGGATTATTCTTATTCTTTTTAGTATAATTTTTTATTTCATCCACTATTTAATCTTTCGTGACCCGCACCACATTTTTATTTATCTTATTGGTGATATTGCCTTTGTATTCTTTGAGGTATTGCTCGTAACCCTTGTAATACACAGGTTGTTGCATTATCGTGAGCAAAAAACAATAATTGAGAAACTCAATATGCTCGTGGGTGCATTCTTCAGTGAAGTTGGTAATGACTTGCTCAGAAAGTATGCAAGTTTTGATGAAAATCATACGGAGATTGTAAAGGATATTGCTATTGACAGAGACTGGAGTGATAAAGATTTCAGAAATTTTAAGCAAAATCTACAAAACCATAAATTCAAGATTAACGCTGAAAATATAGACCTTGAAGGGCTGAGGGATTTCTTGAAGTCTAAGCGTGAATTTATGCTTGCTCTGCTTGAGAATCCTAATCTTCTGGAACACGAGACATTCACTAATCTGCTCTGGGCTGTATTCCATTTGACTGAAGAGTTGATTTATCGTAAGGCCCTTAAAGGTTTGCCAGCAAAGGATTATGAACATCTGTCAAATGATATAGTGAGAATATACAAGATTTTGATTGAAGAATGGTTGAGATATGTTGAGCATCTGAAAAGGGATTATCCGTATCTATTTTCGCTTGCACTAAGAACCAATCCCTTTGACCCAAATGCTTCGGTTGAGATAAGATAGTTATGTTTGCAAGAACAGGAGGTAATCAATAAAACCCTCACCTTCCCTCTCCCTTGAAGGGTGAGGAGTGTGGTGAGGGTGAAGGAGGTTATAATGCCTATTCGACAATTTGATATTATAAAATTAGTTGTTTCGTTGGTCATCACCCTTGGTGCGGGTTTTCTTGGTTCAATTGCAACAAGTCAGTCAGTTCGCACCTGGTATCTTGTGATAAATAAGCCGCCAATAACACCACCCAGCTGGCTTTTTGGTCCGGTCTGGACTGCACTCTTTGTTTTAATGGGTATCGCATTCTATCTTGTCTGGCAAAAAGGCACAGGTATAGAAGGTGTGAAGATTGCAATGATTATATTCATAATTCAACTTGTGTTAAATATTCTCTGGTCTTTTTCCTTTTTTGCACTCCGTTCGCCACTGCTCGGATTTGTGAACATAATCGTTCTCTGGGTCTTAATACTTGCGACAATAATTCTGTTTGTTAAGATTACACCAGTTGCAGGTTATCTCCTCATACCATATATCCTCTGGGTCAGCTTCGCCTCGGTTCTCAATGGCTGGATAATGGTGTTGAACAGATAGTGGTTGGCTTCAATATATATGAAAATACTTGAGGTCAGGGTAATCACCAATGCGAAAAAGAATGAGGTTATTCAGGAAGGGGATATGTTGAAGGTTCGGGTTACAGCACCACCGATTGAGGGAAGGGCAAATCAGGCAGTCATTGAACTTCTTGCAGATTATTTCAAGGTGAAAAAGAGTGCAGTCCGGATTATTAGGGGTGAAAAGTCAAAGAACAAGGTTGTGGAGATTGATTGAGTGATATTAGAAATTAAAATATCAAAGCCGATAATCGGTCTTATTATTATCTTCTGTATTCTGTTTCTACCCCAGTGCATTACAGTGCCAGCAATGTATGAGACAGCAGAGGCAAAAAAAGAAAAAAGGGTGGGAGCCTCAGCGCAATATGGTGAGGGCACATACACGGGACTATGCGAATCAACAAAGTACACCTACAAATATGGTGGTATACGCGCAGATTATTGTGCAGTAGAAAAACATATGGGTTTTATTGAAGCAGGCTTTGAAGCCGGCGCATCAATAAGTGGATATGTTGAATCAAATGATGAACCTGACTATGAACATAAAGGCGCGATTATACAGCTTGATGCCAGACCAACAGGTAAGATTGTGACACCGACAGAACCTGTGAGGTTGGGATTGAAAGTGGCACCAGGTCTTATCTTCTGTGGCAGTATCGATCGTATAAATGGGAAATATAATACAGGTGGTGATATCGGTGCAATATCCTATGTCTCAATATTGCTGGGAATCGGCAAACCAGAAATTCTGACTGTTGGTTATTCTTTCTATCCTTACTCGTTCTATTTGCCTGCCGGTCTTCCATTTTTGTCATTAGCACTGCATTACAAAAAATATTCGCTATCACTGGGAACATGGCTACCTGTTTCACAGGATGAAAGCGAAGTAACACCGAAACGCCATTTTCTTTTAGGATTGGGAATTCACTATTAGAAAACTTACCACCTTTTAACATCCGTAGGACAAGGCTTTAGAGGTTGTGTCGTAACCCTTTTTTGTCATTGCGAGCACCCTGTGAAATAAAGATGCGCACCGATTTCAAAGTATTGGCAGGTAAATTGTTAAATTGTATTTCACAGGGTGCGTGGCAATCTCATCATTTTTCAACATTTTTGGGATTGCTTCCCTGCTTTCGCAGGGACCATTTCATTCCCTCGCGATGACATTGTGACACAGCCTCTTTAGCCTTGCGTAGGGACAGCCCTTGTGGCTGTCCGTTGTTTCGGACAGGGATAAACCCTGTCCCTCACGGGAATAAATTCCCTACTCCTGAGAGAAGATTCATCGTTTATCGTTATCCGTTTTCGCAGCCCGTCAATCTGGTTTCTTTGGTTTCTCTGGTTTCTTTAGTCTTTTTAGTTTCTTTGGTTTTGCCTTCAGCAAGCGTAGCGATACTGCATTTCGTGCATATTCTGTTTTCGTGCTTCGGATTTCGGATTTAATATGTAATTGTAGCGGTGCGATTTATCGCACGAAGTCAAAGGCAAGGGTGTCAGGATCCCAGGGAGTGCCTATTTTTTAAGAATTTTATTTTGATTAAACAACCCCAATTCGGTAAGATTATTTTTGATTCAAATCGTTTTATTGACAATGTTCAAGCAATAAGTATAATGATGTTATGGCACGGCCATTGTGAATTCAATTGCCTGGAGCGTTTTATTATTTAACCTGCCGGGGTGTGGAGCAGCGGTCAAGCTATGAAAGCAATCAAGATTTTGAGTAGTTTTTGTTGTTGTGGGCGTGAAGCCAGCGGTGTTGATGCAGATGGCAATAGAACCAGAAATTGAGGAGAAAGTGTATGACAAATGTAGAATGTAGAGATTTGACCCCAAGTCTTACATATCCCCGGCATCGTTGGTATTATCTCAATAATTCTACTGATAGTTACGATAAATTGCCTCAAAAAAAGGAAATTTAAACGCGCGGTTGTATTTATCATTATTGCATTGATATCATTTATTTATAGTGATATTGCCATTGAACGCAAGTCAATGATTGAGGCATACAATCAGCGAGTATTTAAAAATCTTGAGTGGGTTGTCAGTAATTTCTTCGATAAATATCACCGCTATCCTATGTCTATCAGTGAAGTTGTGGCTACATCTAACTGGTCTGCAGAACTTTATAGACAGTTCTTCCAGTACCATACCAAAGTTTCATGGTATTGGTATTTTCGGCCCCATTTGCATCTTGTCAAATGGCCTGACTACGGCATCAAAACCTACCTTGATGATACAATAAATCCAAAGGTTGATAAGGCTTTAGTCACGCCCTTTGGTATCAAAACTTACCTCAATGATACTATCCTCTATTGTGTTTCATATTCTTATGGTTTTGACAATGATGACGATTCATTAATGGTAGTCTACAAATATTCTGAGCTTGATGATGCACGAACGTTGAAGGAAATCTTATATATGATTTCTCCTGTGCCTTTGAATGGTGATGTTTTTTGTCACTGGGAAGCGGTTCAATCAATCAATGATTATCGTCTTGATACCGTCTTTGTGCGTAAGCTTCGGGAGCTTCAGGGTGATACTCTCGCGCCAGAGGAATATGAAGAATGGATGAGGAAGCGGGAGGAATTCAGAAGAAAAGGATTTGGTTGGGATTAACAAAATCAATTTATCAATCATTTTTCAGTATTGATTTTCTCAAGCAAGTAGAAATGGGGTCAAATCTCTACATTCTACATTGATATTGACAGTGTTTAAACAATAACTATCTATAATGATTTTATGGCACGGCCACTACGGATTCAGCTTTCCGGAACATTCTATCATTTAACCTGTCGGGGTGTGAAGGAGCGGTCAATCTATGAAAGCGATCAGGACCGCAAGCAGTTTTTGTTGTTGTTGGAGCGGTCTCTGACTGAGTATCAAGAGTATGGGAAAGGTTTATGGTTATCAGGCATAGCGGTCAGTATAATCTGGTCTCTTTAGTTTCTCTGGTTTCGTAGCGTCCATCCCTGATTTACATCAGGACATGCTTTAGATGGACGATTTGTCTTCGTCCGACTAAAGTCGGACGCTACATAACTTCCTAATTCCCTCTCCCCTTAGGGGAGAGGGTAAGGGCCTGCCCCGTACTTGATACGGGGGTGAGGGGAAGCAAATATTAAAGTTTTGGGAAAAACTAAACTATTACAGATGTGGAGAGTCCTCAAAAAATACATTGACAAAACCAGGTAATAAAATATAATAAGGGGTTATGCCCGAAAAAAAATTTGAAACAATTCTTTTCAAAATCGAAAAGCAGGTCAGTTATGTCATTCTCAATCGGCCTGAGGTGCACAATGCCTTTAATGATAAGATGATTGAAGAGCTGACACAGGTTTTTAATGAAATAGAAAATATTAAAGACATCAGGGTTGTGGTTCTTAAAGGCGAAGGTAAATCATTCTGTGCGGGTGCGGATTTGAACTGGATGAGAAGGGTAAAGGACTATTCATACGAAGAGAATCTAAAAGAATCCCTTGCCCTTGCTGATATGCTTTACAAGATATATACCTGTCCAAAACCGACCATTGCCCAGGTGCATGGTCATGCAATCGGTGGTGGAACCGGGCTCGTTGCAGTATGTGATATTGCGGTTGCCACAATGGATGCAAAATTCAGTTTTAGTGAGGTGAAGCTGGGGCTTATTCCTGCCTGTATCTCACCTTATGTAGTAAAAAAATGTGGTGAAGGTAGATGCAGGGAGTTTTTTCTGACCGGTGAACGAATGTCTGCTGAAAAGGCATTCAATGCTGGGTTGGTGAATATTGTAGTGCCCCCTGATTCTCTGGAAAAGGCAATCAATGGACTCATTGAACTTTTGTTATCCAGTGGACCTGAGGCGATAAGAATGTGTAAGGAACTTTTACGCAATGTTCCAGGAATGACACCTGAAGAATACAAGAAATATACTGCAGATGTGATAGCAAAGATGCGCATTTCTGAAGAAGGACAGGAAGGAATGATAGCATTTTTGGAAAAGCGTAAGCCAAAATGGTCTTCTGATTCAGGAGCATAGGCGGGAATGTTTAAGAAAATTTTGATTGCCAATCGGGGCGAAATTGCAATAAGGGTTGCTCGGGCATGCAGGGAAATGGGAATCAAAACAGTTGGCGTTTATTCAACCGCTGATAAAGAATCTCTGCATTTACAATATTGTGATGAGTCGGTCTGTATTGGCGAACCTCAGCCCCTGGCAAGTTATCTGAATATTTCAAGGATAATTGAAGTAGCGAAGGAAACAAAAGCCGAGGCGATTCATCCTGGTTATGGATTTCTTGCTGAAAATCCTCTTTTTGCTCGTGCCTGTGAGGAGAACAATATTATTTTTATCGGACCTGATTCAAAGGCACTGGCTTTAGTTGGAGACAAAGTAGCATCAAGGATAACTGCAAAGAAGGTTAATGCACCAATAATTCCGGGTATGGAGATCGCGGGCAAAAGTCTGGAGGAATTTCTTAAAGAGGCAAAGAAGGTTGGCTATCCTGTGATTGTGAAGGCATCAATGGGTGGTGGTGGTAAGGGTATGCATATTGCCCGGGATGAAAAGGAATTAAGCGAAAGTATTGAACTCAGCAGGCGTGAGGCAAAGAGTGCATTCGGTGATGAATCAATCTATATAGAAAAGTATATTGAGAAACCAAGACATGTGGAATTTCAGGTTCTGCGCGACAAATACGGCAATGTGGTTCATCTCTGTGAAAGGGAATGTTCTATTCAGCGAAGGCATCAGAAGATTATTGAAGAGACACCATCACCAGTTTTAACACCAGAATTACGGGAAAGGATGGGTGAGACTGCAAAGAGGATTATTGCGGCTGCAGAATATGTCAATGCAGGGACTGTAGAATTTCTTGTTGATAAAGATAGAAATTTCTATTTTCTTGAGGTGAATGCACGGGTTCAGGTTGAGCATCCGATTACTGAGCTCGTCACTGATGTTGATATTGTGAAGAAACAGATTGCAATTGCTGCAGGTGAAAAACTAAATATAAAACAAGAAGATATTTTCCAGCGCGGACATGCAATTGAAGCAAGAATCTATGCTGAGGACCCTGAGAATAACTTCTTTCCGTCTCCGGGCAAAATATTATTTGTAAAAGAACCGCTCGGTCCGGGTATCAGGGTTGATTCAGGTATATATTCAGGCTGGAATGTGCCGACCCATTATGACCCGATTCTTTCAAAACTCATTGTCTGGGCAGAAACACGAACTGAAGCGATTGAAAGGATGATTTTTGCACTAAAGGAGTATGTGGTTCTTGGTATAAAGACCAATATCCCATTTTTGATCAGGATTATGCAGACCCAAGAATTTAAATCAGGAAATATTCATACCCACTTTATTGATGAGCATCTTGATGAACTACTGCCCCAGCATAAGAATCTTAATATGGCACTTATTGCATCTGCACTTGTCGCAGTGAATTCAAAAAGTCAAAAAGGGATAACTGTTGAAGTTTCCAGACAGACCAATCCCTGGCTGGAGATAGGAAGATGGGAGATATGCAGTCATTAGGAAATGCCAAAAAGTCCAGAATACCTGAATACCTGAAATATGTAGCGTTCATTTTCAAATGGACGATTTATAACATGTTCGTCCAGATGAATCTGGACGCTACAGTAGCCTTGTCAAAGGGATAACTCGGGAGATTATGGATATTACATTCAATTATTTAGAAAAGTTATACTCAATAAAATTAGAAAAATTGGGCGATATATTTAAAATGTCCATTGGTGATGATGTATATGAGATTAAGGACTTTTCTGTTTCAGGTAATACAATTTCGTTAAAATTGAATAATGATTTGACTAATATTTATTATGTGCAAAGCAACGACAGGCTATACATAATGGTTGATGGTGAATATTATGTATTTGAGCAGGCAAGGGCAGAAAAGAAAAAAACCGAGGTATCGGTATCAACAAAGGCAAATTTAGTGGTTTCACCAATGCCCGGTCTATTGGTCAAGATACCGGTAAAGATTGGAGATAAAGTAAGAGCAGGGGAGACCCTTGCTATTGTTGAGGCAATGAAGATGCAGAATGAACTTCGCGCCCCGGCAGATGGTGTAGTAAAAAAGATAAACTATAAAGAAGGCGAACAGGTTGATGCCTTTGTGCCAATAGTAGAATTGGAGGTGTAAAACATGTTTCTCTTTTTTCCCTTTATTAGCGGTTATTGACTCCCCAAATGGTTTGTTACATAACCTGTTCAGCATTACAAAATTTAATGCTGAAATCTGGAGGTAAAAAAACTGATACAAAATCATGGGCGATAGAAGAGCACTTTTTATTCAAACATTAAGGGAACTCGGTGAGGTATATATTCTCACAGGAAACTACAAAAAGGCATTAGGTAATTTTCGGAAACTGTTTGAAAATGCAGATGATGATGTGCTGATTGAAGTTGAAGCCAAACGACATATTGCTGGGGTGTTTGAGAAGCTTGGCAAATATGATAAGGCATTTGAAGTTATTAATAGAATTGAGAAAGTTCTGTGCACTTTTCCAGACAAGAAAATTGAAAGAGCGGATATTATTATTTTTAAGGCGATGATTCATAGAATAGTTGGCAGAATAGAAATGGCAATTAATGAGTCAAAACAGGGGATAAGAATGATCAATGAGTCAGGAGCATTGAAGATTGGGAAAAGAGCAAATAGAATCAAAATTGCCAGGCTGCTTGCAAATGCCTATAATAATTTGGGTGTTTTGTATTATATGAAATGTGATTTTGACAAGGCAATCAAGCTTTACAAAAAGCATTTAGAAATCTCGGCAAAAATCCACGATAAACAAGGAATTGGTCAGGCGAGTAATAATTTAGCAAATATCTATTGTGAAAAAGGCGATTACGAAAGGGCTATAGAAGTTTATCAAAAGTCATTGAGAGTGTTAGGAGAGATCGGTTATAAACAAGGTGTTGGCCAGGCAAGCTGCAACATGGGACTTGCATATTGTGAAAAGGGCGACTATATCAGAGCCGTCAGACTTTTTCAAGAACATTTGAAGATATCAAAAGAGATCGGATATATACAAGGGATTGCAGTAGCATATAGTAATCTTGGGCTTGCGTATTATAACAAAGGTGATTATCAAGAGGCAATTAGGTTTTATCAAAAATCCTTAAGGATTTTGGAAAACATTGGCAATAAATATGGAATGGGATTGGAATACTTGAATTTAGGAAATGTATATAGAGAGAAGGGTGATTATAACACGGCAATTGAACATTATAGAAAATATTTGAGCATCTCAAAAAAATTGAATGATAACTATGGCATCGGAGCTGCGAAGTTGAATTTGGGAGTTGTGTTTTTAGATGTTTTTGACCAAGATCATAGATCTTCGGTAAATACAAAGGGAGAACTAAGGTCTTTTGATAGTCGGATAAAATTGATAGAGGAATATCTAAGATGTGCAGAGAAAATTTTTCTTAAATTGAAAGACCAGGAAAACTTAATAGCGGTGCTTGTGGGACTTGCGCGATTACAGACAAAGATGAAATACTTCAGCAAGAAGCTTCCTGCGCATGCTGATAAAGTCTCATCAAGAAACTCAGACCATCATCAATCAATCGACAGAATTCTGAAGAAATATGCGGATAAAATACTGAAATGCGCTGGTACAGTGCGGTCTCCAGGTATAATTGCGGGTTACTATTTAGCTTATGGCAAAGTTCTTTCTCTGATGTTGCATGAAATAAACTCAACTTCGTCTATTAATATTTCCAATTTTTCTATTTTGAAATCCAATATCAAGTTAGCACTAACTGTAATAAAGAAAGCAATCAAGATATATACTACACTAAGGCGAAAGAAGCTTCTTGCCGATTGCCTATGGGAATATGGTAGAATACTCAGGTATGCAGGAAATAAAGGTTCGGGAATTTCATGGCAGTATATATACAAAGCATTGAAGGTCTACAAAGAACTGAGATTAAAACATAGGATGCGCGAAATTGTTGAGTCTGTGTCATGATTGAATTTTCAAGCATTGGTATTTTCCGGCTGATTAGTTTTTCTTTGTCCCTACCTTAAAAAGGAGAAGATAGTGAAGTGAAAGGAGCTGTGATTATGAAGTTAGAAGTTCCAATTTCAAGGGCAAATAGATTGATAAATTCAGGGAATGTAATACTTGTTACATCCCGATATAAAGAAGAAACCAGTATCATTACCATTGCCTGGCATACGCCGATTTCAATCAAGCCACCAGCATTGGGTATTGCAGTGGGCAAAGAGAGGTTTTCAGCAGAATTAATAATGAAATCCGGTGAATGTATCGTGAATATTCCGAACTGGGATATGCTGGACAAAGTCCTTTACTGTGGAACATACTCGGGCAGGGATGTGGATAAGTTTAAAGAGACAAAATTAACCCCTGAAAAGGCAGTGAAATTAATCAATACACCGAAGATAAAAGAATGCATTGGTTCAATAGAATGCTCACTGATTGACTACAAAGAAGTTGGTGACCACTATATGTTCTTCGGTGAGGTTCTGTATGCAGACGCAGAAGAGTCCCTTTTCAAAGATGGTATCTGGGATTCAGAAAAGGCAGGACTGATCTATCACCTCGGCGGTAATTTATTTATGAAATCTACAGGGTTCAACAAGGTTTAGGAGTATCTGGAATCATATCTGCTTAAATGAATATCTCAAACCTTGAATTCAACGAGCAGTTCAAAAAGGCACTTGAGCTGATGGAAAATTCAAGCGAGAATGTATTCATAACCGGCAAGGCTGGCACTGGAAAGTCCACGCTCTTAGAATATTTTCGCTCGGTTACCAGGAAAAAGATTGTGGTGCTTGCACCAACCGGGGTTGCAGCCTTGAATGTTCAGGGTGAGACAATTCATTCATTCTTTCGTTTCAAACCAGATGTTACAATCCAGAATATTAAAAAATTGTCTCCTAAGGATTCTCGGATCTATAAAGAGCTTGATGCATTTTCATAGATGAAATATCAATGGTGAGGGCAGACCTGCTGGACTGCATTGATAAGTTTCTGAGATTGAATGGTAAAAAAACCAATCAGCCATTTGGTGGCATTCAGATGATTTTTATCGGTGATTTATATCAACTCCCACCAGTTGTTACTTCAAAAGAAAAGAAGATTTTCACTGAACATTACACAAATCCTTATTTTTTTTTGATTCAAATGTATTCAAGCAGATTTCAATGGCATTCATTGAACTGAAAAAGGTGTATCGCCAGAAGGACATTAAGTTTATTGAACTCTTGAACCGGGTCAGGAATAACACAGTTACTCTGGAAGACATTAAGATTCTAAACTCTCGCGTAGGTGCCGAGTTAAATAATGAGGGAAATGAATTGGTCATTTGTCTTACAACCTTAAATGAAACAGCGAACAGGATAAATAACGAGAACCTTGAAAAATTACCGGGTAGATTATATCAATGGCAGGCAGAACTGAACGGTGAATTTGACCCCAATTCATTTCCTGCTGACTATGCTTTGAGTGTCAAAAAGGGTGCGCAGATTATGATGTTGAACAATGACCCCGGGGGAAGATGGGTTAATGGAACTGTGGGCAGGATTATGGGAGTGAAGTATAATAGAAAGAAGGATACTGATATAATCAAAGTTCAGTTTCAGGATGGTAGTATTGAAGAGGTAACCCCTTTTACCTGGGAGTTTTTTCATTTCAAATACAATGAACAGACCAAAACAATTGAATCTGAAATTACAGGAACATTTACCCAGTTTCCTTTAAGACTTGCCTGGGCAGTAACCATACACAAGAGCCAGGGCAAGACATTTGATAAGGTGATAATTGATATTGGCAGGGGCACATTTGCAGGCGGCCAGGTTTATGTAGCACTGAGTAGATGCACTTCATTTGATGGTATCAGTCTGATGAAACCCCTTAAGAAAGGTCATATCTTTACAGATAGAAGGATAGTTAAATTCCTGACCAATTTTCAATATAAACTTGCCGAGACAGAAATACCGCTTGAGGAAATAATATCAATCATTAAAAAGGCAATCGCAAATAACTGCGAACCTGAAATAATCTATTTGAAACCAAATGATGAAAAGACAAGAAGAATTATTAAACCGTTTGATATTGGAGAATATTACTTTCAGGACAAGAAATTCTTAGGAATTATGGCATTCTGTAAAAAACGAAATGAGCAGAGGACATTCAGAATAGACCGGATACTACAGTTAAGTTTGTTGCCATGAAATAGAGCAATTTTTCAAGCTTCGTAATAGCAACCATAATTGACTGTGGATATAAAATTTGTGCAAATCATAGAACCTCTATTATTGACTTCAAGAAGAAATGGTATAAAATGTAATAGGTAAGCCATCCTAATAACTCCTCCCCCTTACCCCCTCCCATTAAGGGAGGGGACTGAGTTGTGGTAGATTTAGGAGTTATTAGGACTGCTAAACTGTTACCTTAGAATTGAGGCAGAGATTATGAAACCGATACTTTATAAGATTATTGTGTTGATATGTCTTTATGTTCTTCTGTTAGCAAATTCAAATCTTTACGCTGGTGCCTATGACCGTGTTGAAGAGGCTAAAAAACAGTATCAACTGCAAATTGATTCGCTCTTTGACAGCCTGGGCGTAAAGTATCCACCAGAAATGGTTTTGATTGTTGCCTACAAGAATGAGCAGATTCTTCAATTGTGGATTAAGCCTGATAGTCAGGAAATTTTCTTGCCAATAAGGAATTACAGATTCACTGCCTATAGCGGTAGACTTGGACCAAAACGTAAGCAAGGCGATTTGCAGATCCCTGAAGGGTTTTACCGGATTAATTGTTTCAATCCTAATTCTCGCTTTCATCTCGCACTTGGTATCAACTATCCTAATGCATCGGATATGATTCTCAGTGACAGGAATCGACCCGGGGGTGATATCGCAATCCATGGAGAAGCAGTAACGATCGGTTGTATACCAATAGGCAATCAGACAATTGAAGAATTGTATTTGATATGTTCTGATACCTACACCAGGAACAGAAAAACGATACCGGTCTATATTTTCCCCTGTATTATGGACAGCACTGGTATGGAAATGCTTGCACAGATTGCTAAAACGGATTCTTTACTTCTGGCATTCTGGAACAATTTGAAACAGGGCTATGACATATTTATGACCTGCAAGAAGTTGCTGAATTTTCGTGTTAACCAAAGAGGAAGATATGTTTTTGAGTGATTTTGCATTGCTTTCTTATAGAACCATAAAGGAGGTCTTATGTTAGTAGTTTTTTTGCTGTTAAGTATCGCTGTTGATTCCAGGATTGATTCAGTAATTGTATACAGCGATAGGGTAATGGTTTCAAGAATAGCCAATGTATATCTTGAAAAGGCAACAGAATTATTGTTCAGTGATTTGCCAGGCAGCCTCGATGACCAATCAATCAGGATTAAATCCGGGGGGCTTGTTGTTGGTGAGGTGCAGATACAAAAGGGATATACTGCAAAGCCTTCTCCGCAGGTAAAAGAACTTGAAGATAAAGTAAAAATGCTTATGCAAAGAGACCGTGCCCTGTCTGATGAACTATCAGTAATCAAAGAAAAGGAGAGGTTTCTTCAAACAATCTGCGTGGGCGCACCTGATGCAATATCAAAGGAGGTGTATACAGGGAAGGTTGCACCCCTTGCCTGGGAACAGGGCTTGAAGTTCATGGCTGATGGATTGCTCAATGCGAAGATGCGTATTGCACAGATTGAAAAGGAACGCACTGAATTGAATCTTGAATTGGACACCCTGCGCACAAAACTTAATAATATGAAGTCATTAATGGAAAATAAGAAGACCGTTAAGTTTGATATTTATCCTGAAAAGCCCGGCAATTACAAAATTGAATTCAGTTATGTTCTTTATGGTGCCAGGTGGTCAACATACTATGAATTGAGGGCAAAACTTACAGATGGCAAGATTGGTGTAACCTATTTTGCTAAAATCAGTCAGCACACAGGTGAGGACTGGGAAAACGCACGGATTGTTCTGTCCACTGGCAAACCCGCTTTAGGCGGGGTAGCACCTGTACCAGAGCCATGGTACATATACTCGTATGAGTATGAAGGATATGAGGAACAACCGGCTCCCAAACCTGCTGAGGCAAAAAGAACTGAAATTAGCAGGTTACCGGTAACAACGATGGAACCCCCATCTGCACCGCCGGTTCAGACAGGCATTGCAGTATGGTATCCTCTGCCAGGCAGATATACAATTAGGAGCGGAGATACAGAAAAGAAGATTCAAATCCATGATGCACTGTTTGATGCTGATTTTGAGTATTATATTATTCCGAGGTTATCAGAACTTGCTTATTCAACCGGTAAATTCCAGAATAAATCTGATTATCTTTATCTCAGTGGTGAGGCGAGCACTTATGTTGGTGATGATTTCACAGGGAAATCATTTCTGCCAAATCTTGCTCCTGATGAATCCATAACTGTGTCGCTTGGTGTGGATGAAATGATAAAGGTATCAAGGGAATTGAAAAAATCAAAGGTATCGCGGGGTGGTCTGTTCAAGAAAGTAAAAAAACATGAACTGTTGTATGAAAACAGAATCAGAAATTTTCGTAACAAGGATATTGTATGTACTATTGTTGACCAGGTGCCTGTATCACAGGAGCCGGACATAAAGGTTTCCGATATTAAATTTGAACCTAAACCAACCGAGGAAGACAAAGACCGCGGTATCTACTACTGGCGGATTACTATTAAGTCAGGCGAAACCTTTAAGATTAACACATCATTCTCAGTAGAGTCTCCGGAATCGGCAAATGTAGAGCAATTGCTGTATTAGTGTTGTTAAGTCAGGTAGCGCCATAATGACATATTCTTTGTAGCTGGTAGCAGAATTAAGGGAGGCATTAGTTTTGTTGGACTTGCTTAGAGATATTGACTTTTGCCAGGCAATATGAATAATAGAATATAATACTATCAGGAGGCATTATGCCAGTCATAAAGATATGTCCCAGAATTGAAACGGTCATAATTTACACTGACCGGGTGCAGGTAGTCAGGATCTGTGAGGTTGACCTTAAAGAACCTTCTGATTTTGAAATTACTGACCTGCCCGGTTCTTTGGAAGATGAATCAGTAAGAGTCAAAGCAAAAGGGCTCAAGATTGGTGAAGTTCAGGTCAGAGTCGGGTATGAGCGTGAATTGACTCCGAAGGTCAAGGAGCTCGAAAGCAAAATCAAAAAACTTGAGACAGAAGACCGTGCCCTTGCTGATGAGGTAGTTGTTCTACAGGAAAAGGCAAAATATCTCGGAACGATAACAGTCAGCAGCCCGCAGACTATTTCCAGGGAGCTTTTTACGGGAAGCATTTCTCCTGACGCATGGCGTGCAGGTTTGAATTTCATCGGTGACGAGTTGCTCAACATAAAGAACCGGATTGCTGAGATTGAACGTGCGAGATATAAACTCCGCGAGTCAATCAATGCAGTAAGAAGAGAGATTGATGATGTGCAGGCACTTTCTCAGAACAGAAAGACAATCGTCTTTGATGCCTCACCTCATGGTAGCGGCCCTTATCTTCTAGAAATAAGCTATGTGGTTTATGGTGCAAGCTGGCGCACTTATTACGAATTGAGGGCTAATCCGGCTCAATCAAAGATTGACCTTTCCTATTATGCCAAGATTGAACAGAGAACCGGTGAAGACTGGAAGGATACCCGGATTATCCTTTCAACTGCCCAGCCGGTCCTGGGCGGTATGCCTCCAGAACCACAACCCTGGTATATCAATATCTATGTGCCAAGGCCTGCAGCAAAAATGGCAAGGGCAATGCCGTCAGCAGATTCTGAACAGGTCGCTGCATCAAAAGCAATAAGCGAGGAAGGGGTTTACGAGCCTGCGCCTCCAGTAGAAACAGGAATTGCGGTTAGATATCCTCTGTCTGGTAAATATACAATAATAAGCGGAGAGCATGAAAAGAAAGTCAAAATCTGTGATGCTGAACTTGAAGCTGAATTTGAATATTTTATCATACCCAGGATTACTGAACTTGCATATCTGAATGGTGAAGCAAAGAATACAACTGCATATCTGTTTCTCTGCGGGGATGGTAACACCTATGTTGGTGAGGACCTCACGGGTAAAGTATATACAAATAATGTTGCTCCGGGTGAAAGAGTAGTACTTCCTTTTGGTATTGATGAACACATTAAGGTCGAGCGTAAACAGAAGAAATTACATGTGGAAAAAGCAGGTGTTGTCAAGAAAACGCTAAAACACGAATTCGCCTACGAGAATATTGTGAAAAACTACCACAAAAAGAAGATAAAATATACTCTTGTCGATCAGCTACCTGTACCGCAAAATCCCGAATTGAGAGTTCAGGATATCAAGTTTTTTCCGGAACCATCAGAACAGGAAAAAGAGCTTGGTATATACCGCTGGAAAGGAGAGTTAGATTCTGAAAAAGAGATTAGGATCAGTGTATCCTTTACAGTTGAATCACCTGAAACAGTGAAAATAGAAGGATTAATGTGAGGGTTGTATACTTGGAAGAATATTCAAAGAAGACTGCGGATGAAATCGCTTATTGGGACGGTAGGGTAAGGGATGATGTTCTGCCTGATATACGGAAACAGCAACGCGAAACAAAAGTTTTTTTTATCTGGGATGATCCACGGATAGAAACTATTCTGCGCGGTGATGAGCGAAGAATAATGATCCATGAGGTCTCTCAAAATCCTTCGGGCAATGTTCTGGAAATAGGTTGTGGTGTGGGTTGGCTTGCACTTGAACTGGCAAGGGCAGGATTGAAAGTAACAGGTATTGACTTGAGTCCAAAGAAAATTTCTATTGCCCGCGCCTACTTTGAGAAAGTCAAAAAAGAAGAAAGAATTACTGGTAACATTGAATATTTTGCTGGTTCAATCCACGATTTTGATTTTCCTGAAGCGACATTTGACGCAGTAGTTGCCTGGGATGCGTTGCACCACATACCGAATATGTCGGAATTGGTCAAAAAAGTTTGGCACTGGCTGAAAAAAGGGGGGAAGTTTATTGCCTGTGAATACATGGGTTCAAATCTTTTCAACAGCTTGGCTACAATGTTGATATTTATGTTGCCAGTGGTTGATAAGTCAAAGGTTTTGCAAAAAGTATCTGGGAAAATTTTCAAAAGGGAGGAAACCCGGAAGGCACCTCTTGAAGGTGTGACCAGATGGGAGGTTATAAGAGAGGTGAGGAATGTTTTTTGCAATTGTGCATACGAGACAAAAATTGCTTTTTCATATTATGTTGCGCCTTATCTCTCGCGCAACGGTATGATTAATTATGAGCAGGTTAGTTTTTTCAAGCGTCTTGATGACGCATTGATAAAACTACATTTTTTACGTGGTGAGTATGTTTTTATCAGGGCAAAAAAACTGCGCAGGAGGCAAAATGAATAAACCTTTCTATATTCTCATATTATGTATCGGGCCGGCTCTTGCTATGCTACCCAAACATCCAGGTGGTGTGCATCATTCCTGCATTGTAGGTCCACCAAGGGAAATACCAAAAGATTTGTCGCGCGGTTCAATAGAAACCTGTGTAATACTGGTTCAGTTTAGTGATAATCGTGCAGACACCATTAATCGCAGGGCTGCGCGCTATGATAGCATGTTTTATTCTGTTGGTGTTTACTATGGACAGTATCGTCAGGGCAGCCTCAATGATTTCTTCAAAGAAAATTCGTATAATCAGACTGATGTTCGTGGTGGTATCTGTGGTAATAGGTGGTACATGTCAAACCATACCTATGCCTATTATGATGATGGAAATTATATGTTGAGCACGGGTTATCAATTGGCAAGGGATGCGGTTCAACTTGTTGATCCCACGATTGATTTTCATCAGTTTGACTTTGATAATGATAATCACATTGATGGTGCCTTTGTTGTTCATGCAGGACCTGGAGCTGAGGATACAGGTAATCCCCATCAATGTTGGTCACATGCAATTCCGAGTTTCAATTATACGACCAATGATGGAGTTATTATTGACGGTGCGACAAATGTTCCTGAGGTTAATCTTGTCACGCCGGCTCTGGATACAACCCTTTGTTGCATTGGTGTAATGTGTCATGAGCTCGGTCATGTTGTTGGTTTACCTGATCTTTATGACTATTCGCGAAATACCTGGGGTGTTGGTTATTGGAGTTTGATGGGTTATGGTGCCTGGGGTGCAGGTGGAAATACACCGTGGAGTCCTTCACATGCAGATTCCTGGTGCAAGAAACGGGTAAACTGGCTAAATCCAACGCCGATAACTTCAAATGTAATTGGTCTGAGAATTCTTGATCTTGAGACACACCAGATTGCATATCGTGTATGGCGTAATGGTGTCATTAATGACACATTTTTCATTCTTGAAAATCGTCAGAACAAAGGTTTTGATACACCATTACCAGGAAGGGGATTGTTGATATGGCATATTGACCCAAGATATGGAAGCACCTATCATAATGTTGTGGACCTTGAAGAGGCAGATGGTTGTGATGACCTTGACCATGGCTGGGGTTACAGGCCAGACCCGCATTATTACCATCATGAACTTGGAGATTCCGGTGACCCATATCCTGGTGATAGCAATAATACACTTTTTGGGCCTAATACATATCCTTCAAGTAATAGCAATTACGGTGTTCCCACGAATGTTACGGTACGCAACATTACCATTACTGGAGATACAGTAATCTGTGATGTCATAATCAATCAAACTGATGTTGATGAATCTGATAAATACAGCCAGAACAACAGAATCAGACTTGGGTCAAATCCTGTACGACAGGAGATCATTATCAGTTATGATTTTTCGCATAAACAAAATTCAAGATTGTGCATTTACGATATTACTGGAAAAATGGTTGAGCAGATAGCAGAAGGTTTATGTGATAAAGGCATCCTGAGATTTTCTCCCAGAAATCTTGCTACTGGTGTCTATTTCTTGAAATTTGAATCCAATGAAGGTGTAGATATTCTAAAATTTGTCTACCTAAAATAACAAATAACTTTTGCTATAGAAGGTTGCCATTGGCCCTGAAGATTTGTCCTGGATGTTCTGGTAACTGGCAATGTTATTTTTGATTAGAATCAGTGACTTGACACATTATTTTTTTCCTGTATAATGTATAACTTATGCAGAAAGGGATGCGAACGAGCAAAAGGATAAGGAAGATACTTTTGACTGGTGCTGCTGGTTTTATTGGTTATAAGGTCGCTGAAGTGCTTTTGAATTGTGGTTTTACTGTTTTTGGTCTGGATAATATGAATAACTACTATGATGTGCGATTGAAGAAATGGCGGCTCGAGCAACTGAAGAAGAATAAGAATTTTCATTTTGCCAGGGTTGATATTGAAAACTATAATATGCTCAGGAGTTTCTTCAAAAAGAGTTCAAATTTTGATGCGGTAATTAATCTTGCAGCTCGTGCTGGTGTTCGATACAGTATGAAAAATCCAATGGTATATATGACTACCAATGCACTTGGTACTCTGAATTTGCTGGAACTAATGAGAGAATATGAGATAAAGAAAATGATTCTTGCTTCAACATCATCTTTATATGCAGGACAAAAAATGCCATTTAAAGAAGACCTGCCGGTGAACACACCAATCTCTCCATATGCCGCCTCAAAGAAGGCTGCGGAATCGATTGCTTACACCTACCACTATCTTTATGGTATGGATGTTATTGTTCTCAGATACTTTACAGTTTATGGACCTGCAGGTCGTCCTGATATGAGTGTTTTTAGGTTTATTAAATGGATAGATGAAGGTAAGGATGTGGTACTCTACGGTGATGGTTCACAGAGCAGGGATTTCACTTATGTTGATGACATTGCACAGGGCACAATTAAAGCACTTGATATCAAGGGTTATGAGATAATAAATCTTGGCAACAGCACACCGCACACTATGAATGCATTGATTCACATTATTGAAAAGTGCTTTAATAAGAAGGCAAGGATTGCCAAAAAACCTTTTGCCTCTGCTGATTTAAAGGCGACCTGGGCTGATATAAAAAAAGCAAGGTCATTGCTGGGCTGGAAGCCGGCAATCGGTCTTCCAGAGGGTATAGAAGCAACTGTTAAATGGTATCTACAGGAAAAAGAATGGGTCAAAGATATAGAGATAGATTTAACAAAATAGTCGTTGACAATTTGCGCTATTTGAGTATAATCAAATTATATGTATTTTCAATGTGATTGGGGGTTTACATTAATTAGAACTGGCTAACCGGAGGTATTATTGGAAGTTTTGAATGGTGTAATAGTTAAATTTACCGATGTGCACCAGGAAAGTCTTGTAGTTTTACCTAAGGAACCGATTGCAAAACGTATATTTGATATAGCATTAAGCGGGATTGGACTGGTGTTATCATCCTGGTTATGGGTGTTGATCTGGCTGGGGATATGGTTTGAAGACGGTTCTCCATGTTGTATAAAACAGCTGCGTATTGGTAAAAATGGCAGAATCTTCAAAGTGATTAAGTTTCGTTCAATGCGAAAGTCTTCTCTGAATGAAAAAATTCATATTCAGGCATGTGACAATGATTCACGGATAACTTTTATGGGTAAGATTCTGCGCAGTACTGCTCTGGATGAATTGCCGCAGTTAGTGAATATTTTTATTGGTGATATGAGTTTTGTGGGTCCCCGCGCCTTATTGCCTGCAGAAAAAGAGCAAAACGATTGCTATTTGTATGTTCACGAAATTCCCGGGTACGAAAAGAGAATTCAGGTAAAACCTGGACTCACAGGTATTGCGCAGATATTTGCTCCGCGCGATTTACCCCGTCGCCACAAGTTCAAATATGATTTGTTATACATCAGGAAAATGAGTTTTCTGCTTGATTTGAAACTGATTGTGATATCATTTCTCATTACATTCAAAGGAACCTGGGGAAGAAAGAAAGATAAGTTGCGTTTTTTGAAAAGTGCAAAATGGGGCTTGACAAAATAGAAACTTTGGTTATAATATATAATAGAGTTGGGGAATAAGGAAATATTATGAGCGAGAGCTTTGAACTAATCAGTAACAAGGAGGTTATATGTTAATTATATATTTGGTTGTTATATCACAATTGTGTCGTACATCAGGTTATCTTGATATTCCCACAATTCCTCGTTATGATATTGGAGGAATGTGGGGGATATCTACCATGTTTTCTTTTCCAATGTATACAGATGACCCTAATCCTGCTGATAGTATTTTTGTTGACCCAAAGGATTTTTCCATGGCTTTCAGGTATGGTTTTGGAAAAGGTGAATTTGCATTATCAATGTTTACTCCAACAACCTGGGTTGCAAGTGTCAGTTATGTTTTGAAAGAAGCAAAAGAGAGTGGGACTGGATGGTTTTGTGGAGTTGATGACATTTCTTATGCAAAGCATATATCAACTGTAGGTGCGGGTGGTAATGATGGCAGTATTGAAGAGATAAGTTATCACAGATATATGAACGGAAGACCCTGGGAGCTATTCTCGGGTTATATTGCAATGCAGAAATATTTTGGCAAGGTCGCCAATTTCGTTCTGGGACTTGGTAGGGGTAGATTCGTGGGCTATGGCTGGCGCAGTCATATCTTCAATACTGATTTCCTCGTTCTGGGCAATGACTATCGTACAAAAGATCATTCCTGGTGGGCACTGGGACTGTTTATGGGTGGAGCATTGAATTTTCCATTTGGCTTGGAGATGTCTGTGGAAATGGATGGCAGGGATGCCAATGTAGGGTTAAAATATCATTTTCCGGTCGTAACCGCAACACTGGCATTGTGCAAAGTGGAGTATCTTGGTAATTTCAGACCCTGGTCTCCACGCTGGACATTTGGACTTGAGGGTAATAACCGCTCTGCTGTTTCAGCACCAAAAGTAGGTTCAATTGAATGCGAGATAAAAGACCAGACAACCAAGGAACTATTATCCAATTGTGTTGTTGATATTAAAGAGATAAACAAGCGATATCGGGCGCCTGCTGGAACATTTAGTTTGAGTTTGCCTGCTGGTAACTATACAATTACAGTCAGCACACCTAACTATGTTGATTATCTTGCGAAAGTCAGTGTTAAACCAGGGGTAAAGAGCAAACTCGTTTTCAATTTGAAAAAGACTGAAGAGGCAATTAAACGTGAGATCGCTGCCATGGAAAGGGAAAAGAGCATTAAGACTTATCTTGCACAGGGCAAAATATACTTCTCAGAGGGTAATTTGATTGAAGCGAAAAAGTCATTTGAAATGGTGCTTTCCCTTGACCCCGACAATACTGAAGCAAAGGACTATCTTGTTAATATAGAAACACGCAAAGCAGAATTGATTAATGCCTACCTGGTTGAAGCGCGGAATAGAGAAAAGGCAAATGATTTTGCAAAGGCGACAGAGTTTTACCAGAAGGTCCTTGCACTTGACCCTCAAAATACTGAATCAAGTGAGGCAATTGCGAGATTGAAAACAAAGGTAACACAGGAAAAGAAACCACCAGTAACAACAAAGCCAAAAGAATCAGAAAAGAAGGCAAGCGCACAGGAAATTGAGGCGCTCTACAAGAAGGGTGTGAGCTACTTTTCTGCAAATAATTTTGATGAAGCTCTGAAGGTATTCAACCAGGTCCTTGCCCTGGATCCTAATCATAAGGGTGCGAAAGATTACAAAAAGAGGACTGAGGCGCGGCTCAAGGTTCTGCAAGGTGGTGAATAGGATATTCAGCAAAAATATTTCAGGTGCCTGCCTCTGTGGCAGGCACTTTTTTTTGACAATTGACATTTGCGTATTTTTGCATAAAATGGTAGTGAACTTTCATGCTAAGATTTTTTGACCAGTTATATTTTCATTGGAGCAAGTATGGCATGGCCAGGTAAAAATCATTTGGATAACCTTGAAGATATATTAATGAACCTGCAGTGGTTGATTCAGCCTGATACTGTTATTACTGAATTACCATTTGACCTGGAGTTTCTAAAAAGACCTGATGTTGAAACTTTTGCTGAGTGGTGTCCGGATGCTGTGAGCAAACAAGAACTTGACGCAGGTAGGTATACGATCAATAAATACCTGGTAAAGTTTTTTGTTGATAGGACTTTTCCGCATCTTTCAGCCATAAGTAAGAAGGAAAAGATTGATAAGATAATGCAGGATATTCATAAATTTCTTGGTAAAATGTCGTATGAACCTGTATATCTCAATGAACAGAATCTGGACAAAATTCTTGAGGAAACAAATAACAAACCAGGAGAGACACATGTTGATAAGACAAAGCGTCGGATAAAAGTTGCGGTCTCACTGCGCTGGTTACAGAACAAAAACCTGTTCAATAGTTTGAGTGAACCAACCAAGCAATATATTAAAAAAATCGGTGATTTATATGGGTTGCTAAATCAGAATCAGTATATTGATACTTCGCCTTTGCATAATTATGTTGTTTCTCAGGATGACCTGTCAAAACTTATTGACGATTATGAAACCAAGATTGAACTTACACTTCTTTCAGCCGATCAGGAAATAAAGAAGTCAAAGCAGCGTATCAGTGGCATAAATTATAATGGGCTGGGTGTTGTTCGGGCACCGCTAAATCGCCTGAAGAATTTCATTGATAAGAAGGATACCAAAGAATATGACGAGATAGAGCAGTTTAAGGATTCAATATTTATCACGATTATACTTAACTATATCAAAGATCCATATGTCCGTAATACCTCTGATGCCAAAAATGTGGTAAAGCTTGTTGTGCCAATTTATGTTCAGTTTAAGAATCTTGAGGTATAGTATTTTATGCATATAGCTATTAGTGGTGTTTAAAGATAATGAAAAATGGTGTATTAATTCTTGAAGATGGCACAGTGCTGAAAGGCAGGGCACTGGGAACAGAGAGAACAATCATTGGGGAACTCGTGTTTAATACTGCCATGAGTGGATATGAGGAGGCTTTTACTGACCCATCATATGCTGGTCAGATTCTTGTTATGACTTATCCTCTTATCGGAAATTATGGTTTTAACACGAAATACAAAGAATCGCAAAGAGTTCATATTCGCGGGCTCGTCATTAAAGAGCCCGCTTTTTTTTCATCTGTTAATCTAAGTGTAATAAAATACCTTGAGCAAAACCAATTGCCGTGCATTTGGGATATTGATACACGCCGTCTCACACTCAAACTCCGCTACTTTGGCACGATGAAGGCAATGCTCGTCATTACTTCTAAGGAACCGAATATTGATTCACTTTTGAGAAGGCTGAAGAAAGCCGCACATCCACATACAAGTAATCTTGTTGCAACTGTTTCCTGTAAATCTATTATCCGTTACAGAAGCCAGCATAGAAAAACTGTGGTGCTAATTGATTGTGGTGTCAAAAAGAGTATTATCAGACAATTACTACATTATTTTTCAGTGATTCAAATACCGTATGATACTGGTGTAAATACCATTTTGAAATTGAAGCCCGATGGTGTCGTAGTCTCAAATGGTCCAGGTAATCCAGAGCATCCTTCCCTTATCCGTTCGACAGTTAAGACTATAAAAGAGCTGATAGACAAAGCTTATCCAATTTTTGGAATATGTCTGGGACACCAACTGCTTGGTATTGCCCTGGGGTTGAAAACATATAAAATGAAGTTTGGCCACCGCGGATATAATCATCCAGTAAAATGTTTATGGAATAATCGGGTTTACATTACTTCCCAAAATCACGGCTATGCATTGGACATTCCAAACAAAAGTCAAGACATAATTATTGATTGGATTAATTTGAATGATGAAACAGTTGAAGGTTTGCGTCACCGCAGTCTTCCTCTATTCTCCGTACAATTTCATCCTGAAGCCTCGCCTGGACCTCATGATACAATGTTCTTGTTTGAGGAATTCAAAAAAATAGTTTATGCCAGGACGTAGAGATATTGAAAAGGTATTAATCATAGGTTCTGGGCCAATTATTATCGGACAGGCAGCAGAATTTGATTTTTCAGGTTCTCAAGCAAGCCGAGCATTGAGGGAAGAAGGGTATAAGACAATAATTGTTAATTCTAACCCTGCAACCATACAGACTGATTTTGAGACTGCAGACATTGTTTATATTGAACCTCTTACCATTGAGATACTTGAGAAAATAATAAGAAAAGAAAAACCACAGGGGCTCCTGCCTGGTTTTGGTGGGCAGACGGGATTGAATCTTTCATACGCTTTAGCCAGAAACGGGGTTCTCGCAAAGTATAAAGTTGAGTTGCTCGGTTCAAATTTACACACAATTGAAATGGCTGAAAATCGTGATTATTTTAGAAAGTTGATGAATCAGATTCGTGAACCCATCCCCCTCAGTTTCGCGGTTCATAACTATGACGAAACAAAGGCGATTATGAAGCATATGAAGTTTCCAATTCTGGTAAGGCCCGCATATACCCTTGGTGGAACCGGGAGTGGTGTTGCAAGGGGACCTGAAGAACTTTACGACCTTGTAATCAGCGGGCTTAATCGTTCACCAATAAGACAGGTTCTGCTTGAGGAAAGTGTTCTGGGATGGAAAGAATATGAATATGAAGTTATGAGGGATAATAATGACAATTGTATTATTGTCTGCAGTATGGAAAATATTGATCCAATGGGCATTCATACAGGAGAAAGTATTGTTGTCGCTCCAGCTCAAACATTGTCAGATAAGGAACATCAGATACTGAGAAACGCAGCTTTAAAAATAATTCGGGCACTGAGGATTGCGGGTGGTTGTAACATCCAGTTTGCTGTGAATCCCGTAAACTGGGAGTATCGGGTTATTGAAGTAAATCCCCGGGTATCCCGTTCAAGTGCCCTTGCATCAAAGGCAACAGGTTATCCAATTGCGCGGGTAAGTGCCAAAATTGCATTGGGATTTAATCTTGATGAGATTCCCAACGCCATAACGAAGAAAACAAAGGCGGGGTTTGAACCAGCACTTGACTATGTGGTTGTCAAAATTCCGCGCTGGCCATTTGACAAATTTGCCACGGTGGACAGAAGGCTCGGGACTCAGATGAAGTCAACTGGTGAGGTAATGGCGATTGGTTCCACTATTGAAGAGGCATTGCTCAAGGCAGTACGTTCTCTTGAGACTGACAAAATTGGGTTGGAACCGGACACCTGGAAGGAATATGAATTGATTCGGGAACTCCAGGAACCCACGGACAGATTTATTTTTGCTATTGCTGAGGCATTGCGCAGGGGATACAGCAGAAAAAAAATTTCAAGCCTCACTATGGTGGATGAGTTCTTCATTTCAAAAATTGAAAATATTGTCAGAATGGAAAATTTGTTACAAAAAAAAGGTTTGACTCCTGCTACAATTGAATCGGCAAAGAAAATGGGGTTCAGCGATGGGTATATTGGCAGGATTTTGAACGTGGGTGAGGAGATAATCCGTTCAATGCGAATGGCGGCAAAGATTGAACCTATTTTCAATATCGTTGATACCTGTGCTGGCGAATTTGAGGCATACACGCCTTACTACTATTCGACATATTGGGGCGTGAAGAACAAAACTAAGAAGTCGAAAAACAACAAAAAGAACATGCTTATAATTGGCTCAGGTCCAATTCGCATTGGTCAGGGCATAGAATTCGACTATTGCTGTGTGCATTCCGCCATTGTCCTGAAAGAAATGGGATGCGAAGCAATCATTATCAACAATAACCCCGAGACAGTATCAACTGATTTTGATATATCCACCAGGCTCTATTTTGAACCACTTAAACTGGAAGATGTCTTGAATGTGTTATTTAAAGAAAACCCATATGGTATTATTCTTCAATTCGGAGGGCAGACATCAGTAAACTTGGCAATGCCTTTGCTACGGGCAATAAAACAGTTCCATTTGCCGACAAGAATTCTTGGCACGAGTCCTGTTGATATCAATCGTGCCGAAAACCGTCAGGTTTTTTCGGAAATACTACAAAAACTGAAAATTTTACAGCCACCATTTGCTACTGGTAGTAGTTTTGAAGAGGTAAAGGAAATTGCAGGAGAAATTGGTTACCCGGTACTTGTCCGGCCGAGTTATGTTCTTGGGGGAAGGGCTATGGAGATAGTCTATGATGAACATGAGCTCGAAAGATACATAAGAATGGCTGTGCGAGTTTCTCCGGACCATCCAATTCTTGTAGATAAATACATTGCCAGTGCAACAGAGGTTGATGTAGACGCGTTGTGTGATGGTAGAGATGTTTTTGTTGCCGGGGTTATGGAACATATTGAACAGGCTGGTGTTCATTCGGGTGATTCTTATTGTGTGATGCCTCCGATAAATCTTTCCAGAAAGACTCTTGAAGAAATCAAGAGAATCACAGAAAAGATTGCTATTGCCCTCAACACCGTGGGTTTGATTAATATTCAATTCGCAATACAGAATGGAACTATTTATGTACTTGAAGCAAATCCCCGTGCTTCCAGAACTATTCCTTATGTTTCCAAAACAATTGGTCTACCACTGGTAAAGATTGCTACCAGGATTATGCTCGGACACAAACTTGGCGAATTTGATTTACGCCGACAAACAAATTCAGGTTTTGTTTCTGTTAAGGCTCCAGTTTTCCCTTTTCTCAAATTACCTGGTGTTGACCCAATTCTTGGCCCGGAAATGAAATCAACAGGCGAGGTTATGGCGATTGACAGGACTTTTGGCGCCGCATACTACAAGGCAATTCTTGCGGATGATAAGTTTGCAAGTTCAGGGACAGTATATATTACAGTTCGTGATGAGGACAAAAAAAATGTTTTATACATTGCCCGTGAGTTAAGGAAACTTGGTTTTAAGATCGTGGCTACACGGGGAACGGCAGAGTATTTACAAAGCAACGGCATTGACGCTGAGACTGTTTATAGAATAAGCGAGCATAAAGCTCCAAACGCTCTTGACATGATGAGACAGGGTAAAATCAACTTGATTATCAATACTCCCACAATGACCTACAGTGCGAAACGAGATGGTTTTGCCATGCGCCGGCTTGCCGTGGAACTGAATATTCCTTTCATCACTGCCCTGAATTCAGCATATGCTGAGATTGAGGCAATAAAATTTGCAAGAAACAATCGGCTGCAGGTCAGAGCACTTGGTGATTTGAAAATGATTTGAGTTTAACTTTTGTTGATTCTGCCCCGCTTGAGTGAAGCCAAGATTCCAACGACACATAAAACTGTGAAGAAAACCAAGCATACCTTTGTTGATTTCAGGTATAATGGATAGACCTCTGGAGTAATTTTGATTCTTCCCATTAAGGTAGAAAAAATTAGCATTACAATAGCCATGCTTGTCATCTGTCCGAGAAGTCTCATTGTTGCAAGTGTACTTGAAGCAATACCATAATATTCTTTTGCAACTGAACTCATCACGGCATTTGTATTAGGTGAAGAGAACAGAGCAAAACCAAAACCCAGGATAATCAGACAGAGAATAATAATATTGATTGGCGTGTTATTGTTGATGAAATTTAACAAAAATAACCCCAGGGCAGTTATACCCATCCCGAGCGACGCTATTACTGCAGGTTGTATGCGATCTGATAGTCGCCCTGCCAGGGGCGATAGCAAAGTCATTGTAACCGGTTGGGCGATAAGAATAGCACCAGCACCTTGAGGTGAATAACTTTTTACATACTGAAGATATAGACTGAGTAGAAAAGTGACAGCATTGGTAGCACTATAATTTATCAACGCAGCAAGATTTGAGTAAAAAAATGCTGGATTTAATCTGAAAAGACCGACATCAAACAAAGGATAGGGATTTGTTAACTCAATTCTAATAAAAAGGATAGTTAATACAACTCCAGCAAGTATCATAAATGCTCCGGATATGCCCGGAAGCAAGGAAAATCCGTACATCAGAAAAAATAGTGATGGGCTATATATTAGTGTCCCGAGGTAATCAAAATGCGCAGGTATTTGTTTCTCTTCTTTGAGCCCCAGGATTCCAAGTATCAAGATTAACATAATGATACTGAGAAGTGTGTTGGTGTAGAAAATACTGCGCCAGCCAAAATGCTGTGTGAGAAAACCTCCCAGAAAAGGACCGAGTGAAAGCCCCAGATAGACTCCTGCGACATTTATACCGAGAGCTTTACCCCTCTGCTGGGCTGGAAAAACCGAAGTCAGAATTGCAACCGCAGTTCCGAAAATCATTGCACCACCAAGTCCCTGTATTACACGGCAAGCCATAAATAAAACTGCATTATTTGATAACCCACCTATGAATGAAAATCCACCGAAGGTTATTACTCCATATAGAAAAATTCTTGGTCTACTAGTAATGTCAGCAATCCTTCCAATAGGAACCAGTGATATTGCCGCAGCGAGTAAATACGATGTCGGCACCCAGCTCAGTGTAACGGCATTCAGATTGAATTCTCTGCCAATAGCTGGTAAGGCTACATTGATTGCAGAACCCATAAATGGAGTAAGAAATGAACCAATTGTCGTGATGATCAGCGTGATATTGGTTTTTTTTGTATTATTCATCAGTAAGTGTCTATTTCAAATGTTCATAACCAGTGGCAGGAATTCGTTTTGTACTATTACCGCTTGTAATAAATACGCCTCTTCCATTCAAAATCCTGCCGATTTTGAACAGTTTGATCCCTATAACTGGTTTATCTACAATACCTGTACAGAGCAGTTCAAAATCTTCTCCTGCTGACAGAACGAATTCAACTGCTGACTTATTTTGCATACTGCATAGTAATGCCACTTCCGGGTGAATGGGAATATGTTCAATAACAATTTTTACATTGCTTTCCTCAGCAAGATGCATTGCATCAGTTGATAGACCATCTGATGTATCAATCCCGGCATGCAGATATTTTCTTAATTTCTGTGCCTCCATGATTCTGGGCTCAGGATAGAGATGGTGTTTAATTGATTCAGGAAAAAGTTTCTTGTTATAACCCCGTGAAAGTGCGATTCTGCCTGTCTCGGCAAGACCGGGATAATTTGTAATGTAGAGAAAATCGCCCGGCCTTGCTCCTGACCTTAAAAGAGGTTTTTCGCTTTTGCCAATGACGGTGATGGTAATGCCAAGGAAAGGGCTCGCAACGATATCGCCACCAGCAATGCTGCATCGGTATTTGTCACAGACACTACCAAAACCACGATATAATTGGGAAATATCGTATTTTTTTGTTTTTTCTGGTAGATAGAGACTTATCAAACAACATAGTGGTTTTGCAGAAACCGCTGCAAGATCTGAAAGGCTTGCACTCATGCACCGGAAGCCGATTGCATATTTTGTAAAATACCTGACATCAAAATGAATACCTTCCACAAACGAATCCGTAGATACTGCATAGCCGTTCTGGAATATCATAGCATCGTCACCGATGCCAATCATAATATCATTTTTGATTTTTGAAAATTTTTTTCGGATATATTCTATAAAAGATAATTCAGCCATTTTTTTCGATACTAAATGTGGAATTCAACAATATCACCATCTTGTAGTATATGATTCTTTTCAACTCTTTGTCCTGAAAATCCTTTTTCATTCCATAATCGCGTAAACTGGAGACATTTCTTGAAATCTTTATGGATATATTCTGCCGCTTCAATTACTGTTGAACCCTGAGGTAATACAATCGGATCCTTGCGCACTGGTGGTTGACCGATTTTTTTCGTATATACCCTGATGATGTTCAGTTTTTTGAAAATCAATTGCTTCAATTCCTGGATATTGATAAGTTTTGTGGCTGAGATTTTGAGGGTGTCGAATTTGTCTGGATAAAAATCCAGAAAAATCTGGCTGAAGTCATTCGCATTCTCTTCGTCAATCTTATTCAGGAGGATAATTGCCTTTTTAGCGTCAGTCTGGTCTCTATCTATGAAAATGTTGCGCACTTTCAGTTGTTCATAGATTTCCTCCATCTGTTCAATGAGATTGTCATTTGATGCATCCAGCACAACAAGTATGAGGTCAGCAAAACGAAAGGCTGAAAATAACCAGGCAGGTGCACTTTCTGTAATGGGTGGGGTGTCAACAATCTGGATCTTGATGTCCTCGTACTCCATCATGCCAATCTGGAACTTGGTTGTGGTAAAAGGATAAGGTGCTACCTCAACATTGGTACGGGTCAATGTATTTAATAGTGCTGATTTCCCAACATTCGGCAGACCCGCGATGACTACCTGACCTGCACCCTGACGTTCAACTTGATACCAGGCAGTTGAACCTGTTGATTTTTTGCCTTTTTCCATCAGTTCTTTTGTTTTGGAGATCTTTGCCTTTAGTTCGGCTTGCAGTTTCTCAGTACCTTTATGCTTTGGAATGATTGCGAGTAATTCCTGTAGATAAAATAGTTTCTCTTGCGGAGTTTTTGCTTCGCGGTATTTTTTCTCAACATCAAAATATTGTGGCGGTAGATTAGCGGGCATAGTTTATTTTATTGATTTTTTTTCTTTCGTCAATGTTCACCAGTTGAGTCATACTACTTTTTATTAGTAATTGCGTTGTAATGTTAACATTTCAGGGTTGGGTTCGCTGTTGCTTTTTGAACCTCAACCCTGAAATTGAAAATATTTCTTGCTTTCTTGATTGAGAGCTATCTAAACTGCTTTCCAGATCATTTCCTGCAGTCCAAGTACATTAATCTTGCCACCACCCTTTTCGGCAATTGATGTGGCTGCATTCTTCAATACCTGTTCACATGTTGCGCAGGCAGTAACCAGAGTGTCCACTTTTGTATTTAGTGCCTCTTGTATACGTGCTTCCGCAATTTTACCTGAGAGTGGATTATCAGAGACAAGGATTCCACCACCGCCACCACAGCAGCGCGAAGTATCCTGTTTGAATTTCATCTCAACAAGTTCCAGTCCAAGGGCTTTAATAATTTCTCTCGGTTCTTTGAATATTTTTGCACCCCTTGAGAGGTCGCATGGGTCATGGTAGGTCACCTTACCACTCAATTTCTTGATATTTGCTGATGGTAGTTTTTCAGCAATTACCTGAAGCGCATGTCGGGCATCAATCTTATATGCTTCTTTCAGATAGACCGTGCAGGTAGGGCAGAGGGTTATGGCGGTTTTGTAAGGAAACATTTTAAGAAATTTTTCTTTATGTTCTTCAAAATCCTTGACAAAACCAAGTGCTTCCATGGGATAACCACAGCAGATTTCTTTGACTACTTTTGGTTTAATGCCAAGTTTCTCGAAGAGTTTCAGGTATTGTCTTGTTTTGTTCGGTCTTGCCAGAAACTGACACCCGACAAATACCGGGATTTCACCTTCCTGGAGAGGTAAGCTTGCTTCTGCATCACCCCAGATATTGCCAGTTTTTTTAATCTTATCTATAAAATCAATATGCGCCTGATATGCAAATCCTTTTTCTACAAGATCAGCCCTTGCTGCACGCACAACATCGGGCACCTTAACCTTGCTTGGACAGCGACGATTGCAATCGCGACATAATGTGCATTGGTAGATGGCTTTCACTACAGAATCATCTATTTCCAGTTCTTTTTCAAGAATACCATAAGAAAGAGTCATCCTGCCACGACCTGATGGAGGATCCCAGAGTTGATTAATAAATGTTGGGCAGACATTCTTGCAATAACCACACATGGTGCAGGTCATCATTTCGTTTTCCCATTTTGCCAGGTGTCCTTCAAGTTTTCGGTCAGGGTTTGTTGGATAACGCAATTCATACATGAATCCTTTATCCCAGTCGATCATTTTTTGCGGGTTCATGATATTATTCGGGTCGAGTGCTTTTTTTATAACTTTCATTGCAGGTACAACGCTTGATTTCTCTTTGTGAAATTCTTCTGCCTTTGTTATACCGATTCCATGTTCTCCAGTCGTTGTGCCACCGAGGTCTCTTATTAATTGATAAATTTCAGCAACAGCCTTCTTTGCCTGTTCCCAGTGCTTCGGATCTGTTGGAATCATGAGAACTTTTGTATGGAGATTACCATCTCCTGCATGGCCATAAGGAGGGATAATAATATCATATTTCTGGGATATTTCCCAGATGCCAGCAACTGCCTTTGGTATCTGAGAGACCGGTACTGCCATATCATCCGCGAGCATGGTTGTGGCATATTCTTGCTTAAGAATGCTTAAGGAAGGAATCATCTGTTTTCTTGCCTTCCAGATTTCAGCAATTCTTGCTTCATCTTCTGTGAAGTCTATTGATACAGCACCAGCATCTTTACAGATTTTTGCTACCGTCTCTACATCCTGCTTTATGGTTTCGGGTCTGCCGTCTATTTCAATCAAGAGTATGCCTTCGACTTCAGGTAGGTTCATTTTAGCCGCTTTGTTGACTGCCTTGATACATGGCGCTGACATTATTTCGAGCTGAGATGGAATAAGTGGTTTTGCAATTATGTTGGCAACACACTGACCGGCTTTTTCAAGATTGTCAAAAGCGGCAATACAACCAGCAATCTTGGGTGGTAACGGTGTGATTTTCATATTTATCTCAGTAATAATGCCAAGCATACCTTCTGAACCGCACATTAGTCTTTCCAATTGATAACCAGTAGAGTGCTTAATGGTTTTGGTACCCATATAGGCAATTTCACCTGTTGGAAGCACGACTTCCAGTCCAAGAACATAGTCGCGGGTTGCTCCATACTTGACTGCTTTTTCACCTGAAGCATTTATTGCGACCATGCCACCGATTGTTGCAACTTCGCTTGATGCAGGACCGGGAATGAAGTATTTATAAGGTTTTATTGCCGCATTGAAATTATCACAGATCACACCGGGTTCACATATCACAAACATGTCACCGATTCTAATATCCTTGATTTTATTCATTCGTTGCATATCTACCGTGATGCCACCGTTTATTGGCACGCTATGTCCACAAAGTGCAGAACCAGCACCCCTCGGTACGACAGGTATTTTGTGTTTGTTTGCAAGCTGGACAATCTTCTGTACCTGTTGTGTGTTCTGTGGTTGTACTACTACATCGGGTTTCCTCCGATGAATACCGCCGTCAAAGGCATAAACATAAATTTCGGCATTGCTGGTTTTACAATATTCAGCACCAACAATGTCTTCCAATTGTTTGATGATATCTTTGCTTAAAGGCATTTTGCTCCTTTCAACCTACCATTGGGACAGTAATACTACCGTCCATCAGGAAAATAATCTTTGCACTACTACCTTTTTTCTGTATTGCTTTGTCAACTGCTTCCTGAAGATTATGAAAAGGTTTGATAAATACTGCCTGCATATCCTTGTCTTCAAGGTCTGTCACTCCCCACATTTCTGCCCATGTGCCGATTTCAGCCATTTTTGAGGCTTTGTGATAACCAAGTTTGTATCCTTTTGCGATTTTATCAAGTGCATCCCGAGGAGATTGGCAGGATGACAGCAATTCAAAGAACGCTGACTCACCAATGCCAGTTCGGCACTTTGAAACCATTATTAAGATGCCATTTTCTTTGAGCGCAAGTTTACCGTTGTCCAGTGCCTTCTGGGATTGGTAGAGATCTATGTCCATGGGATATGGTGCAACACTGACAACAATGTCCGCTTTTTCAGGAATTTTTACACAGTAAACTTCTTTTGCTTTATCTATCGCGGCATAGAATGAATCATGGATATGACCGCTTGTCACAGCATAGAGGTTTCTCTCGCCGTCAAGCACGGTTTGGATAGAAAATATTTCCTTGTCGGCAATAGTCTTTAGAGCATCAATCATATCTTCGTGAACTGGATTTCCGTCGAGAACCAGTGCTTGTGCTGAGAGTTTTAGGGCATGCTTGTGATTTTGTTCAATTGTCTTTCTTGAAGCGATGCCAGGTAGGAATGATTTCCTGCCGCCAGTGTAGCCACCAAAATAGTGTGGTTCAACTGAGCCAATGATTACGATCTTGTGTGCTTCTGTGCCCATACGGTTCACATACATTTCTGTACCATTTTTTGAAGTGCCGATATGGACCATGTCCTCGTCTTTCTTGCAGTCATGGACATATATACGTTCCTTGAATATACTATAGTATTTTCCGAAGATAAAATCAAATTCTTCCTGAGTAGGTGCTCTGTGTACGCCAGTAGCAATAATAAATCTAATGTTTTTATCTTTAATCTGCTCGTAGATTATGTCAAGGACTTTTGCAGTTGGTGTTGGCCTGGTTCCATCATTTACAATGAACAAAACATCTCGGGCGTCAGACAAAAAATCCTTAAATGTTCTGGATTTGATAGGTTTCTCTACAGCACTCAGCAGTATTTCAGATTCATTTTGTTTTGCTACTTCGTTGGGATAAACTACTGCAAGAACATTTTTGTCGGGCACACTTACATTAAGTTTTTCATCCTTCCCATAAGGAATATTTAATTCCATTTTACCTCTCTATCAGGGGAATATTGGGTAGAAAATATTAAAAGTCATTGCAGACCAAACACCTTTTTATTTAATGTGTTACATTCTGTTGTCACAACATAGTATTTTGTGTTTGGTTCTGGATTTTTGGATTTATCCAGATTAGCCACCTTTTTGCGCTTTGTTGAGGTGAGCATCAATAAATTTGTTCAATGCCTCAGGTCCATAGGCAAGGTTTTTCAATTCTGCTTCAAGGTTTGAAGGTTTGACCTTTATTATCCATCCTGCACCATAGGGGTCTTTGTTGATTAATCGGCAATCATTTTCCAGTTCCCGGTTTACTTCAATAATTTCACCTGATATGGGCGCAACGAATTTGCCTACCCATTTTGAGGATTGGATTTTGCCGCAGGTTTCGCCCTGAGTTATTGTATCACCTTCAAATGGTAAGTCCACATATGTTGTATCACCTGCTTGTTTTTGATAAAAATCATCCATCCCGATTGTGACTGTGCCATCGGGTTCTACCCTGACCCAGGCATCTTCTTCGTGATAATATAGATTTTCCGGCATGTTATAGCCTTTAATTTCCATTTGTGCCTCCTTTAATCATAACAATTATTATAACTCATTTACGCCAAAAATCAAGGGGCAATTTTCCTGAGTCCTCTCCACTTTTTATACTCCCTCAGGAAATAGACAGCAGCGAAATTTAATTGATTTGCACCTCCCTGCTACCAGCAATCCAATCTTGAAGATACTCAATAATCGTTTAGATTCTCTTTGCCTCGGCAAAATTGATATTTCTTCAATCAACTGATGATACTTAATCGCTTGAGCACCAACCATTAGAATAAAAAGATAAACCAATACACCGACTAACAACATCTTACCAACTTTGTCCGCACGAGACAATTTCAACCGCTTAAATAATAATCCATCCTTAAGATCCCGAAAACCCTCCTCAATCAACATCCGCCGACCATAAATCGCTAACACTAACTCTGGAGAAGATAAATTGGTCACAATATACAACGGATCCGCCTTCTCATATTTGATAAGCAAATTTAAGACCGCACCATTCTTTTTCCGATACCTCACCCAGGGCAACCATCTCTGTTCCTCCCCAGCTAACGGAAATCTACTTATCTACCCCTGATAATCTTTAGT
>FWPV01001531.1_pt1 | contig 63507 bp, 57 predicted proteins | sample 2228371 | NCBI WGS metagenome assembly FWPV01 (sample SAMEA103939776, study PRJEB20133) | metagenome
GCCCTCGGAACGCCGCTCACGCAGCGCGCAGAATAGGTCTGTCCGGGGAAAGGGGAACTCCGCCCATCAAACGATTTGCGCAACAAAGCCTCTACGACTCTTCGTATATCCGAATTTGTTCAGAGCAAACAAAGCATGCACCGCTTACAAAGGAAAATTTCAACCAGCGCGTGCTAATGCTTAGGAAGGACAGTCACGCCAAGATCATTCAGGGTCATGGATCTGGTTGGTTCTCGTTTCGAGAGAATGTTGTTCGAGGCTATGTCCGCATGAAAGCAGAGAGCGAAGGCTTTAAGCTGGTGCCGGAGTTGACTGGTTAGGATCGCAGCTGGGCGCATTTTCTCGCTGAATTGCCTACTGTCGGAGGCCTTTCCCCCAACCCTTAACAATCCCCTAACGCCCACACCAATCCCCCAACAAAATCAACTCCTTGAGATTCTGCCCGCGCGTGGGCACCCCCGAGGGGAGTCCCTTGCGGCCCCCACCGGACCCCCTGAAAAATCCCCTTCCCTTCCCCGATTTCCCCCGTATAGTCCCGCCCCATGACCACGGGACCCCACATCACCCTCACCGCACGGGCCTCCAGCCCCGCGATGCCCCGTGGCCTCCTCCTTCTTAGCCGCCTCTGAGCGTGCCCCCGGGCGCGACCGCTCAGAGGTGACCAGCGCCCCCACCCGGCAGCTAAGAAAAGGATCCCCCATGACTCAAGATAAAGTCGTCATCTTCGACACCACCCTCCGCGACGGCGAGCAATCCCCCGGCGCGACCATGACCCACGAGGAAAAGCTGGAGATCGCCGGCCTCCTCGACGAGATGGGGGTCGATATCATCGAGGCGGGTTTCCCCATCGCCAGCGAGGGCGACTTCGCCGCCGTGACTGAGATCTCGAAGCGGGCCAGGACCAGCACCATCTGCGGCCTCGCCCGCGCGAACCTCAAGGACATCGACCGCTGCTGGGAGGCGGTCAAACACGCTAAGTCCCCGAGGATCCACACCTTCATCGGCACCTCCCCCCTCCACCGCGCCATCCCCAACCTCGACATGGACCAGATGGCCGAGCGGATCCACGAGACGGTGACCCACGCCCGCAACCTCTGCGACAACGTCCAGTGGTCGCCGATGGACGCGACCAGGACGGAACACGACTACCTGGCCCGCGTCGTCGAAATCGCGATCAAGGCCGGGGCGACGACGATCAACATCCCCGACACCGTCGGCTACACCTACCCGATGGAGTCGGCCAAGATCATCCGCATGCTCCTGGAACGCGTCCCCGGCGCCGACGAGATCATCTTCGCCACCCACTGCCACAACGACCTCGGCATGGCCACCGCCAACGCCCTGGCGGCGGTCGAGGCGGGTGCCCGGCAGATCGAATGCACGATCAACGGCCTGGGTGAGCGGGCCGGGAACACCGCGCTGGAAGAGGTCGTGATGGCGATGCGGGTCCGCAACGATATCCTGCCCTTCCGCACGGGGATCGACACGACGAAGATCATGAACCTCTCCCGCCGCGTTTCCCAGGTCTCCGGCTTCCCGGTCCAGTTCAACAAGGCCATCGTCGGCAAGAACGCCTTCCTGCACGAATCCGGCATCCACCAGGACGGCGTCCTGAAGAACGTCCAGACCTTCGAGATCATGCGGCCCGAGGATATCGGCATCACCCAGAACAACCTGACGATGGGCAAGCACTCCGGCCGCGCCGCCCTGCGCGCCAAGCTGAAGGAGCTGGGCTTCGACCTCGCCGACAACCAGCTGAACGACGTCTTCGTCCGCTTCAAGGCGCTGGCCGACCGCAAGAAGGAGGTCTACGACGACGACCTGATCGCGCTGGTCAGCGACGAGCAGACCAACGACGCCTATGAATACCTGCAGCTGAAGAAACTGCGGGTGGTCTGTGGCACCGAAGGCCCGCAGGAGGCCGACATGATCCTGACCATCGACGGCACCGACCACCACATAGACGCCACCGGCGACGGGCCGGTGGATGCGGCGTTCATGTGCGTGAAGATGCTTTTTCCGCACAAGGCGCGGCTGCAGGTCTATCAGGTCCATGCGGTGACGGAGGGGACGGACGCGCAGGCGACGGTCTCGGTCAGGCTGGAGGAGGACGGGCGGATCGTCACCGGCTCCTCCGCCGACACCGACACCATCGTCGCCTCGACCAAGGCCTATATCAACGCCCTCAACCGGCTGATCATCCGCCGGCAGAAGACCGCGCCGGGCGAGGATGTAAAGACCGTCAGCTACCACGGCGAGTGAGGGACCGGCCCCGGTGCCCGCGCGCGGGCATCGGGGCCGATCCCATACGAATCAAACACTTGGCTGCGGGCGTTCAGCTATCGCTAAGCATGATGCCCGCCGCTAGACCGACCCGAACCAGCCTTTCAGCGCGGTGGCGTGGGCAAAGAGCGCAGGGTCCTTTGCCCATTGGTCGATGAGATCGGCCCAACGCAACGCCACGAAGGTCACATCGTCACCCTGAACCGCGCGGGCGAAGTCAGCCACTTCCGAGCGATGGCGCGCAATCGCCTCGGGCGGGACCGGCTTGCCGCTGGCCCACCAGGCAGGCTCGGCGTAAAGGTAGACCAGCACTGCCCCCCGCGCCTGTTTCACACTTTGCGTCTTCAGACCGTAGGCGTGCTTGACCAGTTGCACCGCGTCGAGGTGCCGGCAGGTCTGCGTCCCTTCTGCCAAAGCCCGCCGCATCGCGGTGAAGCGGGCCATGCCCTTGCCCCAGTCGCGGCTGTCGTAGGCTTCCGAAAACGCGACGGCCTTTCGCGGACGGAAGGGCTCATACCGTTTCGATTCCACCCCCACGAGGGTCGTCGGCGTGGTGATCGCGGCATCCATCCAGGGGTGTCGGCCTCCCGTCCAGGGAAACCGCATCTCGGCTTCGATCTGGACATCAACGGGCTGGCCCATCGGCACGCCGGGCAGGGGTGGCAGGGCTTCGGGGCGGCCAAGGAACCAGCCAAGGGCATTGGCAACCAGCGCGGATGAAGACTCCGGGCTGTCGAACTTGCCGGAGCCAAGCTCGTTGCCGGGGGATCGGCGCAGCGCGGCAAGCACTGTCTCGGCCGGGACGCCGGGAAGGAAGGCGGGGTGGGTCATCCCCGCATCCCTAGCAGGGCAGCGCCGCCATCCACAACCGGCATCGCGCCGCTGAAGCTGTTCGCTGCGCGCCGACGCCGACGCGCGCGCCATCCGCGATAAGTCACTGCGCGACGGCAAATCGATTCCCCCAAGCGACCCCGCAGCGACCACCGGTGCCACCGGTTCCGTCACTCCCGCCAACGCCGTTGCTTCCCCTGGCCGTGCCTTTCGGATCACCTTGTCGCATAAGTGCCATCAGGCGCCGAGCGATTACCGATCTGGCCAGGAAATAATCGCATTTCTGCAAGCACGCAGAAGTGCGCGGATTGCGGCCGGCGGGGCTTTCGCTTCCCGTCACCATGCCTCTATAAGAAGCGGCCCCGTCGGACCCGAGCCGAGTCGGGGTTATCGTTATTGACCGAAGGACTACCCATGGCTTTCTTCCCAAGCCTCTTCTCGTCGGACATGGCCATCGACCTTGGAACCGCGAACACTCTGGTCTACATCCGCGGCAAGGGCATCGTGCTGAACGAGCCTTCCGTGGTGGCCTATCACAACAAGGACGGCAAGAAGCAGGTCCTGGCGGTGGGCGAGGACGCCAAGCTGATGCTGGGCCGCACCCCGGGCACGATCGAGGCGATCCGCCCGATGCGCGACGGGGTGATCGCCGACTTCGAGGCGGCGGAAGAGATGATCAAGCATTTCATCCGCAAGGTGCACAAGCGCTCGACGATCTCGAAGCCGAAGATCATCGTCTGCGTGCCGCATGGCGCGACCCCGGTCGAAAAGCGCGCGATCCGGCAGTCGGTTTTGTCGGCCGGTGCCAAGCGCGCGGGACTGATTGCCGAGCCCATCGCGGCGGCCATCGGGGCGGGGATGCCGATCACCGAACCCACCGGCAACATGGTCGTCGACATCGGCGGTGGCACCACGGAAGTCGCGGTCCTGTCCCTGGGCGACATCGTCTATGCGCGGTCGGTCCGCGTTGGCGGTGACCGGATGGACGAAGCCATCGTGAACTACCTGCGGCGGCATCAGAACCTCTTGATCGGCGAATCCACCGCCGAGCGGATCAAGACCTCGATCGGCACCGCGCGGATGCCGGACGACGGGCGCGGGTCGTCGATGACGATCCGGGGCCGCGACCTTCTGAACGGCGTCCCGAAGGAAACCGAGATCAACCAGGCCCAGGTCGCCGAGGCGCTGGCCGAACCCGTGCAGCAGATTTGCGACGCGGTGATGCAGGCGCTGGAAGCGACGCCGCCCGATCTTGCAGCCGACATCGTCGACCGGGGCGTGATGCTGACCGGCGGCGGGGCGCTTTTGGGCGAGCTGGACCTGAGCCTGCGGGAACAGACCGGGCTGTCGATTTCGGTGGCCAACGAGTCACTGAATTGTGTTGCCCTCGGCACCGGGAAGGCGCTGGAATATGAAAAGCAGCTTCGGCATGTGATCGACTACGATACCTGAGCCTCATGCGGCGAAGGAACCCTGACCCGTGGCCAAGAACCGCACCGCCCCCGAGGAATATTCGCGCCCCCTGCGCCGGCTTCTGGTCTGGATTGCGGTGCTGTTCCTGCTGGCTATCTTCTTTGTCTGGCGCATCGACAGCCCGCGCGTCGAACGCTTTCGCGCGGCGCTGATCGACGCGGTGGTGCCGAATTTCGACTGGGCGATGCGGCCGGTGACCGCCGTGGCCGGGATGGTCGACGACTTTCAGTCCTACACCCGGATCTACGAACAGAATCAGGAGCTTAAGCGCGAGTTGCAGCAGATGAAGGCCTGGAAAGAGGCCGCGTTGCAGCTGGAGCAGAAGAACGCCCGCCTTCTGGACCTGAACAAGGTGCGGCTGGACCCGAAATTCACCTATGTGACCGGCGTGGTGATGGCCGACAGCGGCTCGCCCTTCCGGCAGTCGGTGCTGCTGAACGTCGGCGCGCGGGACGGCATCCGCGACGGGTGGGCGACGATGGACGGGATCGGGCTGGTGGGCCGGATCTCCGGCGTGGGGGAACGGACAAGCCGGGTGATCCTGGTGACGGATTCCAACAGCCGCATCCCGGTGACGATCCAGCCATCGGGACAGAAGGCGCTGCTGTCGGGCGACAATTCCCCGTTGCCCCCTCTGGAGTTCATCGAGAACACCGATGAAGTGCGCCCCGGCGACCGGGTGGTGACCTCGGGCGACGGGGCGGTGTTCCCGGCGGGGCTGCTGGTGGGGCAGGTCGCGCTTGGGACGGACAAGCGGCTGCGGGTGGTGCTGGCGGCGGATTATCAGCGGCTGGAGTTCCTGCGCGTCCTGCGCAGCCACGACCTTGACCCGATCACCGATCCCGGCAGCCTTCTTGTCCCACCCGCGACCGCGCCATTGCCCGACACCTCTGCCGGTGCGGCAGCGGCTGCCGCAGGGGCGCCTCCGACCGCAACGGAAGGCGGCGACGTCGGGGCCGCAGGCTCCGGGGCCGCCGAAGGCGCCACACCGGGGGCCGTCGATGGCTGAATTCTGGCGGCAGAAGCACTGGATCTTCCGCGGCCTCTTCGTCGCTGTCGCGCTGGTGCTTCTGTTCCTGCGGCTGCTGCCGCTGGGCAGTGCCCCGGGTGCCCTGCCCGGGCCGGACCTGTTGGTCAGCGTGATCCTGGCCTGGATCGTCCGGCGCCCGGATTTCCTGCCGATGCCGCTGATCCTGATGGTCATCCTTGCCGAAGACCTGATCCTGATGCGGCCTCCGGGCCTGTGGACCGCCATCGTGATCCTCGCGACCGAGTTCCTGCGCGGGCGCATCGCGCTCACGCGGGAGTTGAGCTTTGTGGTCGAATGGCTCTTGGTCTCGGGCGTTATGCTGGGCATGATGCTGGTCTACCGGCTGATCCTTGGCCTGGCCCTCGTGCCGCAAGCCCCGTTCGGCTTTGCCATCGTGCAGGTCCTGTGGTCCATCGCGGTCTATCCGGTGGTCGTGGCGCTGTCGCGGCTGGCGCTTGACCTTCGCAAACCCGCGACCGGAGAAGTGGACGATTTCGGGAGACGGCTGTGAAACCGACGGCCCGCGATACCGAGGAAAGCAAGCGGCGGTTCAACCGCCGCACGCTGCTGCTTGGTGGCGCGATGGGCGCGACGGTCGCGGTCCTGGGCGCGCGGATGCGCCATCTGCAGGTCGATCAGGCCGAGGAGTTCAGGCTTCTGGCCGAGGAGAACCGGATCAACATCCGCCTGATCCCGCCAGACCGCGGGCTGATCCAGGACCGCAACGGCAAGGTCATCGCCGGGAACGAACAGAACTACCGCGTGGTCATCTCCCGCGAAGCCGCGGGCGATGTCGAGCTTGTCATGCGCCGTCTGGCCAGCGTCATCCCGATGACGGCCGAAGAGATGCGCCGGGCCATCGACGACGTGACCGCGATGTCGGACTTTGTCCCCGTCACCGTGGCCGAACGGCTGAGCTGGGACGATTTTTCCAGGGTCGCGGTCAATGCCCCGGTCCTTCCCGGCGTCGTGCCGGAAGTGGGCCAGTCCCGCCGCTATCCGCTCGACACCGATTTCGCCCATGTCGTCGGCTACGTCGGCCCGGTCAGCGCACAGGACCTGGAAGGCATCGACACGCCCGATCCCCTGCTGCGCATCCCGAAGGTCCAGATCGGCAAGATCGGGGTGGAGAAATGGCTGGAGGACATCCTGCGCGGCCGGGCCGGGACCAAGCGGATCGAGGTCAATTCGGCAGGCCGGGTCATGCGCGAGCTGGAACGCCAGGACGGCGAGCGCGGCACCGATATCCGCCTGACCCTCGATGCCGACATCCAGAACTTCGCGCAAGCGCGCCTCGGGACGGAAAGCGCCGCAGCGGTCATCCTTGACGTGACGACTGGCGACATCCTCTGCATGGCGTCGTCGCCCTCCTTCGATCCGAACCTTTTCGTCCGCGGCATCAGCCACGATGACTACACCCTGCTGACCGAAAGCGACCATCGCCCGCTGGCGGACAAGCCGGTTTCGGGGGCCTATCCGCCCGGATCGACGTTCAAGATGGTGACGGCACTTGCAGCCCTGAACGCAGGCGTGGTGACGCCCGACACCAAGGTGCGCTGTCCGGGCTACATCGAATTCGGCAACCGCAGGTTCAACTGCTGGAAACGGCAAGGCCATGGCACGGTCGAGCTGAACCGGGCGCTTTCGGAAAGCTGTGACGTGTTCTTTTACGATATCGCGCAGAAGGTCGGGATCGACGCGATCGCGGACATGGGCCGCAGGTTCGGACTGGGCCAGCGTTTCGACCTGCCGGTGTCGGCGATCACGTCGGGAACCATGCCGGACAAGGCCTGGAAGCTGGAAAGGCAGAAGGCGGACTGGCGGATCGGTGACACGATCAACGCTTCGATCGGGCAGGGCTACGTTCTGACCTCGCCGCTGCAACTGGCCGTGATGACGGCGCGGATCGCCAGCGGCAAGGCCGTCGTGCCCAGGCTGGTGCGCATGATCGACGGCAGGGAAACTCCGGTCGCCGAGGCTTTGCCGCTTGGCATCCCCGCCGAATTTCTGGACGCTGTCCGGTTCGGAATGCATGAGGTGGTGAACAGCCAGAAGGGCACCGCGACCGCCAGCCAGATCGTCGATCCTGCCATGGTAATGGCCGGCAAGACCGGCACCAGCCAGGTGCGCAACATCAGCGCCGCGGAACGCGCCTCGGGTGTCATCGCCAATGAGGATCTGCCCTGGAACCGCCGGGACCATGCGCTGTTCGTGGCCTATGCACCGTTTGACAAGCCACGCTATGCCGTGTCGGTCGTGGTGGAACACGGGGGCGGCGGCTCGACCGTGGCCGCGCCCATCGCCCGCGACATCCTGCTGCGCGCGATGTCCGGCGGCCTGCCGCCCCTGGAGGCCTATCCCGCCAGCCAGCGCGGACGGATCGCGTCCATGCTGAAGGAACTGCCCCTGCGCGATCCTGTCACCGGAAAGTCCCCGGTTCGGACCGAAACCTGAGGAAAGAGCTGCGCATGAGTTTCCTGGAATACCGCGTCAAGTTCGCTCCGACCGGCCTGCGCAAGGTGCTTTACCTCAACTGGCCGCTGATCGTGCTGATTGCCGCTGTCGCCTCGATCGGCTTCCTGATGCTGTATTCGATCGCCGGAGGCAGCCTGGACCCCTGGGCGCGGCGGCAGATGCAGGTGTTCGCGGTGGGAATGGTGCTGATGTTCACCGTCGCCATGATCCCGATCTGGTTCTGGCGCGGCATGGCGGGGATCGCCTATCTGATCGCCTTCCTTCTGCTGATCGTGGTCGACATCATGGGCGAGACCAACATGGGCGCCCAACGCTGGATCGACTTCGGCTTCATGCAGTTCCAGCCCTCCGAGATGATGAAGTTCACCCTGGTTATGGCGCTGGCGGCCTACTACGACTGGCTTGATCCTAAGCGGGTGTCGCGGCCCTTGCATGTGCTGATTCCGGTCCTGCTCATCGTGCTGCCGACAGCGCTGGTGTTGTTGCAACCGAACCTCGGCACCTCGCTGATGCTGATCCTGGCCGGGGCCACGGTGATGTTCGCGGCCGGGGTGTCGTTTTGGTATTTCGCCGGGGTCATCGCTGCCGGAGCGGCAGCGGTCACCTCTGTCTTCACCCTGCGCGGCACGCCGTGGCAGTTCCTGCGTGACTATCAGTACAAGCGGATCGACACGTTTCTGGACCCCTCTGCCGACCCGCTGGGGGCGGGCTACAACATCATCCAGGCGAAGATCGCGCTGGGGTCGGGGGGCTGGTCCGGCAAGGGCTTCATGCAGGGGACGCAATCGCGGCTGAATTTCGTGCCGGAAAAGCAGACCGACTTCATCTTCACCACCCTGGCCGAGGAATTCGGCTTCATCGGCGCCTTCTCGCTGCTGGCGCTTTATGCGCTGATCATCGGCTTCTGTCTGGTCGCGGCGTTCCGCAACCGCGACCGGTTCTCGGCCCTGCTGATCGTGGGAGTGGCGGCCAACTTCTTCTTCTACATCGCGGTGAACCTGTCGATGGTGATGGGCATGGCCCCGGTGGTGGGGGTGCCGCTGCCGCTTCTGTCCTATGGCGGCTCGGCGATGCTGGTGCTTCTGGTGGGCTTCGGCCTGGTGCAGAGCGCGCATGTCCACCGGCCAAGATAGCGGTCGGCCCCCGATGCGCCTTGCCCCGCGCCACGGCCGCTTTCTTGTCGCCTTCGCCCTTGGGCTTGGGGCGGGGCTGGCCGCATGGGCCCTGGCGGTCGCGCCGGTCTTCGCGCTTCTGGCGGCGGTCGACGCCTTCTTCCTGATCTATCTCTTGCTGACCGCCCGCATCATCGGCTCGATCGGACCGGACGAGTTGCGCCGCCACGCCGAGGAGGATGACGAGGGCGTCGCCCTGATCCTGCTTCTGGCGCTGACGGCGGTGCTGACCAGCCTGACCGCGATCTTCCTCGTCCTCAATGTCCACGCAAGCAGCCCGCTGGCGGTCGTCGCCGCCCTGACCAGCCTGCCCTTGGGCTGGGCGACGGTCCATGTCATGGCGGCCTTCCACTATGCGCATCTGCATTACCGGGGCGCGGGTTCGGGCATGATCTTTCCCGGCACGCGCGACCCCGACGCCTGGGATTTCCTTTACACGAGTTTCACCGTCGGCATGACCGCCCAGGTCTCGGACGTCGAGATTGCCAGCGGCCCCCTGCGCCGGGCGGTGCTGCTGCATGGCGCGGCATCGTTCTTCTACAATGCCGTCATCCTCGCGCTGGCGGTGAATGCGGCGCTGTCCCTGGGAAAGTGATCCGGCGCTTGTCCGGCTGACGCGCGGGATCGGGCTTGACAACAGGCAAGCCGCCGCGCCCAACCTGCCAACGTCACCCAGCCCGAAATCCTGTCCGCGCGCGGGCAGCCGAAAGCCGTCATCATGCCCCTCATCCTCTTTGCCGCCCCCCCGCTCTGGCCCGAGTATCGCGACGCCCTTCCCGCCGCGCTGGCCGAGGCCGGGATCGACGCCACCCTGGTCACCGAGGCCCCACCCGAGGCGGTGGACTACATCGTCTACGCCCCCGTCTCTCCGCTTCAGGACTTCGCGCCCTACCGCCGCGCCAAGGCGGTTCTCAGCCTTTGGGCCGGAGTCGAGCGGATCGTGGGCAATCCGACCCTGACCCAGCCCCTGGCCCGGATGGTCGACCCCGGCCTGACGGAAGGCATGGTGGAATGGGTGGTCGGGCACACGCTGCGCCACCATCTTGGCATGGACCGCCACATCGTGAACCCTGGCCAAGTGTGGGATCCGACCTGCCCGCCGCTCGCCCGCGAACGTCCCGTGACGATCCTTGGCATGGGCGCGCTGGGTTCCGCCTGCGCCGTCGCCCTCACGGCGCTGAACTTCCCGGTGACGGGCTGGAGCCGCAGCGAAAGGCCCGGCCTGCTGCACGGCGAGAACGGCCTTCGGCAGGCGCTTTGCAACGCCCGGATCCTTGTCACCCTTCTGCCGAAGACCCGGGAGACCGAGAACCTCCTGAACGCCGAACGGCTGGCCTGGCTGCCCAGGGGGGCCGTGATCCTGAACCCCGGCCGGGGCGCGCTGATCGACGACGACGCCCTTCTCGCCGCGCTGGATGCGGGCCGGATCGGCCACGCCACGCTGGACGTCTTCCGGGTGGAACCGCTGCCGCAGGACCATCCGTTCTGGACCCATCCAAAGGTCACCGTCACCCCCCACATCGCTGCCGACACCCGCGCCGTCACCGCCTCCCGCGTCCTTGCCGAGAACATCCGCCGCGGCGAAGCGGGCGAGCCGTTTCTGCACCTTGTCGACCGCGCGCGCGGTTACTGACGCGCGACGGGTCGCGAACGGGACAGCCGGAGGCCGCGCCCCGTGCCAGCACTGTAGCGACACGAGGTGCAGGCGATGCGATACGGGCAAGGTGTGGCGCTGGTTGTGACGGCCGGAGCGTTGTGGTCGCTGATGGGACTGTTCCTGCGGCAGATCGACAGCGGTTCGACCTGGGCAATCCTGTTCTGGCGCTCGGCCGGGACGATCCCCGTGCTGCTGGCCTACATCGCGTGGAATGCTGGCGGAAACCCTTTGCCGGCCATCGCCTCGGCCGGGCGTGCGGGCGTCCTGGGTGGCCTTGCGCTGATCGCCGCCTTCGCCGGGTCGGTCTATGCGATGCAGGCGACCACGGTCGCAAATGCGGTCTTCCTGTTCACCGCTTCGCCGTTCATCGCTGCCATCCTGGGCTGGATTCTCCTGCGCGAGACCGTGCGCCCGGCCACCTTTGCCGCGATGCTGGTGGCCGTTGGCGGGATGTACATCATGGTCCGCGAAGGCCTGGCGATGGGCGCGCTGGACGGCAATCTCGCCGCTATCCTGTCGGCGGCGGGCTTCGGCACCTTCACAGTCGCGCTGCGCTGGGGCCGGAAGGTCGACTCGACGCCGATCGTCCTGCTTGGCGCGATCTTCACGATGGCGGCCAGCACACTGGTGCTTTCGGTGCAGGGCTTGCCGCTGGAACTGTCGGCGCCGGACATCGGCTGGAGCCTCTTGATGGGCAGCGGGATTCTGGCGACGGGGATGATCCTGTTCGCGCTCGGCTCGCGCGTGCTTCGGGCCGCCGAGGCGACGCTCTTGTCCTTCACCGAGGTGCTTCTGGCCCCGATCTGGGTGTTTCTGATCCTTGGCGAGACGGCGAGCCCGGCGACCTTGATCGGCGGCAGCGTGCTTCTGGCCGCCGTGGCGCTGAATGCCGTGATGGGCGCGCGGAGCTCGCGACAGGAGGGGGTTGCGGAAACGCCCTGAGCAGTGATTAATTGATCAAATTCGCGGGCCACGTCGCACCGCGATCCGGGGAGAGTGATCGGATGCGGTTCGAACCGCAAGATACCTGCAGCGGCCCCTGTTGGCCGCGCAAGCCGGAATTCGGCGGGGCCGGGCTGGCCTTTTGTCTGTCATGCACCGGGGCGCGTTCTGCCCCAATTCCCCGGACGACAACCGAAAGAGGCACCACATGCCCGGTAATCTGACCCTTGAAGACCTTCGCAAAGCCGTGAAATCCGGCGAGATCGACACCGTGATCGCCGCCGGCATCGACATGCAGGGCCGCCTGATGGGCAAGCGCTTCCACGCGCAGTTCTTCGTCGATGGCGGCTGGGAGGAAACCCACTGCTGCAACTACCTGCTGACCGTGGACATGGAGATGACCACAGTGCAGGGCTACAAGTCCTCAAGCTGGGAGACCGGCTATGGCGACTATGCGCTGAAGCCCGACCTTTCGACGCTGCGCCGTCTGCCCTGGCTGCCGGGCACCGCGCTCGTCCTTGGCGACACGCAGGACCACCATCACCACGACGTGCCGCATGCCCCCCGGTCGATCCTGAAAGCCCAGGTCGCCCGCGCCCGCGCCATGGGCTTCGAGCCGATGATGGCGACGGAGCTGGAGTTCTACCTCTTCGAGAACTCCTACGAAAACTTGCGCGATGGCGGGCTGAACAGCTTGCGCACCGTCGGCGGCTACAACGAGGATTACCACATCTTCCAGACCACCAAGGAAGAGGACGTGCTGCGCGCGGTCCGCAACGGGCTTTTCGGCGCAGGCATCCCGGTGGAGAACTCCAAGGGCGAGGCCGAGGCGGGGCAGGAGGAGATCAACTACCGCTATTCGGACGCCCTCGATACCGCCGACAACCACGTCATCATCAAGAACGCGATCAAGGAAATCGCCTGGTCGAAGGGCAAGTCCGTGACCTTCATGGCGAAATACGATCACCGCCGCGCGGGGTCGTCGAGCCATATCCACCAGTCGCTCTGGTCCTTGGACGGCAAGGCGTCGTTTGCCGACAAGAAGGACGGGCACGGAATGTCCGACCTGATGAAGCACTACCTCGCCGGCCAGTTGCACCATGCCCGCGACATCACCGCGTTCCTGGCACCCTATGTCAACAGCTACAAACGCTTCACCGTGGGCATGTTCGCGCCGACCAAGGCGGTGTGGAGTGCCGACAACCGCACCGCAGGCTTCCGCGTCTGCGGCACCGGGACCAAGGCCGTGCGGGTGGAATGCCGCATTCCGGGGTCGGACGTGAACCCCTACCTTGCCTGCGCGGCGCTGCTTGCGGCGGGCCTTGACGGGATCGAGAAGAAGATGGCGCTGGAGCCGGAGATGCGCGGCGACATGTATTCCGCCAAGGGCATCCGCGAAATCCCGCATAATTTGCGTGAGGCGGCGGATTTGCTGACGAAATCGCAGATGCTGCGGCAGGCCTTCGGCGATGACGTGATCGACCACTACCATCATGCCGCCCAGTGGGAGATTGCCGAGACCGACCGCGTCGTCACGGACTTCGAACGCGAGCGGCTTTTGGAACGCGCGTAACCCGTACGGTGGGGTTCTACCCCACCTTCTGCGCAATCATTCATACGACGGTGGGGTGGAACCCCACCCTACGAGGACGAACATGAAACCTATCCAACTCATTTCCCCCGTCGACGGCCGGGTCTATGCCGAGCGGATGCCGCTGTCGGCCCATGCTGCCGAGGCCGTCGTGGCGCGCGGACGCGCTGCGCAGAAGCCCTGGGCGGCCCGCCCGCTGGAAGACCGCATCGCGCTGGTCAAGGCCGGGGTCGCCAGGCTGAACACCATGACCGAGGTGGTGGTCGAAGAGATCGCCTGGCAGATGGGCCGCCCCACCCGCTACGGCGGCGAATTCGGCGGGGTGAATGCCCGGACCGACTATATGGCCTCGATCGCGGCCAGGACCCTTGCCCCCGAGATGGTGGAGGATTCTGCCGCCTTCCGCCGCTATCTCGCCCGCGAGCCGGTGGGCGTCGTCTTCATCATCGCGCCCTGGAACTATCCCTATCTCACCACGATCAACACCCTCGTCCCGGCCCTGATCGCCGGGAACTCGGTGGTGCTGAAGCACGCCAGCCAGACGCTTCTGGTTGGCGAACGCCTGGCCGAGGCCTTCCATGCGGCGGGCATCCCTCAGGACGTGTTCCAGAACGTCGTCCTGGACCACGCCACCACCGAAGCCCTGATCGCCAAGCGCAGCTTCGGCTTCGTGAACTTCACCGGCTCGGTCGGCGGCGGGCAGGCCATCGAACGCGCGGCGGCGGGGACCTTCACGCCGCTGGGGCTGGAGCTGGGCGGCAAGGACCCGGGTTACGTGCGCGAGGATGCAAATCTTGACCTCGCCGTCGATGTGCTGATGGACGGCGCGATGTACAACGCGGGCCAATGCTGCTGCGGGATCGAGCGGATTTATGTGCATGAAAGTCTGTTCGACAGCTTCGTCGAGAAATCCGTGGCCTGGGTCGGGCAGTTGAAGCTGGGCAACCCGTTCGATGCTTCGACCACCCTTGGGCCAATGGCGCACAAGCGGTTCGCTCAGACCGTCCGCGACCAGACCGCCGAGGCCATCGCCAAGGGCGCAAGGCCGCTTCTCGACCCGAAGAAGTTCGCCGATGACGGCGGAGCCTATCTTGCGCCGCAGATTCTGGTCAACGTCGACCATTCGATGCGGGTGATGAAGGAAGAAAGCTTCGGCCCCGTCGTCGGCATCATGCCGGTCAAGAACGACGCCGAGGCGATAGCGCTGATGAACGACAGCCCCTACGGGTTGACCGCCAGCATCTGGACCGAAGATTACGACACCGCCGCTGCCATCGGCGCGCAGGTCGAAACCGGCACCGTGTTCATGAACCGGGCCGACTACCTTGACCCCGCGCTGACCTGGACCGGGGTCAAGGACACCGGGCGCGGCACGTCGCTTTCCTACCTCGGGTTCCATTCCGTGACCCGGCCGAAATCCTATCACCTCAAGAAAGCCCCGAAATGAGCCACCCCGTCTCTCACTCCGTCCCCAACCGCAACTGGTCCTACCCGACCGCGATCAAGTTCGGCGTCGGCCGTATCGCGGAGCTGGCCGATCACGCGAAAAGCATCGGGCTGACGAAGCCGCTCCTTGTCACCGACAAGGCCCTCGCGTCCCTGCCGATCACCAAGAACGCCATCGACGTGCTGGAGGCCGCGGGCCTTGGCCGCGCCGTCTTTTCCGATGTGGACCCAAACCCGAACGAGATCAACATGGCCGCCGGGATCGAGGTTTACCTTGCGGGCGGCCATGACGGGGTGATCTGCTTTGGCGGCGGCTCGGCCCTCGACCTTGGCAAGATGATCGCCCTGATGGCGCATCAGCCAAAGAAGCTGCGCGTCTGGCAGCTGGAGGATATCGACGACTGGTATACCCGCGCCGATGCCTCGAAGATCGCGCCGATCATTGCTGTTCCCACCACCGCCGGGACCGGCAGCGAAGTGGGCCGGGCGGGGGTGCTGACCAACTCCGAGACCCACAAGAAGAAGATCATCTTCCACCCCAAACTGATGCCCGCCGTCACGATCTGCGACCCGGCGCTGACCACCGGGATGCCCAAGTTCATCACCGCCGGCACCGGCATGGATGCCCTCGCGCATTGCCTGGAGGCGTTCAGCAGCCCCTTCTACCACCCGATGTCCCAGGGCATCGCGCTGGAAGGGATGCGGCTGGTGTTCGAGAACTTGGCCAAGGTCTATGCCGACCCGAACGATCTTGACGCCCGCGCGCACATGATGTCGGCGGCGGCGATGGGGGCGGTCGCGTTCCAGAAGGGGCTGGGGGCGATCCATGCGCTCAGCCACCCGATCGGGGCGGTCTACAACACGCATCACGGCACCACGAACGCCGTCGTCATGCCGATGGTGCTGGACTTCAACCGGAAGGCCGTGAAGGACCGCCTCGCCAGCGCGGCGGCCTATTGCGGGATCAAGGGCGGCTACAAGGGGTTCTACCAGCGCATCCTCGACCTGCGGCAGACGCTGAACATCCCGGAAAACCTGACCAAGCTGGGCGTCAAGGACCCCGATCTGGACATGCTGACGCAGATGGCGCTGGAGGACCCGTCCTGCGGCGGCAACCCGGTCAAGATGACGAAGCGGAACACCCGTGCCTTGTTCGAGGCCTGCCTGTAGGGTGGGTGGTTCACCTGCCCGACCGGCCGGATCGCCGTGACAGCCGATGCGTGAGACAACCGAGATCGCGGTGATCGGTGCCGGTGTCATCGGCCTGACCATCGCGCTGGAACTGGCAGAGCACGGCCACGAGGTCACTCTTCTTGACCCCGGCCAGCCCGGCATGGGTGCCAGCTACGGCAACGCGGGCACCATCGCGGGCTATGCCACCCGCCCGGTCGGCACGCCCGAGGTGCTGCGGCATCTGCCGGCGCTGGTGTTCTCGCGCACTTCGCCTCTGGCGATCCGGCATCGTGCGCTGCCCGGCCTGACGCCCTGGCTGCTCCGCTTCCTGCGTCAGTCGCTGCCCGCCCCGACCGCGCGCAATGCCCGGGCGCTGGCGGCCCTGCTGTCTGACGCGGGGCCGTTGTGGGACGACCTTGCCCTGCGCGTCCAGGGCGCGGGCATCCTGCAACGGCGGGGCTGCCTTTATCTTTACGAAAGCCCCGAAGCATTCACGGCGGCCCGGCCCGAGCTTGAGCAGCGTCGGGCGCAGGGGGTCGAGCTGGGCTTGATCGGCCCCGACCCGCTGGCCGATCTGGAACCGAACCTGCCCCGCACCCTTGGCGGAGCGGCGCATTTCACCGGGGCAACCTTTCTGGACGATCCGGGGCGGATGATGCAGCGGATCGCGGAGACGGTCCTTGCGCAGGCCCGACACATCCCCGCCCGGGTGGACCGGCTGACGCGCGGCCCGGACGGAGTGGTTCTGCACGGCCCCGGACTGCACCTGCACGCCCGCCGCGTGGTGATTGCCGCCGGGGCCCATTCCCGCGCCCTGGCAGCGCAGGCGGGCGACCGCGTCCCCTTGGACACCGAACGCGGCTACCATGTCGAATGGGACATGCCCGAGCCCTTGCTGAACCGCCCCGCCTGCCCCACGGCGCGGGGCTTCTACTTCTGCCCGATGGCCGGACGGCTGCGGGTCGCGGGGACGGTGGAGCTTGGCGGGCTGAGCCTGCCGCCGTCGCCGCACCGGATCGCGAAACTGGTCGAGGGCGCGCGGGCCTTCTTTCCCGACCTTGGCGCACCGGATCGAGAATGGATGGGCTTCCGCCCCTCGATCCCCGACAGCCTGCCGGTGATCGGCCCCTCGCGCGGCGGCGCCGAGGTGATCCATGCCTACGGCCATGGGCATCTGGGAGTGACCCTGGCGCCGATCACCGCGCGGATCGTGGCGGCATTGGTCGACGGTCACGCGACCGGCCTTGATCTTCGACCCTATCTTCCGACGCGGTTCTGAGAACGTCTGCCCGGAATTCGCTGTGGCCGCCCTGACCTTGCGGTGATGGGGCTCCCCGGATGCCGCGACGGCCCCCGACCGGATCGGACAGATCATGGCCGCATGGCCGCGCCGTAACGGGTCACAACTGGGTCGACGCGTCGATGGTCCCGGATGGGCCCTTGCCGGCGACGAAGCAGGCGGGCGACCGGTTGATCAGGGGCAGGGTGAACCAGACCGGCGCGCTGGGACTCGAGGCGGTCGCGGCCGTGCGGCTGGCGGCCCGCGAGACGCGGCGCGGGTCGGCGGACACGGACGACACTCGTCGCTGCCCGCATCCTTTCGCGACCACGGCAAGAAAATCAGCACGGCCTGGGCACTTCGCCATTTTCCGGGCAGGATGCAGGCTTACATCAGCGATAGAACGGGACGATACCAGCGGCAGGCGGGAGGCGGACAGGAAACCGCAGACCGTCCTTGATCCAGAGGGACAGCATGACGACCATCAGTGATCTCCGCGCCGCCTTCGTCGAAGGCATGAGCCGCGCGGCCACCTTCGTTGCCGTGGCGACCACCGATGGCGAAGGCGGACGCGCGGGGGTGACGGTCTCCTCGCTGACCTCGGTCTCGGCGGATGGCGAGCAACCCTCGCTTCTGGTCTGCATCAACCGGCAATCTCCGGCGGCCACGGCGATCCTGCAGAACCGCGCGTTCTGCGCCAACCTTCTGGCCGAGACGCAGCAGGATCTTGCGAACCTGTTCGCGGGTCGCAGCACGACCGACCGGGCCGAACGCTTTGACCAGGTCACCTGGGAGGCCGGGGATCTTGGCCAGCCGGTCCTGTCGGGTGCCACCGCCGCGTTCGAATGCCGCCTGGCCACCGCGCTGTTGTGGGAAACCCACCACATCATCGTGGGCCGGGTCAGCGCCGTTCGGCTTTCGGGCAATGCGTCTGCCCTGCTTTACGGCCAGCGGGCCTACCGACGCGCCATCCATCTGACCGGCGACAGCTGAACCTGCCGGAAATCCGGGGCCTGGACCAAAGTCCTCTTGCGGCACGGCCCGGTCCGACGCCGTCGCGCGCACCCGCCTTGCGCGGCGCAGCCGGTCACGGCAGACTTCGCGGCAAGCAGAGGACCGCCGCCCATGACCCACCGGATTTCCGCCAGAGGCATCAGCCTTGACTTCATCCCCCGGGGTGGCGTGCTGGACGCTCTGTCGGTCACCGATGCCGGGCAGGTGATCGCCCCGCTCCACCGCGCGCCCTGGGCGGAAGAAGAGGTCGCCCCCGACGCCCCGCCGCACCAGCGCTGGCTGGCGGGCGATTTCCTTGCCGCGCCGATGGGCGCGTCCGAACGGGGCCTGCACGGCCTTCCCGCGAATGGTGACTGGCAGGTCGTGCCCTCCGCCCCCGGGCTGGTGCGCGCGGTGCTGTCGGGTGAGGTGCTGGGTGCTACGGTTGTCAAGGAGCTGTCCGTCGCAGACGGACACCCCTTCGTCTACCAGCGCCACCTGTTCATCGGGGGCCAAGGCGCGCTGCCTGTGGCCAATCACGCGATGGTCGCGGTCCCGAACGGGGCAAAGCTGTCGTTTTCGCGCAAGCGCTGGTGGGAAACGCTGGCCGAGCCCCTGGAGACCACCCGGGGCCGGTCCCGCCTTGCCTATCCACGCCGGGCCGAAGACGCGGCCGAGTTCCCCGCCGCAGAGGGCGGCAGTGTCAACCTGCACCGTTACCCCTGGGGTGCGGCCCATGAAGACTTCGTTGCGGGCATCGAGGATCCGGCTTCGCCTCTGGGCTGGACTGCCGTCGTGCGGCCACAGGAAGGCGATCTCTACCTCTCCCTGCGCAACCCTGCCCTGCTGCCGATGACGATGCTCTGGCACTCGAACGGCGGCCGCGACTATCCGCCCTGGGCCGGGCGGCACCGTGGCTGTCTCGGGGTCGAGGAAGGGGCCGCGCTGCCGATGCTGGGCCTGTCGTCACGCGAAACGCCCGATCCCCTGACCGCTGCCGGGCAACCCGGGCTGGTGCGGCTCGACCCCGAAGGCACGGTCGAGGTGCGTCACATCATCGGCTGCATCGCCTGGCCCGAAGGCCAGTCGGTCGCGGGCGTGATGCTGGACGGCGACACGCTGACCGTGACCGGGGACTGGGGGGCGGAACGCAAGGTGCCGGTGCGGGGGTCGTGGCTCGGGCTTGCCCGGGCGCGGCCGCAGTCGGCGGGCAAAGCGGCGCCGGACTGGGATCTGTAGACTACTGCGTGAAGCCGGGGCGCTGCGCCCAGGCCCAGGCATCGCCGATCATCTGCCGCATGTTGGACCGGGTCGGCTCCCACCCCAGATCCCGGATCGCGCGGGTGGAGGAAGACACCAGGGCCGCCGCATCCCCGGGACGCCGGTCGCCGATCACCACCGGAACCTCGCGGTTGGTCACCATGCGGCTCGCCTCGATCACCTCGCGCACCGAAAAGCCCGTGCCGGTGCCAAGGCAGAAGACCGCGTCGCCCTTGCCCGCAAGCAGTCGCTGCAGCCCAAGCACATGGGCGTCGGCAAGGTCCGCGACATGCACATAGTCCCGCACGCAGGTGCCGTCGGCGGTGGGATAGTCCGTCCCGAAGACCGTCAGGGCCGGCCGCTTGCCCGCGACGGCGTCCAGCATCAGCGGGATCAGATGGGTTTCCGGCACATGCTGCTCGCCGATCTCGCCGTCGGGGTCGGCACCCGCGACGTTGAAATATCGAAAGATCACATGCGAAATCCCGCTTGAGGCCCCGAAATCGCGCAGCATCTGTTCAATCGCCAGCTTCGAGCCGCCGTAGGCGTTGATCGGGCGCTGCGGCGTGTCCTCGGTCAGAAGAATGCCGTCCTGATCGCCATAGGTCGCGCAGGTCGAGGAGAAGACGAAGTTCCCGACCCCCGCCGCGGCACAGGCCTCCAGAAGGTTCAGCGCACCGCCGATGTTGACCCGCCAGTACAGCCCGGGGTCCTTCATCGAGTCGCCCACCAGCGACAGGGCCGCGAAATGCATGACCGCGACCGGGCGATGTTCGGCGAGGGCCGCGTCGATCGCGGCGCGGTCCATGAGATCGCCCCGGACCAGCGGTCCCCACTTCACCGCCCCGGCCCAGCCCGTCGCCAGGTTGTCAAAGACCACCGGTTCGAAACCGGCCCGCGCCAACGCCTTGCAGGCATGCGACCCGACATAGCCTGCACCACCCGTCACCAGGATCCTTTGCGCCATCTTGCCGAACCTCCACCATCACACCGTGCCACGATGGTTTGCGTTGAAAGCCGGGACGATGTCCAGCGGGTTCGCCGAGCAGGTCAGACCAGAAGCAGGTCCGCAAGGGCCAGCGTGCCGCCGACGTCCATGCTGAACAGCGCGGTCGCATTGTCGCTTGACCCGCCGTCGAGATCCAGGAACAGCGCCCGGTAGTTGGTGTCGTAAAACAGAACCGCCGAGGTTCCGGCGAAACTGCCGGGAAGCCCCGCCCCCGTCTGCCACAGGCCCGCAAGCGTGGCCTCTGCCGCGATCCCCAGAGCCGCCCGGTCAAGGACCACCCGGTCCACGCCGCTGGTGAAGTCAAGAAACAGATCTTCGGCGTCGCGGCTGATGATCTCGAAATGGTCGACGCCCGCCCCGCCGTGATAGACATCGCGGCCGGTGCCACCGGTCAGCCGGTCGTCGCCATCACCACCGTCCAGACGGTCGCCGCCCGCACCGCCGCTCAGCGTGTCGTTGTTCGCGCCGCCCCAGAGGACATCGTCATTGTCCCCGCCCGCCAGCGTGTCCTGGCCGTCCTGACCATAGAGCCAGTCGTCGCCCGTCCCGCCGGTCAGGCTGTCCTGTCCCGTGCCGCCATCAAGGTTGTCCCCGCCGTCGCCGCCCTCCAGCACATCGTCGCCCTCTTGCCCGAAAAGGGCGTCGGTCTCGGACCCGCCGAACAGGCTGTCATTGCTGAACGAGCCATAAAGCCAGTCCACCCCCTGACCGCCGAAAAGCAGGTCTTCGCCGAAGCCCCCGTCCAAGTTGTCATCGCCGGCGTCGCCATAGATCAGATCATTGCCGTATGCGCCGAACAGGGCATCGGTGTCGGCCCCGCCTTCCAGCCGGTCGCTGTCGTCCCCGCCATACAGCCAGTCCACCCCATTGCCGCCGTAAAGCACATCGTTGCCGGTCTCGCCCTGCAGGGCATCGCCGCCGTCTCCGCCCAGAAGGGTGTCGGCCCCCGCGCCGCCCCAAAGCGCATCCGTCTCGGACCCGCCATCAAGGCTGTCGTTGCCCGCGTCGCCATAAAGCCAGTCAACCCCGCCAAGCCCCAGAAGCGTGTCGTTCCCCGCCCCGGCCGCCAGCGTATTGTCCTGCGCGTTTCCGGTCCCGGTCGCGTTCGCAGCCGTCCGCAGGATCAGGATTTCCAGGTTCGCCGCAAGCACATAACTGGACAGCCCCGTATCCACGGTATCGGTTCCGGCCAGCGCCCCCTCGACCACCACGTCCAGGGCGCTGTCGACAAGGTAAAGATCGTTGCCAGGCCCGCCCTCCATCCGGTCGCCACCCGCCCCGCCGTCAAGCCGGTCATCCCCGTCACCGCCGAAAAGCGTGTCGTTCCCCGTGCCCCCATCCAGCCTGTCGGCATCCGCATCGCCATAAAGCAGGTCATTGCCATCCCCGCCCGTCAGGGTGTCATTGCCCAGCCCGCCCTCCAGCCGGTCATTGGCAAGGCCTCCGTCCAGCTGGTCGGTGCCGTCGCCGCCAAAGAGCGTGTCCAGCCCGTCGCCCCCCTGCAGCGTGTCGTTGCCCGCGCGGCCTTCCAGGCTGTCGTTGCCGAGACCCGCCACCAGCAGGTTCGCCAGGCCGTCACCTTGCAGCGTGTCCGCCCCCGCGCCGCCGACGATCCCCTCGATTCCGTCGAAGACATCGCCCAGCGCCTCGCCGGTCGACAGCGAGGGTGTCGCCATGTCCACCCGCAGGCCCGGGCTGTCGGCGTAGGACGCAAGATCGAACCCCGCGCCCCCGGTCAGCATGTCCGACCCCGTGCCCCCTGCCAGCGTGTCGTCGCCGTCCCCGCCGTAGAGCAGATCGTTCCCGCCGCGGCCCGAAAGCACGTCGTTGCCCGCCAGCCCGGACAACCGGTTCGCGCCCGCATCCGCCGCCAGCGTGTCGGCAAGGCCCGATCCCTCGACCCCCTCGATCCCGGTGAAGGCATCACCCAGCGCCTCGCCGGTGTTCAGCGCGGGGGTGACGAAATCCACCCAGACGCCGGCCGCCGCCTCGGCATAGCTTACAATGTCGGTGCCTGCGCCGCCTTCCAGCCGGTCGACACCCTGTCCCCCCAGCAGAAGGTCGTCGCCATCCCCGCCGTAAAGCGTGTCATTCCCCGAACCGCCCGCCAGCGTGTCATTGCCCGCAAGGCCGGTCAGCGTGTCGTTGCCCGCCCCGCCGATGGCCAGGTCGGCCAGCGTGGAGCCGGAAAAAGTGTCGGCGAAGGCGCTGAGGATGAACCCCTCGATCCCGACGAAGATGTCGCCCAGCGCATCGCCCGTGTTCAGGCTTGCGGTGACAAGATCGACCCGGATCGCGACGGCAGAGGTGTCGTAGCTTGCGAAGTCGCTGCCCGCGCCGCCGTCCAGCCGGTCCGACCCCTCGCCGCCGACCAGGGTATCGCCGCCGTCGCCGCCATACAGGCTGTCGACCCCGGCCCGCCCGTCCAGCCGGTCGTTTCCCTCCAGCGCCAGGAAGGTGTTGGCCTGCGCATCGCCCGCCAGCGTGTCGTTGTAGCCGGTGCCGTCCAGGTCCTCGATGCCGACATAGCTGTCGCCCGCCGCCTCGCCGCCGTTGCCGCCCGGGCTGGCCAGGTCGGCCACAACCCCGAAGAGCGACTCGCGATAGCTGGCCCGGTCGCGCCCGATGCCGCCGTCCAGCACATCCGCGCCGATCCCGCCCAGCAACGTGTCATTGCCGTTGCCACCGAACAGGCTGTCGTTGCCGCTGCTGCCCGAAAGACGGTCATTGCCATCCTGGCCCTCGATCCGGTTGTTGTCGGTGTTGCCGGTCAGCGTGTCCGAATAAGCCGATCCGACCAGTCCCTCGATCGAGACATAGCTCTGGCCCGTGGCCAGGTCGGTGTTCTGGTTCGGGGCCTCGAGACTGACCCGGATCCCCGCCGTGGCCCCGGTCAGCAGGATCGTGTCGAACCCCGCGCCGCCGTTGATCGTGTCGGCCCCTGACGAGACGAGGAACAGGTCGTCGCCGGGCCCGCCGGTCAGCACGTCGATCTGGTTGGTGCCGTAGATCAGGTTCGCCGGCTGGGGCGGGGCGGGAAGGGCGTGCCAGAGCGCGATGAAATCGCCCAGTTGGAATATGCCTGGGACCAACGGCACCGCGTTCGGCGTCACCAGCTCCAGCATTTCTTCGCCCCAGGCGATCAGGGCGCCGGTGGCCGTGGCGGTGATGGTCAGCGCGGCCAGCGAATAGATCGGCCCCCAGGCCGAAATGTCGATCCGGTCGATGCCAACCTGGTAGTCCTCGATCCGGTCGCTCACGCCATCTGCGGCCAGCACGAACAGGTCGATCCCCGCCCCGCCCGTCAACCTGTCCGACCCGGCCCCGTCCGACAGGATGTCGTTGCCGAGACCGCCGAGAATCTGCTCGTCGCCGTCGCCGCCAAGGATCATGTCCGCCTGCGCCGTCCCGGTCAGCGTGGCCGGCTCGAAGCCGCCGGTCTGGATCGGCGCCAGCGGTCCGGGGTCGATCTGCAGCCGGATGATCCCGGTGCCTTCGGTGGCGACGAAGACCTCGATCACGCCATTGACGACGCGCGTCGTCATCGCGGTGATGTTGTCCAGCCCGATGCCGGTGTCGTTCAGAAGCTGACCGACGGCAAGCAGCCTGCCCTCCGGGGTCAGGGTCATCACCGTCAGACCGTCATCTCCGCCCCCGGCGATGACGAAGACCCGGTCGCCCAGCTGAGCGACCGCCACCGCCTGCACACCCGCGAATCTGGTGTCGAGCGTGTCGATCACATGGTCGGCCACCTGCATCGTCCCGTCGGCGGCCAGCCGGACCACGCTGATCGAAGAGGAATTGGTCGAGGCCAGGATCAGGAAGGTCGAGCCCGCCACCTCCACCGCCTTGACCGCCGCAGGATCGTTGATGCCCAGCCCCTGCGGTGCGCCGATCATCACCGGACTGCCCAGCGTCCCGTTTGCCGCGACCGGGAAGGCGCGCATGACATCCGCCTCCAGCGACAGACTGATCATGAACCGCTGCCCGGCGACGGTGACCGGCATCAGCGTGGTGATGTCGACACCGGTGTACGGTCCGTCCAGAACCTTCGAGCCGACCAGCGCCATCGTTCCGTTCGCCGCGATCGAATAGGTGTTGATCGTGCTTTCACCCATCCGCGCGGCGTAGAAATAGCTGACACCCCCGATCTGCAGGATGGCCTGCGCCGCGATCGCCCCGGAGAGGCTGCCGGGCAACTGGACGGGTGCGTTCAGCGCGCCGGTCCCGGTGATGGCAAAGGCATTGACCCCGGCCTGGTTGGCCCCCGTCACGATCAGGTGGGTCGCGCCGTTGATGACCACGGTTTCCAGCGTCGCCTCGGCGGGCAGCGCCATGCCGGGGGCGATGCTCTCCTGGTCGATCAGCGTCATCGGACCGCCGACGTCCAGGGCCAGCACACCGCCGCCGGCACGGGTCGCCGTGTACAGAAGCGTCTTGCCGCCCTGCACCACCAGTTCGAGATCGCCAATGCCCGACACCATGTTCAGCGGCGCAGCCGTGAACGTCTCCAGCACCAGAAAGCTGATCACTTCCGGCCCCACACACCCAATTACCCAAGCGTGAGGGTGCCCCCGCAGACCCTAACGTCCGATGATCCGATCAGGGCGCAATCTGGGCGATTGGCCGGGATTTTCGACAAAGCTGTCGCAAACTCGCCCGCGCGGCTTCAGCGCCCGACACCGACATAGGCGACAAAACCCGCCTCGCGCACTTCTGCCGGGTCATAGATGTTGCGCAGATCGGCCATCTGCGGCGTTGCCATCCTGCGGGCAAGCTTGGCCAGATCGAGGCCACGGAACTCGTTCCATTCGGTCAGCAAGACCACCAGATCGGCATCATTTGCCGCCTGATAGGGGTTGTCGACCCATTTTACCCCGGGCAGCAGCGCCTCGCCTTCGTGCCTGCCCTGCGGATCGCTGACCCGCACCCTCGCTCCGGCACCGACCAGCGCCGGGACAATGGTCAGCGACGGTGCCTCGCGCATGTCGTCGGTGTTGGGCTTGAAGGTCACGCCCAGGACTGCCACCGTCTTGTCGCGCAGGCTGCCGCCGCACAGATCGACGATCTTTTCGATCATCCGCCGCTTCACTTCCTCGTTCACCTTGATCACCGTCTCGACGATCTGCATCGGCGCGGCATGATCCTGGCCGATCCGGGCCAAGGCCTTGGTGTCTTTCGGAAAACAGCTGCCGCCATAGCCTGGCCCCGCATGCAGGAACTTGTCGCCGATGCGCCCGTCCATACCGATGCCCCTGGCGACGGTCTTCACGTCCGCCCCGACCTTCTCGCACAGGGCGGCGATCTCGTTGATGAAGGTGATCTTGGTGGCCAGAAACGCGTTCGCCGCATATTTGATCAGCTCCGCGCTTTCCAGCCCGGTATAGACCATCGGAAACTCGCGCAGGCTGAGAGGGCGGTACAATTCGGCCATCACCTTGCGCGCCCGCGCCGTCTCGGCCCCGACAACCACCCGGTCCGGGCGCATGAAGTCATCAATTGCCGCCCCTTCACGCAGGAACTCCGGGTTCGAGGCGACATCGAAGGCCGCCTTCGGATTGGCCTCGCGCAGCGCCTCGGCCACCTTGCGGTTCGTGCCCACCGGCACGGTGGATTTCGTGACCACCACGGCATAGCCGGTCAGCGCCTGGCCGATTTCCGCTGCCGCCGCCATCACGAAGGTCAGGTCGGCGTGCCCGTCGCCGCGCCGGGTCGGCGTGCCGACCGCGATGAACACCGCCTCGGCCCCGTCCACCGCCGCGGCCAGATCGGTCGTGTAGGACAGCCGCCCTGCCGCGGTGTTCTTGGCAATCAGCGCCTCCAGCCCCGGCTCGAAGATCGGCACTTCCCCCCGGTTCAGCCGCTCGATCTTGCCTGCGTCCCGGTCGACGCAGATCACGTCATGGCCGAAGTCGGAAAAGCAGGCCCCCGAGACCAGCCCCACATATCCCGTCCCGATCATTGCGATGCGCATCGTGCCGCCCCAAAGAAACCACGGGCCTCTCTAGGCAGGTCCGGATGACCTGTCAAACGGCGCTTCCCTGCCCAGCCGGGGCAAAAGCCGCGGGGCCGACCCTTTCGGACCGGCCCCGTGTTCATCTGCCGCGCGTTCATCTGCCCCGCGTTCATCTGCCGCGCGTTCATCTGCCGCGCGTTCATCTGCCGCGCGTCCGCGGGCCGGGCGCAGCCCTCAGGCCCGCTCGGGCTTCGGGAACCGGGCCTTGACCTCGACCACGGCGGTCAGCCAGTCCGCCTTCGTGACCTCGCCGCGCTGCCAGCGGAAGAAAAGCGGATCCGCCTCGGCGGCAAGGGCTGCGCGCACCGCCACGTCCCGCACCGCCACGGCTGCCTGATGATCGGCCTCGCGCTGCAGCGCCGCCGCTTCGCGAGACGGCCCGGCATCCGCGACCGGGCCGCGCGCCACCCATTTGCCTTTCGCAGTGCGGCGGTGTCTGGCCAGAAACTCGACCGTCAGCCCGTCGACCGGCTCGCTGCCGTCGCGCGGGTCGCTGCCGATCCAGCCGGGGATGCCGTCTTCGGTGAACAGAACGTGCAGGGTCATGTCAGTAGTCGCTTTCGATGTAAATGCCCATGGTCGCGAACCCGATCACCGAGGACGTGCCGCCCACACTCATATAGCTGTAGGGGGTCAGCAGCGTCGATGTCGTCGGCAGGTCCGTGGTGATCGTCCCCGTCGCCACCGCGCCCGAGACCAGATTTGTCACCTCGTAATTCAGAACCGACGTGGTTCCCGGCGGCGAGAACAACGCGATCTCGTAGACCGAGGTCAGATCGGCGTTCGGCTTCGGAAAGCCTGCGCCAAGGTCGATCTTCGTTGCCGTGCCGCTTCCGTCATTGTGCATGAACTGGATGTTGGCATCGCCGTTGTCGTAGCCCATGCCGCACATGCTGGTGATGCTTGACGGGTTCACGTCCGTCGGTGCGGCAATAGAGTTGCGCATCCCCACGAAGGCCCGATGCGTCGCCGTCGCCACCCCCGTCGCCGGACCCCAGCGCCAGACCAGGTGGAACCCGCCCAGGCCCGCCGCAGTCCCGCCAAGTGTCCATTGCAGCGCATTGCCACGGACACCCGCAACCGCGGTCGTTGCTGCCGTGGTCACCCGCCAGGACCGTCTGCGCATGTAGTTGTGCAGGTTCGTCGTGGCCACGTTCTCGGTTGTCGCGGTTCCGACCGCACTGACCACCAGACCGACCTGGCTGTCGGCCCCGCCGTTCCCGCCAGGCAGGAAAAGACCCATCTTGTTGCGCCCGAAATGCGGTTGCAACGAACTGTCCAGCCCGCTTGGCCCCATGAAGGCTGGCATCATCCGCCCGCCGACCTTGCGACCGAACAGCTTCAGCCCGTCCGCTGCCGGGGTCGCCGGGGTTGCGATCAGTGGCAGGCGCAACTGCCCGCCCTCGATCTCGACATCCGCGGCACCGCCGAAGACGCCCGCGTTGTTGAACTGAATCTCGCCGGACCCGCCGCCGGGGCTGCCGCCCCCGCCTCCGACCGGGGCGGCCCAGGTTCCGTCCGCCCGCAGGAAGTTGGTCGTGCCGCCACCCGAGGCCGGAGCCAGCCCCTTCGCCGCCGTCCCGAACACATCCAGAAGCGCCGTCGCCTGCGTGCCCGTCAGGTCCTCAGGCGCGCCCGCGCCCGCCGTCGCCCGCCCTTTCAGGGACGCCGTCGCCATCGTCGCCAGCTTCGCGTTGGTCAGGGTGCCGGTCGCCACCTGGGCGTCCACCACCTGCGCCGCGACGATGTTGCCCGCCACCCGCCCGACAACCGTGTTCGCGCCCACCGCCAGATCGCCGGGGTCCGCCGTCGCCGCTGTCGCATTGGCCTTGATCGTGTTCGCCGCCATGTCGGCCGCCTTGGCGTTCGTCACCGCGTTGTTGGCGATGGTCGTCGCCCCGTCGCCGACCGAGGTCACGTCCCCCGAGTGGTTCGGGTGCGCATAATTGTTCGCGCCTGTCGCGATGCCGTCCAGCTTGCTCTTGTCCGCCGCCGCCATGAAGCCCGCGACCGATCCCGTCGCCACCGCGTGCAAGGCTCCGCCCGCCCGCGTGCCATGGCCCGTGTCGTCAAACCGCGTCGCAGGCAGCACCCCCGCCGTGAGATCCGCCGCCGAGCCGCTGGTGGCGATCGCCGAAAGCCCGGTGATCGTGGCCGCGCCTTGCGTTCCGGTATGCGTCGCCCGGTCGCGCAGGGCCGCATCCGACGCATTCGCCGTCGCCCCGTCCGCCACATTCAGGATGCCGCGCGCTTGCGCCGGCGTCAGCACTTCGGGCGCACCCGTTCCTGCCGTGTCGCGACCGAGCAGACTGTCCGTCGCGACATCGGCCAGCATGCCCAGCGACACCGCCCCGGCGTCGATGGACCAGACCGCGCCGCCGCCCGACACCGTGATGTCGCCCTTGTCGCCGTCGGTGACACCGCCAGCGCCGCCGACCGCCAGCGTCACCCCCGCGCTGCGCACCTTCACTTCGCCCGTCGCGGTGTTCAACCACAGCGTCCCGTCGGGCGGAGCGCCCGGATCAGCCGCCTGTCCCCCCAGATGCAACGGCTGCGGCAAAAGCAGCTCGCCCGTCTCCGCAGCGACCTCCAGCGCGGTGAAGAAGGCCGAACCGTCCGGGCTCACCTTGACGGAAAAGTCATCGGACCCCGCCGTGCCCATCTCGGCGCGGCCAGAGAACCCGGTCTGGAACAACAGGCTCGCCGTATCGCCCGTCACCGCCTTGTTCAACTTCAGCTGATGCCCCGATCCGGCGTGGTTCAGCAAGGTGGCGGGGGACGACACCGTCAGCCGGTTCGTCGCATCCGCCGTCGCCGACACCCCCAGCCGCCCCACCGTGAACGGCCCGTCCGACAGCGCGATCCAGGTCAGCCCGTTGTAAAAGGCCATCTGGCTTTCCGCCATCACATAGGCCTGCCAGCCCGGCAGCGCAGCCGTGAACTGCCACCCGGCTTCGGTGAACAGCGCGATCCGCCCCGCCTGGCCCACCCACGGCCCCGCCGCCCCCGCTGCCACGATATGCCGGTCGCCGATCGACGGCAGCGGCGGAGGCACCGTGAGCGTCCGGTCGATCACCGCCAGCTGGACGATCAGGTCCAGCGCCACCAGCGCCTCGTTGTGGGTCACATGTTTCTGCGCCTGCGCCGGAAGGATCAGGGGCAGCGACAGGATCGTCGTATCGTCGGGCATCAGAAACCTCCGGAGATCGCCTTGGCCCGCGACCCTAGGAAAGCTTCGTTCACAGTGGCTGAGCGCACCGCGCGGAACGACCGGACCAGACGCAACACCGGCTGGGCCGCCCCGCAGCAGATCGCGCCACGACCCGAGCCCCACCCCTTGCCCATTTCCCAAATACTCCCGCCGGAGGCAGCCGCCCCGCGCATCGGCCCGGCGGATGGGCGATCCGCCCGCCGCCCGATCAGGGCTCCGGCTGCGGCGGAATGCGCCCCCGGCGGGCCTCGGCCCAGGTGTTCAGGCTGACCGCCCCCACGATCAGCGCCCCCCCCAGGATCACGAACCCGTCCACCGCCTCGCCGAACACCAGCGCGCCCAGAAGCGTGGCCCACAGGATCTGCAGGAACGTCACCGGCTGCGTGACCGCCAGGGGCGCGGCCCGGAAGGCCCGCGTCATCGTGTAATGCCCTAGCGTCGCCAGGCCTGCCACCCCTGCCAGCCAGGCCAGCTGCACCCCCGTCACCGGCTCCCAGACCCACCAGGCCATCGGCGCAAGACCCAAGGACACGGTCACCGACAGCACGCCCACCACCACACTCGCCGGGGCCATTCCGCTCAGACGTTTCGCGAAGATGTAGCTCACCGCAAAAAACAGCGTCGCGACCAACTGCGACAGATGCCCCAGGCTCACCTCCCGCAGCCCCGGCCGCAGCACCACCAGCGCGCCGACCAGGGCGACGGCAACCGACAGCACCCGCCCCCGGCCCAGCCCCTCGCCCAGAAGCAGCCCCGCGATCACCAGCACCACGACCGGGTTCAGAAAGCCGATCGCCGCCATCTCGGCCACCGGCACCCGGGCCATCGCCCAGAACCAGAAGATCACCGCCGCGACATGCAAGGCCCCCCGCCACAGGAACAGCGGCCAGATGCCCGCAGGCAAGGCGACCCTGCGCATCGCCCACACCGCCGGGGCCAGGAAGACAAGGCCAAAGGCAAAGCGGATGAAGGCCGACTGCGCCGCCGGCAGCTCCGTCCCCAGGTGCCGCACGATGCCATTCACGCCCACAAAGGCCAGCGTGGTCGTCAGCATCCACAGAACGCCCTCCACCGGGCGGCCCAGATCGCCCGATGCTTGTCCCGCCTGTGCCATCCGCCGCGTCCCGCCCTGCCGTCACCACCACGTCCCGGCGACCCTAACCTCTTCCCGGCGCAGGGGAAAGCGACCGCCACGCCGATCGACTATGTCGGAACCCGAGACTGTAGTATCCTTGCACGAAAGGGTGACGAGGGACGCCGCCATGACCCCGATTTCCCGTCGCGCAACGCTCCGGCTCGGCGGCGGTGCCCTGGCGGCACTGGCCCTGCCCGGCTGCGCGGGCCCGGGGCCGCCCTATCCCGTCACCCCTGTCACCGACGTGCTTCTGGACGCGCACAGCCATCTCTTCAATGGCCAGGACCTGCCGGTCACCAAATTCATCACGCAGGTCGTCCTGGGCGGCACTTCCGGCGGCCGCTGCGAGCTTCCCGCCACCGCAGGCAAACGGCAAAACATCGAGGACCCGACCCTTTTCGAACGCCTCGTCGAACTCATGGTCGACTGGCTTCTGCAAGGCACGCCCACCGCCGCCGTCGAACGCGACCGCCTGCAGCGCGACCGGATCACCACCGTCGCCTCCGAAACCGCGCGCGTCACCCGGGTGACCAGAAAGAAACTCGCCGCCTTCCTCGATACCCCCGCCATCGGCGCCTTGCGCGATACGGACACCCGCCTGCGCCAGGCGCTTCTGGACGAGGTGCGGACCTCTGCCCGCAATGGCAACCTCACCCCGCGCTCCGCCCGGCAAGCGGCCGCCGACATTCTCCGTTCCTCCGGCCGCTTCGGCACCTTTCTGCGCTGGATCGGCCTCTTCTTCCGCTCGCGCCAGAGCCTCGTGCAGGAACTGGTCACCGCCAGCCGGTCCTGGGGCCGCGAGCCCCTGATGCTCGTTCCCCTGATGGTCGATTATGCCCATTGGCTGGGCGAGACGACCAGGGACTGCTCCTCCTTCTACGACCAGATCGAGGTCTGGGGCGCCCTGTCCAGACGCTCGCCGATCCCGGTCCACGGCATGGTGCCCTTCGATCCGCTGCGATCGGTCTTCTGGACCACCGGTCGCCGCACCCGCTTCCCGGAGACGACCGAATTCGACCCCCTCGACCTCGCCGAACGGGCGCTGGGCGACCACGGCTTTCTCGGCCTCAAGCTCTATCCGCCGATGGGCTTCAGCGCGACCGGCAACCTCGCCGCCGACAGCGCCTACCGGCCCGAGATCATCCGTGCCCTCGGCCTGCCGCAGAACCGGCTCGGGGCGGAACTCGACCGCGCCATGGCCCGCGCCTTCGACTTCTGCGTCCAGAGGGACGCTCCGATGATCGCGCATGCCAACAATTCCGTCGCCTCCGGCTCAGGCTACGGAAGGCGGGCCGAACCGCGATACTGGATCGACGCGCTCCGGCGCTGGCCGACGCTCCGCCTCTGCCTTGCGCATGGCGGCGGCTTCTGCTGGCGGCAGACCGGCGCTGCCTCCGGCGCGGCAGAAGACCGGGCCAGCTGGGAATGGGCCATCGGCGCTTATGTGCGCGGCGCCCCCGCATCGCACCTCTACATGGACATCAGCTATTTCTCCGACGTGATGGGCCAGAAAGACCGCCTCGACTGGATCAGCCGGCAACTCCGCGACTGGATCGCCACCTGCGACCCCGAGGCCCGCCATCTCGTCTTCGGCACCGACTGGGTCATGCTCGGCCGGGAACCGGGATACGAACGCTATGGCCTCACTGTCCAGGCCTTCCTGACCGATCGCATCGGCCTGAGCGCCGACCAGCTTGACCGCGTGATGTGGGGCAACGCGATGCGCTTTTTGGGCCTCGACCAGGGTGCGCGATCGCGCGAGCGATTGCTGGCGTTCTACGGCAACCGCCGCCCCGCCTGGACCAGGCGGACGCCGCCCTAGATCGGGATGATGTTTGATGGAAACATCATCCCGATCTCGGTTCCTGGTGGTCGCGTGATTGATGCGGCAAACCGGAGTCCAGTTTTCCTCATCCCGCTCCAGCTGGACGGCAGTCGGCCCGGGCACCGTCCCCTTCCACCCCACGCCTCGCCTCCCCCTGGTGGGAAGGGGATGGGGGGCTGTCTTGGGCCAAACCTTGCCAAACCGCTAACGACCACGGCCAACCCCTTGAAATCCCTTACAGCAAAACCCTGTCCACGCGTGGCACCCTTCAACCGCCCAAGGCCAGTCCCAGGGCAATCGCCCACATGGTCAGCCCCACGCCGACCTCCAGCCAGACCCAGGCGGCGGGCCTCGCGAAGACCGGGGCCAGCCCCCGCGCCCCGAACCCCAGCGCCGCGAAGAAACTGAGCGATCCGAACGCCGCCGCCACCCCGAAGGCCAGCTGATGCGGCGCATACTGGGCCGAGATCGACCCGATCAGCACCACCGTATCCAGATAGACATGCGGGTTGGCCCAGGTCAGCACCAGACAGGTCGCCAGCACCTTCCCCAGCGGTGTCGGCTCTGCCTCGGACGGCCGCAGCGCCTCTCCGCCCCGCAGCGCCGCCCGGAACCGCAGCGCCCCATAGGCCAGCAGGAAAACCACCCCGAGCCAGCGCATCGCCTCGCCGAACCAGGGCAGCGCGACGCTCAGCGCCCCGAACCCTGCCACCCCCGCCCCGATCAGGACCGCGTCTGACAGCGCGCAGACCGCCACCACCCAGCCCACATGCTCCCGCCGGAGACCCTGGCGCAGCACAAAGGCATTCTGAGCGCCGATCGCCAGGATCAGGCTCAGCGCCACCAGATAGCCGTTCACCGCCGCTTCAAGCACGGGCCAGGGCGCCCAGCGCCGCCACGGCATCGAACCGCCGATCCCATTGCATGAAAAGGTGGTCGTGATGGTACCCGGCGATCACGTTGCAACTGATCCCTTCTCGGCCCAACGCCCCCGCGAAGGCCGCTGTCAAGCCGACAGCCGCAAGGTCGGAGTGCACCGTCAGGCTGATCCGCGCCCAGGGGTCGGACCGCATCCCCGCCGCCCTGATCTCTGCCAGTGGCGCCACAACCGTCAATCCTTCGGCTTCGGACACCGTCGCGAAAGGCTCGATCAACAGCCCTCCACCCGTCCAGATCCCGTAGCCGTAGGGCTCGGGATGCAGTACCAGCTCCATTGTCCGCAAGAGCACCGCAAGATCGCTTTCGGCCATTGGACCCTCCATTTTGCTTGACCTACGTCCGGCACTTGTCACAATCCAGTTAAACTTCCTGCTGACAGATTAGCGTGGCTAATGCTTGATCCCGCCCAGCTTGCCGCCCTTGCCGCCGTCCACCGTCGCGGGTCTTTCGACCTGGCTGCAAGTGAACTGCATGTCACGGCATCCGCGATCAGCCAGCGCATCAAGGCGCTGGAAGAGGCGACCGGCACGCTTCTCATCCGCCGGGGTGCGCCCTGCCAGGCCACCGCGACCGGCCTTCGCCTGATCCGTCACCATGACGAGGTCGTGCTTCTTGAAAGAGCCCTGGCGCAGGATCTGCCCGGCGTCGCGCCCGGACCTGCCACGCTGCGCATCGCCGTCAACGCCGACAGCCTTGCGACCTGGGTCATCCCGGCACTTGCCGCCACGACCGGCTTCCTGTTCGATCTCGTCATCGACGACCAGGACGTCAGCCAGGACTGGCTGCGGCGCGGCGAGGTAGCGGCCGCCATCACCGCGCATCCCGGCCCCCTGCAGGGCTGCGATACGTTTCCACTCGGGTCGCTGCGCTATTGCGCCACGGCCTCGCCCGCCTATGTCGCCCGCTGGTTTCCGGGCGGCGTCACGCCCAAGGCTCTGTCCCGCGCACCCGCGCTTGTCTTTTCCGACAAGGACCGCCTGCAGGCGCGCTGGATCACTCAAAGGCTTGGGATGCAACGACCCACATTCCCGACCCACCGCATCGCCTCGTCCCAGGCCTTTGTCGATGCCTGCCTGCAGGGCCTCGCCTGGGGCATGAACCCCGAGCCACTTGTCGCGGCGCACCTCGCGTCCGGCGCGCTGGTGAATCTCGGTCCCGGCGCGCCGCTGGATGTGCCGTTGAACTGGCAGTTCACCCGCATCGCGGCCCCGGCGCTGCGCGCGGTCACCCAGGCGATCCGGCACGCCGCCCGAAAGACGCTGGTGCAATAGAGCGTGATGCGGAAAAGTGGACTCCGGTTTTCCGCGTCAATCACGCGACCACCGGGACTCGAGATCAGGATGATGTTTCTATCAAGCATCATCCTGATCAAGAAAACGGGGGCGGCTTTCGCCACCCCCGTTCCGCTTCCCGCTGGGGGAAAGGTTTACGCCAGAGCCAGATTCACGGCCGATTCCCGGCCGTTGCGGTCCTGCTCGACGTCATAGGTCACAGCCTGCCCGTCAGCCAGAGAGCGGATGCCCGCACGTTCCAGAGCAGTGATGTGGACGAACACGTCCTTCGAACCGCCTGCGGGGGCGATGAACCCGAAACCCTTGGTGGCGTTGAACCATTTCACGGTGCCATTGGCCATCGTGATGTCTCCTGTCAAGTGTGCCACCCGCGATCTTGCGGTGGCCTGGCCCAAGTGTCGTGTCGATCGAAGCTGAAGGCCGAAGCAGACAGAAGACGAAGGAAAAGAAACTCTGCCCGCTGCACATGCGCCCTTGCGGCGTGAAAAGCAAGGGGCAGAGCGAAACTAAAGCAGCGCGGCCACATCCTCGGGCACGTCGAAGTTGTGCGTCACGGTCTGCACATCGTCGTCCTCTTCCAGAAGATCGACCAGCCGCATCAGCTTTTGCGCCGTGTCGAGATCAACCTCGGTCAGGCTTTGCGGCTTCCACACCAGCTTTGATTCCGTCGATTCCCCCAGCGCCCTTTCCAGCGCGTCCGACACTTCGGACAGGTTCTCGACCCTGCAATAGATCCAGTGGCCGTCCGCGTCGGACTCCACGTCATCGGCACCTGCCTCCAAAGCGGCCAGCATCACGTCATCGGCCGATCCGGCCGAGGCGGGATAGGAAATCTCGCCCACCCGGTCGAAGGAATGCGCGACCGAGCCCGTGGTGCCGAGATTCCCGCCGCATTTGGTGAAATAGGACCGCACGTTCGACGCGGTGCGGTTCAGGTTGTCGGTCAACGCCTCGACGATGATCGCGATGCCGTTGACGCCGTAGCCTTCATAGCGGATCTCGGTATAGTCCGCCCCGTCGCCCATCTGGCTTTTCTTGATCGCGCGGTCGATCACGTCTTTCGGCATCGACATCGCCTTTGCCGCCTTGACCGCCAGCCTGAGGCGCGGGTTCATGTCCGGGTCGGGCAGTCCCATCTTGGCCGCGACGGTGATTTCCTTCGACAGCTTGGAAAACATCTTCGAGCGCAGCTTGTCCTGCTTGCCCTTCCGGTGCTGGATATTCGCCCACTTCGAATGGCCTGCCATGGCCGTCCCCTCGGTCCCGTTTCGGTGCTGGGCGTCCTCTACACCGCCGGCGGGCGGAACCGCAACCCCGCGGCTTCTCGCTGGCAACGGGGGCGCCTACAACGGCCAGATCACCGGGATCAGCGCCGAGGCGACCAGCATCACGATGATGTTGAGCGGTATCCCCACCCGGGCAAAGTCCGAGAACCTGTAGCCCCCCGGCCCGTAGACCATCATGTTGGTCTGATACCCCACAGGCGTCGCGAAGGCGAGAGTTGCGGAAAACATCACCGCCACAACGAAGGGTCGCGGGTCGTAGCCCAGCTTGTCGGCAAGCTGGATCGCGACAGGCGTGTAGATCACCGCCACCGCGTTGTTCGACAGGAACTCGGTCAGAACGAGACCGATGAAATAGACCGCAAGGATCAGCGCAAACGGCCCCAGCCCCTCCAGCCAGGGCGCGACCCCCGCGACGATCAGCGCGACCGCGCCCGACTGGTCCAGCCCCTCGCCCACCGCCAGCATCGCGAAGATCATCGCCAGAAGGCGACCGTCGACGAAGGAAAACGCCTCGTCGCTGTCGACGCAGCGCGTGATCAGGATCCCCGCCACCGCGATCAGCGCCAAAGGCAGGATCGGTGCCACATTCAGGGCCGACAGGGTGATGACAAGCGCCAGCGCCGCCAGCACGATCGGCGCCTTCGCCCGCCGGTAGGCCATCACGCGCGGACGGTTCACGTCCAGAAGGTTCATCTCGGCGGCCAGCCGCTGGATGTCCTCGACCGTGCCTTCCAGCAAAAGCGTGTCGCCGACCCGCACCACCAGATCATCCAGCTGCCGCCCGATGTTCTGGTTGTGCCGGTGCGCCGCCAGCACATAGACGCCGTAGCGCCGCCGCAGCCGCAGATCGCCCAGGCGGTGCCCCTCCATCCGGCAGCCCGGGCCGATCAGCACCTCGACCGTTTCGGTCGTCACCGAGGACAGCTTGTCGACCAGATGCACGTCCCTGCTGGCATGAAGACCCATCAGCTCGGTCATCTCGGTGCGCAGAACCACGCGATCCCCCGCCTCCAGCGTCACCGAAGCCAGATCGCGCCGAAGGCTTGCATCGCCGCGCAGGACGTCGATCACCCGCACCCCGTCGCGCTTGAAGATGTCGACGTCCATCACTGGCAGACCGATCAGGCTGGACGCTTCGGGCACCGCGACCTCGGTGAAGAACTTCATCTTCCGCTTGTCGCTCAGAAGCACGCCCATCGACTGCCGCGCCGGCAAGAGCCGGTCCCCGAACAGCATGAGGAACGCCCCCCCGGCCAGCGTCACGGCGATCCCAAGGGGGGCGATCTCGAACAATCCGAAATGCTCCAGCCCACGGTCCTTCGCGACCCCATCGACCAGGATGTTGGTCGAGGTCCCGATCAGCGTGATCATCCCGCCCAGCACCGTCATGTAGCTCAGCGGGATCAGAAGCTTCGACGGGGCGGTCCCGATCCTCATCGCCAGCTGCATCACCACCGGGATCATCACCGCGACCAGGGGCGTGTTGTTCATGAAGGCCGAGGCCAGGCCGATTGTGCCAAGCAGGACAACCACCGTGACCCTTGGCCGGTCCCCCGCATGGCGCATGACGACCGCCACGACCGCCTCGATCGCGCCGGTCCGCACCATGCCCCCCATCACCAGAAACATCATCGCGATGGTCCAGGGTGCGGGGTTCGACAGCACCGACATGGCCGCCTGCACGGGCAGGATGCCCAGGATCAGCATCAGCGTCGCCCCGCCAATAGCCGTCACCTCGACCGGCGCCCGTTCCAGGACGAACAGCACGAACATCACTACCAGGATCGCCATCGCGACCCAGGGCTGCGCCTCTGCCGGAATCGAGAAACCGAACATCAGGCCACCACCGCCTTCGCCCGCTCGTTCGGCTGCACCAGGGCTACGCCCGCCAGCATGACCACCAGCGCGACCCAGACCAATGTCGAAAACCGCTCGCCCAGAAGCAGCATCGCCCAGAAGACGCCCGACCCGGTGACAAAGTAGGCCACCTGCGATGCAAAGACCGCCCCCGCCTTGCCGTTCAGCCAGACATAGCCTGCATACAGCAGCGCGTGCAGGCCCGAATTGAACACCAGCGCAGCTTCGGGCCGCCCGAAGGGCGCCAGGAAAAACATCTGCCCAGACAGAACGGCCACCGGCAAGATGATGATCGCGGCGATCAGACTTGCCCAGAACATCACCTGCACCGGGTCCAGGCCAAAGGTCCCCCAGCGCGCCACGATGTTGCCCTCAGCCGCGTAGAACAGCGGGCCAAGCAAGGCAAACGGCACCCAGATCGCCAGGGCAGGGTCCGGCAGGCTCGCGCCGGGAAGGGCGATCAGCGCCACCCCGGCCAGTCCGCAGATCAGCCCGACAAGCCGCCGGGACGAAAACCTGTCCATCCCCAGCGCCATCGCCATCGGGAAGGAAAACAACGGAACTGCGGAAATCAGCAGCGACATGATCCCCGCGGGCAGATGCACGACCGAGGTGTAGAACGTGTAGGTCGGCAATACCGTCCCCACCATTGCGATGACCACGGCGAACCGCAGCGCCGCCCAGGACAATCGCAGCCGCCTGCCCCGCGCCAGCGTCAGCGCACCCAGCACCGCCACGCCGACGATTCCCTGCCAGAAGATCAGCCCGAACGGCCCATGTCCGGTCGATGCCGCGATCTTGCCCAAAGCCTGCGTGCTGCCCCAGCCGATCCCCAGCGCCAACAGGACGACGATGCAGGTCAGCCGCTGGCTCAAGGCGTTGCCTCCTGCAGCGTCCCGCCCACCCGGATCATCCTGACCTTCGTCGCAAGGCCCGTCCTGTCATCGGTCTCGACATAGGTGCCCGACAGCGTCGCCTCGCCATTCGCAGGCTCGAACCGGCCCTTCGCCATCCCGGTGATGAACCGGCGCAAGGGCTCCAGTTTCTCCATCCCGATGACGCTGTCATAATCCCCGCACATACCCGCGTCCGACTGATAGGCCGTGCCCTTCGGCAGGATCATCGCATCCGCCGTCGGCACATGGGTATGGGTGCCCACGACCAGGCTGGCCATTCCGTCGCACCAGTGCCCCATGCCCATCTTCTCGGACGTGGCCTCGGCATGGATATCGACAATCGCCGCCTGCACCACGCCCCCCAGCGTATGCGCCTTCAACACCGCCTCGACAGCGCTGAACGGATCATCGAACGGCCGCTTCATGAACACCTGGCCCAGCGCCTGCGTCACCAGCACACGGCGCCCCTGCGTCGCCTCGAACACCCGCGCGCCCCGGCCCGGAGCGACCCTGGAAAAGTTCAGCGGCCGGATCACCCGAGGCTCGCTCTCGATGAAACTTGTCATGTCCTTCTGGTCGAAGGCATGGTCGCCCAGCGTCAGGCAATCCGCCCCCGCCGCAAGAAGCGCCTTCGCGTGATCCCCGGTGATCCCCGCACCCTGACTGGCGTTCTCGCTATTGACCACGACGAAATCCAGCCCCCATGCGGTCCGCAGCCCCGGCAGCCGCTCGACCACCGCCGTCCGGCCCGACCGGCCCATCACATCGCCAAGGAAAAGCAGTCTCATGGCTCACGGATTAGGCGCGCGACCTGGTTCCGGCAAGCGAATTGGCTGCGCTTCAGGACGAATCTTCGCCGAAAAGCCCAAGCTCCCGGCTTTTCGTCCGCCCGGCGGGAAAACCGACCACAAAGAAGAATTCTCGCCGAAAATTCTTCGCGTCCCGCCGTGTGACCTGCCGCGCGATTCTCATGGTCTGTCAGGTGTAGCAGGTGGCAGCGACCAGGAAGCCCGGTGATTTCCAGACAGGATCAACGTCTCCACGCTGTGCCCCACCCCGTTCCCCAGATCGCGCGCCCGCGCTATCTCTTCGGGCATGACCGCGCTTCCCCCCGCCCTCTCCGACTGGTTCACCACCAAGGGCTGGACCCTGCACCCCCACCAGCTCGACATGCTGGCGCGCGCTGCCGACCCCGCCACCCTCCTCATCGCCCCCACAGGGGGCGGCAAGACCCTCGCCGGGTTCCTGCCAACCCTGGCCGAGCTTGGCCCAAACCCCGCCCCCGGCCTGCACACCCTCTACGTCTCGCCCCTGAAGGCCCTCACCGCCGATATCCGCCGCAACCTTGGGCTGCCCATCGAAGGCGCGGACCTTGCGATCCGGGTCGAGGACCGCACCGGCGACACCTCATACACCCAGCGGCGCCGCCAGCGCGCCGATCCGCCGCACATCCTGCTGACCACACCGGAATCCCTCGCCCTCCTCCTCAGCTACGAAGACGCCCCCCGCATCTTCGCCGGGCTGCAGCGGGTGATCATCGACGAAATTCACGCCCTCGCCGAATCCAAGCGCGGCGACCAGCTCGTCCTGCAGATCGCCCGTCTGCAATCCCTGAACCCCAGCCTCCGCCGCATCGGCCTGTCCGCCACCGTCGAAAACCCGCCCGCCCTCGCCCGCTTCCTCTCCCCCGAAACCACGATCCTCGAAGCCGACCCCGGCCCCGACCCCGACATCTCGATGCTGGAAACCGAAGCCCCGCCCCCGTGGAGCGGCGGCGGCGGCCGCTATGCGATCCCCGCGATCCTGAACGAAGTGACCCGCCACCGGACCACCCTCATCTTCCACAACACCCGCGCGCAGGCCGAGCTGTTCTTCCACGACCTCTGGCTTGCCAACACCGAGGACCTGCCCATCGGCATCCACCACGGCAGCCTCTCCCGCGAACAACGCGAGCGGGTGGAACAGGCCATGACCGCCGGGGTCCTCAGGGCCGTCGTCTGCACCGGCTCGCTGGACCTCGGCATCGACTGGGGCGACGTGGACCTCGTGATCCAGGTCGGCGCGCCCAAAAACGTGAAACGCCTCGTCCAGCGCATCGGCCGTGCCAACCACCGTTACAACGCGCCCTCGAAGGCGCTCCTCGTCCCGGCGAACCGCTTCGAGGTGGTGGAGTGTCAGGCGGCCCTCGACGCCGTCCGCGCCCATACCCTCGACGGTGAACCGCGCGGCCCCGGCCCGCGCGATGTCCTCTGCCAGCACATCCTCGCCACCGCCTGCGCCGGGCCGTTCGATGCCGAATACCTTTATCGGGAGGTCATTACCGCCGGTCCCTATGCCGCTCTCACACGACAAGACTTCGACGCCTGCCTCGACTTCGTGGCTACCGGCGGCTACGCGCTGAAAGCCTACGACCGCTGGCAGCGCCTGAAACAGACCAACGGCAGATGGCACCTCCGCGACCCCCGCGCCGCCGCCGTGATCCGCCAGAACCTTGGGACCATCATCGACATCGAAACTCTGAAAGTCCGCTTCAAAGGCCACGGCACCCCCCTTGGCGAAGTCGAAGAGAGCTTCGCCGCCACCCTCACCCCCGGCGACACCTTCCTGATCGGCGGCCAGATCGTCCGCTACGAGGGCCTGCGCGAAATGACCGTCGAGGTCTCGAAAACCCCCGGCCGCGACCCCCGCGTCGCCGTCTTCAACGGCACCAAATTCGCCACCTCCACCCTCCTCGCCGACCGGATCCTCCAGATCTTCCAACAGGAAACCTGGCCCGACCTCCCCACCCACACCGCCCAGTGGCTCAGCCTCCAGCGCGAGGTTTCCCGCCTCCCCGACCTACACTCCCTGCTTCTGGAATCCTTCCCCCACGACGGCCGCGAACACCTGACCATCTACGGTTTCGCCGGCCGCAACGCGCAGCAGACCCTCGGCCTCCTCGTCACCAAACAGATGGAATCCCAAGGCCTTGCCCCCCTCGGCTTCGTCGCCACCGACTACGCCACCCTGATCTGGGGCCTCGACCCCGTCACCGACCCCAAACCCCTCTTTACCCTCGACACGCTCAGGGGAGGCCTCGACACCTGGCTCTCCGGCAATGCCGTGATGAAGCGCACCTTCCGCGCCACCGCCATCATCGCGGGCCTGATCGAGCGCAGCCACCAGGGCCGCCGCAAGACCGGGCGGCAGGCGACCTTCTCCACCGACATCCTCTACGACACGCTGCGCCGCTACGATCCCGACCACCTCCTGCTGCAGATCACCCGGGAAGAGGCGCTACGCGGCCTGATCGACTTCTCCCGGATCGAGGCCATGCTCGCCCGGATCAACGGCAACATCGACCTCCGACGTCTCCCCCGCGTCACTCCCCTCGCCGCGCCCCTCTTCTTCGAGCCCGGCCGCATCCCCGTCCACGGCGAAGGCCGCGACCGCCTCGCCACTGCCCAGGCGCAAGCCCTGATGGAAGCCGCGGGCCTCGCCTAAGCATTTGCTCTCTTTCCAAATACTCCCGCCGGAGGCCCCGGCTTGCCAGAGGCACCACGACAGGGCAGAAGTCCCCCATGCACCACGCGCTCTTCTTCCATGGCGAGACGCTTCACCTCCTGCCCTCCGGCGGGCTTCATTGGCCCTCCCGTCGGACGCTGACCGTCGCCGACCTGCATCTGGGCAAATCCGAACGGCTCGCCCGACGCGGCGGCAGCCTGCTGCCCCCCTATGAGACCCGGGCGACCCTGGAAAAACTTGACCGCGATCTGGAACATACCAGGGCCGAAACCGTCATCTGCCTCGGCGACAGCTTCGACGACCTCGCCGCCGCCGACAGTATCGAGGAACCGTCGCGCCTCTGGCTCACCCGCCTGATGGCCGGTCGCTGCTGGACCTGGATCACCGGCAACCACGATCCCGGCCCGATCGAGATCGGCGGCAGCCACCGGGCCGAGTTGCACCTCCAGCCCTTCACCTTCCGCCACATCGCCGAGCCTGCGGAAAAGGCCGAGATTTCGGGTCATTACCACCCGAAGGCCCGCCTCGCCGGCCAGACAAAACCCTGCTTCCTCGCCGACGCCGCCCGGCTGATCCTGCCCGCCTACGGGGTCTATACCGGCGGCCTCCGCGCCCATGACGCGACCCTCACCGCCCTCATGGCAAAGGACGCGCTCGCCATCCTGACCGGTCCCCGCGTCCTCGCGATTCCCATGCCCCGGTAGGGTGTGCCTTCAGGCGCACCTATGCCGTCAGCCCGTCCGGCTCCGCCAGCCCGTTGGCCCGGCAGCACGCGGTCAGCGTGTTCGCCAGCAGGCAGGCGATCGTCATCGGCCCCACCCCGCCCGGCACCGGCGTGATCGCCCCGGCCACCGCCGCCGCACTTTCGTAATGCACGTCGCCGACCAGCTTCGCCTTGCCGTCCCGCTCGATGCGGTTGATGCCGACGTCGATCACCGTCGCCCCCGGCCGCACCATGTCGCCGGTGATCATCTCGGGCCGTCCGACCGCCGCCACCAGAATGTCCGCCCGCCTGCACACCTCGGCGAGATCCTTGGTCCGCGAATGCGCAATCGTCACCGTGCAGCTGTCGCCCAGCAAGAGCTGCGCCATCGGCTTGCCCACGATGTTCGACCGGCCGACCACCACCGCATTCAGCCCCGCGAGCTTGCCGTGGTGATCCCGCAGCATCATCAGGCAGCCCAGGGGCGTGCAGGGCACCATCGACTTCTGCCCGGTCCCCAGCAAGCCGACGTTCGATATGTGAAAGCCGTCCACATCCTTGGCCGGATCGATCCGGTTGATCACCAGTTCGGAATTCAGATGCCCAGGCAGCGGCAACTGCACCAGAATTCCATGCACCTTGGGGTCTGCATTCAGCGTGTCGATCAGCGCCAGCAGATCGCCCTCGGACGTTCCCGCATCCAGCCGATGTTCGAAAGATGCCATTCCGACCTCGACGGTCGATGCGTGCTTGTTCCGCACATAGACCTGGCTCGCCGGGTCTTCCCCCACCAGCACCACCGCGAGGCCCGGCTGGATGCCGTTCTCTTCCTTCAGCCGCGCCACATGCGCCGCCACCTCTGCCCGCACCCTGGCCGCAAAAGCCTTGCCGTCGATCACCGATGCCGTCATGTCCTACCCTTTTCGCAAACTGTCCGGTCCAAGCTTGCTTTCCTCGCGCGCGATGGACCAGTCGATCAGCCGCCGCCACAGCTTTTCCACCAGCTCGGGCGGCAGCCCATGGGTGGATGCATGGCGGCGGACGTTCCGCACCACTTCCTCCACCCGCCCGTCGATCCGGGCGGGAAGGTCGACTTCGGCCTTGATCTCTGCCGCCCGGTCGATATAGCCCGCCCGCGCGGCGAAAAGCCGGACGAGGTCTTCGTCCAGCCGGTCGATCTCGGCCCGGATCTCGGCCATCGTCGTGCAATCAGCGGGCTTTTTCATCGTCGTCTCCCTCGGGCCAGGCTGCCCCCGAGATAAGGGGACAACCGGCCGGAGGCAACGCGTCAGAACAGCCCCTCGACCTGGCCCGCATCGTTCAGCCGGATCACCTCGGCCGACGGCACCTTGGGCAGGCCCGGCATCGTCATGATCTCACCGCAGATCGCGACGATGAAGCCGGCCCCCGCCGACAGCCGCACTTCCCGCACCGGAACCGTGTGCCCGGTCGGCGCACCGCGCACCGTCGGGTCGGTGGTGAAGGAATACTGCGTCTTGGCGACACAGATCGGCAGGTGGCCATAGCCCGCCGCTTCCCAGGTCTTGAGCTGGTCGCGGATCGACTTGTCGGCGATCACCTCGTCGGCGTGATAGATCCGCTTGGCAATCGTCTCCAGCTTTTGGAACAGCGGCATCGCGTCCGGATACAGCGGCGCGAAGTTCGACGCGCCCGATTCCGCCATCTGCACCACCTTGTGTGCCAGCTCCTCGATCCCCGCCGAGCCGTTGGCCCAATGCTTGCACAGGATCGCTTCCGCCCCCTGCTCGGCGACATAGGCCTTCACGGCGGCAATCTCGGCATCGGTGTCGCTGTAGAAGTGGTTGATCGCCACGACCACCGGCACGCCGAACCCCTTCACGTTGCCGATATGCCTCCCGAGGTTCGGGCAGCCCTTCTTGACCGCTTCGACGTTCTCGGCCCCAAGGTCGGCCTTCGCCACCCCGCCGTTCATCTTCATCGCGCGCACCGTGGCCACGATCACCGCAGCCGAGGGCTTCAGCCCCGCCTTCCGGCACTTGATGTCGAAGAACTTCTCCGCCCCAAGGTCCGCCCCGAACCCGGCTTCGGTCACGACATACTCGCCCAGCTTCAGCGCTGTCTTGGTCGCGATGACCGAGTTGCAGCCGTGGGCGATGTTGGCGAAGGGCCCGCCATGCACGAAGGCCGGGTTGTTCTCCAGCGTCTGCACGATGTTCGGCTGCATCGCGTCTTTCAGCAGCACCGTCATCGCCCCGTCGGCCTTGATGTCGCGGGCATAGATCGGCTTCTTCTCGCGGGTGTAGGCGACGACGATGTCGCCAAGGCGCTTCTGCAGGTCGTCAAGATCATTGGACAGGCAGAGGATCGCCATGACCTCGCTGGCCACGGTGATGTCGAACCCGGTCTGGCGCGGAAAGCCGTTGGCCACGCCGCCCAGGTTCACCACGATGTCGCGCAGGGCGCGGTCGTTCATGTCCATGACCCGGCGCCAGACGATGCGGCGTTCGTCGATCGCCAGCTCGTTGCCCCAGTAGATGTGGTTGTCGATCATCGCCGACAGAAGGTTGTGCGCGCTGGTGATCGCGTGGAAATCGCCGGTGAAGTGAAGGTTCATCTCCTCCATCGGCACGACCTGCGCCATCCCGCCGCCCGCAGCGCCGCCTTTCATCCCGAAGTTCGGGCCAAGGCTCGCTTCGCGGATGCAGACCACGGCGCGTTTGCCGATGCGGTTCAGCCCGTCGCCCAGACCCACCGTCGTCGTGGTCTTGCCCTCGCCCGCAGGCGTCGGGTTGATCGCGGTGACCAGGATCAGCTTGCCATCCGGGCGGCCGGCCAGCGACCGGATGAACTCCTGGCTCACCTTCGCCTTGTCGTGGCCGTAGGGCAGCAGATGCTCCGACGGGATGCCCAGCTTGGCCCCGATCTCCATGATCGGCTGCTTCTTCGCCTCGCGCGCAATCTCGATGTCGGTCTTGAAGGCCATGTCGCGTCTCCCAAGGGGCACTGTTCAGTTTGCGACGTGATACCGGGCGGAACCTGCAATCCGAGGCCGGTTTCCGACCTGAAACCCACGAAATTCGCCAGAGCCTGTTTCCGATACGAAACCGCTGCTCGCGGGCCCGCACAATGCGACCCGAAAGCGTCTTTCTCTTCTGCAAATATCCCACGGGAGGTCCGGAGGGTGTGAAACCCTCCGGGGGGCGCGCATCAGGCTTCCCTTTCAGCCGGCCGACAGCGCCCGGCCGGGATGCGCCCAGGCCCGCTGCGCCGGGACATGCAGCATCACCACATCGCCCAGCCGCAAGACCCCCTCCCGCTCGACCCAGGCGGTCACGCCCCGCTTGCCCTCGGCCGCGGCCTTGAACCCCTTGCCAAGCCCGGGCCGCGCCTTCTCGATCGTGACGGCGGGCTCCTGGCAGGGCAGGTTCTCCATATCCACCACCAGTGTCACCCCGTCCGGCCCCTGCAAGCGGCTGGAGGGCGGCAGATGCGTCAGGTCCGGAATCCCCTCCAGCACCAGGCTGGCCCCGACCCAGGCATAGTCCATCGCCGCCAGCCCCATGTCGCGGGCAACCTCGGCCATTTCCTCGGCGCTGACCACGCAAAGCTGGCGCACATTGCGGATCGTCGTGCCGCGCGGATGCTGCTTCAGCACCCGGCTGCACGAAGGTCGCGTCTCCCCGGCATGAACCTCGCCGGCATAGCCCGCGAAACTCAACGGCATCACCTCGACCGGTTGCGAAGTGATCACCAGCTTCTCTACCGGCACGGGCTGAAAGCCCAGCCAGACGACGCGGGCGGTGCGGGTTGTGGGGACAAGGGCAGGCATCAGGACCTCATGTCAGGCAAGTCACAGCCAATTCTTCCACCGGAAGACCATGTAGGGCACCAGCGCCGAGACGACCATCAGTCCCAATGCGATCGGATAGCCCCAGGGCCATTTCAGCTCCGGCATATAGTCGAAGTTCATCCCGTAGATGCTGGCGATCAGCGTCGGCGGCAGGAAGACGAAGGCCACCACCGAGAAGATCTTGATCACATCCGACTGCCGGATGTTGATCACCCCCAGCGTCGCGTCCAGCATGAACCGCACCTTCTCGGACTGCGTCTGGGCAACCTCGCGCAGGGACCGCACATCCTGCAGCAGCGCAAGCGCCATCGGTTTGTCTGCCGCACTCAGGGCCAGCCCGTCCGGATGGTCGGCGGTCGAGGTCAGATAGCCCAACAGCCGCAGCAGCGTGCCAAGGCTTTCGTTGACCTTGCCGTTCAGGTCCTCGGCCCGTCCGATCCGCTGCAGAACCGCGCCCAGCGTCTCGCTTTTGCCTGAGGGGCGGTGGGCGGCAAAAATGGCCTTCGACAGGGCGTCGTGCCGCCGCGCCTCGCCTTCCAGAATGTCGGCCAGCCGGTCCACCACCGCTTCCAGCAGGCCCGTCAGCGCATCAAGCCCGGTGTCAAGCCGCGTGTCGTGTCGGGCCGCCCAGTCGGCGAAATGCTTCAGCGATCCCGGGTGATGATAGTGCACGGTGACCAGCCGTTTCGGCAGGACGACAAACGTCACCGGGCCGATTTCCGTGTCGCGGGCGTCGTGGCTGGCAACCACCTGCGCGGTCAGGAACAGCGCCCCGCTCTCATGGTAGATGCGCGAGGACACTTCGATCTCCTGCATGTCCTCGCGGGTGGGGATGTCGATGCCAAGCGCCGCCTCGACCGCGTCTTCCTCAGCCTCGGTCGGGCGGTCGAGGTCGATCCACACCGCCTCGGCCAGCGGACGGTCCGACAGCTTCAGCGGCAAAAGCCGGTCACCGTTCGACGCAAAGGCCGTGATCATCTGCCGTCCCCAGTCTGCCGCGCCGGCAGGTTAGCGACCCAAAGCGCAAAGCAAAAGGCCCCGGCGATGCGGGGCCTTCTCAGGGTCAGGAAGCATCGGTCAAAGCGGCGCCGGTTCCGGCTCGGTTCCCGGCTTCTTCGCCCGCGCCTTGGTCTTCGGGATCGCCGTGACCGAGGCCGCGCCGCCGCCAGAGGACGGCTTGTCCGCGCTGTCGTCCCCCCCCAGCGGCTCGCCCGCGATCACCTTGCGGATCTCGTCACCGGTCAGCGTCTCGTATTCCAGAAGGCCCTTGGCCAGCCGTTCCCACTCCTCGGTCTTCTCGATCAGGATGCGGCGGGCGGTTTCATAACCTTCGTCGATCAGCCGCTTCACCTCCTGTTCGATCAGGCGCTTGGTTTCGGCCGATACCGAGAACCCCCCCGTGCTGCCGGAATAACCGTCAGCGGCTTCCGCATAGTCGATATTGCCGACAACGTCCGACATACCCCAGCGCAGGACCATCGCACGGGCCAAGGCCGAAGCCTGCTGGATATCCCCCGACGGGCCGTTCGACACCGAGTCTTCGCCCCATTTCAGGATTTCCGCCGCCTTCCCGGCCATGGTCATCGCGATGCGCTGCTCGCACTGGTCACGGTGCCAGTTCAGCCGGTCCATTTCCGGCAGGCTCATCACCATGCCAAGGGCACCGCCGCGCGGAATGATGGTGGCCTTGTAGACCGGGTCGCATTTCGGCAACGACATGCCGACAATGGCGTGACCGGACTCGTGGTAGGCGGTCATCTCCTTCTGGTCCTGGGTCAGGACCATCGACCGCCGCTCGGCCCCCATCATCACCTTGTCCTTGGCCGATTCGAAATCGATCATCGTGACAAACCGCCGTCCGGCCCGCGCCGCCATCAGCGCGGCCTCGTTCACCAGGTTCATCAGGTCAGCGCCCGAGAAACCGGGCGAGCCGCGCGCGATCGTGCGAAGGTCAACATCCGGCCCCAAGGGCACCTTGCGGGCATGGACCGACAGAATCTTTTCGCGCCCCTTGATGTCGGGATTCGGCACATGGATCTGGCGGTCAAAGCGGCCCGGACGCAAGAGGGCCGGGTCCAGCACGTCCTTGCGGTTGGTGGCGGCGATGATGATGACGCCTTCGTTCGCCTCGAAACCGTCCATCTCGACCAGAAGCTGGTTCAGCGTCTGCTCGCGCTCGTCGTTGCCGCCGCCGATGCCCACGCCGCGCGCACGGCCCACGGCGTCGATCTCGTCGATGAAGACGATGCAGGGCGCGTTCTTCTTCGCCTGCTCGAACATGTCACGCACGCGGCTGGCACCGACACCCACGAACATTTCCACGAAGTCCGAGCCTGAGATGGTGAAGAACGGCACCCCCGCCTCGCCCGCAATCGCGCGGGCGAGCAGGGTCTTACCCGTGCCGGGGGGGCCGACCAGCAGCGCGCCCTTCGGGATCTTGCCGCCCAGACGGCTGAATTTCTGCGGATTTCTCAGGAATTCGACGATTTCCTCAAGCTCTTCCTTGGCCTCGTCGATGCCCGCCACGTCGTCAAAGGTGACCCGGCCCTGCTTTTCCGTGAGCAGCTTGGCGCGCGACTTGCCGAACCCCATCGCACCGCCCCGGCCCCCACCCTGCATCCGGTTCATGAAGTAGATCCAGACGCCGATCAGCAAGAGGAACGGCAGGAAGCTGAGCAGCACCGAGACGAAGCCGGACTGCGCCTGCGGCTCGGCCTGGACCTCGACGCCCTTGGCGATCAGATCGCGCGTCAGATTGTCGGTGACGAAGTCGCCCGGCGGCTTGATCGCGACATAGGAATTGCCATCCTTGCCGACGACGACGATCCGTTCGCCATCCAGCACCACCTTTGCCACTTGCCCGGCGTCCACCCGTTCGATGAAGTTCGAATAGGACAGCGACCGCGACGACAGCGTCGTCTGGTTGCCGGAAAACAGCTGGAACAGCGCCATCACAAGAATCAGCAGCACGACCCAGAAGGCGATATTGCGTGCATTGTTACCCAAGGTAAGGGATCTCCCGAATGCGCCGTGGTCCCCCCATGAGGCCCCGGCGGCTTTGGACCTAAGATAGACCTTTGGGCCTCAGGTTCAATCCACTAGTCCGAAAAGGTGGAACGGTCGGTCCAGTTTCGCCTGCCATTCTGCGGAAACCCCGGCCAGCGGGGCCGCAAGCAGCGTATCGCCCCGCCAGACGCCGGGGGTGACAAGCAGCACCGCGCGCGGGATGCCGGACTTGCGCCAGTCGCCCACCTGCCGCAGCCCCTCGCCGCCAAGCGCGCGGACCTCGCCCGCCGGACCTGAGACGACCCAGCGCCCGTCCCACAGCGCGCCGACCGGCACCGGACCGCCCACTGCACGGGGCTCGCGCATCAGCCAGCCCCGCCGCGCCCGGCACCCCGCAAGCGTCGCATCCCCCCCCGACGCCAGCGCCTCGATCACCCGCGCGACCTCTGCCGCGCGTGGCGCATGGTCCGCCCCCGACAGCCACAGCAGCGCCGCACCGACGATCTGCCGCTGCACTTCGACCGGCTCCGAGCCAAGCGCAGGCTCCAGCCGCAGCGCCCCGGCTGTTGCATGAACCATGCGGCCCGCGGCTTCGGTCACCTGTGCGGCCATCGCCTCCTGCACCCGCGCCAGATGCCCCGCCACCACGGCCAGCCTCTCGCTCGTTATTCCAAGCGGAGCCAGCGCCGCCAGCGCCTTCCGCGCCTTCACCCGGGTGAAGCGGTCATCCTCGTTCGTCGGATCCTCGGTCCAACCGATGCCCCGCCGCCGCAACCAGTGGCGCAACTCCTCGCGCCCCGCGCCCAGCAAGGGACGCACGAACCGCACCCCCGCCGCGTCCCAGGCCGGTCGCATCCCCGAAAGCCCGGCAAGTCCTGCTGCCCGGCCAAGACCCATCAGCACGCCCTCGGCCACGTCGTCGCGCGTGTGCCCCAAGGCCACGACCCCGATCCCGCGCCCCCGCGCCCAGTCGCCGATCAATCCCCGCCGCGCCCGCCGCGCCGCATCCATGAGGTTGCCCCGGACGACGGGACCATGTTCCCAGACCCGCACCTCGTGCCGGACCCCCAGTGCCGCACAGGCCGCCCCGACCGCCGCCGCCTCTGCCGCGCTTTCGGGACGCAGGCGATGATCCACCGTCACCGCCTCGACCGGCAGTCCGGCAACCCGGCACAGATGCAAAAGGGCGGTGGAATCCCCACCGCCCGAAAGCGCCACGCCGACGGTCTCGCCTGCAGGCAGCCCATCCCGGATCAGCCCGACCAGCCGATCCGTTTCTACTGGCACCCCAGGCCCTGCTTGGCCACCGTCGCCTGCGTCGCCGCGATGCTGCCGGGGAACCGGGTGCCGACCTCGGTCAGCGTCACGCAAGCCTCGGGCACCTGGCCCAGCGCCCCCAGCCCTTCGCCCAGCTTCAGCAAGGCGTCGGGGGCAAACGGACCCTCGGGCGCGGCGGAAAACGCGTCGAGATAGGCCCGGGCCGCATTGCCGGTGTCACCCTGCTTCGACAGCGCCTCGCCGCGCAGGTACTGCGCTTCGGGGACAAGCGGCCCGCCGGGATAGGATTGGGCATAAGTCGCAAATAGCGCGGCCGCCCCGGCAAAGTCACCGGAGGCGAGCACCGCCTTGGCACGGTCGAAGTCTTCCTTCTCGGCCACTGCCAGTTCCGTCCCGCCCGTCGCCGGTGCGGTGCCGGACCCGCCGGCACCGGTTTCCGTCGCAACCGAGGCGGGCACCGCCCCGCCGGCGTCACCCAGCGTCGGCGTCGCGCCGAGCTTCGCCGGATCGCAGCCTTCCGTCACCTCGCACAACCGGTATTCGATGTCACCGATCCGGTTGGTGCCGTCCGACACCACCCGGTTCAGCTTCAGTTCGACCGCCTCGGTCCGCGCGGTCAGGCGCACCAGCTCGGCCTCGATCGTGTCCATCCGCTGCAGGGCATCGCCCCCCGCCGCCCCGGTCGCCGCCGCACCCGACGCCACAAGCTCGGCCTTCAGCGCGTTGAATTCCGCCGCCAGCGCGTCAACATCGGCGCGGATGTCGGCCAGCGTCTGTGCCCGGTCCTGGGCCTGACCGACAACCGGCAGCAGGCACAGAACCAGCGAAAGGCCAAGCCTGCGCATCGGATCAGACCCCGGCGCCGGCCGACAGCACCGTCACCGCGCGGCGGTTCTGGGAATAGCAGGCCTCGGTCGAGCAAATCGCGATCGGCCGTTCCTTGCCATAGCTGATGGTGCGCAACCGACCCGGCGGGACGCCCTGGCTGATCAGGAAGTTCTGCACCGCCGCCGCCCGCTTGGCACCGAGGTTCAGGTTGTATTCCCGCGTGCCCCGCTCGTCGGCGTGACCTTCGATGATCGCCGCATAGCCTGTGTTGGTCAGCAGCCACTGCGCCTGCGCCGTCAGCACCGCGCGACCCTCGGGCGAGATCGTCGACTGGTCGACCGCAAACAGCACCCGGTCGCCGACCGTCTGGTTGAAATAGGCAATGGACGTCGGATTGTTCGGATCGCCCAGCCCGGTGGTGTCGATCCCGCCGGCACCCCCCGCGCCCCCGGCCCCGCCCGCACCACCGGCACCGTAACGGTCCGGATTGTTGCAGGCCGCGAGGACCAGGAAACCGATCAGCAGCACCGACTTTGCAGCAATGGACATCAGGCTCTTCCTTCTTGTTGGCTCGATCACGAGGAGGTTAACACCTTTGACAGCCGCTGTGAATCGGCTGCGCGTCACTTTTCATGGCAAAAGCGGCGACCAGGCCGGGTCGCTTGCCGGACCATCGGTCGGGATCGGCTTCAGGTTCCGCCCGGTGATGTCCACCGACCACAGCGAGGTCTGCCCGCCCTCGCCGCTGGATTCGCGCGTGAACATCAGCACCCGCCCGTTCGGGGCCCAGGTCGGGCCTTCGTCCAGGAAGCTCGCGGTCAAGAGGCGTTCCTCGCTGCCATCGGTGCGCATCACGCCGATGTGGAAGCGGCCCGCGTTCTGCTTGGTGAAGGCGATGTAGTCGCCCCTCGGCGACCAGACCGGCGTGCCATAGCGCCCCTCGCCGCCCGAAATCCTCGTCGCCTCGCCGCCGCCCGCCGGCATCACATAGATCTGCTGCCCGCCGCTCCGGTCGCTTTCAAAGACGATCTGGCTGCCGTCCGGGCTGAAACTTGGCGCAGTTTCGATGGATGGCGAATTCGTCAGCTGGCTCAGGACCCCCGAGTCCAGGTCCAGCACATAGATGTCACTGTTGCCGCCCCGCTCCAGACTGAACACGACCGACCGTCCGTTCGGCGAAAAGCGCGGCGCGAAGGTCATCGTGCCCGGCTGTTCTTCCAGCGTGCGACGCTGAAGGCTTGCCACATCCATCAGCGTGATGCGCGGGAACCCGGTCTCGAAGCTGGTATAGACGATCCGCTCTCCCTGCGGCGAAAAGCGCGGCGCCAGCACGATCGACGAGCTGTCGGTCAGATAAGCCACGTTCGCCCCATCATAATCCATCACCGCCAGCCGCTTCAGCCGCGCGTTCTTCGGCCCGCTCTCGCTGACGAACACCACCCGGCTGTCGAAATAGCCGCTTTCGCCGGTGATCTTGGAATAGATCACATCCGCCACCTTGTGCGCCATCCGCCGCCAGCCGTCGGTCGTGCCCGCGAACTGCAGCGCCGCCCCGTCCAGCGTGGTGCCGTTGAAGACGTCATAGGCGCGGAACTTCACCGTGATCCGGTCCCCCGCGACCGATACCGCCCCCGTCACCAGCACCTGCGCGTTGATCGCCTTCCAGTCCTCGAAGGCGATCCCGCCGTCAAAGCTCGTCACCCGGCTGATCTGCGCCTCTTCCGGGATGGTGCGGAAAAACCCGGTGCCTTCCAGGTCCGAGATCACCACCCGGGTGATCTCCCGCGCGTAATCCCCGGCCCCGCCCTCGTCGATGAAGGTCGGCGCCGCGATCGGCATCGGCTCGATCACCGCCGACCCGATCACGATCCGCGGCGGTTCCTGCGCCATGACCGGGGTTGCCAGCTGAATCCCCGCCCCAAAGAGCAACGCACACAGCGTGACAAGAAACATGCGGAAGGGTGCTCTCACGGGTCTGGTCATCGGCCTCATGCTCCGTTCTTTTGGTGCTGCCTCGCCCGCCTGCCCGGCAAGCGAAAAGGCGCAAACGCGCGGTTGGTTCCCAATCATCTTGCCCTCATCCCATTGGCATCGAAGACGAGATCAAGCACGCGCCAGGTCTCAAACTTGTCTGCAGGCAGCGGAAGTCCGCCGTCCTGATACGCCCGGTTCACCGCGCGCCGGGCCGTCTCATAAAGCCTGTCGATCCCGGACTGGCTGGGCCCGTCGGACTCGATCAACTGAAAATCGACCGGCGTGCCGTCCTGAGAGAAACTCACCCGGATCACCACGGTCGAACTCATCGCATCGGTCGAGGAAGCGCCAAGGTTCCATTTCCGCGCGATCGCGGATGAAATGTTGCCCATCTCGCCTCCGGTCAGGGGCGGCCCCCGCGGCAGGTCCTGGCCGCCCGCATCCGCCGTCGCCTCGGGCGCAGGCTCCTGGGTTGCCTCACCCAGAAGCGCGTCGATGGCGTCCTGGGTCTGGGTGTCGTCGACCGGCTGCACATTCGGCTCGGCCGATTGCGCAGGTGCCGGATCCTTGGCGGGCTGAACCTCCGCAACCGCGGGCTTTGGCGCGGGTGCCGGGCGGTCGGGACGGCTGCGCGGACGGACCGAGGTCGTCATCCCCGTCTCCGCCGTCTGATCCCGATTCGCCTCGGTCAGCGTCACGTCCCCGGCATCCGGCGCCACCGTCGCCTCGGTCGGCTGCTGCTGGACAACCGGCGCGTCGCTCGGCTGGTCGGTCACCGCGGGTTTCGGCGTGTCCGAGGCCTGAGCATCGGTCTCTGGCGTCACCGGATCCGGCGCGATGATCGCCGCCGCTTCCGGCACGGGCTGGATTTCGGTGGACTCGGTCTGGATCGCCTGCTCTTCCGCAGCCTGCGGCACATCCGACGGCGGCGGTGTGACCACCGGCTCCGGCGGCGGCTCCGGCGGCGGCTCGACCACGGGCGTCTCTGGCGGGGGCGTCTCTGGCTTGGGCGTCTCTGGCGGGGGCTTGACCACGTCCTTGGGCCGGGCCTGCGGCCGGACCGCAGCCGGCTCCTTCGACGGGGTCAAGGTGGCCGCCGCCCGCAGCGCATCGAATTCGGCACTCGAGATCGTGGAGGCCAGCATCGTGATGGTTTCCGGGGGCCGCTCTGCCCGAAACAGCCATCCGCCGACCAGCACCCACAGGATCAACCCGCCATGCCCGATCGCAGATACCACTGTTCCGGTCTGGAACCGCCTTTCCATCCGCCTCAGCCGCCGTTGCTTCCGGATTGAGACGTATCTGCCGCCCCAAGGCTTGGCACCGCGGCATCGGTCACGAAGGCAATCTCGTTGAACCCGCCCGCGTTCAGGGCTCCCATGACCTGCGCCACGCGTTCATAGGCCACCGCACCGTCGGCGCGAAGGAAGATCTTCTTCGACTTCCGCTGGGCCGCGATGGCCGTCAGCTTGCCGATCATCTCGGCATCGGTCACTTCCGTGGTCTGGATCGCCAGCCGCCCGTCCGCCGTGATCGTCACCGACAGCGGCTCTTCCTGTTCCGTCGGCAAGGCCGCCGCGGCCGTTTGCGGCAGCTTGACCGGCACGCCCACCGTCAGCATCGGTGCCGCCACCATGAAGATGATCAGAAGGACCAGCATCACGTCCACCATCGGCGTGATGTTGATCTCGTGCATCGCGGCCGCGCGTCCGCCGCGACGGCGTCGCCGTCCGCCGCCGCCCGCCGATCCCGACACCCCCATGCCCATGGCCTAGGAATCCAGCTGCCGCGACAGGATCGTCGCGAATTCGTCGGCAAAGGCCTCGTAGCCGCCAAGCACCCGGTCGATGTCCGCGCTCAGCTTGTTGTAGAACACCGCTGCGGGGATCGCCGCCACCAGGCCCACGCCCGTCGCCAAAAGCGCCTCGGCAATGCCGGGGGCCACGACGGCAAGGCTGGTGTTCTGCGAAATCGCGATCTGCTCGAAACTGTACTTGATCCCCCAGACCGTTCCGAACAGCCCGATGAAGGTCGCGGTAGAGCCGGTCGTGGCCAGGAAACTCAAGCCCCGGTTCAAGGCCTCGCCCTCGCGGTTGATCGCGACGTTCATCGCCCGGTCGATGCGCGACTGCGCCCCCGCGATCAGCCCGCCGTCCTGCTTGTGGCTGCGCCGCCACTCCAGCATGCCTGCCGCGAAGATCTTCTCGCTCTGGCCCTGCGGCTCCGGCCCGATCTTCTCGTAAAGCTCATCCAGGGGTTCCCCGGACCAGAACGCGCGGTCGAAGATCGCTGCCTCGCCCTGGGCCTTGCGCAGCATCAGATGCTTCTGGATGATGATCGCCCAGGACCAGAAGGACATGATGAACAGCATCAGCATGACGATCTTCACCGTCAGGGTCGCGCGTGCAAAAAGGGCGAACATGGAGAAATCAATCTCCTGCGCCATCGCAAGGGTGTCCGTTTCCATACGCCTGCTCTTGTTGATCGGGCCGTTTCTGGCTCCGTTGGCGCGGAGTCTAGCAAGGTTGCAGCGGGATTGCCAACACATGTCTGTGGCGGGCAGAGTTTTGCCGCCGGGGTGACGGCATCCGTCACCTGCGCCACCGCATCCGGTCAGCCCGTCAGTGCAACCTCGCCGACAGCCTCGCCCGAAAGTCGGCCGGCAACCGCGCGGCATGGCCGTCCACGGACAGGCAAACCAGCGTCACCGCGGCGACGAACAGCCGCTCGCCGCCCCGCAGGATCGCCTGCTCCAGCACGATCCGCGCGCCGGCCAGTGACTGAACGGCGGTTTCCACCACCAGATCATCGCCGAACTTCGCGGGTCGCAGAAAGTCTGCCTCCAGCCGCCGCACGGCAAAGACGATCCCCTGCCCGGCCTTCAACGCCATCTGGTCAACGCCCAGGCCTGCGACCCATTCGCTCCGCGCGCGCTCGATGAACTTCAGGTAATTGGCATAATAGACGATCCCGGCCAGATCGGTGTCCTCATAGTAGACACGGGTCGTGAAGCGGTGCGGGGTCATCTGGTCTTCCTGAGCAGCCTGTGCCCTAGGCTAAAGCGTGATGCGGAAAAGTGGAATCCGGTTTTCCGCATCGATCACGCGGCCACCAAGACCCGAGATCGGGATGATGTTTTCAGCAAACATCATCCCGATCCAGGCCGGGGCGCGCGGGGCGGCAAGCGGTCAAGCGACCCGCGACGTCCATATTCAACCCGTTGAAATATATGGCCTGAAACATCTGCCTTCGCGCGCGGGCAGCTCAACCCGGCCGCAGCCGCGCCGCCAGTCGCAGCGCATGGCTGGGATCGCGCGCCATCACCGGCAGCACCGGATCATACCCCGCCCGGATCACCGCCGCGATCTCCGGCCGCAGGATCACCCGTCTCCCCACCCGCGCCAGCGGCGAGCTTCCGTCGAAGGCCCGGTCCGACCACAACAGCACCGTCTGCACCGCCTGCGCCAGCGCCAGCGTCTCCGCCTCCATCGCCGCCAGCGCCGCATCCATCCTCAGGAACACGAACGCCGCCCGGATCGCGCCCGACGGATCGAACCGGAAGCTCCGGTACTGGTTCGCCCCCGCCGCCCGCAACCGCGCCACCAGCGCGGGCAGGCCGGGTACCAGCCGCCCAAGGTCGCGCACCTCCAGAAGCTCCTCCCAGTCCCGGAAGGCAAAGACCATCAGATTCGCCCCCAGTTCCGGATCGGTCTGCGCCATCCGGTGCCCCGCCAGCGCCACCACCGCCTCGAATGCCCCCTTGAACACCCCAAGGCTGGCATCATCGACGCCGAACACCACCGGCACGATCGGCCGCCCCCAGCGGGCAAACAGATAGGAACCGTCGCTGCGGGTAAAGCACGCCTCGACCTCGACCGGATCCATGCCTGTCACTTGCCCCCGAACAGATCCGCCTGCCCCGGCGCTTTCGGAGCCTCCAGTCCCAGATGCCGCCAGGCCTTGGCCCCCAGCATCCGCCCGCGCGGGGTGCGCAGGATCAGGCCCTGCTGCAGAAGATAGGGCTCGATCACCTCCTCGATGGCATCGCGCGGCTCCGACAGGGCAGCCGCGATGGTCTCAACCCCCACCGGCCCGCCGCCGTAATTCTCGGCCAGTAGGATCAGATAGCGCCGGTCCGCGCCATCGAGGCCCAGATGATCCACCCCCAGCCGGGTCAGCGCCCGGTCGGCCAAGGCACGGCTGATCCGCCCGCCCGCCTCGACCAGCGCGAAATCCACCACCCGGCGCAAGAGACGCCCGGCGATCCGCGGCGTCCCCCGCGCCCGCCGCGCAATCTCGCGGCAGCCCTCGGCCTCCGCCTGCACCCCCATCAGCCGCGCGCCTCGGGTGACGATCTCGAACAGATCGGCCTCGGAATAGAACTCCAGCCGCGTCGGTATCCCGAAGCGGTCGCGCAAGGGCGTCGTCAACAACCCCAGCCGCGTCGTTGCGCCCACCAGCGTGAACGGCTGCAGGTCGATCCGGACCGTCCGCGCCGCCGGCCCCTCGCCGATCACCAGGTCCAGCGCGAAATCCTCCAGCGCCGGATACAGCACCTCCTCGACCACCGGGCTGAGGCGGTGGATCTCGTCGATGAAAAGGACATCGCGCGGTTCCAGGTTGGTCAGGATCGCCGCCAGATCGCCCGGCTTGGCCAGCACCGGGCCACTGGTCATCCGGAACCCCACCCCCAGCTCCCGCGCCATGATCTGCGCCAGCGTCGTCTTGCCAAGACCCGGAGGCCCATGGAACAGTGTATGATCCATCGCTTCACCGCGCATCCGGGCGCTTTCGATGAAGACGGCCAGATTGGCCCGCGCCTCGGCCTGCCCGATGAACTCGGCCAGCATCTGCGGGCGAAGCGCGCGGTCGGTGTCCTCGGGCAGGCGTTCGGGGCGCAGGTCGGGGTTCGGCTCGGTCATTTCGGCGCCAGAACCTTCAGCGCCGCCCGGATCAGCGCCGCAGCGTCAGCCTCGGCCAGGTCGCCCGCCACCGTCGCCACCGCCTGCGCCGCGTCGCCTTGCCCATAGCCAAGGTTCACCAGCGCCGACAAGGCATCCGCCGAGGCAGCCGCGCGCCTTTGCGACCCCTCATCGGCCTGTGCGGGCCTCTTCGGTGCGAGCCTGTTCGGGTCGGGGGTGGCCTCTTCGACCACCACACCCTCCGCCCCGGCCTTGGCGCTAAGCCCGACGCCATGCGCCATCACGCCCGGCGCCTTGGCCTTCAGCTCCAGGATCACCCGCTGGGCGAGCTTTGGCCCCACGCCCGGCGCCGCCTGCACCGCCCGCGCGTCGCCTAGCGTGATCGCGCGGCCCACGCCCTCGGCCCCAAGCGTGCCGAGAATCGCCATCGAGGCCTTCGCCCCCACCCCTTGAACCGTCATCAACAGCCTGTGCCACTCCTTCTCCAGCAGGGTCGGAAACCCGAACAGCTGCAAAAGGTCCTCGCGCACCAGCAATTCCGTGTAAAGCGACACCGCCTCGCCCAGACCCGGCAGACCCGCCAGGGTGCGCTCGCTGACATGGACGATGTAGCCGACCCCGCGCACGTCGATCAGCACATGGTCCGGCCCCCGCAAGTCCAGCCGCCCAGAAATGCGCCCGATCACGAAAGGACTCTCATTCCGCCGCCCTCAACGCCGCCGCCAGCCGGCCCGACGACTGCAGGTGATGCGCATGGCAGATCGCCACCGCCAGCGCGTCCGCCGCATCCGGCCCGGCGATCTTCACCCCCGGCAGGTGCAGCCGCACCATGTGATCGACCTGCACCTTCGCCGCATGCCCCACACCCACCACCGTCTTCTTCACCGCGTTCGGTGCATATTCCCCGACCGCCAGTCCGAACTGCGCCGGGACCAGAAGCGCAATCCCCCGCGCCTGGCCCAGCTTCAGCGTCGCCACCGCGTCCTTGTTGACGAAAGTATGCTCCACCGCAGCCGCCTCGGGCTGCCAGTCCCGCAGCACCTCGGTCAGCTGGGCATGCAGCGACAGCAGCCGTGCGGCAAGATCGCCATCGCCGCCATCCGAATGACAAATCCCGTTCGCGACATGCACAAGGCGCGAGCCGGCGACATCGATCACCCCCCAGCCCAGGTTCCGCAAGCCCGGATCGATCCCGATGACGCGCATTCCTGCCCCTGTTCTTGCTCTTGTCCCGGAATTAGCACGAAAAGCGAACATCCGCCAATGCCTTTCCGGCACGACCACGGACGGGGCCGCAGCATTTTGCACTTGCACAATCCGACGCCTTGCGACAGAAATACGACACTGCCGTCACTGCTCGCCGGAACAGTCTGAAAAATTTGACATAATTTTGCCACACGCCATGCAGCCCCTGCATGGCGGCTTTGCTCATGCTCAGCTTGCTTTGCACATGCAGCAAGATTATCTCGCTCGGCATGAGGGAATTGGCCCTCGATTTGTGCAGTATGAGAACAAGGATGAAAGCCATGGCCGCTGTCGAGACGACCCGCCCGGCGCCCTACGGCGCCATCACCACCTACCGTGCCATCAATGCCCTGTCGAACGTCGCGCTGGCGTTCCAGGCCTGGAATGACGCTCGCGTCACCCGCAATGCGCTGAACAGGCTTTCGGACCGCGAGCTTGACGATATCGGCCTCTGCCGCGGCGATATCGAGTTCCTCGGTCGCTAGGCGCGCGCCGGTCCCTGGGGCCGGTGCCTGACGGAAGACACGAAAACGGGCCGCATCACTCGATGCGGCCCTTCGTCACTCAATACCTGACGCATTATCCCTTCAGGCCACTGCCTTCATCTCACCGGGCTGCGCGGATCAGCGCGGCAGCACCGATTGCAGCTTTCCAGACACCCAGAGCGTCGCCGGATCCGCATACATCAGCCATGCGCCCACCGGATCGAACCCGCTGCCTGCGGCCAGTGCGCTGACCCGGTTCTCGTAGGTCTGGGCCCCCACGAAGTAGTGGATCACGCCTTTCAGTCCGACACCCATGGCCAACACCAGCACCGCCGGTTTGACAAGCTTGAGGATGCGGCCCCTGCCGCGCCCCGAAGACCTGCGCCCGACCGTGCCCGCCGCCTCGAAGCCGTAGCCCTTGGCATGCGATTTCTCGATCCGCGAGACGCGGCTGTAAAAGTCGTTCAGATTTGGATCAACCCACATTTTCTTTCACCCAGAGTAGCAGCTCTGACACTTAATTTTTGCCGCATGCTTGTGGCGAAAATGCGGCGCAAGGATCAGGCTGTGGCTTCTCGCCGCTTTCGTCAAGGATTGTCCATGATTTCAGTTCCTTTGTAGAACAAGCGTCGACCATTCCCCAATATCGTCACGACTGTTCAGGCGAAGCCCCGCAGCGACATAGGCCGCCGCAACCGAATCTGCTTGCAAAGATAGAAGGCCCGACAGGATGGCTCTGCCTCCGGTTGCAAGGTGAGTCGAAATCGCCGGCGCAAGCTCGATCAATGGGCCTTTCAGGATGTTGGCGAAGATCAGATCGAAGGGTGCGGCTGCCTTAATCCGTTCATGATCAACGCCGGCGGCCTCCAGGCATTCCACCCGGCCCTGCAGCCCGTTGATCGCGACATTCGCCTCGGCCACGTCCACCGCGACGCGGTCGATGTCGCTGGCGATCACCCGCGCCTCGGGCAAGGTCGCCGCCGCCGCCATCGCCAGCACCGCCGTCCCGCAGCCCACGTCGATCACCTTGGCCGGCCGCCATCCGGCCGTCAGCAGCCGGTCGAAGGCCAGAAGGCAACCCAGCGTCGTGCCATGGTGTCCGGTCCCGAAGGCGACCGTCGCCTCGATCTGCAGGGGCACGCGGCCGCCGGGCACCTTGTCGGCGTCATGGCTGCCGAAGACGAAGAAGCGCCCAGCATCGACCGGGGCCAGTTCCCGCCGGACATGCGCGACCCAGTCGATCTCGGGCAATTCCGACAGCGCGAAGGGCCTTGCCCCGAACGCCGCCGCCAGCACCTCCAGCATCACCTGATCCGGCGGTTCCAGAAAATACCCCCCGACCTCCCACAGGCCCGAGCCGTCCTCGATCTCGAACACCCCGACGCCGGTGGGCTCTGGCGTCATCCGCTCCATCGCGGCGGCAAGGGCCTGTGCTGCGCCTTCGCCGGGCAGCGTGGTCAGGGCAGAATAGGTCGGCATGGGCGGGCACTCCTTTGCCAGCGGCCTTACGCCCTGACCCGCGTCCCGGCAAGTTGCCCCCAGCGCGCGCCAAAAATTTTCCAGAAAATTTTTATCCCCGCACGCCGGTGCCGATCGGGCAACTGACCCCGGTGCCGCCGATCCCGCAATACCCGCCGGGGTTCTTGGCCAGATACTGCTGATGATAGTCCTCGGCATAGTAGAACACCGGTGCGGGCAGAACTTCGGTGGTGATCGCTCCGCGCCCCGCCGTCCGCAGCGCCTCCTGATAGACCGTCTTCGAGGCCTCTGCCGCCGCCATCTGCTCCGGGGTGTAGGCATAGATCCCCGACCGATAGGTCGAGCCGACATCATTGCCCTGCCGCATGCCCTGCGTCGGGTCGTGGCCTTCCCAGAACAGCTTCAGCAACGCCTCGTAGCTGACGACGGCCGGGTCGTAGATCACCCGCACCACCTCGTTGTGGCCGGTCAGTTGCGTGCAGGTCTCCTGATAGGTCGGGTTGGGAGTATACCCCCCCGCATAGCCGACCATCGTCAACCAGACGCCGGGGGTCTGCCAGAATTTCCGCTCCACGCCCCAGAAACACCCCATCCCGAACATCGCCTCGGCCATGCCCGAAGGCACCGGCGATTTTAGCGGAATACCGGACAGGAAATGCACCTCTGCCGTCGGCAGGGGCTCGGCCCGGCCCGGCAGGGCCTTGTCCGGCGTGACCATTTCCATCGACTTGCGGGAAAAGAACATGGGGAACCTCCGTTGCTGAAGGGAATATAGGCGCGCAGCAGAAAAACCCAACGCGCGTTTCAGCGTCCTCACCAGGGCTTGACACAAGCTGGCTTCCCTTGCCCGGCTTGAAGGCGCGACTGCGCCGCCGGGTATGCCATCGGTTGCGCCATCGGTTCGAACAACCAATGGCATTGCACGACCGCCCCCTCGGGCGGGCGCTTCTGCGAGGTCAGCCGGTAGAACATCTGTGGGAGGGGTTGACCCATAAACTGCCCCGAACCACCGTCGTCGCGCCCGCCCGGCGGTCAGGCGATACCCTGTGTTGGGGCGGGATGGAAGATCGGCAGCCTGTGTCGTAGGGTGCGCTACGGCTTTGTTGCACAAATCGGCTGACGGTCGGACTGCCCCTTCTCCCGGACAGACCTATCCTGCGACCTTCGTGACTGGGATGCC